>Ga0137373_10000994_pt1 | contig 30123 bp, 31 predicted proteins | sample SagtaG_5_FD_104912 | JGI IMG/M metagenome (GOLD analysis project Ga0137373, IMG submission 104912) | Vadose zone soil microbial communities from Sagehorn Ranch, Mendocino, California, USA - Sage1_R_80_16 metaG | ecosystem: Environmental > Terrestrial > Soil > Vadose zone | place: USA... | reverse complement strand
GTCGGTGCTTCCTCTCGAGTTCGCTGTGGACGAGGGTGGCGACCCGGAACGCGGGCTATCTCGGAGCGAGCGTTTGCTCTTCCGGTTATGGGATCGTCGTAGCTTCATCCTCGCCCATCGTGACAAATACAGCAACACCACCGTATGCGATGCCCGAACTGGTCGCCGCACGTCAGCTGACGAACGCAACCGTCCATTTGTGGAATATGTGGGCGCTGAACGACTCCTGGATGATGCTCCACCGGAAGGCCTTGTTCCTGATGAGCCCAAGCCGCTGGCGCTGGCGGCGGACCGAAGTACTGGAACCCGAAAACATCGAACCAGACGAGGAGTGGTCGAGCTTGTGGCGCCCGTCGGTTGGGCCGATAGCCAGTCTGACACGCTGCGCGCGGTGCTGTCCGTGATCTACCTGATCTACAACGCCGGGCTAAACAGTCCATTGGAACGCGGGCTGTGCGCAGAGGCAATCCGTCTTGGTCGCACCCTGATGACGCTGATGCCCGCCGAACCGGAGGTGGCGGGTCTGCTGGCGCTACTACTGCTCACGGAGGCTCGCCGTGCATCGCGAGGTCGGCCTGACGGGTCGCTCGAGGTGCTCGGCGCTCAAGAACGATCAAGGTGGGATCGCGCGGCCATCGAGGAGGGACAACATATTGTCCATTGGTGTCTGCGCCGTGACCAACCGGGTCACTATCAGTTGCAAGCCGCGATCACCGCCGTGCACAGGACGCCGCGAGCGCTGAGGACACCAACTGATCGCAAATCATCGCCCTGTACGACCAGTTACTGGCGGTCGCACCCACGCCCGTGGTCGCGCTGAACCGCGCCCTGGCCATCGGCGAGTGCACGGTCCGGCGGGCCGCGTTGGCGCTGCTCGATCAGTTGGACCTGGACAATTACTACCCGTTCCACGCCACACGGGCTGATCTGCTACGACGGTTGGATCGACAGTCGGAGGCTGCCGCTGCGTATGCGCGCGCAGCTGCGCTAGCGCCGACGGAGGCTGAGCGGGACTTTCTCAGTCGCGGTGGCCGAAGTCAGCGGCCGTAGGGAGTCCCTCCAGGCCGCAAGTGCGGCCTCTCACTGTCGCGTGCGCCGAGCGAGCGAGTGCGGGCTCAGGGCCCGGCGAGACGCGTCGTCAGTTCCAGTCTGGACCCGGATCCTTGCCGCTGGCGACGAGCGCCAGTCGCTCGAGGTAATGGTGCCAGCCGATGGCGTGCTGCTGCCGCGACTCGTCCGAAGGTAGGCGCTCGTGGCGCAGCCGGACGATAGTCCCGTTGCCATCGGCACGCAGCGTGACCTCGACAGTGCTCGCGCCAGGCGGCAGGTCGCTGCTGCCTTCGAACCCCCACGTGAACACGACTCGCGTGGGCGGCTCAACCGTCAAGTACTCGCCGCGCACCAGGTCGCCACTCGGCATGAGCACACGGTAGAGGCCACCTGGCCTCGGATCGAGCTCAGCCGTGTTGCCTTTCCAACGTTGGTACAGCACCGGGTCGACGAAATACGCGAACACCACATCGGGCGGGGCGCCGATACGCGTTTCGACTTCGATCGGCTGCTCGATCATCAAAATCGCTCGCTCTGATCGCGCTCGACGACCTGACGGAGCTGATCGAGGTCGGCGGCCCACATGGCGCGCAGGAATGGCTCGAGCGGGCCGAGCGCCTCGCGGTTGGCCTGGTACAGCAGGACTCATCCGCGGAAGGCGAAATGGTCGCGACGCCGCGAGGCAGTCTAACGGCCCCTCGGGCGCTGAAGCATCCGCGGTGATGCGGATCGCCGGCTGACGCTCTCGCGACGGTATGCGCCGAGGAACTGGCCGAAGGCGCGCTTGAATACTTTCGGCATGACGCCTGGCTGTCGTAACTGTGTTCTTGCGATCAGCCAAGGCGCGGCGCGGTGGGGGCTTTGGTAAGCGGCTGGGAACTGGTGACTCCGGTCATGGCGCACGATGACCGGAGTCACTCGTCCCGGCAGGCCGCAGCGCGTAGCGTGGACAGACGATGTCGCCGCGGAGGTTTGCGCGCATGCCTCGTCGCCTGTTGTTTGTTCCGCCCGCGCTGGTATTGACGCTCGGTCTTTTTGCCGTGCAGGTACTTGCGCAGCCTGCCCCTACGCCTACGCCGAGGCCCGCGCCCGCGGAGGACCGCGTCGGCTTCCCCGAAGGCTACCAGTCCACCTACCAGACCTTCTTCGTCCTGGATCGACCCGACAACAAACAGGTGCGCGCGATCTACGCCAATCCGCAAGCGGCATCGGTCACACCCGGCGCGGTGTTCCCGTACGGCTCGATTCTGGTGATGGAGACCTATCGCGCACTCGAGGATGAGGCCAATCAGCCCATCCTGGGTCCCGACGGCCGCTATCAGCGCGGGGACCTGACAGGCATCTTCGTCATGCGCAAAGAGCCCGGCTTCGGTGCAGCCTATGAGATGAATCGCACTGGCGAGTGGGAGTACGTCGCGTTCCGCCCGGATAAGACCTACTCCACAACCGCACGCGCCTCGGCACCGTGCGCGGTCTGCCACACCGACGCCGGTGGCTCGCGCGACTGGGTGTTTCGCACCAACCTGTTCTTCGGTCAGAGCGATGGCTCGGTGCCACAGGCGACTTCGCTGGCAACGCGCCTGGCCATGCAGCAGTACAGCTTTCAGCCGCAGATGGCGACCATCCAGACTGGCAGCACCGTGACCTGGAGCAATGAGGACGAGGCGGTCCACACTGTCACCGCCGCCGACGGCTCGTTCGACTCGGGCCGCATGCCGATTGGCTCGACCTTCAGCACGACGTTCACAACGCCAGGCACATACGAATACGTGTGCAGTATCCACGCGGCGATGAAGGGCACGCTCGTGGTCCAGTAGCGGTATGCTCGGCCGAGCATCGGAGGCAGGGCATACGTTCCCCGGCGATCGACGGCTTTTCCCGCGCGCGATAGGCATCGTCGTCCCGCTGGCGGTGTGGGTACTGGGCATGGTGCCCGGCCCCGCGCGCGGCCTGACCGTCGAGTACGTCACCACGTTCACGCTGCTGCTGGTCGGCATGGTCCTGGTCGATCTGGCTATGCCGCTCGAGGACTCAGGTACCGGTACGTGGTGGCGACGCGGCGGCTGCCTGACCGCGGAGCTGATCCTCGGCTTCCTGGTCGTCCAGGTGCACGGCAGCCTGATTCGCCCGGCGCTGATCTACTTGCTGCCGGCCAGTCGCGCCATCCTGTTGTACGGTGAGCGGCGCGGCCTGATCGCCAGCGCGAGCGTGTGGCTGGCGTACGGCGTGAACGTCGGTCTGTACGCCTGGCCGGATCGACTCGGCGAGTTTGCCAACTACTTCGCCTTCTTCCTCGCGCCGTACGCGCTGGCGGTCGTGCTGACGCTCGGGCAACTGCGGCATGCGGCGGCCCGCCAGCATGTCGAGACGTTGTACGAGCAGTTGCGCAGCGCGCACACCGAACTGCAGGCGCTGCACGCGGTTACGCGCGAGGCCGCCGTTGCCGAGGAGCGGAATCGATTGGCACGCGAGATCCACGACTCACTCGCGCACTACCTGACAATTGTCAACTTGCAGCTCGAGGCGGCCGAGAAGTTGCCCGAGCCGGCGCGTGTACGGGAGCAGGTGGTTCGCGCCCGCCGCCTCACACTCGAGTGTCTGCAGGAGGTGCGACGCTCGGTGGCCGCGCTACGTGCTAGCTCGCTCGAAGAGCTATCGCTGCCACAGGCACTGCGCAAACTCACGGCTGAGTTCTCGGACAGCTCTGGCCTGTGTGTGGAGCTCGACGTGCGGATGCCGCCCGATACCGCGGTGAACCCACAGCACACGCTGGCGCTGTACCGTGTTGCGCAGGAGGGGCTGACCAACGTGCAGCGCCACGCGCGTGCGCAGCGCGTGGTCGTGTCGCTCGACCAGTCAGCCGCCGGCCAACTTGCGCTGTGCGTCGAGGACGACGGGATTGGTCCACCCAAGGAACTGGCAGCGCTCGAGGGCGACCGCTTCGGCCTGCTCGGTCTGCGGGAGCGTCTCGACTTGCTCGGTGGGCGCCTCGAATTTGAGCAAGCGGTGACTGGTGGCGCTCGCCTGCGCGCCTCGGTACCCGTCCCGTCTCCAGCTGAGGCCTCGCGTGCCTGACGGGTTAAACATGATCGATGTGCTGCTCGTAGACGATCAGCGCCTGCTGCGCGAAGGGCTGCGAACCTTGCTGGAGCTGCACGCTGACTTGCGCGTGGTCGGCGAAGCTACCGATGGCATCGAGGCCGAGCAGCAGGTGGAGCGGTTACGGCCCGCGGTGGTGCTCATGGACTTGCGCATGCCGCATCGCGACGGCGTGGCGGCAACTGAGCGCGTTCATCAGCGCTTTCCATCGACGCACGTCCTGGTATTGACCACATTCGACGACGACGAGCTCGTATTCCGGTCGTTGGAGGCGGGCGCGTGCGGCTACCTGCTCAAGGATGTCGGGTCGGATGCGCTCGCGGATGCTGTACGGGCCGCCGCCCACGGCGACTCGCCACTGCAACCGAGCATAGCGCGTAAAGTGTTGAAGCGGCTGCGCCAGGCTGCTCCGTCCACAACTGCTGCAGTTGATTGGGAGGGATTCACGGCGCGCGATCGCGATGTGCTGCGGCAACTGGCCGCGGGAGCGACGAACCGCGAGATCGCCGCGGACCTGGCGCTCAGTGAAGGGACAGTCAAGAACTACATCTCCACCGTGCTAGCGAAGACCTCGCTCCACGACCGCACGCAGCTGGCGCTGTTCGCGGTGCGCCACGGATTCGCGGGGCCTCCTGAAACCAGCATGTAGCCCCGATGCCGCGTTATTTGCCGCTCGCTGCTGATCACGCGGCAACGACATGGCTCGTAGCATGCCAGGCCGGACCCCGAAGCTGCGTCCGCTATACGGCGTGCGCCACCTTTGGCGCCGTAAGCTTGCGCTGGTGAGGACGCCCATGCTCGACCCGGTACCGCAGTTCGTCCATCACGCGCGCCGCGTTAACTTGCATCTGCCACCGGAAGAGTGGGCCGACGAGCCGAATGGGACCGCGCAACTGGACGGTGGCTCGCGAGCGCACCTCGCACCGGTCTTCGGGCAGGGCGTGCACCGACCACCGGTTCACGGCCTTTTCGATAAAGCTTGGCATCCCATCCACCGATTCGTAGGCAAGCATCATGTGCTCGGGCTCGAACTCGATCAGTCGTTCGCGGATCACACCGGGAGCAACCGGCCCGAAGCCCGCGACATGGCAGGTGCGCACGCTCCCGGTGCCCAGCTCGCTGTCGAGAGTCGAGGCCGTGATCGGCGCCGCCCACTCGCCGATGTCTCCAAAGCGCTCGCCGAGCACCGCCCACGCGGCGGCGGCCGGGGCATCCATCAGCACGTCCGCTCGAAGTTCCATGGCCGCAACCCTACGCGGTTGCGGCCAGGCGTGCGATTCCCAATAAAGGAAGGTCGTCTGTTAGCCGGTGGACCGTCTCAGCCGCCAGTGCGGCTTGAAGACAGCCAGCGTCGCGTTCAGCGCCAGGAGCGAGGACGCCACGCCCGGGGCAATCACCAGTTGCGCGCGCTCTGACTCCGTGAGGAGCCGTCCAGCCTCCGCGGCAGCCTCTAGCCTGGGCACCAGCACGAAGAGCACGACCGGGGTCAGCGCTACCGTGATCGCCAGCTTGATGACCACCCACCAGTACTTCAAAAGTCCCCACTGGCTCAGCGCTCCGAGCAGCAACCCTGTCGCGAGCGACGCCACCGCGAGCGGCCCGAGCAGGGTTTTACCCACCGCTGCCGCGGCCGGATAGACCGTCCGCGGCTCGGCGCCGAGGACACTCGTGATGCCGAGTGTCAACAGCACCAGGTCGGCGCCGAAGAGACCGACGGTTGTCAGGACATGCACCGTCAGGAGCAATTTCCTCCAACGCCAGGCTGGCCGGAGCCGGACTCCGCTGTCCATCTGCCCTATCACGACCGCCATGTGTCACACACCTCGATTGGTAGCAAGGTACGCATCAGGTTCGTTCTCGAACGCGACGGCGCAGCCAGGATTACAGAAGTAATACGTCACGCCAGCGTGACTCCGCGTGGCGGTGGCCGACGCCTTCTGGACTGTCATGTGGCACACCGGGTCGATCGCCGTCTCGCCCGCGGGTTGCCCGGCTCCGGCCGTGAACGGGGCGGTGTCGAGGATTGTCCGGATCGAGGTGATCACATCGCCGTCGAGCTGATACCAGTCAGCGATCTCGATTGGCCCCGGCGCCTGGTCCAGCACCAGCTGATAGAAGATACCCACGTCCTGAGCGTCGACGAACACCTTGTGCGGCTGGACGGTGCTCACGCTCTTCGCGACGTGCGCGCTCGCGCGCAGAAATGCGTCGGCGGAACTGAAGCTGGCGCTCGGACCGGAGAACACCAGGTCGTCGGAAAGGTAATGCCTGGCGGTCTGATGATCGCCAGCGTAGAAGGCCCTCATGTACTGCTCGACCGTCTCTCTGGTGGATCGCATGGTCAGGCTCCGTTCCGTGCGCCGGTGGCTACGAGCGTTGGCAGCAACCCGCCGGAGCGGGTGACGTTCGGCAGGCCGTTGCCTCGCAAGAACTTCGAAGCACCAGCAATAAAGGGCAGCGCGTCGTACAGGAGGATCGTGCCGCCAGGCTTCAGGACGCGCAGCATTTCTTCCAGTACTGCGTTCCGATCGGTGCTGCCACCTGCATGGTGCAGCATCAGGCTGGAGACAATCACGTCGAACGTGCGGTCGCCGAACGGCATCTGGCGGGCGTCGGCATTTCTGATCTCGACCCGATCGGCGACACCCTCCAGGTGCGCATTGCGCGAGGCGATTTCGGCGCTCTGCTCGCCCGCCTCAGCCTTCCAGAGGTCGATGCCAGTTGCGCGACCGGTTGTCAGGCGCTTGGCCGCCTCGATGATGAGAAACCCATTGCCGCAGCCGACATCCAGCACGCGTTCGTCGCCCCGCCAGGCAATGGCATTCAGCATCTGCCGCCGCGCACGCTCCCGTCGAGTTGGACTGGTGATGACGCGCAGGGCCAGCGCAAACGCGGCGCTCAAGAAGGCGACCGCGAGCAGCAGGAAACCATACAGACCCGGGATGGTTGGAGCCGCGATGAGCAGGCCGAGACCGATCAGGCCGCCGACGAACCCGGCTCCGACCAGTAATTGCAGATGCGACGGCACGCGCAGGGCATAGTCCGGCACCGGTACACTAGAACGAGTAAGTGCTCGCATAATGATCACAGAATACGAGTCATCGCTCGCGTTGTCAACCAAGGTCTCAGAGGCCGAGGCCGCCCAGCCAAAGTCGCGCCGGCGCCAGGCGCGCGGTCAGCGGCGCATCGAGTTGCTGCTGGATGTCGCCGCCCAGGTCTTCGCCGAGGTCGGTTTCGAAGCAGCGACCACCAACGCCATCGCCGCGCGCGCGGGGATGTCGCCCGGCTCGCTGTACCAGTTCTTCCCCAACAAGGACGCCATCGCCGAAGCGCTCGCCGATCGCTTTGCCGAGCGGCTGCGGCAGACGCAGGCTGTCTTCGGTCCCGAGATCGAGACGCTGCCGCTAGACGAACTGATCGATCATGTCATCGATCCGCTGGTCGCGTTCCACGTGGGTCACCCCGGGTTTCAGGCGCTGTTCAGCGGCTCGATCGTCTCGCCACGCCTTGCGGCCGCGACGCAGGCGTTTCTTCAAGCGGTCGTTGGGCGGGCCGAGGCGATGCTGGCCGTGCGTGCGCCGCGGTTGTCGCTTGATCGGCGCGCACGCTGCGCCCGGGTGAGCGTCGAGCTGGTGCGCGCTCTGCTGCCGCTGGTTGTGGCTTCTGAGCCCGCCGAGCGCGACGCGATGGTGCGTGAGCTGAAGGCCGCTCAGCGCGGTTACCTGGGCTCGCTGTTCGAAGGGGCGGCAACTGACGCGACCCGGTCTCGACCGAGCCGTCGGCGATCGAGTGGCAGCGGCCGTGCGTACGCACCCGAGCGCTGACCCGACAGCGGGTGACTGCCTGGGCCGCTTCTATCCCTGCTGCGCCTGCTGCATGCCGGCTACTGCTGCGTCACGTACCTACGTCGCTCGCGATTTCGGAGAGCGCAATCCAGCGGATGGCGGATTGATTGGTCGCGAGGGCCGAAGTCGCGTCGTGCTGTCAGACGTGTTCCTCCGCTCGTGGCTGCGTCAGCCCGCGACATGACACGCGTTACGGCTCGGTGCAGATCGCCATGAGCAATGATCTGCTTGCCCGCCCAATGTGGCTGGTCGTTGCGCTGCCACTCGCCAGGACCCTGAACACGTCACCCAGCTACGCTGTGTTCGCCCGGTTGCCGCTGTCGGCGTAGCTGGTTGGCTTCAACCCGATCGACGACGCTCTTGCCGAAACCCTGGACCCGCGTACCCGCCGTTGTATCTCATGGGCAACCTCCGCACGCTTCGCCGTCTCGCGCGCCCTCGCGGGCTCACACGCTGGTTTGTGTCGGCAGGTCAAATAGGCTGAACAACTCCGCGGCCGTAAAGACGTCGCGCAGGTCGAGGCTCACGTCGTCGACCACGTCCTGGAACAGCCGGCGTTTGCGCTGCAGGACTGACTCGATTCGTTCTTCCACCGTCTGCTCGCAGGTATACATGTAGACGTTCACCGGGTAAGCCTGTCCGAGGCGGTGGCTTCGATCCTCCGCCTGGCTCTCGACGGAGGGGTTCCACCAACGGTCGAAGTGGAATACGTACGACGCATCCTGGAGGTTCAGTCCGAGTCCCCCGGCGCGCAACGACACAACCAGCACCGCATGAGTTGCATCTTGTTTGAAGGCGCGAATGGCGTCTTCGCGATTGGCGAGGCTCATGTCGCCGGTATACAGCAGAGGGCGGAAGCGAGCCAGGCGCGCAGCGACTGCACGCGCGCCAAACGTAGCATCCGTAAACTGTGTGAACACCAGCGCCCGGTGACCTTCGGACACCAGTGTTGCGAGTCGCTCCTGCAAGTCTGCCAATTTCGCGGATTGGCCGCTCACCGGGTCCAGATTGCACAGCTGCTTCAGACGCACGATCAGGTCCAGCACGTTCTGGATCCGTACATCGCCGCCGCGCGCGCGCAATGCGTAGACTCCTTCGCGTTCGGCGCGTCCGTAACTAGAGCGTTGCTCTGGGCCGAGCTGCAGCGTGATGGTGCTTGTAAGCTTTGGCGGAAGCTGGGGCAATACGTCAATCTTTCGCCGCCGCAGCTGGACCCCGCGCTGTCGCTGCATCAGATCCGGGCCCGCGAACAGATGCAGGTTGGTGCCGTCGATGCGTGGTGCAACGAACTCCAGGATGGAGGCGAGCTCATCCAGGTTGTTCTCGAGCGGCGTGCCGGTGAGGGCCCAGGCGCGCCGCCGTCGGAGTCGTTTGCAGAGACGGCTCACGTCGGTGTCGCGGTTTTTGATCCGCTGCGCCTCATCGAGTACAACAACGTCCCACGTCCGCCGCAGTGCTTCACGGCCCGCCTCGGTGGTCTGCTCTTCGCGCAAGGTGTCATAGCTGACCAGGTACACATGCGCCGGGGACTGCCACTGCCAGGCGCGCTCGGCCGGCGGGCCATACACCGTCGAGACGCGCAACTCCGGCGCCCAGGTCGCGAAGGCTTTCCGCCACTGTCGCAGGAGCCCGGCTGGCATGACAATCAATCCGGCCTGCATTCGCCGTTGTAGCGTAAGGATGCGCAGCGCGGCGATCGCCTCCACCGTTTTGCCGAGCCCGGTGTCATCCGCCAGCAGGATGGCGTCGCGGACCAGTAGCGTCCGCACCGCATCCACCTGGTAGCCGAACAACACGCCCGGCCATTCGATTGGTCCGGTCGCGGCCAACAGGAGATCGGTTGGCGGCTGCAGCACATAGGCGAGCCGCTTCCATAGCGGCGGCGGCAAGTGCTCGGCGACTCCGCCAGGCGCGCCTGCTACGCTGCGGCGCACCCCGTCACTCGGCTCGATCGCGCCGTGGAGGACCCGCAGCGACAGATCGATGCTGCCCAACGGGCCTTCCTCGATTTCCCCCACGGCTCGGCTGGTGGCTGGCTCCCATGTCCAATCGCCGAGCAGCAGAGCCGGTCGGTCGAGCCACATGTCCTGCGGCTCTGTTTGCTCGGTTTTGCCGATCACAATCTGGATTGGCACGCTGTCGGCCCGTAAACCTCCTGCAGCCCTACTGCCGCGCGGTCAAAAGGTTCCACTAAAAGGCCATGCACGGCCAGGTGCTCGAACAGCTGTCGCTCCACCGAGCCGTCCTCGGGCGGACCAGGTTGCCAGGCGACCTCCGGACGGGCGTCTTCCTCCTCCATCACTTCTCCGGTCTCGAGGTCCACACGTGGATGCACGGCCACGCGCGCAACCGGTACCTCGACGCGGAGGTCCTGACTGAAGAGCTCCGTGCTGACCTCACTTGCCATGCACAGCAGCAGCCGCGGCCGCTGACTGCACACACTGAGGAGCGACGTGATCAGTCGCCGATCGGTGTGGCGTTGAAGGTCGGCTTGCCGCCACAGATATGGCTGTGGCACGCGCACCCGGTTGTAGCCGAACTCTAGTGGCTCACCCCGTGCACCCACCACGAACAGTGCACCCAGGCAGCAGCCGTAATCCGACGAACGGTGGAGCTTGAGGAACCCAGCACTTCCCAGATCGTCGCTGTCGTCGACGTCAGTGAAGGGAATTGGCATCCGCCAACCTCAGATTGACTCGTCGCTGCGCAGTCCGGTGTCGTCGGTCGCCTCGAGCTCGGCCTGCTCCGTGTACTGAACCTGCACGTCCGCGGCCACCATTTCCGGCGCGTACTCTGGATAAAGCCGCGTCAAGTCCCACTCGTTGATCCAGCGGCGTACATACTGGCGCATCCGTGTAGTGGAAAGCTGCTCACCCGTGCCAGTGTCGGGCGGGTCCCACCCGAACGCACGGGCGTGGAGGGCGCGAATCTCCAGGCGTGTGCGTTCGAGCATGACGCGGTCTGGGCCACGCAGCCGCAGCGGCTCACGCGCGATCATGCGCATACCGTGCTCAGCCTGGCTGGCAAGCTTCGCATCCGCGTCAGCGCCGCTGGCCCGCAGCTTGCCTGGAATCCGTTCAAGATCACCTTTTTCCTGAAGGACCGCAGCGTCGAAATCTGTGGTAATTGCAAACGTTGCCGCCACACCCGGTATGCCGCCAGTCTTCAGCTTGCCGGCCCATCGGGCAAGCTCGGCGTAGGAACGCGCGCGCTGCTTGAACGAGTACCTCCCGATCAACTCGACTTCGTCGAACAGGACGACCCAGCCGGAGTAACCCGCGGCTAGGATCAGTCGGGCTAGAAACTGCAGCCGCTGAATCGCCAGCTCGCGGGCCGGCACGGACTCGAGGCGGTACGTCGAGCGTTCGCCCAGATCGCGCAGCCGCGAGCGCGTGTCGCTGACGTTGAGCGGCTCGCCTTCCCAGAACGCGACAATGCGCTCTCGACTCTCTGGATCCTTGACCTGGTGGAACAGGAACAGCGTAGCTGCAAAGCGCGAGCTCAGCCCAACGTCCGAACGACTGACCCAGTGGGTCAAAGCGGCGTGCTCGGGACTCTCCGGGTCGAGGCTGGCGGCAATCTCTGCCACTGCTGATCCGCGTCTGCCAGGCGCAGTGGCCGACTCCACGGCCGCGCGGAAAACGCGGCCGAGATCGTACAGCGGCGTTTCCTTGCTGATCACCACGCGGCTGCACACGAACCGCTCGTCCAGGGCGATGTGTTCGAAGTGCTCCAGCACGTGGGATTTGCCCGTTCCGAAGTCGCCGGCCACCAGCAGGGCGGATGTTGGGCGGCCGTTGGCGGCGTCCTCGGCGAGCGCACCAAGCTGTCGCTGAAAGCGCGTCTCGATCTGCGGTTGTTGTGGCCTGAGCAGGCGGACCGCATCCTGGTTTGGCACCCCTGCCCGCAGCGCTTCTATAGCTCGTCGCGCGTGGACCGGGTCGACCTCGAGCGGTGCCTGGACCGGCCTGAGGTCCGCTGGGGGCCGACCCTCGAGCGGTTGGCTCATGCCGCTGCCGTGATGCGCACCAGAGAGGAAAACGGGTTCTCGCGGTTGCGGTCGTAGACTTCGTCCCAGATGCGAAAGTAGAGCGCCTGATAGCTACGGATGCCGCGCCGGTCGTCGTGGAGCTGGAGTTGGAGGAAATCAGGCGACACCAGGACTGCGACGAAGCACGCGTGGGCCTCGTCTGTCGCATCGATAAGCTGCCGCAACACCTCGTACAGGTCCATGGTGGCGGTGGCGCTGTAGTAGTTGCCTTCGCCGCGCTCCGCAGGGCGAACCGCCTCGGCGTAGCGAGCGATATCCAGAACGAGCAGCAAACCGCTTTTTCCCGTCAGGGTCAGCCAGTGCGCAAGCGAAAACAGCATGTGGCGCGCATTGTGGCGGACGATCTTCTGGAAGATCAGCGCTCGCTTGACCTCGGACACCAGCCGGAGCTCGCCATGCAGCCACTGCTTGATGGCGGCTTCCAGGGCCGGATTGTCCGTGGGGTCCAGCTGGGCCGCGCATAGCGCAAACATGGCAAACCGGAACTCGCGAGTCATCGCGTAGTCTTCGAATAGTGCGTGCGCCAGGGCACCGCGAAGCTCGGTGCGCAGCAGCACTTCGGGCGCGGCGTTGAGCTCAGCAAGCCGGACCGCCGACAATGGTTCGCCAGCAGCCGGGAGGCGCAGGCCGCGAGCTCGTAGCGCGCCCTCGAGAAAAGCCCGCGCAAGCCCATCCCAGTCCAGCTGTCGTGCGACTGCATGGAACAATCGCTCGATGAGGTGGAGGCGAGTCTCGGCGCCATCCAGCATCACGTCCTGGAAGCCATGTGTCTCGGCTGCGGCGGCCAGTCGTTCCCGCAGCTCGGCGCGTCCGGCATCGGTGGTGGCCGCCGCAAATTTGACGGCTGCTCCGCCCTGGCGCACGAAGCTGCCCAGGTACTCGCGCTCCATGATGCGGATCCACTCTTCGGGAGTCATGCCGCTGGCGATTCTAGTCCTCTCTGGCGAACGCGATTCCCCAGTAACGCCGCTCCCGACCAGTTTCGGTGATGGCGGTGATGACGCCTCTCGCCGACTTTGTCCCCGTGCTCGCCGGAAAGCTCACGACGAAGCCATCTCTGGTGCTGGTAATGCCGCTGCGATCGAGAAGGTAAAGGTCACGTGCGAATTCATGCCGCGAATACTCGCCGGATTGGCCGGGCAGAAGGGTCAGCAATTCGTATACGTGTGTCAGCCGTTCAACCGAACCGCGCGCGAGTGCAGCCGAGCCATGCCGCTGGACAAGTACACGGTAAGCGTTGAACAGCGCTTCCAGAAAGGCCCCCGGACGGAAGCGCGGTGGTCGCGCCTGCAGGCTGCGCAAGTGCTCGACCACAAGGGACGGGCGCAGTCGTCGTTCACGCGTGCGATCGATCAGCAACGTTCGCTCGCCCGGCAGGACGCGGACCAGGGATGGGTAGCAGTACAGTTGCTCGTCTTGCTCGAATATCTTGACGCGCATGTCTGCGGCGGTCTCAAGCAGCTCGCGGGTGTAGGCTCCGTCAGCGAAGTAGCCGGTCTCATCGAAGTCCCAGTGTTGGGCAGTGGTCGCGACTTGCTGCTGGAGCGCGTCCGCGGTTTCTCGAGCGGCCGAGAGCGCCGCCTTTAGCTCGCGCAAGTTGCCGTCACGCACAACCGCTCGAAGGCGTCTGAGCGACCTGGTGGCGGACCCTGCGGCTCTCAGGCTCGCGTCGATATCGGATTCCGTTCGTTGGAGCGCCGGCTCGAGGTGGCGTGCCGTTTGTGCTTGGCTCATGCTGGCCGTTCGTGGCCGTAAGGGAAGGTGTGGCGCCGCACGACGCCATTATGCCACCGTCGCTGAACGCATGTTCGGGCGCGGCCCGCCAGGACGCAGCCAGAGTGGGCATGCGGGCGAGATCGAGGTAATCGGCGCGCCGTTGCTATCTCGAACCCCAGGTGCCGCACGACAGGTCGACAGTTCGATGGTGCTGCCCGTGGACTGTTCGACCGAGCCTGCCGTATCCGACTCCAGATACAACGTCATCGTGACGGCCTACCCGACCGAAGAAGCCGGCAGCGTGTCTGGGCTTGCCTGGGGGCAACCTGAAAAGTAATCCCGGGGGCGTGACAGTGCTCCTCGCTGCTCTAGGCGGTGCCAGGCGAGAACGAATTCGGCGAGTTCGTGCGCCACGGTGCTCCTGGTTATCCCACGGGTGTCCACGATTTTGCAGCAATCCTGCAGCACGTCGGGGGGCGCGGCGGCCAGTCGACGGTCTGGCACGTCATCCAGATTTCATACGTGCGGTGCTAAATTTGAAAGCCATGACGCGCCGCTTACCATCCAACACCGTTGTCGTCTCGACGATCGGGACAGCCCTTCGCGAGCGGGGCATGGGCGTCGGTGAGCTGCAGCGCCGATTGGCCGACCGTGGCATCCACGTCAGCCGCGGTGCACTCGATCGTCTCGCATCGGACCGGCCGCTCAAGGCGGTCAACTTCGAATTGCTGGTGGCGGTCCTGGAGGAGCTCGGTATCACGTTGGGCGAACCGTTCATGGCCCTCCCCAGCGAAGAGTACGAGCGGCAGCGAAAGGCGCGTGCACTCGCGCTGCAGACGGCAAGGAGCATGGCGAACGGGCACACAGATGGGGCTGGCGCCCCGCTCGTAAATGAAGCGGACGAAGCTGACGCCAAGGCGCGTGAACAACTCGACGCTCTCATCCGGCATCAACATCCCGAGGTCTTCGATAGCAGAGGCCGGCTTCGGCGGCGTGCACTGGGTCGAGCGCTCACCACTCGCTTGGTGGCACTCGGCTGACACGGGACCAGGTGGACGACGTCATCGCGGCTGGCCGCAACGCCGCCGCGCGACGTGCTATCAAGTAGCGAATCAGCCTGAGCGCAGTTGCGATCAGGTCAGCGTTCCCAAAAGCCATGGGGCCGGTATGTAGGCATAAGCGAGCCCCCGGGGTTGGCACGCATTCGGCCACGGGCTGCCGTTTCACGCTGCGCAGCCACAGCGTCTGAATATGGCCGAGCGCCAGAGTCACGGCCCCGCGGCTCGCAGCCATCATCTCCACGTATTCGTCCGCAACTGTCGGCGTGAGACCACGACCCGACACTAGTGGGCCGATCATGCTCGTCATGAAGAGCGGACTGCCCGGATGCGGTTCGCGTGAGCTAGCTTCTGGTCGTGCTCAGCAGCAGCATGCAGATGCTGGCTGCGCTCGCCCCTCGTGAGCAGCGCCCGCGACCGGCTCAGGCCGCGTCGCGGGCGCGTGGCGACTCAGTGTCCGAAGGTCGATAGGAACGAGCTGGTTGGCGTGCCCAGGCCAGTCACATTGTCCCAACCGCTATTCGTGTGTTGCGTTGGCGAGCCTGAGTAGTCGTCGAACGTGCGCAACAGGTCGACCGTGCCGTCGGTTGCATCGACGCTGTTTACGAAATTGCGTCGCGCGACCGCTGTCTTGACTGACAACACGTCGTAGAAAGCACCCGCGTGCGCGTAGAACGCGGGATTGGCGAATCCGTGTGGCCCACCGGCTGCTTCATCGGCCAGGGCCATCAGACCGGCGAAGATCGGGCTCGACAGGCTCGTCCCGCCGATGCGGAACTCGTCATAGTGCGCGCCCTCCGGGAACGTCTGCGTCTGCCCGACCAGCAGCCCGGTTTGCGGATCGCCGAGGGCCGCCACGTCTGGCACACCACGACCGCTCACGTTCAGTGCCTGCTGATAGCTTGGCTTGGCGGAGATCCGGCTGACGCCGCCGCCTGAGCCGTACAGCCACCCCGTGCGGCTGCATGCCAGTGTCTGCGTGTTGCAGCTATACGAGCTCGTGCCCCAGCCTGTCTCGAGCGCACGCGTATTCGATGCCGAGACGCCCAGGCTCGTGCCGCCGACCGCGGTCACCCATGGACTCGATGCGGGCCAATCCGTGGTCGCGAACCCGAACGTGCTAGTCTCGTCGCCGCTGTCGCCTGACGAGAAGTAGACGCCGATGCCTTCCGCCGCCGCTTGAATCAACGTGTCCTCGAACGGCTTGACATAGCCTGGCGGCAGCAGCTCGGTGGAGTAGCCGTACGAGTTCGTGACGATCTGCGCCAGGTGCTGGTCGACCACATGGTTCATGGCCGCGTCGAGGTCGCGGTAGTTGTTTGGCGCGCCCACGTAGACGATCCTGGCCGCCGGCGCCATGCCGTGCACGGCTTCGATGTCCAGGGTCTCTTCGCCATACCAGCCCTGCGGATCCTGCGCCGGATTTTGTGGTCGGCGATAGGTGCCCGGTGCGGCGACCTGCTGCAGCTGCCCCGGTTTCAGCGTCGGCAGACCACGGTTAATCGACCACTGATTGACGTCCTGCAAGACGGTCGGTGAGGCATAAGCATCAATCACGGCGACGGTCTGCCCTGCGCCATCGAAGGTGCTGCTGATACCATAGGCGCCCTTGATCTGCGCCGGCGTGTAACCCTTCACCGTCCACGGAACCGTGGCTGTCGTGACGTCTCGGAAGCCGGTCGGGAATGCGTACGGCGAAAACAACTGCGCCCAGTACAACGACAGCGGTGGAGCGTTGCGGAAACCGGCCGATGGCGGCGCTTTCTTGTCCACGACGTGATTGGTCGTGACAAAGGCAGCGCTGTCGTCGAGGCCCACCACGCCACTGATCGTGCTCGTTAGCCCGCTCGGGATTGAGAGGTTTGACGACGGCGCGTGAACCGACTTGCCATTGACTTTGTACGTCCCGAACGTTGTCCCGAAGGCAGCCTCAGCCTGCGCGACTGTGCCCTCGGCGGCCACATAGTGATTGTTCGCGGGCGTATAGACCACGCTGAAGCCCTGGCTGCGCAGCCACGACTGCACCGCGCCGACCTTCGACTGAGCTGGCGCAAACCGCTGTCGGAACTGCGCCGCCGAGACATACTTGCCGTACGAAGCGCTGGCTGGATCGGATACCGATCGAGCGAGCGCCTCGGCGCCTGCTGCATCGGCCCAGCCCAGATAGACGCGGAACCCGACGGCCGCCGACGTATCTACGCCACCAACGTAGTTCGCGGCGCTTGCCCACTTCGGCGCGCTGCCGTTGAGCGTTGAGCGCGCAGATGGCGGCGCTGCCTCAACGGCTACTGGCGCCGCCGATATCGTCAACAGCGCGACCAGGAGCATCGAGCCAAGCCTGTTGTGGCTTCTCATGCAAACCTCCAACCCAACTTCACCCGCGTGCCACCTGGCACGGACGACGACGGTACCCGATCCTGGCAAGGGCTGGCAAACTGGGGCGCGCGGAGCCGACTCTCCATAGCTCAGCGCTGCCCGGTCGGCTGCGCAGCACGGGCTGCGTTCTTCGAGGACAGTCAGGTGCGGCGCGGCTGGGCATAGCCGTTCGAGCCGACAAAGGGCCTAGAAAAGGTCTACTGCGCCACATCTTTGCGTGCGTCGTGACTAGCCCTTCAAGTCGGAGGAGGAGACCATCTCCTCATGTCCGTCGCGGACGCGCCTGGCCGGCGTCTCCTTTTTGGTCGCGCGCAAGGTATCGGCCTGCGCTTTAGCGCGCGCCTCGGCCATGGCCTCGGCGAAGTTGGCGACCATCACGGTGAACCACAGCCACAGCGTGATCTGAACCGTGAAGCCGATATTGCCCGTGCGGTTAACGGGTAAATAGCCCGCTCAAGGCGCCCGAGGACTGGTGAAAGGAAGTTGCGCTGGCGCGGGCCTGGATCCGCGAAGACGCGCGCGAGGTGCGCACCCATCGGCCTGGTGATAACCACCAGAAGTGCGACATACACAAGTACCTGAAGAATGCCGGCTAAGCTCACGCGGACATTCCGACGCCGTCCTCGGCCGGGCGGGAGAAGCGCACTGAGAATGAACCCAGCTTCAGCCTTACCGAGGTGTCCAGTCCGAATTCCTCGGCGATGTTCTGCACGAGCGATTCAAACTCCTCAGCGTCGTCGTGGCCGAGCACTCCGACGACCGTCGTGGCGGTCGTCGCGTATTCGGACGCGTCGCTCAGCATGCGCGCCGCGACGACGAGTGCTCCGTACCAGGCAGGTTCCGGGCGCGCGGATCGGGCCAGAATGTCAGTGACTTGCAGCGCAAGTGTGGGATTGAGTCGGGCCTCCATTGTGGCCTCCTAAAAGCGCTCGGGGCGGAGCAAGGCATACAGCACGTAGAGCAACACAAGCAGAGTTGCAACGCCGCTAAGCAGACCTGAGCAGGATCAGGTCGGGGCGATCGTGCGCGACGGCGTCGACCGCTGCGTCAGCGCTTTCGGCTTCGCAGACGGCGAGCCCACGACCGGTGAGATTGCGAGCTATCACGCGCCGCAGCGTCGCTTCGTCCTCGACGACGACGACACGCTGGAACGGGGTCGAAGCGGCCTCTGTGGGCACACCCGGAGTATCGGCGCGACATGCTCAACACCACGTCAACACGGGGGACCAATCAGTCAACGTATGCTCAACGTTTTTCGGCAGGCTGGTGCCGAAGCGCTATTCGGCGATGTGGCTGGGGCTCTCAGTGACGAAGCGATAGCCCACGCCGGGCTCCGTCAGCAGGTACCGCGGGACCTGCGGGTCCGCCTCGAGTTTCTTGCGGAGCCGCGCCACGTAAACGTGCAGCGAATGCGCTTGCTGTCGGTAGGCAACACCCCAGACCGTCTCCACCAGCATGCGGTCCGTGAGCACCTTGTCCGGATTGGCCACGAAGATCTTGAGCAGGTCGTACTCGGTTGGTGTGAGGTGCACCTCCCGCCCCCGGAGCGTCACACGCCGATGCTCCAGGTCCACCACCAGGTCTCCGGCTGCAACCATCGGCTCGGTTCCATGCGGAGGTGCTGCAACGTGGCGCAGCGCCACGCGGATGCGAGCCAGCAACTCCCGCGCACCGAATGGCTTGGTCAGGTAGTCGTCGGCACCCTGCTCGAGGGCAGCGACCTTGTCACCTTCGCCGCCGCGCGCGGACAGCACCACGATCGGTGTGCTGGCGTGGGTACGGATCGAGCGGATGACCTGCAGGCCATCAAGGTCGGGCAGTCCAAGGTCGAGCAGAACCAGGTCCGGCCGGTGGCGCGAATAGGCCTCGAGCGCCTCCTCCCCAGTCGCGGCCCGCTCAACCCGAAAGTCGTGCTTGCGCAGGTTGGTCTCCACGGCACGAACGAGCGCCGGTTCGTCGTCCACCACCAGAATCCGAGCGCCGCTGCCCTGGCTCACGCGACAGGATTTTCCACGCCTTCGCTAAGCGGCAAGGAGAAGGTGAAGCGAGCACCTCCGCCTGGTCGATTTTCCACCCAGATACGCCCGCCGTGCGCCTCGACCAGGCCCTTGGCCACAGCCAGTCCGAGGCCGAGGCCCGCCGGGCGAGGCGTGCCGTCCGCCACGCGGTAGAACGGGTCGAACAGGTGCTGCACCGCTGCTGGCGGCACGCCCGGGCCACGGTCCTCCACGGCTACGCGGACCTCGCCATTCGCCCGCTGCGCCGACACGGAAATCTCCGAACCGGCCGGCGCGTACCGGCTCGCGTTCTCGACCAGGTTGGACAGGACCTGGTCGATCTCCACATAGTCAAGTGATACGGCGGGCAGGCCGTCAGGCACATGCGTAACGACGTTATGACCGGCTGTCTGCGGTCGCAGTCGTCCCAGAACCTCGTCCACAAGTGCGGCCATGTCGTACCAGCCCTTGTCCGGACGGAGTGTGCCGCCTTCGATACGCGACAGATCCAGCAAATTGCCGACGATGCGATTCAGCCGCTCCGCCTGGTCCACGATCGCGTGCGCGAAATCCTGGCGCTCCTCGGGCGTCCACACCACGTCGTCCTGCTGGAGGCTTCCGGCCGACGCCATGATCGACGCCAGCGGCGTCCGCAGATCGTGTGACACAGCGTTCAGGAGCGCCCGTCGCAGCTCGTCGGTGCGTCGCAAAATCTCGGCCTGGTTCGCCTCTGTGCGCAGGCGCGCGCGCTCGATGGCCAGGCCCAGTTGAGCCGCCACGGCCGAGAGTAGCCGGTCGGCGGCTTCGTCGAATTGGGCGGACTCCGGCGCGGCGGCCAGCAGCAGCGCCCCCACCCGGCGCTCCTCCGCGCGTACCGGCACCAGGTGCACGCGGTCCCGCAGCGTTGTGCGCGCGTCACTCAGGCGCGGCGTGGGTGGCACCAGTCGTACCCAGCGACCGGGCAAGGCCCGACGGTTCGAGCGACTTTGTCCCGCGTTCAGAACATGCGCGGCGGCGAGCGTGCCGGCCTGGAGGGCCTTCAAGGCATCGCCGTCACCCACTGCGACACGGACGACAGCGCCATGTGTCTGTGCGATTTCCATCGCCACTCCCTCCAGTCCCAGTTCCTCGCGCAGACGTTCGGCGACCGCTCGCAGCCCGTCCTCGAGGTCTCGTTCGCCCACCAGCCGGACCACGTCGTACAGGACGACCGCCTCGCGCTCGCGTTGCTGAGCTTCTCGGGCGCGTTGGCGCTGCCCGGCGGCAAGCTGGCCCGTGACAATGGCGGTGACAAGAAAAAACAGCAGCGAGACCCATTCCTCGGGATCCGAGACCGTGAAGTGGTGAATCGGGTCGACGAAGAACCAGTCGAAGGTGAGAAAAGCGACAATCGACGCAAAAACGGCCGGGCCACGACCGTAAGCCACGGCCGTCGCCAGCACGGCCAGCAGATAGAGCATCGAGACGTTTGCCAGGTTGACCTCGCGCAGCACCAGGCCGATGAAGCCGCTCACCACCGCGACTGCCGCTAGGGCGGCCACATACCCCAACCACCGCGCTCGGACGCTACGCCAGAACATCTGCACCGTCACGGGCTGACCTCGCCCACGGCTAAGCGCGTCATGTGGATGGTTTCACCGCCATGTGGTACGGCACGTTCGTGACCACCACGCCAGGATGGAACAAAAGCGCCGCCTTCAGCCGCAGCGCCGTCTGGTTGTGCAGCAAATGCTCCCACCACCGCGACGGAACGTACTCAGGCAGCACGACGGTGATGGTGTCGCGCGGATTGCTCTCCTTGAGCGCGTCGATGTAGGCCAGCAACGGACCGGTCAGGGAACGGAACGGCGACTCGATGATGACCATCTCGACGCCAGGCTCCCACTCCCGCCACTGACGCCGCAAGTCTTCAGCGCTGGCCACGTCGTCCGTCACGTGGACGGCCACCACGTGCGCATCATCCGCCGCTACAGCCCGCGCGTAGGCCAGCGCCTGGCGCGCGGGTACGCCGAGTTCGGCGACTGGCACGACGGTGCGGACAACAACCTCTTCGGGCACCACGGGTGTCTCGGCCCGCCGGGCACCTTCCAGCCGCGTGTAGTGCTGTCTGACCGACCACATGATGCCAATCAGGATCGGGACGAGTACCAGCACCATCCAGGCCCCGAGCGCAAACTTCGAGATCGCCACTTCGATAGCAACGATGCCAGTGGTCGCGGCGCCCACCCCGTTGATTGCGGCACGCCAGCGCCAGCCCGGATCCTCATCGCGCAGCTTCCACCAGTGGCGGACCATGCCGCTCTGGCTCAGCGTGAATGCCACAAAGACGCCGACTGTATACAGCGGGATCAGGTTGGTGACGCTACCGCCGAATGCCACGATCAGCACGCCAGCCACAACTGCGAGCAGGACAATGCCGCCGGTAAACGCGAGCCGGTCGCCGCGGAACTGGAACACCCGCGGGACAAAGCGATCGCGGGCCAGGATGCTGGCCAGGCGCGGGAAGTCGGCGAACGCGGTGTTCGCGGCCAGCACCAGCAGCAGAGCCGTCGAAACCTGCACGAGATAGTGGAACGGGCTGCCAGCCCCCACCAGAAGGCTGGTGAGTTGGCTGACAACGGTCTGCTCTTCAGTCGGATCGGGAACGATCCCCAGTTGCCCGGCCAGGAAGCTCATCCCGAGAAAGATGGACCCGAAGCAGGTGCCCATCGCAATGAGCACGATCCGCGCGTTGCGCCACTCTGGCGGCTTGAACGCGGGCACACCGTTCGACACGGCCTCGGTGCCCGTCAGTGCAACCGAACCAGCCGAGAATGCCCGCAGAATCAGAAACACGCTCAGGGCTTCTGTCCCGTGTTCAGCCTGCAGCCACTCCGAGGGCGGTTGATACTCGGGCAGCGTGCCCGTCGCGAAGCGGAAGAGGCCATAGGCGAGCAGACCATAGATGGCCAGCAAGTAGACGTATGTCGGCGCAGTAAAGATGGTCCCGCTCTCGCGGATGCCTCTCAGATTGCCGAGCGTGAGTAATACGACGAAGCCGACGCCGGCCGCCACGCGGTAATCGAACAGCCCGGGGAAGATCGAAGTCAGCGCGGCGACGCCGGCTGCGATGGATACGGAGACGGTCAGGACATAGTCCACTAACAACGCACCGGCGGCGGTGAGCCCGGCTAGCGGCCCGAGATTATCGCTGGCGACGATGTAAGAACCGCCGCCGCTCGGATACGCCCGGATCGTCTGCTGATAACTGATGACAACGATCGCAAGGACCAGAACGATGGCCAGCGTGATCGGCATCGTGAGGGCCAGCACCCCTGCCCCAGCCAGCACCAGCACGCGCATGATCTCTTCGGTTGCATACGCGGACGACGAGATGTTGTCGGACGCGAAGACCGCTAGACCTGTGAAGATGTTCAGCCGCTCGTGCGGTTCTTCGGAGGTCGCAAGTGGGCGGCCGATGAGTATGCGACTCACGCGCTGGAGGGAGCGTCCGAGTGCACTGGTGGGCGCACCCGTCCCCGCCCGAGGGACGATGTGGCCGCGGCCAACACGGGTAAACCCTCGGTGAGTGGCGATGCGGACGAAGCGATCGCCCGGCTTCGCGCCCTTGACCGTTTCGCGCCATTCCAGATCGGGATGAGAGACCGTGACCGCGCCCGATTTCACAGGCTGCCGGTGCTCGCGATCCTCTAACTTGGCCATGCGCAGAAGTCCTCCAGCGCGTCATGCCCAACGGAATTGGCGCATCGGGCGCCGGGCACTGAGCAGCAGTAAAAGTCTCGCGCCCGACCGTTCAATAACGGCTCAACAAGCTGGCCTTCCCAATCAACGTTTTCTCAACGTTCTGAGGCTGCGCGCGCTGGTGATGCTATGGTTATGTCCCGACCGCGCCACAGAAGGACGGCCGGCTTGCGCTGCCTGGCGTTCTCGGTGAGCCGGGCCCAGGCCGGCGACGATGCGGTGACGGTCGTCGCAACCAGCCGGGGGATGTCCGGGACCTGGACAACGCCCGCTCCGCGCTCGACGCTACTCCGCCGCTTGCCAATCCACCGTTGCGCGCGCTCCGCCAGCGCGTTGAGGCGCGGGTCGTCCGGGGACCAGTCGAATGCCGCGTCATACTCGAGGTAGATGGCCCGGAACTCCGGATCGCCCATCGCCTTGCGCTTGTCGGCAATCCGAGTATCGGCGCGTGCTGCCGCGCGGTAACCAGATGCGGCCAACGCCGCCCGTACATGAGGTCGACCCAAGGGACGCTCACATCAGTCGGCTAACAGTCGGTAACCCACCCCCGGCTCCGTCACGATATACCGCGGCGCCTGTGGATCCTGCTCGATCTTCTTGCGCAGCCGCGCAACGTAGACGTGGATGTAGTGCGCCTCGGTTTCCCATGCCGATCCCCACACTTGCTGGAGCAACATGCGGTCGGTGAGCACCTTGTTTGGATGCCCGATGAGCGCCGTCAGCAGAGAGTACTCCGTGGGTGTGAGATGTATTTCCCGATCGGCCACCGAGACACGCCGTTGCTCGAGGTTCACCAGGAGATCTCCGGTCCTGAATACGGCTGCCGCACCCTGCGCCGGTCTGGCGACGTGGCGGAGTGCCACACGAACACGTGCGAGCAGCTCGTCGACGCCAAACGGCTTGGTCAGGTAGTCGTCGGCACCGAGGTCGAGAGCCTGGACCTTGTCGCGCTCGGCGCCACGGACCGAGAGCACCACGATCGGCGTGCTGGCGTGGCTACGAATCTCGCGAATGACGTCGAGCCCGTCCATATCTGGCAGCCCCAGGTCGAGCAAGAGCACGTCCGGCCTGAAACGGATATGTGCGTCGAGTGCCGCTCGACCCGTCTCGGCCGTTTCGACGCGGAAGTCGTGGCGCGCGAGGTTCGTTTGGACCGCTCGCAAGATCGCAGGCTCGTCGTCGACCACGAGCACCCGCGCACCGGCTGGACTCACGGTGCCCATCGTACGTGCCTTGCGCGACAACACCGAGTAGAGCTCCCGCCGCCGTGAGTTTCTCGCCGCGGGCCTGCCAGACCGCACTCGGGACAATGCACTGGGACAGGCACGAACCGGAGGTCACTCGAATCCAGGCAACACGAACGCTTCTCGATGCTGGATCGTCACCTGGCGAGTAGGTGTTGGATCGCCTGAATGACGGCATCGGGACGGCGGAAGTGCATGGTGGCGTGTCCGACGTCGACGATCTGTGTAGCAGCAACCGGCGGCCCCCGACGTCGTACCAGCGCCCCAACGGTAGCATCGCTCTCGCGGTCGTCTTGGGCTGACCTCATGCGCGCGCCATTGCCAGTCCGCCGTCGGGAGCTCGAGCAAATGCTGAGCATCGGCCATCCTTGCATCCAACTGGTCGCGCACACCGCCGATGCGACGCATGCCACAAACTGGCTGACCGTGCCGAGTACCCTGGGCGTGGTTGCCTAGCGCATCGATCGGCCGTACATTCCGGGCCGCCCTCGAGATTGGATCAAGGTCAAACTGCACCGAACCGTCGACTGTGTCGTGATGCGTGTTGCGGGCGATGTTGAGACGCCGCAGTTGGTGCTGGGACTCGCCGCTCCGCCACCCACGCTCATGGAGCGCGCTGATGTCCGGGTGGGCGCTCCTCGCCTCGAAGCATGGTCCAGTCCGCGAAGCGGCACCAGTCCACCCGCATCTGTTCCACCATGCCCGCGTCCATCAGATCGTCCGGCTGACCAAAGCCTGCCGCTAGCTCAGAGGCAGGCCGGCTGAGCTCGATTGCAGCCGGCCCATCTCAGCATCGGAGACGCCGAACCTCGTCTCCTCATGCGAGAGCTCACCGAGTGTCGGTGTGCATGAAATCGTGCTGCAATGGCCAATGCCATCGGCACCCTGGTTGGCGTCAGATGGGAGTGGTCTCGAGTGGCGTTCGGCATCAGGGCCTTGCAACGTGACCGGTCAACCGGCAGCATTAGCTAACTACGTGGACTCCGCGCCGGTCGAAGAGCGCCTCATCGGGCGCGAGGCCGAATTGTCGCGCATGCTGAATGCGCTTGAAACCATCTGCGCGGGCCACGGCCGCATCGTGCTGCTCTCAGGCGAGCCGGGCATCGGGAAGACCCGTTTGGGCCGCGAGGTGCTCGCCCGCGCCGCCATGTCGGGGGCGCGCACCAGCGTGGGACGTTCCTTCGAGCAGTACACGGCCGTGCCGTTTTTCCCATTCACGGAGGCGCTGACGCTCCCGCTGGTTGGACGGCCCCTACTGCCCGAGCCGCGGGCACTCGAGCGCTGGCCGGGGCTAACGCGCCTGCTCCCCGAGGCTGGGGCCGACCAAGATGTGCAGGGTGGCCACGAAACCCAACTGCGGGTTTTTCGTGCGGTCACCGCGTTCTTGCGCGAAGTAGCCGAGGCGAGCCCACTCGTGCTCCTGCTGGACGACCTGCACTGGGCAGATACCACGAGTCTGTCGCTGCTGCTGTATCTCGGCCGTCACCTGGATGGTGCGCGCATCTTGCTCCTGGGCACCTACCGAGATGCGGGCGTTGATCGAGAACATGGCTTCGGGGAGACTCTGCGCGAGCTGGCGCGCGAGCGCCTGATGGACGAGGTGCATGTGCGGCGGCTTGCCATGGACGGAACAGCCGGGCTCATTCGCCAACAGCTGGTGAGCGAGACGGTTTCGGAGGACCTGGTGGCGCTGGTGCACGCGCGGGCAGAGGGCAACCCGTTTTTCACCGAAGAACTGGTGAAGGCCCTGGTGGAGCAGGGCGGTGTGGTCCAGGGACTGGCGCGCTGGGATCCCGCCGCTGTGGCAGGGGTGGAGGTACCGCACAGCGTGCGCGCGGTAGTGGCCCATCGCGTGAGCCGACTGCCCGCGGAAACGCAGGAACTGCTGCGCCTGGCGAGCGTGGTCGGTCAGGAGGTCGAGCTGGAGGTCCTGGTTGCGGCCAGTGGGCAGCCCGAAGCGGAGCTGCTGGATCACCTGGACGCGGCGCTCGGGGCACGGCTGCTCGAGGAGCGGCGCAGCGCAAGCATGGTGCGCTACGCCTTCGGCCACGCGCTGGTCCAGCAGGCGCTGTACGCCGGGGTTCCGAGCAGCCTGCGCAGACGCCTTCACCGGCGGATCGGTGAGGTGCTGGAACTGCTGCAGACGGGCCGCCCCTTGGTCGCCGCCGAGCTGGCGCGGCACTTTCTGGCCGCAGGGGACGCCCCGCGCGCGGTCGGCTATGCGCTCCAGGCCGGACGCGAGGCGTCGGCTCGCTATGCGCACGCCGAAGCTGCGCGCTCGTACCAGAGTGCGATCGAGCTTCTCCTTGAGCGGGGAGAGCAGGCCCAGACGGCGGACCCCTTTCGTTCTGAAGGACAGTTTACAATTTCGTCCCGGACCGCCCCACAGAGTGAAAAGCGACAAGTACGCGGCCGATTTCAACGAAGTGAAGTCCCTCGGTGGTGACGGAATCATCACGCCCAGTCGACGCACGGCTGACCAAACGGAAATCGCCCTATTCTGGTACGAGAGCTCCCCTCTGAAATGGAATCGGATTGCGAGAACGATCTCCTCTGGGCAGGGGTCTCGATCTCTGGGACAACGCGCGGCTCTTCGGCCTGCTCAACGTGGCGCTTGCCGACGGCTATATCGCGATGGTCGACACCAAGAGCCACTACAACTTCTGGCGACCAATCACAGCCATTCGAAATGGGGACACGGACGGGAATCCCGACACGACTGGTGACCCGAACTGGACACCGCTGCGCGGGACTCCCCCGGACCGAGACTACGTATCGGGTCACAGCATCGAAGGGGGCGCGGGTGCGGAGGTGCTGAAGCAATTCTTCGGCACTGATCGAATTCGCTTCCAGGACTGCAGCGCCTCTTTGCCTGCGGGTAGCACCTGTGGCGATTCGTCAGGGGTGCTGCGCTCGTATTCCACTTTCTCCCAGGCGGCGGACGAAAACGCGTATTCGCGCATCCTCATCGGCTTCCACTTCCGCAAAGCGGTCGAGGAAGGAACCAACTACGGCCGAAACATTGGAAAGCGTGCCACAAATCTGTACTTCCGCCCTGTCCATTGAGTCTTTGTCCTTGAAGATTGGACAAGGAACTGTGAGGTTATGCGGCTCGTCGAGGAGGACGGCGGGCCGCTTCATAGTGGAGTGGAGCCCTAGTTGGTCGGCGGCATTCTGCTGTATCCGGACCCGCTCGACGTCACCCACACAATCCTGTTCTCTACACCGCGGCTCGCGGAGTGGCCCTGCAGAGTCCATTCGCCCTTGGGCGCGGCTGGCGACACGCTCAGACGCGTGCTGCCTTCCGTCGTGGCAGTCACCGTCGCTGCCCTCGGACTCGGGTCGCCCGCTTCGATGGTCCCCCGCTACCGGCGAGCAGGCACGACCGAACGCCAGCAGATCAAGTGGGGCACCTACGCCAGCGGCCTGGCAGCGCTCATGTGGGCGGCGGTGACCACTGGCGTCTTTGGCAGCTGGAGTGTCGCCGTCGTGGACATCGCGCTGACCGGGCTGCCAATCGGAGCCTGCATCGGCATCCTGAAGCACCGGCTGTTCGACATCGATGTTCTGATCAATCGCACGCTGGTCTACGCGACGCTGACAATCGCGGTCGTGGGCCTGTATGTAGTGCTTGTGGGCAGCGTGGGCGCGCTGCTCCACACGAGCAGCAATCTCATCGCCGCGTTGCTCGCCACCGGCTTCATCGCCGTACTGTTCGAGCCACTCCGCGAGCGGGTCCAGCGCGCGGTAAACCACCTCCTCTATGGGCAGCGCGATGAGCCGTACGCAGTACTATCTCGCCTGGGTCAGCGACTCGAGGCGTCGCTGGCAACGGACGCCGTGCTGCCCAGCATCGTCGAGACAGTGCGCGATGCGCTCAAGCTGCCGTACGCCGCGTTGGCCCTGCCTGAAGCCAACGGGATGGCTGTCGCTGCTGCCGCCGGAGCACCCGCTGCCGACGTCGTGCGGTTGCCGCTCACCTACCAACACGAGAGTGTCGGCGAGCTGCGGCTCGGGCGACCCGCCAGGGGTGACGAATGGAGCCAGTCGGACCGGCAGGTCTTGGCTGACCTCGCGCGCCAGGCCGGTGTGGCCGTGCACGCGGTGCGCCTGAGCGCGGAGCTGCAGCGCTCGCGCGAACGGCTGGTCAGTGCCCGCGAGGAGGAGCGGCGGCGGCTGCGCCGCGATCTGCACGATGAGCTCGCCGCTCGCCCCCACCTTGGCCGCGCTCGCCCTGGACGCCGCCACCGCCCGCGTTCGCACCATCCACGACCCGACCACCAATGCTTGCTGCACGACCTGTACGGCGGCCTGCGCGCGGCCGTCGGCGATATCCGCCGCCTTGTGTATGAGCTCCGCCCGCCCGCGCTCGACGAGCTCGGTCTCGTCGCCGCCCTGCGCGAACGCGCCGCCCAGTACTCCGCCACCGTCGATGGCCAGCCCCTCCACGTCACCGTCGACGCCCCTGAGCACCTGCCGCCACTGCCGGCCGCCGTCGAGGTCGCCGCCTACCGCATCGTCCAGGAGGCGCTCATGAACGTCGTCCGCCACGCCCGAGCCCACTCGTGCACCGTCCGACTCGTGCTGTCCGATGGCTTGCACCTGGACGTCACCGACGACGGCATCGGACTGCCGCCCACCTATCGCGCCGGCGTCGGTCTGCGCTCCATGCGTGAGCGCGCCCTCGAGCTCGGCGGCCGCTGCGCGATCGACCGCCTCGACGACGGCGGCACACGCGTCCACGCCTGGCTGCCCGTCGCGGCCGCACCGACCGGAGGTCAGCATGGCCATTGATGTTGAACAGCGAGAGCGACAGCTGCACGCGCCTGGCGAGGTGCACGCGGTCCTGGAGGTACGCCACACAACGTGCTGCGTCGTTGGCGCGGGGCCCGCCGGCGCGATTCTGGCGCTCATCCTGGCCCGCCAGGGAATCGCGGTCACATTGCTGGAGGCGCACTCCGACCTGGATCGCGACTTCCGCGGCGACACGATTCACCCAGCCATTCTGCAGATCCTCGACGAGATCGGGCTCGCCGAGCGCCTCCTCAAAACCGTGCCGCATACGCGCGTGACTCGGATCGTGCCGCCGATTCCCATTCCGCGACCGCCGACGATCGACTTTAACCACCTCGGCGGTCGCTTTCCGTACATGGTCTTCATGCGTCAGGCCGAGTTCCTGGAGTTCATCGTCGCCGAGGCCAGCCGCTACCCGACCTTCAGGCTTGTTCTGGGAGCCAGCGTGCGCGATCTGGTCGAGGAGGACGGAGTTGTGCGCGGGGTGAGATACCAGGCCGCGGACGGATGGCACGAGGTACGCGCGCTGCTCACGGTTGGTGCTGATGGCCGGTTCTCGCGACTGCGTCACCTCGCCGGGTTGCCCGCGGCGAGAAAAACGTCGCCGCCGATTGACATCCTGTGGTTTCGGCTCACAAAGCAGCCTGGCGATCCCGAAGGCCTGATCGGCAACTTCAGTATGGGCCGCGGGCTGATCATGCTGGAGCGCATCGATCACTGGCAGATCGGGTATGTGCTGCCCAAAGGCACGTACCAGCAAGTGCACGCCGCTGGTCTGGAGGCCTTCCGCCAGGCGCTCTCAGGCATTGTGCCGTGGCTGCAAGGCCGCGTAGAGGAGCTGCGTGACTGGAAGCAGTTCTCGCTGCTCGCCGTCGAGTCGGACCGGCTGCCGCGCTGGTATCGGCCGGGCTTGCTGCTAATCGGCGATGCCGCGCACGTCATGTCACCGATTGGCGGCAACGGCATCAACTATGCGATCCAGGACGCCGCCGCGGCCGCCAACATTCTGTCAGGCCCCCTCAAAAGCGGGCGGGCTTCGGTGCGCGACCTGGCCGCCGTGCAGCGGCGGCGGGAGTGGCCCACGCGCATCACGCAGGCGCTCGTGACGCAGATCCAGGACCGAGTCATCGGACCGGCCGTGAAGAACACCTC
>Ga0137373_10000988_pt1 | contig 30244 bp, 27 predicted proteins | sample SagtaG_5_FD_104912 | JGI IMG/M metagenome (GOLD analysis project Ga0137373, IMG submission 104912) | Vadose zone soil microbial communities from Sagehorn Ranch, Mendocino, California, USA - Sage1_R_80_16 metaG | ecosystem: Environmental > Terrestrial > Soil > Vadose zone | place: USA... | reverse complement strand
GCAAGCCCATCCCGCGCCGCCTTATCGCCGAGGTCGGCTCCGATCGGCTCGGCCCGCACGCCGTGCTTCCTGGCGAGCTCGTCGGCGAGGACGCGCAGCCTGTCCTCGCGCCGCGCCACCAGCGTCACGCCGTGCCCCCGCGCGGCGAGCTGGCGCGCGATCGCCTCGCCGATCCCAGCCGAGGCGCCCGTCACCAGGGCCGTCGAGGAGTTCGAGGGCTCCGGAAGCGCCACGGCCGCAGGCTATCTGAGTCCCGGAGCGGGACCACCGAAGACGGCCGGGATCCAGTGCCCCACTAAGATCACTGATGTGGAAGGCAGCGAGGGCTTCAACATCTTCGGCGATCCGGACGAGCTTCGCGAGCGCCTCGGCGAGCTCGCCGAGCAGATGCAGGGCGCCCAGAAGGTTGCGTGGGCGGACAACGCGATCAAGCTCGCCGTGGACATGACGGTTGCGGCAATCAACAGGCTGGATCTGACCGGCGGCAGCGACGAGCAGGCCGTGCAGGTCCGCGACGCGATCCGGATCGTCTTTCCCGAGGCCGTGACCCTCGTGCGCGAGGCGCGCGAGGGGCTCTCCTAAGGCGTCGGGAACTCTTCACGCGACGCGCGCCTCACGTGCGCCGCCCGCGCCTACGTTGGCCCGGTGCGGGTAAACGAAGACGGCGCCGCGACCGTCGAGCACGTCGGGCTTGTACTGCTCGTCGCGCTGCTCGTCGTGGCGGCGATCTCCGCGGTGGTGGCCGGGCCACCCAAGGAGCAGGGCCGCGAGCTGGGGTCGGCGATCGCCCGCAAGCTCCGCTGCGCCCCTCGCGCACCCGGCCCGTGCTGGCGCGATCCCCTGACGAGCGCCTACGGGAGGCCTCTGGCCGGGCTCGTCCGCGCGCTTGCGCCTGATCCGGCGGCGACGATCGGAGGCGAGGGCACCGCCCTCGTGCCCGTGGACTTCCGCTACTGCCGCAGCGCCAGCTGCGCCGTGCCGAGCGGCCGAGCAGGGTTGACGACGTCAAATCGCCGGGTCACGGCGTTCACCTCCGTGATCGACAACCGCCGCTCCGACGGGACGGTCGAGATCGACTACTGGCTCTACCGGCCCGGGATCGGCTGGGACCGTGTCGTTCGGCATGCAACCTCGGCCGACGTCGCCGGGCATGCGTCCACGCCTCTGCTCGAGACGGCCAACCCGCGACTCGTCCCGCTCGAGACCCTGCCGGGCCACAACCACTACGACTTCCCGGCCGCCGAGGAACCCCCGTGGCGGTGGCAGGTCCGAGGCGTGTATCCGGGATGACGGCAGTTACCAGTGGGCGTCGTGATGCTCCATGACGCCGAGGCCGGAAGCGAGCTCCGCCCCACCGGGGAGCGTCCCCGAGAAGGTCCCGAACGGCTGCCGGTAGCTGGAGCGGACGAGGAGAAGGTTCTCCTCGCGGCGCCGCTCGCACTCGCCCGTGAACTCGAGTCGCGAGCCGTCGTCGAAGGCGATCGCGTCGAGTTCCTCGAAGGCGACCGGGCCGGGCTCGGATGGCTGGCCGTCGACCCAGATCGCTCGCTCCGAGCGCTGCGGCGGGTCGTTGATCCCGCTGACCAGATTCCAGCCGACCGGCCGTCCGTCCCTCGTCCAGCCGACGCCGGCCGACCAGCTCCAGACCGTGTGGTGAGGGTGATAGCCCGCGGACTCGTCCTCCATGCCGCGCGCCTGGACCTCCCAGCGGCGCTCGCCGATCCTCACGTCGCACTCGATTGGCACGCCGGCGCGCTTGCGGGTCCACACGTAACCGTCGTCGCCGTTCGCGCACACCGCCTCAACCCAGCGGCCGCCGCCGAATCGCAGAAACGCCCGCACGCTGCCGGCTTCGGGGTGCTGGGACTCGATACGAACCGTCGATCCCTCCTCCTCGGCGTGCTGGACGAGCCCGTCGCCGCCGCTGCCCTCGGTCCATACCTCGCCGCGGGCACCGGGCACCAGGAGCTTCGTGTGCTCCCACATCTGCCGTCCCTCTCGATCCCACACCAGCCAGAAGGTCTGGCCGAGCGGCCCGACCTGGACGCGAGCCGCGCAGAGCAGGAGCTCTTCCGAGAAGGCGCCGACGTAGCGCCATCGCTTGCGCCATACGCCGCGCCGGCGCAGCGGCATCCTCCCCGGCGGCAGCGGCAGATCCGGACGTCCTTCACCGGGGCCGCGCCAGGGGAGCGATGCGGCGGGATCCATCTCCCTACTCGATCCTTGCGATCACGTCACCGGCGGCCACGGAGCCCCCCTCGGTGACGTTGAGACCCACCACCTTGCCCGCCCGGTGGGCGGTGATCTCGTTCTCCATCTTCATCGCCTCCACGACGCAGATCAGCGCCCCCTCGGCCACCTCGTCGCCCTCGCTCACGGGCACCTTCAGGACCGTCCCCTGGATCGGGGAGACGAGCGTCTCGGTGGCGCCGCCCGCCGCCGCCGCGCCGGCCGCCCGCTCACGGCGCGGCGGTCGGGCGAGGCCCGCCCCCGCCGAAGTCGCGGCGCCGATGACCTTCACGCTGTGAAGGCGCCCGTCGACCTCCACCTGATAGGTGCGCTCGACCGTCTCCGCCTCCTCCGGTCCGGCCTCGGCCGGCTTCGGGGGCTCCTCCGGCGCCAGCGCCTTCAGCCACTTCTTGTCCCCCAGGAGGTCGCGGGACGTTTCCGCCTTTCGCCACTGCGCGGTACCCAGGAGCGTCGCGTGGAACGGGATCAACGTCACGAGGCCGCCGATCTCATATTCGCCCAGGGCCCTCAGCATCCGGGCAGTGGCGCGCTCGCGATCGACGTCCCAGACGATCAGCTTCGCGATCAGGGGGTCGTAGAGCGGGGTTACCTCAGAACCCGCGCGAACGCCTGAGTCCACCCGCACCCCCGGGCCGGCCGGCTCGACGTAGGAGGTGATCGTTCCGGGTCCCGGGGCGAAGTTCTTGTGCGCGGCCTCGGCGTTGATCCGGCACTCGATCGCGTGACCCCGAAGCTCCACGTCCTCCTGCTCGACTGAGAGCGCCTCGCCGGCGGCGACGAGCACCTGCTCGCGCACGATGTCGATGCCCGTGACCATCTCCGTCACGCAGTGCTCCACCTGCACGCGGGTGTTCATCTCGAGGAAGAAGTAGTCGTCGCCGGTCTGAAGGCCCTCGACCGTGCCCGCCGATCGGTACCCGACGGCCGCCGCCGCGTCCGTGGCGATCTTGCCGATCCGCTCCCGCATCTCCTCGTCCACGTGCGGAGCCGGCGCCTCCTCGATCAGCTTCTGGTGGCGGCGCTGGATCGAGCAGTCGCGCTCCCCGAGGTGGATGACGTTGCCATGCAAGTCGGCGAGCACCTGCACCTCGACGTGGCGGGGGTCCTCGAGGTAGCGCTCGAGGTAAACCGTGGGATCGGAGAAGAACTTCTCTCCCTCGCGCGCCGCGCCCTCGAAGGCATCCTCCAGCTCCTCCTCCGACATCGCCACCCGGAAGCCCTTGCCGCCGCCCCCGCCGGCTGCCTTGCAGGCCACCGGGTAGCCGATCTTCTCCGCCTCCTTCTTCGCCTCGGCGATGCCCTTCACGGGCGCCGTCGTTCCTGGGACGATCGGCACTCCCGCCTTTGACATCAGCTCCCGCGCCCGGGTCTTGGAGCCCATCGCCTCGATCGCGCTGGCGGGCGGCCCGATGAACGTGATCTCCGCGTCCTCGCACGCCTTGGCGAACGCCGCGTTCTCGGCGAGGAACCCGTAACCGGGGTGGATCGCCTCCGCGCCGGCCTGGCGCGCGGTCTCGAGCAGCGTGTCGACCTTCAGGTAGCTCTCGGCGGGCGCCGGCGGGCCGACCAGGAAGGCCTCATCGGCCTCGCGAACGTGGGGCGCGTCACGGTCCGCCTCCGAATAGACGCCAACCGAGGCGATGCCCATCTCCTTGAGCGTCCTCATGACGCGGATCGCGATCTCGCCGCGATTGGCGACGAGCACCTTCTCGAACATGGCGCGGGAGTCTAAGTGTCCCCATGCCTGGGCTCGCACGCCTGGATGCGGAGCGGGTACTACGCGGCTCTCAGCGTCGCCCTGGCGTCCTCGCCGGTCCAGATCACCTGGTCGCGGCCGGGGCCCACGCCGACGAGGCGGATCTCGATGCCCGCGTGCTCGGAGATAAAGTCGAGGTAGTCACGGGCCTCGCGCGGGAGGTCGGCAACCCGCCGGCAGTCCCCGATCTCGCCCTCGAAGCCCGGCAGCTCCTCGTACTGGGCCTCGGCAGCGTGAAGGACGGACTGGTGCCAGGGAAGCTCGTCGAGCAACGCCCCCTCGCTGGAGCGGTAGCGAACCGCGACCCGCAGGCGCTCGATGCCGGCGAGGACATCGAGCTTCGTGATCGCAAGCGCGGAGAGACGGTTCAGGCGCACCGCGTAGCGCAGGGCCACGAGGTCGAGCCAGCCGCAGCGCCGCTCCCGCCCGGTGGTCGTACCGCGCTCGCCGCCCCGCTCGCGAATGTAGGCGCCGAGATCGTCGTCGAGCTCGGTCGGGAATGGCCCGGCCCCGACCCTCGTCGCGTAGGCCTTCGCCACGCCCCAGACCTCGTCGATGTCCGCCGGGCCGACGCCGGCCCCGACGCAGGCCGCGCCGGCGACCGGGTTCGACGAGGTGACGAACGGATACGTCCCGTGGTCGAGGTCGAGCAGCGTGCCCTGGGCGCCCTCGAAGATCACGGTGCCCCCGGCGTCGAGAGCCTCCCACAGGATGTGAGCGGTGTCGGAGATGTAGGGCTCCAGGCGATGGCCGTAACGCAGGTACTCCTCGGTCATCGCGTGGAGGTCGAGGCGAGGATCCTTGGCGAACGGCCGCAGCATCTGCTGCTTGGGCTCCAGCGCCGCCATGATCTTCTTGCGCAGGATCTTCGCGTCGAGCAGGTCCTGGACGCGGATCCCGAGGCGCGCCGCCTTGTCCGCGTAGCAGGGGCCGATACCTCGCTTCGTCGTCCCGATCTCCAGCTCGCCGAGCTTCGCCTCACCTGCCGTGTCCAGCATCACGTGGTAGGGCATGATCAGGTGCGCGTTAGCCGAGATCCGCAGGCCCCCGACGTCGATCCCCCGTCGCCGCAGGCCTTCGAGCTCGCCGATCAGCACCGCCGGGTCGATGACGACCCCGTTGCCCACCATGCACGTCTTGCCGGGATAGAGGATCCCGGAGGGGATGAGATGGAACTTGAACTCCTCGCCGTCGCGCACGATCGTGTGACCGGCGTTGTTGCCGCCCTGAAAGCGCACGACGACATCGGCCCGCTCGGCGAGCAGGTCGGTGAGCTTTCCCTTTCCCTCGTCGCCCCACTGGGCGCCCACGATCACGATTCCGGGCACGGCTGGGAATTATGACCGGCGCCCGGCCGGCTGATCGACCTAGGAGACGCCCCTGCTCACGGTGACCTCGCCGATCGCCGCCTCCACCCGCTCGATGTCGATGCCCTCGAGCTCGTGCTCGACGAACTCCGCCGCCAGCTCGACGGAGCGCTCCGCCGCCTCCCGGTCGTTGCACGTCGTGACCGTGTAGAGCCTTCCCCCGCCGCAGTCGATCACCTCGTAGTCGACGAATCCCGGCATCTGCTCAACCCGAGGGGCGAAGCTCTCCTCGATCCGGCGGTTCAGCTCGTCCAGCTGCTCGGGGTCGATCTGGTACTTGCGGACGCTTGTGTCCATCGGCCACTCCAATCCGGTAGGGATTCGCCCAACCAGCCTATGCCACGCGGTAGCGCAGGTCGTCGCCGAACAGCGGCAGTGGATCGCCGCAGATCTCGACCAGGCGGGAGACGGTGCGCGGCCCGATCTGCTCCTCGAGCGCGGCCTGGTCGAGGTTGGTAGTGACCACCATCGAGCGCTCCGACTCGTAGCGCTCGTTGACGATCGCGTAGAGCTGCTCCAGCACCCAGTCGCTGCGTTTCTCGGCGCCGAGGTCGTCGATGTGCAGGAGGTCGACCGAGGTCAGCCGCTCGAAGAACTCGAGGTAGGACTGCTCGCCTGTCTCGGCGTCGTAGGTGCGTCGGATGCGCGCCAGAAGGCGCGGCAGCGAGTAGATCGCGACCGTTCGCTCCGCCTCGACGGCTGCCTTCGAGACGAGCATCGCGAGCGTGGTCTTGCCCGTGCCGACGTCCCCCATCAGCCACAGGCCCTCACCCGCGTTGAGCCGCTCGTCGATTCCCTCGGCGAATTCCTTGATCGCGGTGTAGACCGGAGCGCGCCCGCGGTCCCGGGCCATGTCTGAGATCGGGGGGCGCTCGAGGCTGACGCCGCGGTACTTGGCCGGGATCGTGGAGGCGACGCCGCGTGCACGCCGCTTGGCCATGCGCCGCTCCCTGCACTCGCAGGGCCGAGCGACGTTCTCGGGCCCGAGGATCCAGCCGGAGCCGTCGCACACCCCGACTGGACACGGCTGGGCCGCCTCGTTCGCGCCGGCCAGCCGGACCACCTTCGGATTGAAGCTCACGCCTCCTCCGCCAGGTCGATCAGCGGCGGCCCCTCGCCCGGCTTCTGCTCCACCGGGCGCTCGCCACCGCCGGCCCTGTCGACGAACCGCGGGTACTGCTCGAGGAACACCACCGGCACGTCCGCGGTGGGGCCGTTGCGGTGCTTGGCGACGATGAGGTCGGCCTCGCTTGGATCCGCTTCGTCGTCGTACTTGGAGGCGCGGTAGATGAAGACGACGACGTCCGAGTCCTGCTCGATCTGGCCGGACTCACGAAGGTCGGAGAGGATCGGCCGCTTGTCCGGCCGCTGCTCCGGCGCGCGAGAGAGCTGGGAGACTCCGATCACGGGCACGCCCAGCTCGCGGGCGAGGATCTTCAGGCCGCGGCTGACCTGGCCCACCTGCTCCACGCGGTTCGCCCGCGGGTCCTCCGGCCGCATCAGCTGGATGTAGTCCACGATCACGAGCCCCAGGCCGCCCTCGCTGGCGGCCAGCCGCCGCGCCTTGGCGCGGAGCTCGAGGAGGCTGAGGTCGGAGGAGTCGTCGAGCCATAGCGGTGCCTGCTCGAGCTCGTTGCAGGCGCGGACCACGCGCGGCCAGTCGCGGGCGGCGACCTTGCCCTTGCGCAGCTTGTCGCCGGGGATCCGGGACCGGCAGGCGATGAAGCGGTGGGCCAGCTCGGCCTCGGACATCTCGAGCGAGAAGAACGCCACCGGCTTGCCGTGCTTCGAGGCGACGTTCTCGGCGATGTTGCAGACCAGGGCCGACTTTCCGAGGGACGGGCGGGCGGCGAGCACGACCAGGTTGCCCGGCTGAAACCCGCCGAGCACGTCGTCGAGGGCGCGGAAGCCCGAGGGGGTGCCGGTGAGCTCCATGTCTCCCTTCGACAGGGCCTCGAGGCGGTCGATCTCGTCGCCGAGCACCTCGGCCACGCGGCGGAAGTCGCTGGCTCGCTCCTCGTGGGCAACCCTGAACAAGAGGCTCTCGGCGCGCTCCACGAGCTGCTCCGGATCGCCCTCCCGCTCGTGCACGGACTTCTGGATCTGCTGCGAGGTTGCGAGCAGCCGGCGCAGCAGGGCGTTCTGCTTGACGATCTGGGCGTAGTGGCGGGCGTTACCGGCGACGGGAACCGTCGACGCGAGCTCGGACACGGACTCCTTGCCCCCGGCTTCGGCGAGTTCGCCGTGCTGGGTGAGGAACTCCGAGACGGTGAGGGCGTCGACGGGCTCGCCCTGCTCATACAGGCTGGTGATCGCCCTGAAGACGATCCGGTGGCGCTCCCGGTAGAAGTCCTCGTCGTGGAGGCGCACGTCGAGGACGACGGGCGGGATCGCGCCCTCGGAGACCATCATCGCCCCCAGCACCGAGGACTCGGCCTCGAGGTTCTGGGGCGGGACGTGGGTCTGGGTGGTCGCCATCTGCGGGTGATCTTCGGGTCGGACGGAGCGCATCGGCTCCCTCTATTAGAGGCCCCGAGGCGGCGGATTTCGCCCCCACGCCGGCCCCCGGGCGAGGAAAGCACAGGCGTGGGCTCCCCGCCAGCCGCGATTCCGCGATTTGCGGCGGATCTCTTCGGCGGACCTGAATTCGGTCTCGCCGGGGCAGACGCCCTAGCTCGAAGGCCCTACTTCTCTTCGGCGACGATCGTCTTGATCCGCGCGGTGGAGCCTCCGGCCAGCTCCACCTCGACCATGTAGGTACCGACCTCGCGGATCGGTTCCTCCAGGCGGATCTTCTTGCGATCCACCCTCAGCCCCCGGGCCTCGGCAATCGCCTCCGAGATCTCCTTGCTCGTCACCGAGCCGTAGAGCTTTCCGTCCTCTCCGGCGCGGTGCGGGATGGTGAGCACGGTCTTCGAGAGCAACGCGGCGGTCTCCTCGGCCCTCTCCGCGGCGTCGCGTGCGGCACGCTCGGCGGCCTCCCGGCGCCGGCGAGCCTCCTCCAGCGACGCGGCCGTCGCGGGTTGCGCGAGCTTTCGCGGCAGGAGGTAGTTGCGGAGATAGCCGGGCGAGACGTCGATCGCTTCGCCAGCCTGGCCGAGGTTCTCGACGTCCTTGAGGAGGATCGCCTGCGCCATCGCGAGTCTAGTGGCCTAGCGCTCGCCGACGTAGGGCAGGAGCGCGATCTCGCGCGCCCGCTTCACCGCGAGCGCGAGCTGGCTCTGGTGGCGGCGCGACAGCCCCGTCACCCGGCGCGAGCGGACCTTGCCACGGTCGGAGATGAAGCGGCGGATCGTGCCGAGGTCCTTGTAGTCGATCTGCTCGACGTTGATGCGCGTGTACTTGCGAGGGCGAAAGCGGTCCGCGCCACGCGGGCGCCGGCGCCCGGTGCTAGGACCGCCAGGTCCTCCTTGCGTCGACGATCGCTGGCGGCGTGCCATCAGGCGCCCATCCGCTTGTCGCTTGTCGCTCGCATCCGTGTCATGCGGGCGCGGATGATAGCCGGGCCGCGGGCTTCACCCACGGCCCGGATCTCGGCTACCGAGCTACTAGAAGGGGATGTCGTCGTCCGACGATCCGACGGCAGCCGGTTTGGCGTCCTCGAAGTCCGAGGTGTCGGCCGGAACGTCCGACTGCGGAGCGATGCCGTTGCCGCCGCCGCTCGAGTTGTCGCGACTTCCCAGGAACTGGACCGAGTCGGCGATGATCTCGACCGCCTGGCGCTTGCTGCCGTCCTGCGCCTCCCACTCCCGCCACTCGAGGCGGCCGCTGACAGCCACCGGACGTCCCTTGGAGAGGTAGGTGGCGCAGTTCTCGCCCTGCGCGCCCCAGACGGTGACGTCGAAGTAGTTGGGCTTGTCCACCCACTCGCCGCCCTGGTCCTTGCGACGGCTGTTCACGGCCACCCGCAGCTTGCACACCGCGGTCCCGCTCTGGAGGCTCCGGAGCTCTGGGTCGCGCGTGAGGTTCCCCGTCACCACGACCACGTTGATGTTCGTACCAGCCACTTGAATCAGCACCTTCCTGAAGTCGTTTAATCGGACCTCAGTCTAAGGACGGCAGCGGCGGGTTCTCTCCCCCCTGAGCGGGAGGAAGGCGCAACGAGCGGCTTTACGCCGCGTCCTCGGGCTCGGGGGTCGCCTCGGGGGCGTCATCCGAAGCCTCGCCTCCGGCCTCGGCTGTCCCCGCATCCGCGGCCTCCGGGGCGGCCTCCTCCGCCTGCGGGGCTGCGGGCGGTGCTTCCTCGGTCGCCTCAGCAGGGGACTCCTCCTCGGGCTGGGGTTCCTCGCCGTCCGTTGCGGCCGGGGCCGCCGCTTCGCGCGCGGGCGCTCCCTGCTGCCGGCGGGGCCCACGCGCGGGCGCCCCCGACGAGACAGCCATCGCGGGCGGCGGGACGATGGCCGGCGAGCCCGCATCAACCTTGAAGATCCGGAAGCGCAGGACGCCGTCGGCGATCCGCAGGTTGTGGTTCAGCTCTTCCAGGAGACCTCCGTCGGTCTCGAACCGGAAGAAGCGATAGTCCGCCTCGGTGCGCTGGCGGATCTCGTAGGCGAGCTTTCGCATACCCCAGGCGGTGTCGTGCTTGAGCGTGCCGCTGGACTCGATCCGCTGGCGGGCCTCGGAGGCGATCTGCTCGCGACGCTCGTCCGGGATCTCCGGATCGAGCATCAGGACGAGCTCGTATTCGCGCGGTGCACGTGGCAAAACGGCGAGCGACTATAGCGGCCGCACCGAGTGGCGGAGGGGCGCAGCGTCGGCGGCCGGGGTTGTTGGACGCAATGGGCGTTCGACCCAGCATCCGGTGGCAGAGCGTCGCGAAGCTCGCGGCGGGCGCCATCGCCTGCACCGCGCTGGCACTGGCGCTCCCTGCGCTCCTGCGCCGGCCCGAGCCCCCGCCGCTCGAGGCGGACATCGGCCTGCCGCCCCCCTCCGCACAGGCGGCCGATCGCCGGCCTCACGCCCGCGGCCGCAAGGCACCCGAGCGGGGCTCCAATCGACCCTCATCCCGGTCTCGACAGAGCCGGGAGCCATCGAACGCCCACGCAGCCGCCCGTTCGGATCGAGCCGGGCGGGCCGCTGGACCCCGCGACCGCGGAGCGCCCGACGTCTCGTCCGCGCCGCCGCCCGCTCCGCCACCGCCGGCGCCCGCTCCGCCCCCTTCGCCGGCCCCGCCACAACAACCGGTGGCCCACGCAGCGCCCTCGCCCCCTGCTCCCTCGGCGACGCCCGCGCCTACTCAGCCGGCATCGGACCAACCAGCGCAGCCAGCGCCCAGGGAGTCGGAGTTCGGCTTCGAGCGTTGACCGTCGTGACCCGAAAGGAGCAGCCATCCATGTCGATTCCCACCTCCACCGGACCGCGTGCGGTCCTCGCCCTCGCCGCGGCGATTTCCCTCGCGCTCCTCGCCCCGGCCTCCGCGCGCGCCGGCGCGTACCGGGCCGCCGTCTGCAACCCGTCGCTCGGCGCCAGGCATGCGGATGCCGCGTACGTGCGAAGCTCGCCGCGGTATGAGCCCCGCGCCGCCTGCGGCACCGGCGGCATCGGCCTCGCGGTGACTCATGAGATCGGCGAGACGAGAACGGGAGGCTGGGGCGCATGGACGATCCGTGCGCCGCGCGGCACCCTCATCTCGCGCGCCGGCCTCAGCGCCACGGGGCACATGGCGGGCGGCAACCTCCCGGAGCTCCTCGCGCGGCCGGTTGGCCACCCCCTGGTCCGCTTCGCGAGCCCGGGATTCCGTACCAAGCGGTTCAGCTGGTCGAGCTCGCCCGCGCGGGCCCTCTCGGCACGCCTGCGCTGCCGCCTTGCCTCCGGCTGCCCGCGGGGACGTCGAGCCACGATCCAGGTCAGGCGGGCAAGCCTGCGGCTCGCCGATCGGGTGGCACCGACGCTCAACGCAGCCGGCGCGCTGTTCGGGACCGGCAGCAGACGCGGTCTTCAGACCGCGGACCTCTCGGGCTCCGACGTCGGCGGCGGGATTCGCCGCCTGCTTATCCAGGTGAACGGCGAGCCGGTCGCGGCCCACACGGTCGCGTGCCGGCTCGCCGGCAGCACGGCGATCAGGCTGAGCCCCTGCCCCCAGACGGCAAGCGCGAGCTTTGCGGCGGCCACCGCGAGCCCACCGTTTCACCAGGGGCCGAACCGGGTCTCGGTCTGCGCAGCCGACTTCGCGGCGACCACGGCCGCCAACCGGACCTGCGTGCGGCGACGCGTGCGAATCGACAACCTGTGCCCCATCTCGCACGTGGCAGGCGCCCGCCTGCGGGCGCGGTTCGCGAACGGCACGCGACGGCTGACCCTCGGCCCGGGTCGTCAAGCGGCTGTGACCGGCCGCCTCGTCTCGTCCGCCGGCCAGGGCGTATCCGGGGCGAGCGTCTGCATCGCCACCCGCGTCCGCATGAGCGGGGCGACGGAGCAGGTCGTCGCAACCCCCACCACCGGACGTGATGGGCGCTTTCGGGTCCGCCTTCCCAACGGTGCGAGCCGCGAGGTCCGAGTCGCCCACTGGGCGAGCGCCAGCTCGGCCATCGAGCGCTACCTCGACCTTCGGGTCCGCTCGCGCCCGCGCCTGAGCGTCCTGCCGCATCACCAGGTCCACAACGGCGACCGCGTGCGCTTCGCCGTGTCGCTTCCCGGGCCGGCCCACGGCGCTCGACGCGCGAGGATCCAGGCCCGCGCCGGCGGGCGCTGGCTCAACCTGCGCACGGGTCGGTCGAGTCCAGCCGGCGTCTACCGAAGTCGCTACCGCTTCCACGCGACCACCGGCCGCCGCACTTATCGCTTCCGCGCCACGGTCCCGAAGCAGCGCGGCTACCCCTACGAATCCGGCCGCTCCAGGGTGAAGCGCGTGACGGTGACCGGCTAGATAAGGGAGCGCCGGGAGCCGTCTGGCGAACCTTCCGAATTGTGTGCCGCACCACGTGTGGCCTCAATTCGGAGGTGATGCCGGACGGCTCCCGGCGCCCCTCAGGCTCTCGCGTGCGCCTCGCGCTTCTCCCGGATCGCGGCGAGCTGGTCGTCGACCCACATCCCCGGATCGCGCCCGCGGGCGATCTCACGCAGGCGCGCGGCCCGCAGCGCACGCTCCTCGGGATCCATAGTGAGCGCTCGGTGGATCGTGTCGGCCTGCTCCTGGATGTCGAAGGGGTTCACCGACAGCGTGCAGTCGCCGAGCTCCTCGTGCGCGCCCGTGTTCTCGGAGAGCATCACGACGCCGTCGCGGGTGTTGACGGCGGGGGCCTCCTTCGCCACCAGGTTCATCCCGTCGAACAGCGAGTTCACGATCAGGAGGTCGAAGTGCTTGTAGCGCGCGACCGCCTCGGGGAAGTTCTCGTAGATGCGGAGGTCGATCGGCATCCAGTCGGTGGTCCCGTGGCGGTGGTTGACGACGGCCACCAGCGCCTCGATGCGGTCCAGGTACTCCGCGTACTCGGGGACGTCGGTTCGGGAAGGCTGGAGGTGGGCGATGAACGTGACTCGCTCGCGAAACTCCGGGTGTTGCTGGAGGAAGGTGTCGAAGGCGGTGAAGCCCCGGAGCACGTTCTTCGACAGATCGGCCCGGTCGACGCGAAGGATCAGCTGGTCGCGGCGGCGGCGCAGGAGCTCCCGCTCGTACTCGGCGACCTCGGGCGAGGCGGCCGCGCGATCCAACCGTCCCGCGTCGATCCCGAGTGGATAGGCGCGCACCCAGGTCTCACGCCCCGAGTGCATCACGGCGCCGCGGCTGTAGTCCACCTCGAGCTCCATCAGCTCGCGACAGCAGTGCAGGAAGTTACGGCAGTACGCGGTGGTGTGGAAGCCGATGATGTCGTTGGCGAGCAGGCCTCGAAAGAGCTCCTCGCGTATTCGCCCCGGGAGGATCCGCCAGCTGTCCGGCTGCGACCAGGGGATGTGGACGAAGTGCTGCAGGAAGACGTCCGGACGCGCGGCCCGGATCAGTGCCGGGCACGTGTAGAGGTGGTAGTCGTGGAACATCACGAGGGGCTCGGCTTCGCCCTCGATCGTGCGGAGCACGGCCTTCGCGATGTCCGCGTTCACGACCTTGTACCCGTAGTCCCACGCGTCGGCCTCCTCCCGGCGGATGTCCGGGGCGTTCGAGAGGTCCCACAGGTAGTGCTGAATGAACCAGAGGATGGGGTTCGCGATCACGTTGTAGAAGCGGTCGTACGCGACCGGGTCGCTCTCGACCAGGCAGACCTCGTACTCGACTCCGTCGAGCTCCTGGGCGACGGGTTGCCCGTTCGCCTCGCGACTCACGGCCACGTCCTCCTCGGTCATCGCGGAGGCGATCCAGAGCGCGCCGCGGTGCGCGACGAGGCCGCTGAGCGCCGTGACCAGCCCGCCGCCGCCGCGACGCACGGTGCGCCCGCCGTCCTCCGTGCGCTCGAACTCCGCCGGGCCGCGATTGGAGACGATGACCAGGCGTTGAGGCTGGTTCATGTGTCCACGTCTCTCAGGAGCCGCAGCCAGTCCCGCAGGTAGCGCGGGGTCAGGAAGAGCTCGCGCGCGCGCTCCTTGGCGGCCCGCCCCAGCCGCTTCGCGAGCTCCGGGTCGCGTAGGACCATGACCATGCGCTCCGCCGCCTCCTCGGCCGAGCTGATCAGGTAGCCGGTCTCGCCGTCGATGATCTGCAACGGGATCCCGCCTACCCGTCCGGCCACCGTCGCGCGTGCCTTCCACAGGGCCTCGGTCACGGTGAGCCCGAACCCCTCGCGCAGCGACTTCTGGATCACGACGTCGGCTTGGGACTGGAAGGCGTTGACCTCGATCGCCCCGACGTTGTTCAGGTTGTTGAGGATCTTGATGTCGGGATCGCCGTCCGCGTAGCTGAACGTGCGGTGGAAGAACTCCCAGCCCTCCGGATCGTCGGTGGCCATCGAGCCGACGAGGGCCAGCTGGACTTCGGGCAGCTGCTCGCGAACGAGCCTGAAGCTGTCGATCACTCCCATCGGGTCCTTCCAGGGGTCGAATCGCGACACCTGGCAGATCAGCTGCCGGTCGGTATCGATCCCGAACTGCTTGCAGACAAACGACGCATCCTCCGGAGACAGGGCCATGTTCTTCGGCGACAGAGGGTCGATGGCCGGCGGAACGATGCGAACGCGCCCGTCCATCCCGGATGGCACGTACTGCTCCATGTGCCAGATCGTCTCGTCGTACTCGCGGATCAGGGGAAGGAGCCGTCCCAGGGTCTCCTCGTTCGGCGTCGAGAGGTCGATGTGACAGCGCCAGATCCATTTGCGCGCCCTGTCCGTCGCGTTTGCGCGCATTCCGGCCGGCTGGGGGTCGTGGATCACGATCGCATCCCAGTCGTCGTCGAGGCTCTGCGCGTTCATCGCGTTGTAGGCCTCGAAGACCTCCCACTGCTGGTCTGAGATCGCCTGCGGGTCGCCCTGGAGCGAGTTGTGCATGAGCTTCGTGACGTTGAAGAACTCCTCCCTGCCGAGGATGACGCGCCAGTGCGTGTCTAACCCGACGTCGCGCATCAGCGGGACCAGCGTGTAGAGGATCTCCGACACACCCCCGCCGAACGCCGTGGCACTGATGTGCAGGATCCGCTTGTCGGCGAGCGGCTCGGCGAGCTCGCGGATCTCCTCGATCAGGCTCCGCCCGACGAGATGCGTGTAATCGGCGAGCGAGCGCTCGCCTAGGGCAACCTCCTGCAGCATCGACGCGTCAGCCTACTCAGGCCCTACATGGATAGGAACCGTTGGCCCAATCGCTCGATGCCGGCGTCGAGCTCGCGCACGATCGCGGCGTGCAACTCAGGGTTCGCCGCCGCCACGCACGAGAACTGGAACTCGTGACCGGAGCCCAGCATCGGCCGTGACGCCAGCGACTCGCCGTATGCGTCGCTGACCACCGCTCCGGACTCCTCGAGGATCAGCGCCGCGGCGGCGAGGTCGTAGGGCGAGTTGTTGAGGACGACGCCGCCGCCGACTCGCTCGAACTCCTCGCGCATCCCCGGCACGTCGGCGATGATCCGCGATCCCGGTTCGATGTACGCATCGAGCTGGCCGGTGAGGATGCGAGTCATGTCGTAGGTCGCCGAACCGAGGTCGAACGTTGCTCCGCCCACCGAGGATGCGTCGATCAGCTCCCCCAGGACCTCCGCGATCGCGCGCACAGGGCGCCCGCGCAGCCCGTACGCCCAGAACATCCGCGAGACGTCGCGATTCTGGGACAACGAGGGCGCGGGGTCGGCTCCCCCGCCTCGTTCCGCGACGAACGCCCGACCAGACTTGATCTCGACCACGCACCCTGTCTGGACGTCCCCCATGCGGGGGCCGGAATAAATTGCCTTCGCGCTCGGCCCAGAATCAAGGTTCCCCGCCTCACCCTCCCCTTTTAGAGCCTCGCGCTCGGCATCCAGTGGTGCATCCCGCTCGGCGGCCAGTGGTGCCACGGCAACGGAGACACAGGCGCCCTCGAAACCGGCCATTGCCGGGCGCGTGCCGTCGATCGGGTCGACGACCAGCACCCACTCGGCGCGGCCGGCTGGCGCCACGAGCCCCCGATCCTCGGAGTAGAAGGCGATGTCCGGCGCCCGTTCGGCCAGGAACCGCTCCATGAACGCCTCCGCGTGCTCGTCGATCGCGAAGGTGATGTCGCCCCCCTCGCCGGCGCCCGTGTGTGCGCGGCCGGCGTGTCCGCCCAGTTGCGGCGCGACCTCGTCGCGAAGCGCGACGGCCAATTCCAGCGCGACCTGTCGCGGAGAATGCGATTGCGTCATCCAGTGGGCCTCACGCAGCGTTGCACCCTAAGCGGGGGATCAGCCGGCGCCCGCGGGGCGCTCCCCCAGCTTTACGTCCACGTCCTGCGTCTGCCCGTCGCGAATGATCTGCACGGTGACCGTGTCGCCTGGATCGAACCGGGCGATGATGCGCGGAAGGTCGGTCTCGCCCACGATCTCGTGTCCATCGACGGCGACGATCGCGTCACCTCCCGCCGCGACCTGCTGACCCTGGAACCGGATCTTCTGATCCGAGCCACGCAGGCCCGCCTCGTCGGCGGGGCCACCGGGGATGACCTTGGCAATCAGAGCGCCGGTATCCGAGGGGATGTCTAGGCGGTCCGCCAGCTGCGGATAGAGCGGCTGCGTGGTCACGCCGATGTAGGCGTAATTGACCGTGCCGTCCTCGCGCAGCTGATCGAGCGCGCGGGCGGCGAGATCGATCGGAACGGCGAAGCCGACGCCCTCGTTGCCACCCGACGTGGTGTTGATCTGCTGGTTGATGCCGACCACGTGACCCTCGGCATCGAGCAAGGGGCCGCCCGAGTTTCCCGGGTTGATCGACGCATCGGTCTGAATCGCTCCCTCGATCTGGAAGCGGGTCAGCGACTGGATCGAGCGTGCCGTCGCCGAGACGACCCCGACCGAAAGCGACCGATCCTCGCCGAAGGGGCTGCCGATGGCGGCGACCGGCTGCCCAACCTCGATCTGCTCGTCTGGCTCGAGCTCCAGCGGATGCAGGTCGAGGCCGTCGGGGTCCACCTTCAGCAGGGCGACGTCGGCATTCGGGTCGAACCCGACGATGTCCGCTCGCACCTGGTTTCGGTCCGCGAACTGGACGTAGACCTCCTTCGCCTCATGGATCGGACCACCCCCGCTGCCGGTTGCGTCGGTGACCACGTGCGCGTTGGTGGCGATCTCTCCTCCGTCGGAGATGACGAAGCCGGAACCCTGGGCAGCCGAGCCGCCGTTGCCGCCGAACAGGCTCGAGATCCCTCCGCTCGAGAAGATCGACCGGATCGTGACGACTCCCGGCGCCGCCGCCTGATACACCGACTCTGGGTCGAAGGAGTCGCCGTGGGACTGGACGACGACCGTCTTGTGGGGCTCCCCAGAGGAGCCGACCGTCGTGGTTGTCGTGACCGAGCTCGACCCGCCGGAGTCTCCGCCGCTGCACGCCGCGAGAGCAAGGGCGGCAGCCGCGAGCGAGCCGGCAACCACCGCCCGGAGGCGGATCACCGCTCGAGCCCCGTCGCGGGCAGCCTGAGCGTGAACTCGGTGCGCCCCCGGTGAGACGTCAGCGCCAGGTCGCCGTCCATGCGCACGGCCAGCTCGCGCCCGATCGCCAGGCCGAGGCCGGATCCACTGACGCGATCGCCGGTGTAGAAGCGATCGAAGACCTTGGCGCGCTCATGTGCCTCGATGCCCGGGCCGTCGTCCCTGACCGCGAGGCACGCGGCGCCGTCCTGGCGCTGGGCCGTGATCCAGATCGACGTTCCCTCCGGCGTGTGCGCGAGCGCATTGTCGAGCAGGATACGCATGATCTGTCCCACCCGATCCGCGTCCGCCAGCGCGATCGCAGCTCCTGTCCCGTTGACCTCGATCGCCGAGCCGTGCCGTTCGGCGGCTGGCCCGAACTCCTGTGCCACGCGCTCTGCGAGCTCGGCAAGGTTGACGCGCTCGGCGCTCACCTCCAGCGCATCGGCGTCGAGCTTCGAGAGATCGAGAAGGTCGGCGGCGAGCTTGGTCAACCGCGCGACCTGCTCGCGCATGGTCCGCACGAACTCCGCGCGCACGGCTGGATCGGGTTCGTCCTCGTCGAGCAGCTCGACGAACCCGCCGAGGGAGAAGATCGGCGTGCGCAACTCGTGCGAGGCGTTGGCGATGAACTCCTTCCGAGCGCTGTCCAGACGCGCCAATCGCTGCTGCATCTCGTTGAAGGTGCCCGCCAGCTGGCCGACCTCGTCCGTCCCCTCGTCGGGAATCGGCGTCGAGAAATCCCCCTCCGCGACCTTCTCCGCAGCGGCCTCGAGCCGCAGCAGCCGCTTGGCGTGCGCCCTGGCGGCCAGCCAGCCGGCGGCGAGGGCGGCGATGAGCGCGATCAGGCCGGCGATCGCGATCTGGCGCCTGATCAGGTCCACGTTGTCGTCGACCTCGGTCAGGGGCGTCGAGAGGACGGCGATCCAGCGAGGGCGGCCGCCGGTGGACAGCGGGATCGCGGTCTCACCCGTACGGGTCCCCGCTACGCGTTCAACCGCGGACGAGACGCGAGCGCTGGAGGCCGTCGCGGTGGCGGCTGGATAGCTCGGCACGATCGCGGTGCGCTCGACCTCCGAATCGCCCACCACGAACTGGACCTGGTCGCCGTTGGCCGCCGGCCGCACGCCGAGCAGGGTCACCCGGGCATCGGCTCGCCGAGCGACCCCGCGGAGCAGCCCGCGAATCCGGGCCTCCGAGACGCCGCGGCGCATCGCGCCCGCTAGACGGTTGCTCTCATCGGCGCCGACCTGCTCGAGCCGGTGGAGCTTCTCGGCGGTGAGGCTCGAGCGCAGCTGCGGGACGACGTACAGGTAGATGAACCCGATCGCCGCGGCGGTGATCACGAAGAAGAGCAACGCGAGCCGGTTGCGGACGCTGTTGAACAAATCCGTTGGTCCTCAGTCCTCCGGGTCCCTGAAGCGGTAGCCCACCCCCCGCACGGTGAACAGGTACTCCGGGGTCCGCGGATCGGTTTCGAGCTTCTCGCGCAGGTGGCGGATGTGGACGTCGATGGTCCGCGGATCGCGGTAGGCGGAGTCGCCCCACACCTGCTCGAGCAGCATCTCGCGGGTGTGCACGCGACCCGGCGATCGGGCCAGCGCGGCGAGGATCTCGAACTCGACGTACGTGAGCCGCACCTGCTCGCCGCGAATCGTGGCGATCCGCCGGGAAAAGTCGAGCTTGAGCTCGCCGACGACGATGGGTTCCTCCCCCCCGGGCCGGCTCCCCAGCATCTCGGCTCGGCGCAACGCCGCCCGTACCCGGCTGCGGAACTCTCGAACCGAGAACGGCTTCGTGATGTAGTCGTCGGCCCCCATCTCGAGGCCGAGGACCTTGTCGATCTCGTCGCCCTTGGCCGTGAGCATGATGATGGGCACCTGGCTGCGACTCCTCATGCGGCGACAGACCTCGATCCCGTCGAGCTTTGGGAGCATCAGGTCCAAGACCACGAGGTCAAAGCGCTGCTCCGCGAAGCGATCGAGCGCCTCGCGGCCGTCGTGCGCGGCGACCACGTCATACCCGTCCTTGCGAAGCGGGTAGGTGAGCAGCGTCTGCACCGACTGCTCGTCGTCGACGAGGAGGATGCGGGCCGATCCTGTGTCCGTCGCGCCGGGCACGCTCGCTCCAAAGGGTAGTTTGCGCCGTCCTGGTGCCCCGCACCGCGATCGATTTCCGCGTCTACCGTGCCGGGTTCTTCCCGGCACTCGCCGCCGTGGTGGTGCTGCTCTTCGCCCTTCAGGCCCCACCGCCACCGCTGCCTCCGGTCGTCGCCCCGGCCGAGTTCGATCAGGCCGCGGCAGCGAAGCTCGCCCGGCAGATCGTCGACGTCGGGCCGGCGCGTACGCCCGGGAGCAGCGACGACGCAGCGGTCGCCGAGCTGGTCGAAAGGCGCTTCAGAGCCGTCAGCGAGGGAGAGGTCGCGACACAGAGCTTCACCAGCAACGGCAAGGACCTGCGCAACGTGATCCTCACGCTGCCTGGCGAGTCGTCGCACAGCGTGGTCGTCCTGGCGGCGCGCGACTCCTCGAGCGGGCCAGGTGCGGCCTCGAGCGCGGCGGCCACGGCGACGCTTCTCGAGCTGGTGGACCAGCTGCGAACCTCGCGACACACCAAGACGCTCGTGTTCGTGTCGACCGACGGCGCCAGCGACGGGGCGACGGGGGCCCGCCAGTTCGCCGACCAGCTCCCGCAGGCCCACGCCATCGACGGGGCGATCGTCGTGTGGCAGCCGGGGTCATCGGCGCCGCACCAGCCCTTCCTGATGGACGACTCCGACGGGCCGCAAAGCCCATCCGCCCAGCTGGTTCGCACTGCCGAACGCGCGCTGACCGATCAGGCCGGGAGCAAGCCACGAGGTGAGGGCCTGTTCGGTGAGCTGACGCAGCTCGCTCTTCCGGCGGGGCTCGGAGAGCAGGCGGTGCTGATCCAGCATGGCATCGACGCGATCGGGCTCTCCTCCGCGGGCGAGCGGCCGCTCGCGGTGTCCGCGGACCAGCTCGAGGACCTTTCGCCGGCGACGCTCGGAGACATCGGACGCACCGCGCTGCTCCTCGTCGCGACGCTCGACGGTGCGCCCACGCCGCCCGAGCACGGGCCCGATGCCTATCTGAATCTGGGAGGAAACCTCATCCCGGCGTGGACGCTGGCCCTGCTCGCCCTCTGCCTGCTGCTCCCCGCGGCCCTCGCCGCGCTCGACGGGCTCCGGCGAGCAGCCCGAAGTAGGAGCGGCGCTGGGTGGGCGCTCGCGTGGGCCGCCTCTCGCGCCGCGCCGCCCTTCGTCGCCCTCCTGTTCCTTTACCTGCTCGCCCTGATCGGCATCGTCGCCCGACCGGCCTTTCCCTTCGACCCGAACCGATTCGGGGTGGGAGCCGGCCAGATCATCGTGATGGCCATCCTCGCGCTGATCGTCCTCGCCGGCTACTACGGGATCCGGGGCTGGCGGGTGCCGGCGGCGCTTCCCTCCTCGGCTGCCGCCCCCGCATTGGGCGTGGTGGCGGCGCTCGCGGTCCTGCTCGCCTGGCTGACAAATCCCTATCTCCCCCTCCTGCTCGTGCCCGCGGCCCATGTCTGGCTGCTGGCCGCCCGCAAGCGCGGTGCCTCTTCCCTGCCCCTCGCGACGGGCGCCGCTGTCCTCTCGCTCTTGCCCATCCTCGCCGCGGTCGATCACCTCGCAGGGAGGGTGGACCTCGGCTCCGACGCCCCGTGGGAGCTCATCCTGATGGTGGCGGACGGTCAGATCCCCCTCGGCTCGCTCGCGGCGCTCTGCCTTCTGGTCGGAGGCCTGATCGGCACCGTTGCCCTAGCCGGGCGCGGGCATGCCGACCTGGACATATTTCCTATCGCGGAACAGGGCGCGGATGACGATCTTGGGATTGAAGGATGAGGGCCGTCGGGACGGACGGCGACTCGGACGCCCCACGGTCCATGGAGACGGAGACATTGATTCGGCTAAAGCAGGAGATCGATGGGCGGAAGTACCGCGTTGACGCCCAGGCCGTGGCGCGAGAGATCGTCTTCAAGCTGCGGATGGTCGCTCTGTTGAGTCCTCGCGCTCAGCGTCGAAGCTGATCGAACCCGGCCGCCCGGCGCTCGGTTCCATCGGGCGCGTTCAGCACGACTCCCCCGCCGTCGATCGCCGCCCCGACCGCAGCGAGCCCCGTTCCGGTCGCCGCAACCGCCTCGCGTGCGGGCTCGAATCGATCCCGCGGCAGCGTCACGAGCAGCTCGTAGTCCTCCCCCCGGCTGGTCGCCAGCTCGTAGACATCGAGCTCGGCAGCGGTCGCGACTTCGCCGACTCCGTTCTGAAGCGGTAACCGCTCCAGCTCGACCTCCAGCCGGACCTCGCTCGACGCCGCCAGGTGGACGGCGTCGCCACCGAGACCGTCGCTCAGGTCGATCATCGCCGTCGCGCCGCTGCCGGCCAGAGCGCGGCCGGCGGCCAGCCGCGCCCGGGGCACCAGCTGGCGCTCGCGCAGCGCGGCGGCGGCCTCGTCGGAGACGGCGACGCCGAGCTTCGGGCGCTCCAACAGCAGCAGGCCCGCGGCTGCGCCACCCAGCTCGCCCGTCACGGCGAGGACGTCGCCGGGGCGAGCGCCGGAGCGAAGGACGAGCTCATCGACCTCGTCCGCGTGACCCACGACGGTCATCGCAACGAAGAGTGCCGGCGCGCGGGTGACGTCCCCGCCGATCACGACCACCCCGTACTCCGCCGCCGCCGCCGCAAGCCCTCCGGCGAGCTCCAGACAGCCCGACTCGTCCAGGTCATTCGGAATTCCGAGCTGGACGTAGCCCTCGCCGGGTTGGGCTCCCATCGCGGCGAGGTCGGAGAGGGCGACTGCGATCGCCTTCCGACCCACGGTCTCGAGCGGTGCCAGGTCGCGCCGGAAGTGGACGCCCTCGACAAGCGCGTCAACCGACGTGACGGTCGCTCCCTTCGGAACGGTGATCGCGGCGTCGTCGCCGCCGGCGAGGCGCACCTCTTCCCTCCATGCGTCGGGGTGCGTGCGGCGAGCCCCCTCGATCGTCTCGACGAGCCGCTGGATGAGCTCGAATTCGTTCAGGTCCACCCGTATATTCAAACCGGTGTGCTCCCCGAGCTCCGCGCGCCTTCCGGGAGTTGCCGCGACGTGAGCCGGATGCGACGCGTCTGGCGGGTGCTTCGGGCCCGGCCCGGGACCGCCGCAATCCTCTCGCTGGGCCTTGCCTGGGGCCTCGTCATGCACCCTGCGGGCTGGGCCCAGTCGGCGTTCTACGCCCAGGTCCGCGCCCTCGCCTCGGGCACGACCCAGATCGACCGCTGGCACTGGGAGACGGGGGACAAGGCCTGGGTGGACGGCCACTTCTACTCGGTGAAGGCGCCCGGGTTGGCCGCGCTGACGCTGCCCGCCTACCTCGGCCTCGACGCGCTCGGCGCGAAGGAATGGGCCCGGGACGCCGCCGCCACCGCGCACCGGTCGAGCTGGGACCCGTGGCGCCCCCACCACAAGCCCCCGTTCGAGTCGTATGGGTTCAGCCGCGCCCGCGCGCGACATACCGAGGCCCATGTGGCCAACACCGTGCCCGTGCTGTGGGCGCTCACGCTCCTGGGCGCCGTGCTGCCGGCGATCGCCTTGCTGTTCGCGGTTCGGTGGGTCGGAGAGCGAATCGAGCCCGGTTACGGAGTCGCGTCCGCGATCACGCTCGGAATCGGGACCATCGTGATGACGTTCGCCTCCGAGTACTTCGCCCACGTCGCGTCCGCTGCTCTCGGGTTCGCCGCGTTCACGGTCCTGTTCGCGGAGCGCGAGGGTCCCTCGCGCTTGGCGCTGGTGGCCGGAGCGGGCCTGCTCGCCGGGCTCGCCGTCTGCTTCGAGTATCCGCTCGGGCTTCTGGGGATCGTCCTCTTCGGCTACGCCGTGGCACGCGGCCCGCGGCTGGCACGCGGTGGCGCCTACGCTCTCTGTGCGGCCGCCGGCGCAGCGCCGGCCCTGCTCTACAACCTGTGGTCGCTCGGCTCGCCGTTTCGGTTCGCCTACTCCCACGCCGTGTCGGTGCTCGGACGAAGCGGTCACGCGGAGCTCGGCCTGAACTCCAGCGGCTTCTTCGGCATCACCGTGCCGCGGCCCGGCGCCGCGGTCGACCTGCTGCTGTCCGGCCGCGGCCTGCTCACCCTCACGCCGGTGCTGGCGATGGGGCTGGTGGGGGCGGTTCTCATGCACCGGCGTGGCTGGCGAGCCGAGGCGTGGGTGATCTTCGCCACCGCCGGCGCCTTCTTCCTCTACGACAGCGCCTACTGGCAGCCGCTCGGTGGCGATACCCCGGGGCCCCGGTTCCTGATCCCGGCGCTTCCGTTCCTAGCCGTCGGCCTCGCCCCGGCCTTCCGGCGCTTCCGCTCTGTGACGCTGGGATTGGCGGTCGTCTCCGGGGCGATGATGGTGGTCGGCGCGCTGACGTATCCGCTGGTCACCAGCGACGGCATCGCGAGCTGGCCGCAGCGGTTCGTCTCCGGCGAGCTGGAGCACACGGTGCTAACACCGCTCGGGGTCATCGATCCCTGGCTCGCGATCATCCCGCTCGTCGCGGCGCTTGCCGCCGCCGTTTCCTTCGCCGCGCTCGCAACACCGCGGGTCCCCGCCGGCGCGATCCGGTCCGCGCTGGTTGCGATCCTGGCGTGGGCGGCGGTGTCGATCGTCACACCCAGCCTCGCGGGCGATCCCGAGCCTCCCCTCGGCGGCGGAGCCGCGACGCTGGGTCTGGTCGCGCTGGCGGCCTGCGCGGCGGCGTGCACGCTGCTGCTCGGCCGCTACAGCGAGGGTCGCGGCGAGGTCAGCGCTGCACGGGCCGCGAGGGGGGTCGTAGGCGTTTTGCACCGATAGCGGCGCAAAGGTCACACCCCCACCCAGGGTCGTCCTAATTGCCCCGAATGGTCCGCGCCCCGGCAGGTCGGCTCCAGCGACCTGATGAGCCGCTCTACGACGGCTTGAAGCATTGGGTACCCCATGGGGTACCAAAAGCTTCAGAGTGTTCCCCCGACGGCGTTCCGGAACGTCGGCTCAGCCCGCGCTGGTGCCGCCGCCGCTGCCCGTGCCCCCGCCGCCGTTCCCGTTGCTGCCGGAGTTGGAGGTGGGCGGCGGACCGCCCGAGCTCCCGCTGTCGCCACCACTCGTGCCGGTGTCAGGCGGGCTGGGAGCCGGGGCCTGGCCGGCGCCGGGCGCGTAGTACTGCGGCGGGTACTTGTTGCCGTCCGTCGATTTGGAGGGAGGCGTGTAGCCGCTCGACCCGCCGGTGCCCCCGTTGTACGAGGGCTGCGACACCGCATGGGCCCCGCTCCAGCTCGACGAGAACTCGACCGGGTTCTGCGGCTGCGGGAAGTCGTCGCAGAAGCTTCCGTGAGCGGCCTCCATGTAGTCGTGCCAGATCGGCGCGGCGTAGGTGCCGCCGAAAGCGTCGTAGCCCATCGTGGTCCTCGAGTTGGCGTAGCCGACCCAGACGGCGGTGGAGAATTGCGGCGTATAGCCGACGAACCACGCATCGGTGAAGTCGTCGGTGGTGCCGGTCTTGCCGGCAGCGGGACAGCCGAAGTTTGCCGCGGTTCCGGTCCCGGAGGTGATCACGCCCTTGAGGATGTCGGTGACCTCGTAGGCGATCCCGTCGGAGATCGCACGGGTGCGCTCGCCCTCATCGGGCACGTCGCTGTCGCCGTTGGGAAACGCGACCTTGCTGATCGCCGTCGGCGTGTTGCGAATCCCTCCGTCGGCGAAGGTCGCGTATGCGTCGGCCATCTCGAGCGGCGTGACGCCGATCCGCAGGCCGCCGATCCCCTCCGCCGGGTATCCATCCAGATGCGTCGTGATCCCCAGGTCGTAGGCCGTCTGGCGCACGTTGTCCGGCCCGACGTCGAGGTCGAGCTGCGCGAAGATCGCGTTCACGGAGTGAACGGTCGCGTCACGCACGCTCATCGTGCCGCCGCCGGGTTCGGCGTTGTTGACGGTCCACGTCGTCCCGTCGTCGAGCGTGAGAGTCACCGGGCTCGTGCCGTTGTAGTAGGTGGTGTCCGGGTCCATGCCCTGCCGGATGGCCGTGGTGAGCACGTATGGCTTGAACGACGACCCAGGCTGGCGATGGGCGAACGCGGCGAGGTTGAACTGGTCGGCGGGCGAGTAGGTCTGCGACGAGGCCATCGCGACGATGTGTCCGTTCGAGGGATCGATCGAGACGAGTGCGGAGGAGGGGCCGGAGACGGGAGGAGGATTCGCCGCAATCGCCTGATGTGCCGCCGCCTGGAGGCTCGGGTCGATCGTCGTATAGACCTTGAGACCGCCGTTGCGGACGGTGTTCACGCCGTAGCGGTCGATCAGCTCCTGGGTGACGTAGTCGAAGAAATACGGCTCGTGGATCGTCTCGTACTTGTAGCCGCGCTCGAGGCCCAGGCCGCTTCGCAATGCCTGCTCGTAATCGCCGCGGCTGATGTAGCCCTGCTGCTGCATCGCCTGGAGCACCTGGTTGCGGCGATGAAGCGCGGCCTTCGGGTTGAGGAACGGGTTGTACTCCGACGGGGCCTGCGGAAGCCCGGCCAAGAGCGCCGATTCCGCGAGGTTCAGCTGGCTGACCGGCTTCGAGAAGTAGGTCTCCGAAGCGCCCTGCACCCCGATCGCGGTGCGGCCGTCGATCGTGCCGTAGGACGCCGTGTTCAGGTACTTCGTGAGGATCTCGCTCTTCGAATACTCGTCCTCGTACTCCTGCGCGAGCTTCGCCTCCTGGACCTTGCGCTCCAGGTCCTCTTGCGGGTGGGCAATGTAGAGATTGCGGACGAGCTGCTGCGTGATCGTCGAGCCGCCCTGCACGGCCGCGCCGGCCTTGATGTCCTCCCAGCCCGCTCGCACGATGGCCTCGACGTCGATCCCACCGTGCTCGTAGAAGTTCTTGTCCTCGATCGCGACCGTCGCCTCCCTGAGGTCGTCCGGGATCGCGTCGCCGTCCACGGGGTTGCGGATCGTGTCCGACTGGATATAGCCGAGCCGGCTGCCGTCCGCCGCATACACGACGCTGTTGGCCCCCTCGTGAGCGGGCTTCAGGGTGTCGATCGAGGGGGTATCGGCCCACACGCTCCACACCCACAGCCCCACTCCGCCCGCCGCCAGGAGAGCGACGGTGAACAGGAGTCCAAGCGCCAGCAGGATGGTGCGTCGTGCCGACCCTCGCGAGCGACGGTGTCTTATGCGTGCTCGCTGAGTCATTCGAATGCCGACGAAAGGGTAGCTGGGCGGCCTTCGCTAGCCGCCAACCTTGGGTTCCAGAAGCCCTGCCGCCCGCAGGGCGCTCTGGGCGCTCTCCCGTAGCGCCGACTCCTCGTCCCCCACCTGGGTGCGCTCGCGGTCGCGCGGGCCCTTGAGCTCCAGACGCACGCCTTCAGGCGTGATCTCGGCCACCTGGACCTCTGAGGCGCCCGCGGGCTTCAGTACGCGCCGCGCCTCGGTGACGTCGCCATCCGGCGGCAGCCATACGGAGACCGTCGCCGGGGCGGTGCGATCGCCCGTGGAGTAGTTGAAGACGACGCCGGAGAGGACCTTCTCGTTCGGCACCACCACGAGGCGCCCATCCCCCGGGTCGAGGTACGTGTAGGAGAGCGTCAGGTCGTCGACCCGCCCGGTCTCCTCTTCGATCGTGACGGTGTCGCCGATCTTGATCGGCTGCGTGATCGCGAGCAGGATGCCGGCCACCATGTTGGCGAGCGTTTGCCTGGCCGCGAAGCCGATCACCAGTCCGAGCACGGCGCTGGAGGCGAGGATGCCGGTCGCGAGGCGCTGGATCTTGGTGAAGTTGCTCAGCGCGAGAGCCGCTCCGATCAGCAGGATCAAGACGAAGACGAGCCGGCGAACCAGGCGAAGCCGCGTCTGGGCTGCACGGGACACGCGTACCTCTGTAACGCGGCCGGCGACCCTGCCGGCGCGCGAGATCACGAACCGGTCGATTGCGAAGGCGACGACGATCGCCACCGCCATCGTGATCACCGCCGAGATCAGATCGCCGTGCGCTTGCCAGAAGCTTTCGTCCACTGTGACCTCTTCGTGCCTCGTCCGCCGGGTTCCTTCGTGAGAATGCTTCCATGAGTCGCCCCGAGGAGGCGCGAGTCCGCGCTGTGCTGCTCGACGCGCTGGGCACGCTGGTCGAGCTCGAGCCCCCGTGGGTGCACCTCGCGGCGGCCCTCGAAGCCGAGCCCGACGAGCAGCTCGTGCGCGCGGTCAGGGCCGAGATGGCCTACTACAAGGACCACAGCCACGAGGGGCGCGACGCCGACTCGCTGGCCGAGCTGCGGCGCAGCTGCGCGGAGATCCTCTCCCGGGAGCTCGGGCTCGAGATCTCCGTCGAGACGATGATGGCGGCGATCCGCTTCCACGCCTTCGACGATGTGGCTCCCGCCCTGGCGGAGCTGCGAGGGCTCGGGATGACGCTCGTGTGCGCCTCCAATTGGGACGTCTCGCTGCCCGACGTCCTTGCCCGCTGCGGTCTGGATGGGGCGCTCGACGGGGTCGTCACCTCAGCGGAGGTGGGCGCCCGCAAGCCTGACCCGGCGATCTTCGCGGCGGCGCTCGAGCTCGCCGGCTGCGATCCCGCCGAGGCGATCTACGTCGGCGACACGCCCGAGGAGGACCTCGAGGGTGCGCGTGCAGCGGGCATCCGCGCGCTCCTCATCGACCGCGGCGGAGGTGCCGACATCGACTCGCTCCATGCCATCCGCAACCATCTTGGATTGTGAGCGACTCCGGAACCGCAGAAGCGGCGCAAACCGGATCCATTCCACCGCCCGAATCTCGCCCCGGTGAGGCCGCCAACGTGCAGGCGATGTGGGGACCCGGCCGCGTGGCTGTCGGGCTCCTGGCGCTGCTGCTGACGACCTCCCTCGAGGTCGGCGTCGTCGCGGCGTTCGACCCCGACCTCAAGTCGCTCGGCGCGCGGCTCGCGACGCAGGCGCTCCTCGCGGCCACGCTGGTCGGGATCGCGTTCGTGGTCACCTCAGGCCCGGCCGGGATCGCAGGGTCCCGCGCGCTCGGGTTGAGGCGTCCGCTGCGGTCGCCCTTTGGCCTCGCCGCGGCTGCCTACCTCGCCTACGTGGTGGTGGCGGTCGTGTATTCCGGACTCGTCCACCCGCACCAGAAGGACGTCACCCGTCACCTGGGCTTCGGCCACGGCACGCTCGGGACGATCGCGGCCGGCGTCCTGATCGTCGCCGCCGCTCCGATCTCCGAGGAGATCTTCTTCCGAGGCTTCATGTTCGGCGGCCTTCGGCGCCGACTTTCGTTTCCCGTCGCCGCTTTGATCTCGGCAGCCATCTTCGGCCTCTTCCACTACACGGGCCCGTCGAGCCTGGGGGTCCTGCCCCAGCTCGCGTTCCTGGGGCTCGCGCTGTGCTGGGTTTACGAGGAGACGGGATCCATCTACCCGACGATCGCGATTCACGTGCTCAACAACGCGTTCGCGTTCGTGCTCCTGACGTCGTGAGCGCGAACGCGCAAGCGGATCCCGCCGTCGTCGCGAGGCAGCTCGAGAAGAGCTACGGTAGCCGCCTTGCGGTCGACGGGATCGACTTCGAGGTGCCTCCGGCGATCTGCTTCGGGTTCCTGGGGCCCAACGGCGCCGGCAAGACGACGACGATGAAGATGGTCTACGGGCTCGCGACCGTCGGCGGCGGCGAGCTTCGGGTCCTCGGGATGGACGTCACGCGGGAGCGGCGGCAGATCAAGGCCAGGCTCGGGGTCGTGCCCCAGGAGACCAACCTGGACAACGACCTCACGGTCCGCGAGAACCTGGTCATGCAGGCGAGCTACTTCGGCACCGACGCCCGCACGGCTCGCCCGCGGGCCGACGAGCTGCTCGAGTTCACGCTGCTCTCGGATCGAGCCGACGAGCGCATCCAGAGCCTCTCGGGTGGGATGAAGCGGCGCCTGTTGATCGCGCGCGCCCTCGTCAACGACCCCGAGCTGATCGTGCTCGACGAGCCGACTACCGGACTCGATCCCCAAGCCCGCATCGCGGTCTGGCGCGCGCTGGAGCGCCTGCGCTCGCGCGGCGTCACCCTGCTCCTGACCACCCATTACATGGAGGAGGCGGCCCGCCTGTGCGATCGGCTCTTGATCATGGACCACGGCCGGATCGTCACCGAGGGGGATCCCGCCGCGCTCGTCCGCGAGCACGTCGGCCGGGAGGTGCTGGAGCTGAGGCTGGAGCCCGGCTGCGACGCCGAAGCGCTGATCGCGTCGCTGGACGGGCGCCTCGACGGCTACGACCTCACCGAGGACGCCCTGACCCTCTACGCCGACGACGCCGAGGGCCTGCTCCAAGCCCTGGACAACGACCGCTTCCCCACCGACTCGGCGCTCGTTCGCCACGCCACGCTGGAGGACGTGTTCCTGCGCCTCACCGGCAGATCGCTGCGAGAGTAGTCCCATGGCGATGCTGTACGAACCCGGCTATCGCGGCCTCGGCGGCCCGCTCGTCGTCCGCGAGCTTGTGCCGTCGCCCCGCCACGCCGCGGCGATCTGGAAGCGAAACGCGCGCGTCTTCTCCCGCCTGTGGCGGGGGGCGCTGCTGCCCACCTTCCTGGACCCGTTCTTCTATCTCCTCGCGCTCGGCTTCGGCCTCGGCACGTATTTCGCCCACGGCATCGAGGGCATCCCCTACAAGGACTTCGTCGCCCCCGGGTTGATCGCCTCCGCGGCGATGTGGTCGTCGGCGTTCGAGACGACCTACAACGTCTACTTCCGCATGAACGAGCTGCGTCTGTACGACAACGTGCTGTCAACCCCGATCGAGGTGCAGGACCTCGTCTTCGGAGACCTCGCCTGGAGCGCCACCCGCGCCACGATCTACGGCTGCGTCGTGTTGATCGTGGTCGCCGCCTTC
>Ga0137373_10000983_pt1 | contig 30268 bp, 26 predicted proteins | sample SagtaG_5_FD_104912 | JGI IMG/M metagenome (GOLD analysis project Ga0137373, IMG submission 104912) | Vadose zone soil microbial communities from Sagehorn Ranch, Mendocino, California, USA - Sage1_R_80_16 metaG | ecosystem: Environmental > Terrestrial > Soil > Vadose zone | place: USA... | reverse complement strand
TAGTGGAGCGGCACTGTCACGGCTGGAGGCTGTTGGCCGCAGCCGAGAGCGGATGCCGCAGATAGGGCGATGCCACGACGGCCCGTTCAACGTCTGCTACAAAGCGGTCCAGCTCCGGCTCGTAGTAGACGGACGCGAGGGAGTTCGGCGTCGGCAGCAATTCGATCCGCCTCTTCCAGTGCTTGTCCAGAGTTGCGAACTGTGAGTATGAAGCTGCAAGCAATGCGTGACAGAAATCCGCGCTGTCACCACGCTTCCATTGGTAAGCCTTGCCCTCCAGAACCAAGAGGCGGATCAAGCCGTTCCAGCAGAACGTCGCCGGAGTGTTCGCGTTATACGTCGGCCGAGGCATGACGGAGCCGAACCTGGACTTGTTCTGGTCATACCCACGCCGGAGTTGTCGAAGCTTCTCCCGCAGAACGATATCGAACGACACCATCGTGCGCCGGATTTCGTCGCGCTGCGGAGCGAGCCAGTCGAGAAAGAAACCGAGATCGAAGAATCCGGGCTGCACGAAGTCGATTCGTTGTTCGCCGTGCAGCTGGATGTTCCGGCCCGCGAAAAACTTCCGCAAGAGGTCGTGCGCAATGCAGGACTCCCGGCCTTCGCCCTTCGCCTCGCGCTCCATTACATCAACGATCGACGGACCCTCGATCGGAATCCAGTTCGGACCGATGGCGGTGAAGAACTCGCGAACGGCATCCTGAGACGCGCCGGTCGGCCCGACGATCTCCGAGGCGTTCGTGACGGAGAACAGGACATCGGCCCCATTCTGGAGGGCCCGCAGAAACCCTTCCCGCAAACCAGTCCGGTCCTTGGCGAGCGCCACGATCGCCCAGTTGTCCAAGTAGACGGCCAACCGCCGGACGGTCACACGCATCGTCACTGTGTCCGGATTCTTCGCGACCACTTCAATCATTTGGGAGCCTCTGTCAGATCAGATCATCGCAGAACAGGCTCAGAACGGGATCAGTCGGCAGTTTTGGGCGCGACAGGTCGGCGGCGCGGTCGGCGAGATCGTCAAATCTCCTAAGCAATTGGTGCCGGAGGAGGGGGTCGAACCCTCACGACCGTAAAGGTCACGGGATTTTGAGTCCCGCGCGTCTGCCAGTTTCACCACTCCGGCTCCGGAGCGATTCCTTAATTTTACGCTATGTTCGCTCACCACATTCTCTGCAGGGTTCCGTCGGCTGCCGGCGATGGTTCACTGGGCAATCCATGAGTGCTCAATGCCGTCCGGTTCCGCACATCGAATATCGATGCGCTCACGCGCGGCGCGCTCGGGGCTCACGCCTCTCTCGTCGGCGCTGCGGACGAATGCGGAGTATGGCAGCTCTCGGTCGTGCTGTGATGCGACGATCGCGGTGATCGTGTAGGCAGGCCAGAGACCGAGCTCGATGTGACACGTCCATTGCGTGTCGGACGGATTCGATACGCCGAGTGCGGCGTGGCCGATATGCACCCGGACGGGAAAGGACGACGGTCCGGTACGCGTTGCGCCAAGTTCCGGCGCGATGCGGTAGAGCACCGGCCGCAGCGCCATCCATATTGCGAAGACGAGCAACAGCACACCGAGCGTTGCAAAGACGACCTCCTCCACTGGACGCCGCCGCCCGACGCCGCGGAACATTCCGCCTGCGGAATCGACCGGAGCAGGGACGGGCTCCGCGCGAACGGAGGACCCCTCCTCATCAACAGGTGCGTCGTAGAGGATCCCGTGGTAATCGCCTGTCGGCTCGAAATTGGGCGGAAAGAGGCGGATCGTGATGAACATGACCACAAAATATGTCGGCCACCACGCGAGGAAGGTGGCCACGAACAGCGACTCGCTGCGAATCCCGGCGGCATACCCGAGCAGGGCGCTGATACCACCCGATAGCAGATACAGCACGCGGAGGTAACTGGCGCTGATGCGCAGCCCGTTGCGGCATGCAGGACAAAAGAATCCGCTGGCGCTTACATGTCGCCACGGTATGGGCGTGCCGCACGACGGACACTTGACCGGCACGACGCCAGGAATCAGCGTGATTCGCCGCGGCGCCATCAGGCGTTCCGATTGCGCACGGTGCTACTGCGGCCGCCGCGCGGCAAGCTCGCGCTCGAGCTCGTCGAAACGGCGATTCAGCTCGATCCACTGACCCTGCTCGGCGGCCGCCTGATTGGCGAGGTCGGCATCGCGCGCGCGCAGCCGGACCTCAATCGACGCGTGCTCCTCGAGCTGCGCCTTCACACCGCTCTGCTCCGACTTCAGGTCGCGGGCCCGTGCAGGGTCCGACTCACGCGTGAGAAAGTCCTCGATTTGCGCTGCCCGCGCCGCGAGCGACGCGCTTTCGGACTGCACGCGCTCCAGCTCCTGGTGCGCGTCGTCGGCCGTGCGCGACACGCGCGCGAGCCGCTCGTTCTGCACGGTCAGACGCGCGGCAAGCAACTGGATCTGCGGCGTGGTCGATGCCGCACGCTCCATCGCGACACGGAGTGCCCGCACCTCAACGAGGAGCGCGGAAAGTGTGTCGGGACTTCCGGGGCCGCTTTGCGCGACCGCAGACGGGACAGCGGCCGCGACGATTGCAGCGGCGATGATCAGATGCGTCTTCATGACAGCTCCCAGTCCAAAACGTTGCTATTTTCGCGCGAGCCCAATCCACTGTCTCGCCATGTCGTGGTGTGCCGCCCAGGCCATCCACGCTGATCGCGCCCAGTCCTGGAGCCGGCGGAGGTAATCATCGGGGTCTGTCGCGTCGTGCACGTCAACGATCGTCAGCTCACCACGCTTCCCTGGCGGCACGTCATGCGGGCGTTCGATCGCCTTCGGTCCGTTGAGCCACTGTTGGACCGACTGATTGACTGCGGCGGCCTCGTCCGTCTCCATTGCCGCGCAGATGCCGGTCAGGTGCGCGACGAACGATTTCGCCGAGCGCATGTACTCCTCCGGGTGCTGGAGGGCATACGTGTCGACCGTCAAGCGATGCAGCCGCGCGTACCGATAGTCCCCGAATTCGCGCGCCAGCAGTTCGTCGAACAGCGCGCGGCACGCCGTCACGCCCGCAACCGGCGCTCCGCAGGCTTCACATCGCGCGGTTTCGGCGGATGGCGCCACGTCAGCGGATCCTATGCCGCAGCAGCCGTTGCCGCTGCGATTCGAGAGATGCTTCCCACGCGGGAGCGCTCGCCGCCTGCCATGAGACGCACATGCATGTGAGGACGATGAGACTTCGCATACACTCTCCGAACTCGCGCTGAGGCCGGCCTGAAGGCCGGCACCACCGGGAGGAACGTAGCATACGCCGCTCCGCGGGATATGATTGCGGGTTATGACGCTCCCGACGCGACCTCTTGGAACAAGCGGCCTCTCGATTACGACCGTGGGCTTCGGCGCCTGGGCGGCCGGCGGCGGCGGATGGTCGTTCAGCTGGGGACCGCAGGACGATAACGCGTCCATCGCCGCCATGCGGCACGCGATCGACCGGGGGGTCAACTGGATCGACACCGCCGCCGTCTACGGCCTCGGACACTCTGAAGAAGTTGTCGGACAGTTTCTGAAGACGCTTCCGGCAGACGATCGCCCGCTGGTCTTCACCAAGTGCGGGCTGCAATGGGACGAAAGCGATCCCATGAAGGTGTCCAAAAGAAGCCTTCATCCGGATCGCATCCGCGTGGAATGCGAGGCGTCGCTGCGGCGGCTTGGCGTCGAACGGATTGACCTCTATCAGTTCCATTGGCCCGACGAGAGCGGCGTCGCGGTCGAGGATTCGTGGGACGCGATGACGCGGCTGCAGGAACAGGGGAAAGTGCGTGCGGTGGGGGTATCCAACTTCGACCTCGCGCTGCTCGAGCGCTGCGAGGCGCGGCGACATGTCGATTCGCTGCAGCCGCCGTTCTCGATGATCAAGCGCGCGATCGCGGAGTCGCAGATCCCCTGGTGCGCGGCACACGGCAGCGGCGTGATCTGCTATAGCCCGATGCAGTCGGGGATCCTGACCGACTCTTTCAGCCGGGCTCGCGTGGACGCGCTCGCGCCCGACGACTGGCGGCGTCGCGGGCCGGAGTTCCAGTCGCCGTCGCTCGAACGAAACGTCACGCTCCGCGACGCGCTCAGGCCGATCGCCGCGCGCCACAACACCTCGATCAGCGCCGTTGCGGTCGCGTGGGTCCTCGCCTGGCCGGGAGTCACGGGCGCCATCGTCGGCGCCCGTTCTCCGCAGCAGGTGGATGGGTGGCTTCCCGCCGCCACGCTCACGCTGACCGCACAGGATCTCGACGAGATCGTGCGAGCGATCGAGTCCTCGGGCGCGGGCTCCGGGCCGACAAAACCGAATCCCTCGTCCCTAATCGGGAATCCCTGATCGCTAATCTGGAATCCCTGATCGCTAATCTGGAATCCCTGATCGCTAATCTGGAATCCCTCATCACAAGTCCACGAATCGCGAATCAGAAATCCACGAATCGCAAATCGCGAAACGGATCCCGCACCACGGATGCAGGCCGAACCCCCTGAATCGCCGCCACCGCCACGGCAATCGCCACAACGCGAAACGCTCTTCGAATCATCGGTCCCCCTGCGCGCCGCGGGTTGATTACCGGATTGTGGGGGGTGCCGCGCAAGGATCGGCAAATGATTGCGCTTCCTTGCGAGTCCGCACGGGCGCCGAAGGGCTCGAAGCAAGTCTCGTGACCTCAGCGGGGCGGCGCATCGGGCTGGCCTAAAGGCCAGCACCACCGCAGAACTCCGATACCGGGAGAATTCCCGCGTCAGTTTGTTTTGCGTCCGGATCCAGGCTGGTAGTTTTTCGCGCGGATGTCCAGCCATCCGTACCGGAGTCGCGCCGGCACCTCGAGGTACTGGAGATCGCGCCAGACGGTGTAGCGCACGACAGGATCCAGGCTCGCGGCTTTGGCCGCGCGGTACTGCCACAGGTTCTGCACGCGCATGCCGTCGACGCCGATGACGATGTCGCCGGTGCGCATCCCGTTCTGCTGCCCGATGAGTCCCGCGGCTTCGATCGAGACGCCGTCTTTCGGGGCGGCGATGAGCGACGGCATGACAATCGTCGTCACGCCCCCGGGAAACACCTTCCACATGACTTGATCGACGGCAGTGCCCTTTCGGCGCTCGCGGATGTAGAAGCCGGCGAGATCGGCGGGCAGGTCGTAGCGTTCAAAGGCCATGCGGTAATAACGCTCCGCGGATCCCGGATCGCCGCTCCAGTCGTACAGACGTGCACGGGTGATGAGACCGCCGTACGAATAGACGTCCGCCGCGCGATTCGCCAGGGCGGTTGCCTTTGCGTTCTCGTGCCGCAGGAAATAATCGCGCACCATCCACTCGGCGCTGTTCGCGATCGCGACCTCGTCGCGCCCGACCGTGAACCACCGCTCGTAGGCGCTCCGTGCCGCATCGAGGTTGCCATGCGCGACGGAGTATTCCGCGAGATCGTCGAAGTGCTCCGGGCTGAGCTCCGTGACCTTCTCCATCGCCGCCGCGTATGCCGCCGGATCGTCCTTCAACGCGTTGGCGATCCGTTTCGCGGCGTCAAGGTTGAACGCCGCGATCTCACCGAACTCCTGTTTCAACACGCCGGCAGTCGCCTTCTCGTAATCCTTGCCCAGCGACACGAAACAGAGCGGTTTCGCGTACGGCGCCGCGGATCGGTACGGCGCGATGGTCGCGGGCGTGAACTGCAGCACGGGTCCAGCCCTCCACGGCCGCGTGTTCGGCTCGAAGATGGTGCCGGCAGGAAACGCGGGTGCGAACCAGGAATCGAGCGGCGGGATGCGGACCGGCAGCCCGGACCAGGTTTCCTTCGCGAGCACCGACTTCCACATCCAGTGCGTCACGAGCTCCGGGTGCGTTTGAATGAGCCGGAGCGACCCCGCCATTCCGGGTCGCGCTTCCTCCTTGGTCGGCGCGAGCGTAATCGCGAGCAGCGGATAGAGTCGCAGGCCGGCGAACGTTTTCGCCACCTGATCGCGGAACGCCTTGCCTTCCTCTTTCGCCGACAGCGTGTTCGTGAGGTGGGTGTCGCGCGCGTTGATCGTCGTGACGAGATGGCGCTCCGCGATCGCGGCCCACATCGGCCAGTCGACGACCCACACGGTTCCGTCCGCGGCGACCGGGCCGGCCGACGGTTCAACCTTCAACTCGTTGACGAGCGCCTCGGGGCTGTCCATCGCGAGCGCAGGCACGTAGTCCTTGCGCGCATCCATCGCCTCCCGCAACTCCATCGCGACCGCAGCGTCAGCAAAGCGGTTCCCCGCGTCGACGCCGGGATATCCCTGCATGATGATGCGGCCCCAGTCGGGCACGTCGGCGAGGTCGTGAGTCGCGTCGAGAAAGTCGAGCGTTCGTGGATCTCCGAGCGACGTCGAGACGGCCCGGATCAATTCGATCTGTTCGAGCAGCGTGGCGTGTCTCGGATCGGCGACGAGCCGCCAGTCGGCCGTGTTGCGGATGCGCAGCGCGTGCGCCCACGAGCGCGCCGCGTCGTCAGGTCCGGCGCCGTCGATCGCGTCGAGGCGCTCGAGCGCGGTGCGCTGCCGGCCCACGAGCGTGTACAACAGCGTGTCGTCGAGGCGCCGGACCTTGTTATCCGGCGCGATACCCATCGCGTCCGCGATCGCGAGGTGGGCGGTCATGCGCGACATCAATCGACGCGGATCCGTGAACGCGGAGGCGGTCTCGCGAAGCGCGAGGGTGCCCATGATGAGCGCGGCCTCGGCGTGCGCGTCGGCGCACCGCATGTCCTCGCGCAGCCGCGCGGACACGCGCGCGTTCTCGCGCTGGATGATCGCGAGCGTCGGCCGCACCAGCGCGTCGGCGATGTCCACATCGGATGCTGCGCACGCGGCACCCGGGCTGCCCATCAGTGCAGCCGCCACGGGAACAAACGCGCCCGGCGCCCAGATGTGATCGGTGACGGCGACGGCAACCGGCGCATGCCCCGAAGCGGTCACTTCGAAGCGTGCGAGATCGCTGCCCGCATTCGGCACCTGCCGTGCGGAGATCGCCGCGGAGCCACGAGCGCGTGACGCCGCCATGTTGGCGATGGCGCCCGCGACGTCCTTCACTATCCACAGCTGTTCGGTTGGATAGAACCTGCCGGCGTCGCGCTGTGCCTGCGCGGCTCCGCGCCTCGCCGAGCGCTGCACTCGCGCAAAGGTGGCTGCTCCGGTGACAAGAAGAACCAGCAGAATCAGTAAAAGGACGGTCGACCGCTTCATGATGGGAATACCTGGCGGGAGCGACCTGGGGAGGGACCGGATGATTATACGCCGGATGAGCTTCGGGGGCGTGGCGGCGCGTGTGCGGGGTGTTTGCCCAGCGCCGGTAAGGCCGCGGCGCTACTTCTGTCGCATGACGTCCGCAAAATTCACGCGCCGCAGCGGCACCTCGATCATCGCACCGTCCGCTACCGTCACGCGCGTCGCACTCGATCGCAGCCGCTCGAGCACGATGGGATCGCGAAAGTCTTCCGGTTCCAAGTCGTCGACCGCGACGACGTAGTAATCGCCGCTGCGAACTCCTGACATCATCTGCGGACGCATCGCCGCCGCGCCCGGAACGGGCAGACCGGCCGATCCACGCATCGCGTCTGGACTCGGGATCGTCGGCGCCAGGTATATCCGCGCACCGTTCGTCCAGCGTTCCTTGTCGACTGGATACGCGACGATGACGTAGTCGCGTGTCGTCTGGCCCTTCTCATCGGACACGTTGAACGTCATCGACGACTGGCGATCAGTGACGATGATCTGGACGTTGCGCAGCCGCTGTCCGGGTTGGAACGTGACCGGCGAATCCGTCACGTTCTCGCCGTTGATGATGACGCTCTTGAGCATCCAGCGGCCGAAGGCTCCCCACTGTTCGGCAGAACAGGTCCCGTTCAGGCCTGCGATGCGGAACGACCAGTCAGGCGCGACTTCCGCCTCCCCGCTGCGACACATCCCGTTATTTGAAAGCATCGGTATCCGGGTGCGCCCTGGCGCGGGCGGCACGGGTGTCGTCCCCTCGAAGATCATGCGGCCGGTGGCGGAAGCACCGGGCCCGACTGTGAGCGTCAGCGATTCCTCGCCGCCCGACACCACGGATATGCGCGCCGTCGCGAGCTGCTCGTCCTCCGGCCTCGAGCTCCCCCCTGTTCGGGGCATCACTCGCGCCTCGAGGAGGTAATCGCCCGGCGGCAGCACGGCACGGAACGACCCGTCCGGCCTCGTCGTCGCGCCGGACGTTGAATCGAACCAGTTCTGGGACACGTCCGGCATGAGGCGGCGAAACATGACGCTCAGGTACGTGTTCGGCGGCACAGGCTGTCCATCGGCCAGGGCGACCGTGCCAATCACGACGCCAGGGACCGCTTCGCCGAGCACCACGTCAATCCCGGAGACGGACTGCGCGCGATCGACAACGATCGGCTGCGCCTGATCAACCGCGAGGGCGGAGGGATAGAACGTCGGCAGCGGTTGCGCGGGCGGCGGCGGCGGTGGAGCGAGCGGCGCGTTCGAGGGGAACGGCATCTCGTCGGTGCGGCGCGCATTCACCTGCACGAGGTATGTGCCCGCTTCGAGTCTTCCGAGGCGAAATTCTCCCAGATCGTTCGTCTGAATGGTTTCGCGCATCACCGGCTTGCCCGCCCTGCCGCCTCCGGGCATTCGGAGCAGCGTCACTTGCGCGTAGTCGACGGGATCTCCATTGGCGTCGAACACGCGGCCGCTTATCGACGCGCCGTGAAAAAGCGGGACGACGACGTTGTCGAGCACCTGGCCGTCGCGCAGGATCACCGGCCGCGTCTGCGAGCGTACCGTGCGTCCCGCTGCGGGATAGCGCGCCTGCAGGTACGTGGACTTCTGCACCATCAGCCTGACCGCACCTGGAGGCAGGCCAGTGAACGTGAAGCCGCCGTCGGCGTCGGTGGTCACGGGTGGACCGCCTCCCGAACCGATCATCATCATGACTCGCGCGCGCGCAATCGCCGCGCCGGTCGTGCCGTCGACGACACGTCCCTTGACCACGCCGGTTCCGGTCCGCGGCGGTGGAACACGATCGCGTGGCGGCGCCTGCCCCGGGCCGGAGACGACGGTCTGGCCGGAAAGAATAGAGAAGATCAGGACGGTGGCGAGTTGAATCAATGCCCCCTCCGCGGATAGGTACAATTAGACGCCAAAAGCACCGTTCCAGACGGACGAAAGGTAACTGGCATCACGGTTTCGCGTCGTGCCGGCCGCCGAACTCGCACGCGACGTGCGCGAGCACACCACGCGACGTGCCATGACTGACGGGCGCCAGCATCGCGACGCCGATCTCGAGATCGTGGCCGCGATGCCACAGGACGCCGGGCAGAACGTGCACCTCGCGCTCCTGATCCGGTCCTCCCTCGAACGACAATTCCGCAGTGATGCGAAACCCTCGCACTATCCGTACGAACATCCCGGTGTCCGAGGTGTACGACCAGTCGGGCGCATCCGCCTGGCGCTGATTCAGCGGCGCCTCGACTTGGAGCGCGGTGAAGACATGCGCCCCGCGCGCGACGTCGCGTCCGATGATGACGGTCGGCGCAAGGGCGAGGTGGCGCTTCGCGTCTTGCGCGTTGCCAATCGTGGCGCTCGGGATCGACACGTCCATCCCGACCGACAGATGGTACGGAGACCCGCCGACGCAGCGCCATCCGAACCGTGTGCCGACCCCGATATCACCGACCTGCGAGGTGACGGTGCCGCCGGCCGCGCGCGTCCACTCCCGCGTGCCCCACTCCGTCTCGATCTGCCACCAGTCGCGCGCGCCATATTCGATGTCGGTCTCGAGCGTGGAGGTGCGGACGCCTCCCCGGCGTGTGCGCGCCGGTTTCACTTCGAGCTGCACCTCGCCCTGTTCCTGGAGGTAGACCACGTCGGACGCGAAGAGGTCTTCGACGACGCGATGCGTGTGCGCTTTCTCGCATTGCGCGAACAGTGTCTGCGGCGCGGCCACCGCGAGCAGGGAGGTGAATGTGGCCACTACGGCGGATCGCACGCACACGTGCATGCCCCATCCGTGAGCACGAACCGTGCCTTCGGTGGCAAGACCCGCAACAGCCGTCCCCAAGAGCAAACAGGAGAACGGGAGCGTGACAGTGGAGGTTGTTCGAAGAGACTCGCGTTCGTGAGCAACTTGCGCGCGTGCATCCGGCAACGGTACACTCGTCCGTTCCCAAGGAGGCGATTTCAGTGCCCGTTCTCGATCTCTGGTCCATGGCGTTCGTCTTCCTGCTGGCCACGTTTGTCGGCTTTCAGGTGATCCAGAACGTCTCGCGCCTGCTGCATACGCCGCTCATGTCGCTGACCAACGCGATCTCCGCGATCGCCGTCGTCGGCTCGATCATCATCGCGGGCGAGCAGAAAACCACCTTCAGCACCATTCTCGGGGCGGTCGCGGTGGCCGCGTCGGTCACCAATATCGTCAGCGGCTTTCTGATCACCGACCGGATGCTGAAGATGTTCCGGGAGCGGCGGCCCCGATCATGAACGCCGCCGAACACCTCACACAAGCCAGTTACCTCGCGGCGGCGGCCCTCTTCATCCTCTCACTGCGCTGGTTGAGCGCCCCGAAGACCGCGCGACGCGGCGTCGCGGCGGGGGTCGCAGGGATGGCGGCGGCGATCGGCGGCACGCTGCTCCATCCCGACATCGTCAACTACACGTGGATCGTCATCGCGGTGGTCATCGGCACCATCGTCGGCGTCCCGCTGTCGAAGGTGCCGCTGACCGCGGTGCCCCAGCGGACCGCGCTGTCGCACGCGTTCGGCGGACTCGCCGCGGGCCTGGTCGGCACGGCGAAATATGCGCTCTGGCTGCAGGACGGTCAGCTGACGACCTTCCGCATGACCGCCATCGGGATCGAAGTGATCCTGGGTTACCTGACGTTCACCGGCAGCCTGATGGCCGCAGGCAAGCTGCAGGAAATCGTGCCCACGCGCCCGATCACCTATCGCGGGCAGAACGTCGTCAACCTCGGGCTGCTGGCGATCGCATTTGCCGCCGCCGGCGTGCTGCTGTTCCGTCCCGGCATGTGGCAGCTCTTCCCCGCGATCATCGTGCTGTCGCTCCTGTTCGGCGTGCTGATGATCATCCCGATCGGCGGCGCCGATATGCCGACCGTCATCTCTCTGTTGAATTCGTACGCCGGACTGTCGGCGGTCGCGATGGGATTCGTGCTGGAGAACAAGGTGCTCATCACCGCGGGCGCGCTCGACGGATCATCAGGGTTCATCCTGTCGGTGATCATGTGCCGCGCGATGAACCGATCGTTCACCAACGTGCTGTTCGGCGCGTTCGGCCAGGTGCAGACCTCCGCGGCCGCCGGAGAGGCCAAGACGGTCAAGCGCGGCACGCCCCGTGACGCGGCCGACCTGCTCGAGAACGCCGGCAAGGTCGTCATCGTGCCGGGATACGGCATGGCGGTCGCACAGGCGCAGCATCGCGTCCGCGAGATTTATGATCAACTGACGAAGCGCCGCGTCGACGTCAAGTTCGCGATTCATCCGGTCGCCGGCCGCATGCCGGGACACATGAACGTGCTGCTGGCGGAAGCGGAAGTGCCCTACGACGCGCTCATCGAGATGGACGAGATCAACCGCGACCTGCCCCAGACGGACGTCGTCCTCGTCGTCGGCGCCAACGACGTCGTCAATCCGGCCGCGCGGCACGATTCGAAGAGCCCGATTTATGGCATGCCGATCATCGACGCCGACAAGGCGAAGTTCGTCATCGCGAACAAGCGGTCGATGAACCCGGGATTCGCGGGAATCGACAACGAGCTCTATTACGCGGACAACACGCTGATGGTGTTCGGCGACGCCAAGGCGGTGCTCGGCGAGATCGTCAAGGCACTGGCCGCAGACGGCGCGCACTAGCATGCAGTCGCTCGTCGATCTCTTTCTTCATCTCGACGTTCACCTCGCGGAGTTCGTCGCGCGTTACGGCGTGTGGGTGTACGGCCTGCTCTTCGCGATCATCTTCGCGGAGACCGGCCTCGTCGTGACGCCGTTCCTGCCCGGCGACTCCCTCCTCTTTGCCGCCGGTGCCCTCGCCGCGACGGGTGCGTTCGACGTGCGGCTGCTCTTCCTGCTGCTCGCGCTTGCCGCCGTCCTGGGCAACACCGTGAATTACGCCGTCGGCAGCTACGTCGGCCCGCGCGTATTCCGCGCGGAAGACACCACGGGCCGGTGGTCACGCCTGCTGAATCGTCGACATCTCGACCGCGCGCACGCATTTTTCGAGAAGTACGGCGGGATGGCGGTCGTGCTGACGCGGTTCGTGCCGATCATCCGCACGTTCGTGCCGTTCGTCGCCGGCGCGGGGGCGATGCGCTACGGCACCTTCGCGCTGTACAACCTGTTCGGCGGCGTGCTGTGGGTGGCTGTGTGTATCGGGGCCGGCTACCTGTTCGGGAACATACCGGCAGTGAAGAGCAATTTCTCGTTCGTGGCGCTCGGCATCGTGGCGGTCTCGCTGCTGCCGATGCTCGTCGAGTGGCTGAAACACAGAAAAAAAGGGCGGCGCGTGTAAGCGCCGCCCTCGAGTTGCGGTGGTGCTGACCTTCCGCCGTAGCGTTAGCGGAGGCTGGGCAGGTCAGCCCTTCCCTACGCCAGCCGGACGTTCTCGGCGCGGGGACCTTTCGGGCCCTGCCCCTTCTCGAACGTAACCGCCTGTCCTTCGCGGAGGCTGTCGAACTGGCAGCCGTTGCACGCGGACTGGTGGAAGAAATATTCGCTGCCGTCGCTTGCGGCCACGAAGCCGAAGCCCTTTTCGCTCACCAACCGCTTGATTGTGCCGTTCGTCGATGCTGCCATACGTCGATCTCCTCGTTGGGCCGTGCTCGGACATTCCGCGCAGTGAATCAGGGGCGTACTAGCACGCCCCGTCTGGCCATCCGATCATTGTCGCACAGACGGCGGCTTCAGGCGCAACTCTACTGGAATCTTTCACCGCCTATATCCAAGTGCATAGATGCAATCGCGGATAATGGGCCATGTCTTCGGCCCGGTCGCAAGTGCTGCGGATTCTTGCCGGTAGCTGGCTGAACGTCCTGCTGCTGGCGGCGCCGCTCAGCTTGCTGCTGCGGTGGCAGTCCGGCGTTTCCCTGTGGGTGTTTCTCGCGGCAGCCCTGTCCCTGGTGCCGGCGGCAGGGTTGATCGGCACCGCCACCGAACACCTGGCCAGGCGGTCCGGGCCAACACTGGGAGGCTTCCTGAACGCGACGTTCGGCAACGCCGCGGAGCTGATCATCGCGATGGCGGCGCTCAAGGCCGGGCACCCCGAGGTCGTGAAAGCCTCGATCACCGGCAGTATCATCGGGAACCTGCTGCTGGTGTTCGGCCTGTCCTGCTATCTCGGCGGCGTGCGGCACGGTCCCCAGAAGTTCAACCGGATCTCGGCCGGTTCGGCGACCGTCATGCTCTTTCTGGCCATCGTCGCGCTCGTCATGCCCGCGCTCGTGGCGATCGTGAGCTTCGGATCGCTCGAAGCGCATCCGGAAGCGATCGATCGTCTGAGCTTCTGGTCGTCGATCGTGCTGCTCGGAGTCTATGGCGGCGGCCTGCTGTTCGCCTTCAAATCGAAGCGCGATCCGCTTCGTGCCGATCGAGGCCGGGAGCACGGTCCGCGGCTGCCGCTCTGGTCAGCGCTCGGGTTGCTCACGCTCGCGACGGTGATTACCGCAGTCGAGGCGGAAATCCTGATCGAGGCGCTGGAGCCCGCATTGACCGGGCTCGGCATGTCCGAGCTGTTCGCGGGCGTCATCATCGTCGCGCTGGTCGGCAACGCGGCGGAGCACTATAGCGCCGTCACGGCGGCGCGCGACGACCAGATGACGCTGGCGCTCGAGATCAGCGTCGGCAGCAGCGCGCAGATCGCGCTCATGGTCGCTCCCGTTCTCGTCCTTCTCTCCTATGCCATGGGCTCCCCGATGTCGCTCGTGTTCAACGCCTTCGAGATTGCGGCCATCGGGCTCTCCATATTCGCCGTCGCGCTCGTCTCGCTCGATGGCGAGAGCAACTGGTTCGAGGGGTTGCAGCTCCTCGGTGTGTACGCGCTCATCGCGCTCGCGTTCTATATCATCCCCGGACGCTGAGTCTCTTCGAGCAACTCCACTGTCACGCTGCACTCAGGCCCACAAGATCAAACGGGAGAACGGGAGAATCTTCAAAAGAAAGAAAAAAGGGGCGGCTGTCGCATGTCTTACGAACAGTGTGTGCCGCTGAATGTGCGGGTACAAGCGTGCGGCACGGGCACAATTGGAAGTCGCGCACCGGAATTCACCGGGCAAATGCGGTCGTTCGTCCTGGCAGGCACCTTGCGTCGTACGCCTGCGTCGTGACAAAGGGCCGCACATCATGATCTGGTTTCTCGAACGCAACTCGGACCTCCTCATCTGCGAAGTTCGGCGGGAGGGAAATCAGTACGCGATCGAGCTCGCGCCGTCGCAGGGGCCGCCGCAGACACGGCGCTACAACTCGGCGCGCGATCTCATCGATCACTATCTGCACGCGACGAAGACGTTGAAAGCGCAGGGCTGGCGTCCTGCGAGCAATATAGAGGCGCTCGGCTGATAGCGGCACCTGTGTAATCTGCGCTCGATTCATCTGCTGCCGAGCTCCACCTCTTCCGCATTTCCCGCCCGAAACTCCGCCGGGCCATCGTGGCATCTCGCTTGCGACTCCCATGTGGACTGACATTCGAAATCTGCTGAACGTCCAGGAGGACTCCACGATGAAACGCTCGATCACGAGATGGACCACAGCGCTTGCCACGGCAGCGTTGCTGGGACTGCCGGTCGCCGCCGCCGCCAAGATGCAGCAGCCGTCGACGCCGCCGCAGCAGCAACAGCCGGCGCCGCAGCCGCAGCCGCAGCAGCCGCAGCCTGCGCCGCAACCGACGCAGCCGCCACCCACCGAGCCGCAGCCGACGCAGCCGCCCACGCAGCCGCAGCCGACCGAGCCGCAGCCGACGCAACCACCCGCGCAGCCGCCGACGCAGCCGCAGCCGACGCAACCACCCACGCAGCCGCCAACGCAACCGCAGCCTACGGAGCCACAGCCGACGGCTCCGCCGACCACGACGCCGCAGCAGCCCACCACGTCACCCTCTGCGCCGACGACCCAGCCGGAGCAGAGCGTGTCGCCTGAGGAGCACCTGCGCCAGGCGCGGGCCGCGTTCAGCGATATCAAGATGACGTCAATCCCGGCGCGCGACCGCGCACAGTTCACCGAGCTCCGACGTCACCTCGCCGCGCTCGATAACCCGGCGGCTTCGGCCCGTTCTAGCCGCAGCACCGCCCGGCGGGGATCGCGTGGATCGACGACGTCCGCCAGCGGTACGGCCAGCTGGGGCACGGAAGTCGCGGCCATCGATCGCATCATCACGAACCTTGCGGGCAGCGACACCGCTGCCACCGGCACGAGCGGCACGGGGACGACGGGTGCCACCGGCACCGCCGGCACGAGCCGGAGCCGCGGCGCCTCCACTGCGATGGTGGACGACGCGACGCGCGCGAAGCTGATGGAAATCCGCACGCACATCACCGCCTACGCGGCGGCGAAATCCGCCGCGTCATCACCGCGCAGCGATGCGTCGTCGACCATGGCGAACGAGACGACGACCGGCAACTCGACAGCGGGCGAGACGCCGCGCACGGGCAACTACCCCGCGACCTCCGGCAGCGCCGCGGGACAGCAACCGCCAGCCGCCTCGACGCAGGGCAGCACCGCGGGGCAGCAGCCGCCGTCCTCGACGCCGGGCAGCACCGCCGCAGGGACCGCCAAGGTCGACTCCGAAGCGGCACACCGCTCGCTGCTCGCCGCCCGCGACTCGCTCAACCAGCTGACGCAGCTTCCGGCGGCGGCACAGCTCTCCGGTGAGGCGCGCACGCAGGTTCAGCAGTTGATTGCGAATTTCAACGAGCTCGTGACGAACAGCAGCGACTGGCGCGCGAGCTACGCGAAAGTCGCCGCCAACCTGACGTCGCTCCTCGGCCCCGACAACACCGACGCCGAAGCGACAGGTGGAGCGCCGACGACAACGACCGGAGCTGCCGGCACCACCGGCGCGGTCGGCACCGGCGGCGGCGCGACCGTGCAGCTCGATCCGGCAATACGCGCGAAGCTCGTCGAGATGCGCAACAATCTGAAGGAGTTTCAGAAGGCATCGGGCGGAATCGAGAAGTAGGGGTCCTTCCGCCTGAAGGCGGAAGCCACTGGACAAAGAAGGGGCCGGTCGACAATGGCCCCTTCTTTTTTGTACGCTGATCTCTTTCCGCGTGATTCCTATCAAGAACGTCCTGGGCTCCGCCGCGATCGTGCTCGCGGCATGGATACCTCTGCGCGGCGTGTCCGACACGCCGCTGCAATCAGCCGCACTTGCGTGGGACCGAGGTGACTATGTCGACGCGCTGACAACGTACCTGCAGGTCCTCGACTCCCCTTCCGCGGATGCCTCGCTCGAGACGATCGCACTTCAGACTGGCGAGCTGTACAGAACGACGGAGCTGACGACCGACGGCGATGCGCCACTCTTCTCGCCCGATGGCAGGTATATCGCTTACGAGACGGGAACTTCCGTCGCGCCGAGAACGAGGATCGTCGACGCAGCGAGCCTCGCGGTCACGTCAGAGCTGCCCGGTTACGGCGCCGCGTTCTCGCCCGACAGTTCGAAGCTCGCGTACCTGCGCCTCGTTGCGAGTGACGCGCTCCTGAAGGCGCAGGCCGAGGTTGACGCGGCGCCGCAGGCGGAGCGCACGCAGCGGCAGGATGCCGTGAACCAGCAAATCGCGGCGGAGGCGCAGATCGTCGTCCGCGATCTCGCCACGGGCCGCGAGATGCCGATCGAGACCGGTGCGCTGCGGAAAACGGCGATCGCATACGGCTCGAACACCATCGTGTTCAGCGGGTGGGCGGCGGACGGCACGACCGTCCAGATCTACGAAGCGGCGGAAGGACGTGCGCCCGTTCTGCGATCGACGGGCGGTGTGGACAAGGTGCTGCAACAAGCGAACGCGAATGGCACGGCGGTGATCTTCACGCACCGTCTCCCCGGCAGCGGCCGCAGCGGCGGACGGACGGGACGCGCAGGAGCGGCGCCGGCCACCTTCGGTGTGCTGTCGCTCGCCGATGGACGCGTGAGGACGATCGCGGGATCGGCGCCCGCGTTTTGCGCGGACGGCACAAGCTTCACGTACGTTGCACGCGACGGCGATGCCAACACGGTGATGGTCGCTCGCACGTCGGATCCGGCGAACGCGAGCGTGGCACATACAGGTCCTGAGCGCGTGGACGCGCCCGCGCTCTCGGCTGACGGCAGCCGCGTGGTCTTCCAGCTGATGCCCAAGGATGACTGGGAGATCTACGTCGTGAACCGCGACGGCAGCGGTGAAGCTCGCGTGACGCGCGAGATTCAGCACGACGTCCAGCCGGTGTTTCTCACGAAGGACCGCCTCCTCGCCGCGATCGGCGAGCCGCGGCATCGGCGCTCATATGTGTACGACCTGACGTCGATGAAGCGCTCGCGCCTGTTCCACAACAACACGGTGCGCACCATCGCGCCGGAGTACACGTGGGTGCCGAGCCGGGACGGCAGCAGGATCCTGATCGTATCCGAGCGTGACGGGGACACCGTGTCGCCCGAGCGTGGTGTCTACGTCGTCGATCTCTCGAAACGCGTGACGCGCGACGAGCTGCGCGCTCGCGTGAAAGCCAGCCTGGACGCCGAGCTGATGCTGATCGCGAAGGGGCGCCGGATGTACGCGCCGATTGCAGATGACGTGAAGCGCGTCGTGCCGGATGCGTCGGTCGAGCGCATCTACGGATACGAGAAGACGCTCTTCGATTTCGATTCGAAATACGTGACGCAGCCGGGAAACAAGCTGGCCGCGTCGTACCTGTTCGACACCTATAAATCGTTCGGCTACTCGCCGGAATACCAGCCGTTCCAGTACCGCGTGCGCGGCTCCAATCAGACGGGGCCGACCGCCAACGTTGTCGCGCTCCTGAAAGGCACGGTCAACCCGGAGCTCGTCTACGTGGTGAGCAGCCACTATGACTCGGTGGCGGTCGGACCGGGAGCAGACGACGATTCCTCCGGAACCGCGGCGCTCCTCGAAACCGCGCGGCTGCTGGCGAATCATCCGCAGCCCGCGACCATCATCTTTGCGTCGTTCACCGGCGAGGAGGCGGGCCTTCTCGGCAGCCGCGAGTTCGTGCGCCGCGCGATCGCGGACAAGGTGAAGATCGTCGGCGCCCTCAACAACGACATGATCGGCTGGTCGAACGATTACCGTCTGGATAACACGATCCGGTATTCGAACGCCGGTATTCGCGACGTCCAGCACGCCGCCGCGATGCAGTTCTCGAAGCTGATCACGTATGACGCGCTGTACTACAAGAGCACCGACGCGGCCGCGTACTACGAAGCGTATGGCGATATCGTCGGCGGCATTGGATCGTACCCGGTGCTTGGCAATCCCCATTACCACGTGTCACACGATCTGCTGGAAGGCATCAACCATCAGCTCGTCACGGAGGTGGCGAAGACGACGACGGCGACGCTGATGCTGCTCGCGTCGAGCCCGTCGCGTATCAGAGATCTGAAAATCGAGTCACTTAAGAACGGCACCGCGATGCTCTCGTGGGCACCGAGTCCTGAGAAGGGAATCGCCGGCTACATCGTAGCGTTCGGACCGTCCAACAAGCCCGAAGCGCAGCAGATCCGGGTCACCCGCGCAGCCGCCACCTTGACCGGCATCGTCCCGGGGATGATTGTCTCCGTAAAGGCGGTGAACGCCCGCGGGCTCGAAGGCTGGGACTGGGCCCGGGTGACGATTCGATGATGGCCAGCCGTAAAGACCCGCCCTACACTGATTGCCGACGTCGCCTTCAGTCCCGACAATTCCTATGGGACGACCGGCCCCTCGGCGGGCACCAGGGCCGCATGCAGTGCGCGAACGGCCGTGTCGAGGAGCTCTCGCCGCACCAGCCAGGTGATCCGAAACGATGAGGTCGAGAGCCCGGCGGGCGTCACACCGGCATCGCTGAGCGCTGCCGTGCCGCGAAGCAGGCTCGCGTAGCTCGCAGTGATTCCGGCGCCGACGACGCTGACGGCGCTGACGTTGTCGATGAGCCGCGCGCGATCGCCGAACGCCTGCGCGATGTCGCGGCGGACGCGATCCTCATCGTGCAGGTTCTCGCGCGAGATGACGAGCGTCACCCCGTCTCCCGCGGCTCCGAAGCCCGCTGCGTGCAGTTGCTTGCCGACGACCGCGCGTGCATCGAGCAGCTCCACCAGTTTCATCGGATCCCCCGGCGCCTGCAGGACGAACACGTCGCGCTCGCTTGCCACGCCGGCGACCGATCCGGGCGTGCGCGGCGCGTTCCTGCGCACGACGGTGCCATCAGCAGATGGATCCGCGCCGGGCAGCGCCGAGGCGGTCGCACGCGCGTAGATCGCGATGCCGGCCGTCTTCGCGAACTCGACGGCCTGCGCGTTCAGGACCTTCGCACCTGATTCCGCGAGCTCCTGCGTCTCTTCGTACGACAGCGCACCAATACGGCGCGCGCCGGGCACGACGCGCGGGTCGGCGGTGTAGATGCCGTCCACGTCCGAGCAGATCTCGCAGTACTCCGCCCCGAGCGCCGCGGCCATCGCGACTGCCGTCGTATCGCTCCCTCCCCTCCCGAGCGTCGTCACTTCGCGTCGATACGAGACACCCTGGTACCCGGCGACGACGACAACGCGTCCCCGTGCGAGCTCGTCCTGGACTCGAAACGGGCGGACCTCGATGATGCGCGCGTCAATGTGGCGATCGTTCGTGATGATGCCCGACTGGCTGCCCGTGAAGCTGATCGCGTCGCCGCCGAGCTCACGGATTGCGAGCGACAGGAGCGCCATCGAGATCCGCTCCCCCGCTGACAGCAGCATGTCGAGCTCGCGGCGCTCCGGGTTCGGCGACACTTTCTTCGCGAGCGCGAGCAGATCGTCCGTGGTATCGCCCATCGCCGACACGACGACCACCACGTCGTGACCGGCGTGTTTCGTGCGCATGACGCGCTCGGCGACGACGCGGATCTTGTCGACGTCCGCGACGCTGCTGCCACCGTATTTCTGGACGATAGTCGACATCAGAAGGGGCACAGACCAGCGGAATACTGGACTTCGGAAACGATCTCTTTGGGCCGCGGACGCACGATCAGGTAGGCCTCGCGTCCGAAGCCGGACATCTGGTAGGCCCAGTAGTTCCGCTCGCCTGCCTTGATCAACCCGAGCGGCAGCATGTAGCGGACCCCTTCGCGATCGCAATATGTGATGCGCGCGCGGAGATCGAACGAACGTTTCCCGTTCGGCCCCACCGCCATCCAGCCGTTGGCCGACGTCACGAGCCCGCAGCCGAGATCGCCGGGCCCGGGCGGATACTCGCGGACGGCTTCGAGGTAATAGGCGGTCCAGCCGGCTTCGTCCATCGGCGCGCCGTACATCGCTTCGATTCGCGGCGGATAACGCCGGCGCGCCACGTTGCTGAACGGATGCAGCCAGGCGGTGAAGGTTCGCGCCGCGCGCTCCTCCGCCTCGTCGAAGTCGACCGTCATCTCGCGCGTGGCGGCCGCCCACTCGGGCGATTCGGATGCGAGGATCTGGATGGCGTCGACGCGCTGATCGCCCGACACCGCGAGTCCGTCCTTGGGATACGGCTGCACCGTCACCGGGGGCGCCTCGTCGGGCGACCGGTAGTCGGATGCGAGCCCCACCCGCGCGTCGCACATCAGCGCCAGCCGCGCGGGCTTCCCCAGATGGAGACGGATGACGCCGCGGCTGACGCCGTTCGCCCATGCCGCGAGCTGCGCAAGCGGCCCCGTCTTGCCCCACCACTCGCGCGGAATGGATTCGAGATCGGCCGGCACATCCTTCGCCGCGATCTCCTCAGGCCACGGCGCCTTCCAGTTCTTCCCATCGAAAGCGGCAAACGGAATGACGATGCCGTCGCGGCGGAGGGCGGCGACGAGAAATGGGGCGGTGCCGGCGGCGTCGTCAGTGACCTCGCGGCGCGCCGGGACGACGAGCAGCAGCAGGAGGAAGGCGATCCGCGCGGACGTGGGCATCCGCGCACAGTACTAGCACAGCGCGCTATTTGCGGTCGAGAACCTCGCGAACCTTCGCGAGGAGATCGTCGCGCGAGAACGGCTTCGCGAGAAAGTCGGACGTCCGCTCGATGTCCGCCCCGCCCGGATAGCCGGAGACGCACAGCAGCTTGAGCGTCCGGCGCCGCGCACGGAGGTGCTGCGCGAGCTCGGCCCCTCCCATGTACGGCATCCGCATGTCGGTCAGCAGCAGATCGATGCTCTCGCCGTGCTGATCGAAGACCTTCATTGCTTCCTGTCCGTTGCGCGCCTCGTACACGCGATAACCGGCGCGGATCAGCGCCTGCGCGAAGAGTTGTCGCACGGCGGGTTCATCTTCAACGAGCAGGATGGTTTCGCGCGCGGGTGCCGTCGTACGATCGGCATCGTGCGCCTGCGCGAGGCGTGCGTGAGAGCCGAACATTTCCCTCCTCCGATGGGACGGGTGGCCGGTTGCAAGATTCTGCCCAGCGCCGTTCCGGGGATTTGCGGGCAGTCTGGACTCATGCGTGCGCGGATCGCCCACACCGTGTGCGGATGGGGCGTCGACTGTGCGCCGGCGCTCAGCCGGACTTCTGCTCGGCTCGCTCTTCAGCCCTGGCCTTCGCTTCCGCTTCTGCTCGTTCACGTTTGAGGCCCGCCTGACGCTCGAGCGACCGCTCGATCATCCAACACAGTAGCGCCCACAATAATCCGATCAGCCAGCCGGCGATGACGTCGGTCGGGTAGTGTACGCCGATATACACGCGCGACGCACCCACAAGTACCGTCGCAATTCCGGCAACGCCCACGCAGTAGATTTTCGTGATCCGCCGGTGGGCAAACCGCATCATCAGCACGCCGAGCGTGAGATACACGGCGGCCGACTGGAGCGCGTGTCCGCTTGGGAAACTCAACGACATCGCCTGCCGCAGGTGCGGGACGACGTCGGGACGCGGGCGCTGGAAGAGCTGTTTCAGCGCGCCGTTGAGAAACCAGCCGCCCAGGCTGGCGGTGATCACGATCAACGCGCGGCGCCACAGGCCCTGCAGGAACAGGAAGCCGGCGACGCTGACGACGGCGAGCCCGAGGACGGTGGCGCTGCCGAGCGCGGTGATGTCGAGCGCGGCGCTGAGCATCCACCGCGGCCCTTTCGGACGCGCGAGGTCGAGCGGATCGCGCAGCCCGATGAGAATCGCGCGATCGAATTGCAGCGTTTCTCCTTCGAGGACCTCGCTGGCGAGCTTGGTGATCGCGAGGAGCAGCAGGAGCAACACGACCCCGGTGACGAGCAGCGTCAACTCCCAGCGATCGGGTGGCTTGACGTGCGCGAGCCAGCCCCGCCAGCCCTTGCGCGTTTTCGCCGTCATCGCACCTCGCCCGCCGCGGCCTTGACCGCGCGGACCATCAGCACCGGGATCTGGACATTGTGGCGCACGCGGTCGGCGGTGCTTCCGCGCAGCAGATCGTTCAGGAACCGGTGGCCGTGCGTCGACATTGCGATGAGGTCGACCGACTCCTCGCCGGCGACCTTCACGAGCTCGGTCGCCGGATCCCCCATCGCGAGCCGCGCGCGCGTCTGGAAGCCGCGCTTCACCATCTCGTCGCAGAGGCGCGCGAGATACTCGCGGTCGTCGCGAATCTCCTCCGATTCGCGGAGCTTGAGATCGTTGTACGCCCGCGCCGCCCAGCCGTCCGCGACGTGCACCAGCAGCAATCGCGCACCGGTCATCCGCGCGAGCTGCTCGACGTGCGCGAGCACCGCGCGATCGGCATGCGAGTTCTCGATCGCGACCAGAATGTGGTTATACATATGCCCTCGCGGTTCGCGGTTCGCGGTTCGCGGTTCGATTTCTCTATACGAACGTCGACCACAACAGCCACGCGTTGAGACCGGCGATCAGGACGGCAACCGGCCACGCCAGCGCGCGCATCCAGACCGGCGCGACGAGAGCGCCCATCTTGCGCCTGTCGCCGGTGAACAGCACGAGCGGGAACACGGCGAACGACAACTGCAGGCTCAGGATCACCTGGCTGAAAACGAGGAGCGACGCGACGCCGCGCTCGCCGTAGAAGTACACGGTAATGAGCGCCGGAATGATCGCGATCAGCCGCGTAATCAGCCTGCGCAGCCAGGGACGCAGCCGGATATTGAGGAACCCTTCCATGACGATCTGGCCGGCGAGCGTGCCGGTCAGCGTCGCATTCTGCCCTGAGAACAGCAGCGCGACCGCGAACAGCGTGCTCGCGAGCTGGGTGCCGAGAAGCGGCGCGAGCAGCAGGTAGGCGTCCGAGATGTCCGCGACGCTCTCGTGGCCCGACGTGTGGAATATCGCGGCGGCCATCACGAGAATGGCCCCGTTGAGAAACAGCGCGAACATCAACGCGACGGTCGAGTCGATTGTCGCAAACCGCACCGCTTCACGCTTGCTCTCGGCCGTGTCCGCGTACTTGCGCGTCTGTATGATCGACGAGTGCAGGTACAGGTTGTGCGGCATCACCGTCGCACCGAGGATGCCGACGGCAATGTAGAGCATCGCCGGATCCCGCACGATCGCCGTCTGCGGGATGAATCCTCCCGCCACGCCCAGTAAATTGGGACCCGCGAGCCACAGCTGAATGGCAAAACATCCCGCGATGCCGAGGATCAGCGCGACCACGAGCGCCTCGACATAGCGGAACTGATACTGCTGCAGGTACAGGACGAGCAGCACGTCCATCGACGTCAGGCAGACGCCCCACATCAGCGGCAGATGGAACAGCAGGTTGAGCGCAATCGCCGACCCGATGACTTCCGCGAGGTCGCACGCCGCAATCGCCACCTCGCACAGCAGCCACAGAACGATCGTCGTCGGACGCGAGTAGTGATCGCGGCAGGCTTGCGCGAGATCGCGTCCGCTGGCGATCCCGAGGCGCAAGGCAAGCGCCTGGAGCAGGATCGCCATCAGGTTCGACAGCATGATCACGCTCAGGAGCGTGTAGCCGTATTTCGATCCGCCGGCGAGGTCGGTCGCCCAGTTGCCCGGATCCATGTACCCGACGGCGACGAGGTAACCGGGCCCCGCGAACGCAAAAAGCTTCTTCCAGAAGCCGCCGGTCAATGGCACGGGGACCGACCCGTGCACCTCCGGCAGGCTGACACTGGTTGGCGCGTGGCGCCATCCGTCGGCGCGCAGTCCTCCGCCTGACGCGGGTTCCCGCGTGGACATGGCTCTTACGTTACACGACCCGTAACCCTTTACTGAAACGGAAAGGTCGCGCGGGAAATTCAAGGTTTTGGCGTGGGCTCGGCGAAGGCATGGGGATTGCCTCTGCCATGCCGATTCTATGCGTTTCCTGCTACTCGCGTTCCTGATGTTCGCGGCTCCGGGGTTCGCGCAGACGGCGACACCGCCCCCGGCGGAGCCCGATCAAGTTTCTGCGGCAACCCCGCTGCCCGCGCAGATCGATCTCAATCTCATCAATCTGCCGACGACGCAGTCGATCGGGGCGCACAAGGGCTACTTCCGGCTGACGCACCGGTTCGCGCGCGACCTGCGGCGCGGCACCGTCGGCGAGCTCGCGTCGGATCTCTTCAGCCTCGATAACGGCGCGATCATCGGCCTCGAATACCGGTTCGGAATTACGTCGAACATCCAGGCAGGCGTTCATCGATCGCTCCTGAGCAAGACGATTCAGACATTCGGCCGATGGGACGCGCTGCGCCAGGGGGCTGCCTCTCCCGTCGGTGTGTCGCTGACGCTCTCGGTGGAGGGGCTGAACAACCTCCGGCAGAAACGTCAGCAGGCCGTCGCGGTCACCTTCTCGCGCACCTTCGGTGACCGCCTGGCGCTCTATGCGACGCCGGCCTTCGTCAGGGGCACGCACGCCGTCGATGTCATCGCCGGCCACGACCACGACCTCGGGCTGGCTGAAGACGAGCACGCCCATCACGCGGATACCTGGTTCTCAGGAGTCGGCGCCCGCGTCCGCTTTTCCCAGAGCGGCTACATCACCGGCGAGTACACGCCGCGGCTTCATGGCTACGACCCGAACCGCGGCGAGTGGGGCGCCGCCGTCGAGAAGCGCACGCACGGCCACACGCTGCAGATGAACATCACCAACTCATTCGGCACCACATTCGGCCAGCTCGCGCGCGGCGGCAGTCCGCACGACATCTATCTCGGTTTCGGCGTTACGAGACGCTTCTAGCCACAGAAATCACAGACCACAGACAACACAGACAACACAGGCAAACACAGTTCAGGGGGACACGAGAATGAAAAGGTTCGCAATGATGGCCGTCGTTGCATTGCTGGCGGCCGGCTGCGGAAGCAAGAGCCCGACAACACCGTCAGGCCCTCCGAACACAATCAACTTCACCGCGGCGCTGAACCCGGCGAACGAAGTGCCGCCGGTGACCAACGCTGATGCGAGCGGCCGTGGCACCGGCACGTTTACATTGAATCTCACTCGTGACTCCGCTGGGACCATTACCGCCGCGACGGCGACATTCGTGTTCAGCCTGTCAGGATTCCCGAATGGCACGCAGGTGATACTCACCCACATTCACACCGGCGGGCCTGGTGCGGTAGGGAGTCCTATTGTGAACAGCGGACTGACAGCGGCAAACGCAGTTCAGCTGCCAAACGGAAGCGTGACCAATCAGACGTTCACTAACCCTTCGGTCAGTCCGACTGATGCGCAGAAGATCATCGACGACCCGAACGGCTTCTACTTCAACGTCCACACGACGCTGAATCCCAGCGGCGCCGCGCGCGGGCAGCTCGTGAAACAGTAGCGACCCGGGACGCGGGATCCGCGGTCCGGGATCCGCTTTTTGGCGAGACGACAAAGGGCGCTGCAGTGAAGCTGCAGCGCCCTTTGTTTTTCGGGTGCCGCATCGCGCATCCCGGATACCCGCACCTCGGATCCCGCACCCCGCACCCCGCATCCCGCAACCCGAATCCCGGTACGTTACTTCGTCTCGATCTTCCCCGCAGCGCCCTTTCCTTTGCGGGGTCCTTTGTTGTCACGCGCGGGAAAGTGATCCAGGTTCGCGACGCGCGTGCCGGTCATGTAAACGAGCTGCGTGATGTGCGCGAGCTTCGGAAAGTCGATCTTCGACACTTCGTCGGTGAGGTAGTGATAATCCTTGTGCAGGCCGGTGGTGTAGAAAATGACCGGCACACCCTTTGCGGCGTAGCTGTAGTGATCGCTGCGCGTGTACAGTGACTCCGGGTCGGTCGGGTCGTTCATCTCGTAATCCAGCTTCATCGGCGCCTTCAGCGAGGCGTTCGCGTCCTCGTTCAGGTTGTGGAGCTCCGTGCTGATGCGATCCGCGCCGACGAGATAGACCGTGTTCTCTTCTTCCGGATTGTCGCAGCGGTTGCGGCCGATCATGTCGATGTTCAGCTGCGCGGCGAGCTTGTCCATGGGGATCACGGGGAAGTCCGCGTTGTAGCGCGATCCGTAGAGTCCGGCCTCTTCACCGGAGTGCCACATCAGCAGGAGTGAGCGCTTCGGTTTCGGCCCGAGCGCGAACGCCTTCGCCAGTGCCATCAGCGACACGGTCCCCGACCCGTCATCGTCCGCACCGTTGTTCACGTTGTCGCCGGGCCGAGGGGTGTCTCGCTGCTGTCCCACGCATCCGCCCGCTCCGCCGGCGCCGCCAGGGAAGCCGCCGCCGCGTCCGCCGCTCGTCTGCACGTAGCCGATGTGATCGTAGTGCGCGCCGAATGCGAGATAGGTGTCTTTCAGCTTCGGGTCGGTACCCGGGATGATCCCGACGACGTTGCGCGTGAGCTGGGTGCGGACGACGGTGTAGTCCGCGTCGACGTTGAATGTGAGCTTGACCCCCTTCAGCGCGAACTCCGGAAGTGGCTCCTGCTTCGCGATCAGATCCTTAATCTGCGCGTACTTCAGATCGGAACCGCTGAAGAGGAGCTCGAAGAAAGCCTCGTCCTGCGCCGAGACGACCGGCGGGATTGGGCGGTCGTAGCGCTGCACCGTCGTGAAGTCCCCATTGTCCTGCTGACCGAAGCCGCCGCGACCGGTCGCCGGCTGCGCCGGCGCCGCGCCGCGAGCAGCTTGTCCACCTTGTCCGCGTCCACCGCCGGTTCCCCCCTGGCCGATCACGGCGATCGCGCCTTTTTCGGTCGCCTTCCGCGAGCGCGCCGCGATCACGCGAAACGAGTTGGGCGGCGTGTTTTTCGGACCCGCGCCGAGATACACGACCACCTTGCCCTTCGGATCGACCTTCGCGTAGTCGTTGATCCCCGCATCGGGAATCTCGAGACCATAGCCGACGAACTGAATATCATCGCCGGTGACGGTCTGCTTCCCCCCCATGCTGCGCGGGAACGTGATCCCTTCGCCATCCTTGAACGTGCGCTTCTGGCCATTGACGTCCACCGTGACCGACGAGTTGCTGTTCGTGCGCACGCCGAGCACCTTCACCGTCTGGAAGTACGTGCCGTCCTCGCCGGCGGGCTTCACGCCCCATTCCTTCAGGTGATCCGAGATATAAGCCGCGGCCAGGCCGAGCCCTTCGGTGTAGATCTGACGTCCCTGCAGTTCGTCGGACGCGATATAGGACAACCACTCCTTCAGCTCCATCGGTTCGATGGAATTGATGGCTCCGGTGGCGCCGGCCTTCCCGCCTTCGCCAAGGCTCCGGCGGACAAGCAGGCCGGCCTTACTGGAAGGCGCGGTGAGTTTCTGTGCGCCGAGGCCTGGGGCCAGCAGCAGCACGAGCAGGGTGGATATAAGAAGACGGCGGGCTCGCATCAGCGATCATCCTCCAGAACGACTTGCAAATGTGGAGATAACACCAGATCGGATATACGCCGGGCGCGGACGGAGCGCTTACCTGAAGATGTTCTTCGGCATGTTCACGTGCACGCCGACCTTCTGGTCGACGAGGCGATCCACGGGCGCTGGGATCTCACCCGCGCGGTACGTTCCTGTCGTGCCCTCGCGCACGGAACCATCGGTAATCGTATGGCTCCAGCTCGATTTCGTGGATGCCGCGCTGGTCCACCCGGCTGTCGTCGGTCCACAGCAGATCGACGAGCATGCGCGTGCCCGCCGTCTTCGCGGAAATCCGGACGGCGCGCGGCTTGTCGGCGAAGTTATGCAGGATGATTAGCGAGTGATCGTGCCACGTGTACTCCATGACGAGCACGTCCTCCTCGTTCGTGTTCAGGATCTTCCAGTCGCCCCAGCTGATCTCGGGGCACTCCTTGCGCATGCGGATCTTGCGCTCCATCCAGTTCAGGAGCGAATGCGGATCCCGGCGCTGCGCTTCGACGTTGACGCGCTTGTAGCCGTAAATCGGATCGGAGATGACGGGACGCACCGTGCGACGTGCCTCTGAGAAGCCGCCGTTCCTGTCGGCGGACCACTGCATCGGCGTCCGCGCGCACTCACGCTCGGGGAGCTTCAGGTTGTCGCCGATTCCGATCTCGTCGCCGTACTGCAGCATCGGCGTGCCCGGCATTGTGAACAGCAGGCTGTACGCGAGCTCGAGCCGGCGGCGATCGTTGTCGACCATCGGCGCAAAGCGCCGGCGGATACCGCGATCGTACAACTGCATGTCCTTCGACGGGCCGAACGCCTCGAACACCTTTTCGCGCTGCGTTTTCGTGAGCCGCCCGAGATCCAGCTCGTCGTGGCTGCGCAGGAAGTGCACCCACTGCGCGGAGTACGGACGCTCCTTCGTCGCTTCGAGCGCGCGGATCAGCGATTTCAGATCGCCGCTCGCGAGCGCGTAGAAGAGGCGCTGGTTGACCGGGAAGTTCAGCATCATCTGCAGCCGGTCGCCGTGTTCGCCGAAGTACTCCAGGCTCTCGTCGGGCGGCACGTTCGCTTCCGCGAGCAGGACCGCGTCGCGCCGGCGCCACTGCAGGAAGTCGCGCATCTCGTGCAGGAACTCGTAATCCTTGTGCGGCATGCCGGGCGTGCCCTTGCGGCTGATGAGGAACGGGACCGCGTCCATCCGGAACCCGCAGACGCCAAGCTGCAGCCAGAACCCCATGATGCGCATGATCTCCTGGCGCACCGCGGGGTTCTCCGTATTCAGATCCGGCTGAAAGTCGTAGAAGCGATGGAAGTAGTATTCCCCCGCGATCGGATCGCGCGTCCACGTCGTCTTCTGGACGCCGGGAAACACCATCCCTCTGTTGTAATCAGCGGGACGCGTCTTCGACCACACATACCAGTCGCGGTACGGCGACTTCGGATCCTTGCGCGCGGACTGGAACCAGGGATGCCGATCCGACGTATGGTTGACGACCAGATCGACGATCACGCGGAGGCCGAGCTGCTCGGCGTGGTTCATGAAATCGACGAAGTCGCCGAACGTGCCGAGCTTCGGATGCACGGCGTAGAAGTCGGTCACGTCGTAGCCGTTGTCGCGATTGGGCGAGGGGTAGAACGGCTGCAGCCAGAGGCAGGTGACGCCAAGCCCTGCGAGGTAGTCGAGGCGGCGCGTCAGGCCGACGAAGTCGCCGATCCCGTCACCGTTGCCATCGACGTACTTCTCGACGTCAAGGCAGTAAATAACGGCGTTCTTGTACCAAATGTCGTCTATCAATGCTCGCGGGACCCCACCCCCGCTCGCTGCGGCTCGACTCGCTTCGCTCGCGCGAAGGGGCCTCCTTCGGCCGAAGCTCAGGACGCCCTGAGTTCATCGAAGGGCGCAGACGCTGGCGGTTCAACGCCAGCTCTCATTGGGCGAACATCGCCGTCGCGGGGCTATTCAAGGCGCGTTCCGATTACAGTAATGATGCGTGCCTGAACTCCCGGACATCGTGCTGTATCTGGAAGCGCTCGCACCTCGAGTGCTGAACCAGCCGCTCGAGCGCCTGCGCGTCGCCAATCCCTTTCTCGTGCGCACGCCAACGCCGCCGGTCAGCGAGGCCCAAGGACGACGGGTCGTCGGGCTGCATCGCATGGGCAAGCGGATCGTGTTCGTGATGGAGGGAGACCTGTTTCTCGTGCTGCACCTGATGATCGCGGGGCGGCTGCGCTGGCGCGAGCGTGGTGCAGCCATCCCCGGCAAGGTCGGGCTGGCGGCGTTCGATTTCCCGACGGGCACGGCAATCCTTACGGAGGCCGGGTCGAAGCGACAGGCGTCGCTCCACGTCGTCGCCGGATCCGCTGCGCTCTCGGCACTCGAC
>Ga0137373_10000976_pt1 | contig 30364 bp, 28 predicted proteins | sample SagtaG_5_FD_104912 | JGI IMG/M metagenome (GOLD analysis project Ga0137373, IMG submission 104912) | Vadose zone soil microbial communities from Sagehorn Ranch, Mendocino, California, USA - Sage1_R_80_16 metaG | ecosystem: Environmental > Terrestrial > Soil > Vadose zone | place: USA... | reverse complement strand
TTCCCCCAGAGATGCAGGCGGAGGCCAGGAATCGAGTCGCGCAGGTCTGCCACGGCACGAATGAGCAGATCCACACCGAGCCGCTCGGCCATGGTGCCGTGATACACAAGGTGAAACGCCCCATCGGCGGCGGGCGTGCGCGCCGGCGCCGAGCGCTGAAAGATACGCGGGTCCGGAACGTTCATCGACACGAACGTCTTGGCGACGGGAAGTCCGCGCGCCACCAGCGCGTCGCGTTGCGGCTCGTTGACACAGATGACCCTGTGGGCGGCCATGGCGCTGACCCGTTCTTCCAGGCAGAGGGCCCTCGTGAAGAATGAACGGCCGGAGAACTTGGTGGCGAAGGTCTCCGGTACGGAATCGTGCACGTCGAGCACCAGCTTGCTCCCCCCGAACAGGCGAGGCAGCAGGCCGGCGAATACCAGGAAGTCAGGCAGGTTGTGCACGTGAACGACGTCGACCTTCTGCTTGCGCATCAGGCGCGCGCATGCGGCCGAGGATGCCATCAGAAAGCGCGCATACGATGCCGCGTAGGCCGCCTTACTCTTGCCGCGGTACTTCGGCACCGCAAGCTCGCAGATCTCCACACCATCCAGGTCGATTTGCGCCTGCTCTGCTCCATTCCTGTTCGTCAGCACCCTCACCCGAAACCCGTTCGCCGCCAGCGTTTCCGCTTCACGCCGGACCCGCGCGTCGATCGCGTAGGTGGTGTACGCGATCATGCAGACGAACGGGCGCGCGGCTGGGGGGAGGACTGCCGGAATGGCTTTGCGAGGTTCCCTCACCAGCGTCGCCTCGCCGGGAATCACGGTCGTCGTCAAACGACGCACCTCACAACCTGACGACCGTCAAAAGGAATGTTCTCGACCGGCATCTTCTCGACGGCGGGACGATGGACGCGAACAACGGCAGCCGGACCGGAAATCGGCGACGGCGCAACGACTGCGACTGCATCCGAAGCCGCGTCGGTTTCGAAGCGAATCGAGCGCCGCCACCGAAACCAGCTCACGGCTTCCGCAGCCGTCGCAAACCACGCGCGTTCGTTTTTATCGAGTTCGGCGAGCAGTTCCTGGTAGAAGCGGCCCCACAGCCGCTCGGGGGCGAGGCTGCGGCAGTGCCAGTTGATGACCACGGTGCCGCCATAGCGCCGAGCGCCAGCCACGATCCGGCGGCACAGCGAAAGCGCCGCTTCTCCGGCCAGCCCCATCCTGTCCGCGTAGAAGAGCGCCGAGTCCATGATGGACATCGGCAGTTCCATGAGGTCCGCAGCGCCCTGCAGGCGGAATACCTGAGAAGTCCCCGCCTTATACCCGATCGCATCGTTGTAACCCCACGTGGAGTCGTATTCGAAACCGGCGGCTTCGAGCTGCGTCGGGGAATCGGACGCGAAGTACAACCAATGCATCCTGACGCCGGCCGCGCTTTCACCTGTAAGAGAGGTCAGCCGGTTCAACTCGGCTCGCCCCGCGTCGGCGTCGCGCCACGCATCGATGCCGTGCACGCCGACCTCGGCGCCGGAGGCGACCGCGGTTTTTAACTCGTGCTGAATCTCGCCGATTTCGTAGCTGACTGCCCGCGCCTCTTCCACGACGCCGTCGGGAGCAACGCCGGCCCGTGCCTTGAACGGCACCAGAAAGAATGTTGAACGGCGCCCTGCCTCTGCGCGCGCGTAATCGTGGAAGGGATGCCAGAAATCCGGACGCAGGCGCATAAACACCAGGGGGAGTGAGAGAAGGGCTCCCCAGTTTCGAATCGCTTCCCTGAAAGTTCGCGTTCCTCGCGCGAGCCCGACCAGAGTGCCAACAGATGCCCTGGCGATGAACCCTGCGAGAGTTCGGTCGAATCGGTGTCCGCGGATTCCGAAAAAATCCACGTCGTGGGTCAGACAGCAGATGAATTCGTAACGGTCGGGACGAGGTGGAATTTCCGCAAACGAAATGCCGCATTCCAGGAGAAGCGATCGCAGCAGCGCTATGTGCAATTCCAAAGTCGGTGTAAGCGCATTGGATGCAGGCTGTCCGTTGGTCAGCAGGTATCGAATCTCTTCGAAGAGGTCGTATCCGACTCGCCGCACGACGCGCACGCCTGACTGCGATCGATAATCGAGCGCCTGACCGTTTGCACGCAGCGTGGCAGCCGAAGCGTCGACGCCAAAGGCGCCCACACGGCCGTAAATCGGGAACGTGCACCCGTCCCACTCCACATCCGACGGGCCGCTCACAGGCTCTACGTCAACAGCAGCGTCCATATCGATCGGACAGGCGTCGGCACCATAGGCCAGGAGCACATCAGCCTGTAAGTTTCCTCCAGAGCCCTCCGTGCTGAGGACGACCTTGTACTTACGCGAAACCACCGCCGGCTCCCACGGCGTCTTGAAGAGTTCGAAGAACTCTTCGACAACCTTCCAGTCAGGCTGGTGCACAGCCACACCAATCATGATTGTTCTGCCAGCGTGGGTGTAACGCGCCGCGCTCTCCCGGACTCCTCAGACCTGCGAAGCAGCGCCAGGACGGGTGCGAGAAGAAGTAACGCGAACAGAAAGAACACGATGCCCCCTTCGTGATGCAGCCGCCCCGTCAGGAATCCGTGATCGACGTGCTTCGCGAGCAATGTCAGCGTGACGATGCGGATCCCGTTCTTCAGCACGCTCATCGGGAGAAGAGCTGCGATGAACAGCGCCTTGCTCCGCGCTTTCGTCAGATACATGTAAGAGGCAAGCAGGCCCGCCACGACCAGCCCGATCGTCGACCGGATGCCGCTGCATTCTTCCGCGATCCTGATGCTTACGCCCGGCAGTGCGAAGACGAGCCCTTCGCGATGAAATGGTGTTCCCGTGAGCGTGAACAACCCGGCGACCACTTCGCTCGATCCCGCAGTGAGGACGCGGATCGTACCGGCCAGCAGCATCGCGGGGATCGGAATCATCAACGCCAGAAAGAGCAGCGGAAACAGTGCCGCGCGAAACGCCTGACGGCCATAGACGAACAGGAATCCGCCCGTCCAGAGGACCACGAGTATCGCCACCCGCAGCGTCAGCGCGTCGCGCAGTCCGCCTAATGGGTGATACAGCAATGCAGCAAAAAGACAGGCCAGGCCGGCTGCGATCAGGGACAGCCCGCCATGCCACGCGAATCCGGCGGTCGAGAAAATCGCCTCGCGGCGGTGATAGATCAGCGCAAGCGTGATGAACGGAATCAGGACGAGATGCGACGACGTTGGATCCGTCGTGGACAGCTCGATCAGCGCGCGCAACACGTCCAGGCTTGCGAGACCCAGGCACACGGAGTACGCCGCAAAGAGAGCGGTTCTCGTTGAGAGCCCCGGAACGACAGCCTTTTCGCGAGTCCGGACGGTGGTGGTCAATGTCGGCAACTCAGCCCACGTGTCTGTAAAGCAGCCGCCCGGTCGCAGCTCGAACACCGGCCGGCGCGCGCCCGAGCGCCTGTTTTGCGCATGACATGAAATAACGGCGCAGCGGGCGGGGAACCGCCTCCGCGGCGGGATATCGCCAGTAGCTCGCCGATGAACGCTGCGCGCCGAGCCGGTCTTTGAACGTCACGAGCCCGACATTGCCAGCTTCGGAGCGACCGAGATCCAGCACAGCGCAACCCCGGGCCCGCGCTTCTTGAATCGCTTTCCAGAACAGGAGGGGCATGCCGCCAAGCGCATGGAAGTCCGCGTCCGACGCGCCGTACTTGTAGACCATCGTGTCGCGGCACGTCAGTGTCAATATCGCCGCGACGGGCCGCTGCCTGAATCGCGCAATCCGGAGTGTCATCGAGGGTCCCAGGCACGCGGCGAGCTGAGAAAACCAGGCGAACGGCTGCGGCGGCAGCTCGTGCCGCCGCCGCGTGAGTACGAGCAGGCGATAAAACGCACGCAGCAGCCGTTCGTCGAGACCTTCTTCGCAGGTCAGGCCTTCGCGCTCCGCGCGGCGGATCTTGCGCTGAAACGAATCCTTATGGAACGAGCGAAACAGCGCGTCATTTTCCTGGCGTAAACGCAGCTCATGAAACCAGAACTTTTCGGCGGGCCCGAACGCACGCTGCGCGAGAATCGCCTTCCGCGTTCGAACCTCGATATAGCGCCAGCCGTGGCTGCCTCGCTGCTCCTCGAGGTGGCTGCAGATCCGGTCGAGCTGTTCGCTGTTCTCGACGAGCGGCTCGCAGTGATCAGAAAACGGCAGCGACACCAGCCGGCGTCCGGTCAACCAGCTCCGGATCTCGCAGAACACAATGCCGTTCTTCAGCGCGCTTCCGGGAGCGGAGGTCGTAAAGGCGATGGGGTCATACCCGTACGTGCGCTGCAGCGCGTCGAGCCAGCCGATCGTATGAAACACCGACGCATCGGGGTGACGCTCCACCAACTCCGCCCATCGGCGGTCCTGCAACGGATTCAGGCGGTAGACGCTCATTCTAGGATCCGCCGGACGATGTTCGGGCCGGCGCCAGCTCGTAGACCACGCGGCCGTTCTGCAAGGTCGCGTACGCGACACGCGCTCGTTCGCTGCCTGGCCCCTCGACCGTCCAGGAATCGCCATGCTGGATCAGCGACATCAACTGCCGGTCGCGCCACCAGCGGTCGATCTCTCCCGGAACAGTGAGCCAGAGATTGTGTGTGCTGCGAAGCTGCGAAAGATGTTCGAGCAGGTCGCGATAGACGCGCAAGGCGCGCTCCTCTATCAGGTAGTCGGGATGCGTGATGAAGCTGACGAGCCCGTTTGCGGCGACCAGGGAATCGATCTCCTGTTTCCACAGCGCGATCGAGTAGTCCCCCAGGATGTGAAACAGCGAATAGTCCTGCGTCGTCGTCAGCGGCAGCTCGAGAAGGTCGCCGACGAAATAGGGCATCACCGTGCAGCAGCCGCCCCGCTGGGGCTCGAGGTGAGCCGCGTTCGGCACCGACATGTCGTACGAGAACTCGAACGAATCGAACCACCTCTCTTCCCGATACATCGAGCCGGACCGGAAGCCGTGGCAGTCAAGGTCCCGCGCGTACTGGTTGATCCGGGCGGCGCGACGCAAAAACTGCTGCCGGTCGCGGAACAGATCGCCGTCATGGTTGAAGTCGTGGAGGTTGACCTCGAAGCCTCTGCGGCGAAGCGTCCCGATGAGGCCCGTGGAGGCCTCGCAGTGTGTTTCCGGCACGACCTGAAACGCCGCCTTGATTCGGAACGATTCATCGAGGTCCATCAGCTCGGCACAGAAGCTGCGGCCCGCCGTGCCTTCGACGTCATGTGTCATCATGATGCAGGCCTGTGCGCCTTCCGGCCAGAACCAGATGAAGGGAATTCTCGGAGTTCCCCGGCTCTCCAGCACGTGGGCCATCGTGCTCTGCATGAGCGTCTCAACGCTGAAGTCTACGGGCCAGCGCGGGAAGAGGATGTGATTCCATCCGGCCAGGCGCGTCTTCTGCAGATGCTTCCTGACTGGCACCGGCAACATCGGACGCAGGAAGTAATAGAGCCGCCGGAGCGCCTTCGCGGACGTGAGTCGTTCGATCCAGTTGTGCGCTCTCTGGCGGTATCGCTCCTGCTGCAGATTGACAATCACCTCGGACAAATCGAAGGGCAGGCGCGGCCGGCCTGCGTCGTGTTCGACGGCACCGGACACGTCCGGCAGCGCCTCGTCGACGTGCACCGCCGGCACACCGCCGAAGCGGCGCCCATAGCAGATCGTTCCCTCGAACGTGAAGTACCCCTCGTCCGCGGATAGTTCACCGCGCGAGGCGAGTACACCTGCCTGCGCAGGACAACGGAAGTAGTTCAGGAATGCCGCATTGGCGGCGTCTGGATGTTCGAGTTCCACAGTGCTGATTTCGGCCGGCGCGCCGGACCGCGTGCGCCGGCTCATGACAGCTCGCGCCTGAGGCGTGATGCGTTTGAGCTGCGGTGGAGGGAAGACGTCCAATGGGTCCGGTGGTCTGCGGCGTCGCGGGATTATGTGATGCTCGGGCCGCTGTCGAACGTACCGCGCCGCCTCACAGGGATACGAGCTGTCCTCTGTTCTTGAGTGAACTATCGGCCGCCTCGAGTAGCCGGACGACGCGAAGGCCGGCGGCTCCGTCGTTGGTGGGGGTGCGGCCGTTCAGGACACAGTCAACGAAGTATTCCAGCTCGACTTTCAGCGCTTCGGCCTGTTCGCATTTGGGCGCCCACACATCACCGGAGCGGTAGCTCACCAGCAGGTCGTACACGCCTTCGCCGCTGCTGATCTGCACGCCCCTGTCGTAAATCTTGATCTTCTCGTCGGCTTCGAGATCGTTCCACACCAGCATCTTGTCTCTGCCCCCAATCAGCGTGGTTCGCACTTTGACGGGCGACAACCAGTTGACGTTGATGTGCGCGACGATGTTGCTCTGAAAGTAAATCGTGATGAACGCCATGTCCGCCAGGCCGTTCAGATGATTCCCACCGGTCGCCACCACCGCTTCCGGACGCTCCCGGATGATGTCGTCCATGATTGAGAGGTCGTGGGGCGCGAGATCCCACACGACGCTGACATCGTGCTGAAACAGCCCGAGGTTCACCCGCGTGGAATCGAAATAGTACAAAGGCCCCAGCGTGCCCGCATCGATCACGTCGCGGATCTTGCGAACCGCACCGCTGAAGAGAAAGGTGTGATCCACCATGATCTTCAGGTGCCTGCGTTCCGCGAGCTCTATCAGGTGCTCCGCCTGCTGCGCCGTCGACGTGAACGGCTTCTCGACGAACACGTGCTTGCCGTTCTCGAGGGCCGTCCGGGCGAGCTCGTAATGCGTCCACACAGGCGTGACAATCGCCACGGCGTCTATGTCAGGCGATCGCAGCACCGCCGCGAAGTCCGTCGTCAGCTCCAGGCCGGGATAACTCCGGCTCGCACGCTTCAGCGCTGTGGTGCTCCTGTCGCAGACGGTCACCACCTGGGCGTTTTCCAGGTTGTGGAAGTTCCGGACGATGTTAGGTCCCCAGTAGCCATATCCAATCACACCAACACGAACCAGGTTCGTGGAGGCGCGATGTTCCGCGTGGGCCGGCAGGACGGAGTGCGCCGGAATCGGCACGGCCGGGACGCCCTGCTCTAGCTCGCGCTCATTACCGATCATTGTCGCTCTCTGCTTCGTCATCGAGCATCCGCAACACACGGGCGGGATTGCCGGCAACGATCGCACGCGCAGGCACATCACGTGTGACGACGCTGCCGGCCCCGACGATGGCGTGCTCGCCGATGACAACGTTGGAAAGAATCGTGGCGCCAGAGCCGATCGAGGCACCCGTGCGCACGAGCGTCGGTTCCACGCTCCAGTCACTGGAACCCTGCAGCTCGCCCTCCGCCGTGGTCGCCCGCGGATACGAGTCGTTGATGAACATCACACCGTGCCCGATGAACACGCGATCCTCAATCGTCACGCCTTCGCAGATGAAGGTGTGGCTCGAAATCTTGCAACGGCGGCCGACGGTGGCGTTCTTCTGAATCTCTACGAACGCGCCAATCCGGGTTTCGTCGCCGATCGAGCAGCCATAGAGATTGAGGAATCTGCCAAGCTTGACATTTGCTCCAAGCTTGACGTCTGGCGCGAGCGCCACGTATTCGCCCGCCGGTCTGTCCAGTTGTTGATCCATCGTTTCCTTGTCGTGAGGTCAGCCTACGCCGCGCCTTTTCCGGAGATGACCGCCCGGGGGGTCGCGAGCAGAATCTTGATATCCGTCCAGAGCGAAGAGCTCCTGGCGTACCGGAGGTCCAGACGCACCATTTCGTCGAACGTCGTCCGGCTGCGCCCGTTCACCTGCCAGAGCCCTGTGATCCCCGGTTTGGCGTCGACGACCCGCCGCCAGTGCCAGGGGCGGTACTGTTCAACCTCATAGGCGAGCGGAGGTCGCGGTCCCACGAGCGACATCTCTCCGCGGAGCACGTTCCAGAACTGCGGCAGCTCGTCGAGGCTCGTTTTTCGAAGAATGCGTCCGAGCGGTGTGACACGCGGATCATTGGTCAGCTTGAAGATCGCGGCCGACCCCGCGGGATGAAGCTGTGCGCTCGACTTGATGAAGCTCGTCACGAACTGCTGGTGCAGCGCCTGATCGGCGTTCACGCGCATGGTCCGAAACTTGAGCATCGTGAAGGGCTTCGCCATGCGGCCGATTCTCGGCTGCCGGAACATGATGGGACCAGGAGAGGTCAGCTTCAGCAGCGCGGCAATCAGCAGAAAAACAGGAGAGAGCACGAGGAGCAGCGTGAGGCTCCCGGCGACATCGACCGCGCGCTTCACGCCATCACGCACGCGGCTGCCGCGAGAGGACGGCGGCTCGTCTCGTACCGGGTCGGCCGGCCCCGCCGCATTCAGCTGCAGAGCGTTCTCGTGGGTATAGATGTGTGTGCGGATAGACAGCCGCGCGACATTTTCCGCCTCGAGGTGCCGCGCAAGCTCCCGGCGCAGCAGCGCCTCGGGATCGCAGCCCCGGATCTCCGGCAGGACGGCGCCGAGCACCGATTGAGTATCGAGCCACCCGACAACAGCCGTATCACCCGCCGCGATGGACAAGGCGTCGATAACTTTGGCCCAGGACTGGGACGCGATAGCGGAGCGGGAATCGGCGCGAACGAGCAGCAGGACGAGGCGCTGCTCGAATCGCTGCGTGCACTTCTGCTCGCGCAGCAGGACATCGCGGAACAGCTCCTGCGTCAGCACGTGACGCGTGCCGCGCACCTGATGATGTACTCGCAATCTGGCGTGTCGCGGCTGAACCTTCACGGTTGAGGGTGCCGACAGCGGGCCTAATCGGAGCGACGGCGCTGTGAGTCGCGTCGGCATCGAATCGCGCCGGCGGCGCGTGGGTGGCCTCCGGCCCATGTCTTCCAGCGCATTCGAGTGCTCGGGCCGCAGGTCGGACGAGAACGCCGTCATCCATGTCTGTCCGAATTGTTCGTGGTTGCTCATACCGCTCGACGCTTCCTTGCCGACCGCAGTTCCAGTACCTGCACGTGCAGGTGATCCGCGACCGTTGAAGCGACGTGTTCCCTGAGAACGCGTGCAATCCGATCCCCGAGGCGGCGGGGAACCTCCGGCAAGAGCGGGGCGGCCCCCTGTGTCAGGACGACCCCTGCGACGCGACCCTCACGAAACCAGCCGATGAAATCGACTTCGCGCACACACTCCCACAAACCGCGGAAAATGGTTGCCGCCACATTAGGCGGGATCGGGTCGCTCCCGGGCTTCTTCACACTCACCAACAGGAGCAGGATCGGGCGACTGGAGCGTTCGGCACGCCTCCGCTCTGTGTCGAGCAGATACCGGAACGCCTCTTCACCACAGGTCTGACCGAGTCGGCCCTGAAGCGTCACGCCGTAAAAGGAACTGACCGGGTTCACATCCATGAGCGTCTCTGCCAGCGGTACACGGCTGCCGGGGGGGCTGTCATCACGACAGGCAGGCTGCGGCCTTCTCGCGAAGCTACCGTCTTTCCAGAATGCATGTGCAAAGTGATCACCGCCGCTTCCGACATAGTCTGCCGCAGCAGCTGCGGCCACAAATCCCTCGCTCTCAATTGGATGCGTGGCCGACTGACCGCCGCGCTCTCCAGGAACCGGTGGGATCTCTCCGCGACGTCGCCCGCAACCGCGAACAAAGTCGCCGCCGCGCCGGATTTCCAGAACTTCGCAATGGCTGCAGATCCATCGAATTGGGCGTAGCTTCGCCCTCTCAGTTACAGGGAGAGCTCCCGAAACAGATGCGAAATACGAATCGCTGCCCAACTCAGTGGGGCCTGGCTACGCTGGATGCAGAGGGAAGAGCAAGAAGGCAGCCACCAAACCACGGGGCCAGCGATCCCACAACACCAACGCCTAGTACTACTTAGCGATTCCAACCGTGTGCCGGCGCGCGCAAACCCGAAGAAGTCTGACGCTGGGAGGACTTGTTACTGGTTCGGCCCAGAGAACGCTACTGCGCCCGCCGAGTGGTCGCGTAGTAGTAGTCCTTGTAGTAGTCAGTTTCAGGGATATCGCGCTCCTGCACGCGATTCAGCACGGTTCCAACCAACGAGTCAGGATCGAACGCCGCGAGCGCGCGAGTCACGACCTGATGCGGCGTCGATCGGGCCGCGATCACGAAGAGCACCGCGCGCGTCAGGCTCGCCAGCAGCCTCGCGTCCGGCATCATCCCGACCGGCGGAGCGTCCAGTAACACCCAGTCGAACGTCTCGGCGCAACGCGCCAGCAGCGCGCGCATCGCCTCCGACGTCAATCCTTCCAGCGGCTGGTCCACCTCACCCGCCGGAAGGACCGTCAAATTCTCGGATACCTGCCGGAACGGGATCTCGCCGCCTGCCGATCGGAGCACCTCGCCCAGGCCCTGGTCATTGCCGACTTGGAACAGCTCGTGGATCATCGGCCGGCGCAAATCCGCATCGATGAGGAGCACCCGTCGTCGATACGATTCACTGAGGGTCAGCGCCAGATTCGAGACGGTGAGCGTTTTTCCCTCGTTCGGTATCGCGCTCGTGACCATCAATGTTTTGAGGCCGCGTTCCGCCTGGATTTCGTGGATCGTTCCCGCCAGCCGCCGGTACTGCTCGATCGCGAGCGGCGACGCTCCTTCGCTCACCACCAGCTTTCCGGCAAACTCTGAAGGATCAGTCAACCAGCCAGCGCGTCCGCTCGGCCGCGCAACAGCGCTGCTGCGTCGCGGCAGGGGATCGGGCGCCGCGGCGTGGATATGAAAGACACCGCTCTCCGCGGCGTAGTGCTGCAGCGCGGCGTCGTCGGTCTCTCGAAGGCAATCCGCACGCGCGGCGATCTTCGGGTCCTCGATTGCCGCACCTGATGCCCGTTTGAGTGCTTCGTCAATTCGGCTCATTTTGACCTTTTACGAGTGTTGTCATCGTCAGCGGCGCCGTTCACTGCCGTCTGCCACGAAAAAAGCGAAACATGCCGTAGCCAGCAGCTTCCGGTTCCGTGTCTTCATCACCGTCGCTGCTGTGCGGCGGCGCCTGAACTGCTGCACGCTGGTGCACTGGAGGCGCGATGGTTCCGGCCCACGCTACGGGTGTGCCTGCCGGCTGGTGCGGGCGGACCAGACGGAAATCACGGCCGACTTCCCGCACGATGTCCTGGTCCACCGACTGCCTTCCGAGCGCGAAAGCGCTTGCGAGCGCGTTGTCGCAGATCACGCTGATGGTCCGCGGCAGCCCCTGCGAGTACTCGTAAATGAGGACGACGGCCTGGCGCGTGAACAGCCGGACCGCGACGCCTCCGGCCGCCTTGATCCGGGTCGCGATGTACTCGCCGGTCTCCGACAGCGTGAGCGGCGTGATCTCGCAGCGCAACGCGACGCGTTGCTTCAATTGCCGGAGACCGGCATCCTCGAGCCGCGTTGAGAGCTCCGGCTGCCCGACCAGCACGAGCGGCAACAGTTTCGCCTCCGGTGTCTCGATATTTGCGAGCAACCGGATTTCCTCCAGGATTTCGGTACTCAGGCTCTGCGCCTCGTCCACAACGAGCGCACTGATCTCTCCACGCGATCGGCGTTCGATCAACGCCTTCTCCAGCTCCTCCAGCAGGGCGGCTTTCGACTGGCGCGCGACCAGGGTGAGCGCAAAGCTGCGGGCGAGCATCTCCAGGAACTCGCCGCGCGTCAGCGTCGGGTTATTCACACACACGGCACGGACGTAGCGACACCGCTCCGATCCGAGCGCCGCCTTGAGCAACGTGGTCTTCCCCATTCCTGCTTCCCCGATCAACAGCGTGACCGCCTTGGCGGCCGACAATCCGTATTGCAGATTGCTCAAGGCCTCCCGGTGACGGGGCGTCAGGTACAGGTACTTCGGGTTGGCCGTCAGTTCGAACGGCAGCTCGCGAAGAGCGAAAAACTCCTGATACATCGGGGGCCGGCTCAGGACGGCAGCGTGACTGAAGAACCGACGCGCCGCACGCCTGGGCGCTGGGGGCGCTGTCGGACCTCGGACTCGTCCAGCTCCATTGACGGGATCAGCGCCAGCACCGCGACGGACAGCACCCGAACGACATCGTCCTCGCACTTGAAGGTCGAGTCGCGGTATTCCAGAACCCCGACGAGCAGCAGGCCGAGAGCGAGGCCCCCGAGCGGTCCGCCGATCAGGGCGCCCAGCCGCTGCCTCTGGTTGAACGGGCGCTCCGGAAACGAAGCAGGATCGAGCACCCTGAACTGCTCCCCAATCTGACGACGCTCGAGATTCGCGGCCAGCTTCGAATCCTCCCGTTTGAGAAGAAGGCTCGAGTACGTCTCCTGGAGCGTGGCGTAGTCGCGTGTCAGCTCCACGAGCTCCGATTCGCGGGTCGGCACAATCTCTACTTTCGCCTGATAGGCTCCGATCGTATTTTTCAGGCGCGTTTCCTCCGCCTGTGCTGTCGCAAGCTGCCGGTCGATGATCTGGATCTCGGCCTGCAGATCGCCGATTCGCTTCTGACGCGCGACTTCGGTTCGCGGCAGGGGCTTGTCTGGATCGGAGGTCGCGCGGTGGGCTTCTTCACCGACCTGCGCCTCCAGATCGCGGACGAGGTGCTCGAGCGTAACGACGTCGGGGTGACTCGGCGTGTACCGTCGCTTGTACACTTCGAGCCGCGCGCGCGCAGCCTCGAGCCGCTGCGGCAGCGGCAGCGCTGTCGCCGCCTCAGCACCTTCCGGCACTCCGGGCACAACCATATCGGCGGGAAGCGTCTGCGCATCGGCGATCTGCCGCTCGACCAGGAGCCGCCGCTCGCGCGCGCGGTTCATCGATTCGCCCAGCGACTGCAACTGCATCTGAGCAGCCTGTATTGCCTGCAGATTCCCGGGGAGCTGTGACGGAAGCTGGCCGGAATAACGGCGCCGGTACTCTTCGAGCTTTTTCTCCTGCTCGACCAACCGGCGCTTGGCGTCCTGGAGCTGAGACTCGAGGAACTGGTTCGTGCTGTCGGCCAGGTTCTCCCGATCGCGCAGGTTCTCCTCGATGAACAGCGATGCCAGCCGCTCTGTGACTTTCTGGGCCAGCTTCGGCTCAGGGCTGCTGTAGGTGACGCGAAACGACGACTCCCTCCCTTCCCTGCCTTCGAGCTTCACATCGATGTCAGCGCGCATACGTTCCACGATGTCTTCCATGATGCCGCCGGCTCGAAGATCCTTGTACAGATCGAAGTCCTGGATGATTCGCTCCAGTCGCGACCGGCTCAGAATCTGGCCGCTGATCGATCGCAGCCGATCCGCGACATCCGTGGTAACGGTGGGTTTCACGTAATTGTCTGGAATCCGCTGTGGCACCACCATGATCATCGTCTCGGATCGGTACTTCACCGGCAGCCACTTGAACGCGAGCACGCCAGCCGTCAGGCCGACCACCAACGGCAACAGAACGAGCCACCACCGCTGGAGGAGGATTCGAAGCGTTTCGTCGAACGTGTACTTCTTGCCTGGCAGCACAATTACCTCCGGAACACGGGGACCCACAGCGTGAGACCGGCCCGGACGCCGTTCCGCTCCAGCCTTCTCGGAACGCCAGGCGCGAGCTGCGCAAGTCCATTAAAATCGTAAAAGTAGTACAGGTACTCCCCGTACGCGGCGAAGGCCCGGGTCAGCGCGTATCGGATTCGCACGTCGGCGCTATACGTGTCGAGCGTCAAGGCGTCGCGCAAAAGCGCAGACCCGCCGCTCGAGTACCGCGCGCTTGCAGCGAGATCGAGCCGCCGCGTGATGAGCGCCGTAAGATCGCCGGCGAATCCATCGAGGAACACCGGTTGCCGGAGCTGAGCGACGTATTCCCATCCCCGCTGATACCTTCCGCCGATCCGCCACGTCTTGAACTCGCCGCGCAGCGACAGATCGCTGGAGGCGCGGTACAGACGCCCGGTGTCTGCCGCGTCTGTCGCGTCAAGAAGAAAGGGCGGAACCTTTATCGCTGACGACCCGATGCTGGCGCCGAACACGATTTGGCGGGTAGCAGACAGGGGACGAGAGCAGTCCAACCCGAGATCGACGGCATGCTCGGACGTCGAAGCGCTGTCAGCAGCGCTGGCGCCCGCGGCAAAAGAACCAAACGTGCCCGTCCGATACGCGTATCCAACCCGTATCGCCGTATTCCGCGCCAGATCGCGCGCGAACTCGCCACGGATGGCCTGCGTCGCGAGGTCGGGCTGCGTGCTCGTCTTCTGAATGAAATCCGTGTGCTGTAGATTCCCTAATGCGGACACGCGACTGTGGCGGGTCAAGCCGTGCGTGAGCGCAGCGCTTGTCGAATACGAATACGACCGAAAATCGTTGACCGCGTAGTCCGGCGCCGCCGGAATCGCCTCACCCGGGTTGGTTGCGCTTTCGTCCGGGAACAAACCGTACAAATACGATGGCGAATAGGCGGCGGTCTGGTTAATGGAGGCACTCGTTCGCGACGCGAGACGCACCGTCAGTCCAGCCGCAGCGGTGTGACTCATACTTCGGAGCTCGCCGAGGTCGTTGAAGTAACGCAGCGTGGATGCGCCCGCTGCCGCCACATGCACGCGCGATCTTTCCCAGCGATAATCAGCATTGCTGGTGAATATCGTCGAATAGCCGCCGAACAGCGTGTCGGGGCCGCCCACGCCCCGCAGTTCGGACGGCGTGTCGGTGTCGTGTCCCTCCGCCAGCAAGAATGTGAGGTCCAGCTCGTGCCGCGTAGCCCGGCTGTCGCTGGCGCCGAACAGCGCACCATGCGGTACTGCCGTCGTTTGCGCGAAGGCGGGGCTGATGCCGCACAACAGCAGCAGGAGCGACAAGCAGCCAGTCGTTACCCGCGAGCGGGATCTCACGAAGGGCGCTCGAAACCGAATGGACGAGTACGGCACATTCATGGGACGATCACCGTGTCACCGGGTTTCAGCAGGATGTTCTGGAAAATGTTCTTACCCTTGAGGACATCCTTGTAATTGAACTTGGACCGTCGCTCCCGTCCCCCCTCTTTCCGCACGACCACAATGTCTTTGGTCTTCGCATATTCCAGAACATCGCCTGCCTGGGCGATGAGCTGCAGGACTGTCATATCTCCAACCAGGGGGAACGTGCCCGGCTTCGAAACCTGGCCGACTATGAAAACTTTGCGACTGTTGATTGCCTTTACGATGACAGTGGCGTTCGGCTGTGCGACGTACTTCGAAGCGGCTTTCACCAGAAGGTCCGTCAACTGCTCGGGCGTGTAACCCGCAGCCTGCACATCCTTTATGAGCGGCAGCGAGATCTTCCCATCGGGCCGGACGACCACCTCGTTCGACAACTCCTTTTCCCCCCAGAACACGATCGCCAAAATGTCTTCAGGACCGATGACATAGCCCGCGGGCACACTGGCGGAGGGTGCGGCCGGCGCGTTCGGGCCCTGGAACGATGGCTGGGCAGCGGCTGATCTGCAGAGCGCGCTGCAGACCGCAAGCACCCACGCGGAGCGGATGAACAGACGTTTCATGTGTGTGGCCCTAAGCCTCGAGACGCGAAGCCTTACCGGTACTCTTTGAACGGAAGCTGACAGTCGTGCTTCCGCAGGAAATTCAGAAAACGCTTGTAGTCGCGCTGCTCCATGTTGAACAGCCGCGCCACGATCTTGTAGTTGCCACGGGCCTCTTCGAGTCCCTTGCGCACGACGTCGCGCACGTTGCTGCGCGTGATCTCGCGCTGCATGTAGAGGGGATACACGACGTTCCAGAACGACTCGCGCTCTTCGAGCAGCCGCTTGAACAGATCGTCGGCGACCGTACGTCGACGCTCCCGCTTGGGACGGAGGCCGACGTTGGCGTGCATCCGCACCTCGATCGGCAGATCGTCGACGCCGATGACCTCGTTCCTGCCGGTCACCACGCACCGCTCGATCACGTTCTCCAGCTCGCGCACATTGCCGGGCCACGAGTATTCGTTCAGGATCTTGATTGCATCGGGCGCGACCGACTTCACCATGTACCCGTTCGACCGGGTGAAGCGCTCGACGAAATGGTCGATGAGCACCGGGATGTCCTCGCGGCGGTCGCGAAGCGGCGGCACGGTGAGGTGAATGACGTTCAGCCGATAGAAGAGATCTTCGCGGAACGTGCCCTGCGCGACCATGTCGCGGAGACTGCGGTTGGTGGCGGCGATCACGCGGACGTCGACCCGCCCATCGGTGCTGTCGCCCCCGACCTTCTGCAGTTCGCCCGTCTCCATGAAGCGCAGCAGGAGTCCCTGCATGCGCATCGTCATCTCGCCGATCTCGTCGAGAAAGACCGTGCCCAGCTCCGCCGTCTCCAGCTTGCCCGGCTTGTCGCGGTAAGCGCCGGTGAAGCTGCCCTTGACATGGCCGAACAATTCAGATTCCAGCAGCGTTTCGGGAAGTCCCGCGCAGTTCACCGCCACAAACGGACGCTGCCTCCGCGGGCTTTCGGCGTGGACCAGGTGCGCAACCAGTTCCTTGCCAACGCCGCTCTCGCCGGTGATCAGCACCTTCGCATCCGAACGGGCGATCCGCTGAATTTCTTCCTTCAGGTCCAGCATGATCTTGCTGGTGCCGCTTAATTGAACCCGAGTCCCGTTGTGCCTCATTCTCGTGTCCTTTGCCCTCGCCTCTGCCTATTCCGACCGGCCCAGGAACTGCTCGAGCAAGTCCCGGCTTTCCGCACTGGCCGAGACAATCGCCGCCCCGAGCAGCACCGCAGGCGGCTCGGGCCCGACTTCCTCACGCTTGATGACCACCGCCGCCTCGAAGCGCCCACGTCCGAGGGGCAGCCGAAGCTGGCCGACCGTGCCGCGGCCCAGTCGCTCGTCGGAGGCGGCCAACGCGCCTCCCAGGCTGATGTCCACGAGTCGCACGCGAACCCGGCGCGCCAGCCGAAACTCAGGACGGGGCAGCACCTCGACGCGGCGCCCCTGCCGCCTCTCCGGAAAGTCCATCGCGCTACGCCGTTTCCGCCGCGCCCGTCGCGCCGCAGTGCCGGTTGATAAACGCCTTGGTTTCCCCATTCACCGCAACGAACTCCACGCCGATCAGGTACGGGGCGTCCGGAGAGCCGCCGCCGACCGCGTGACGGACGCGGAATCGCATTGGGTGCGCTTCACCATCGATGAGCGCGTGCACCCAGTGCATGGAGTCGCGCGCAAGAGCGACGGGTGATTCGAGCAGGGCCCCCCGCGGGCCCAGGTTCCGAACCGTCAGCGTGGCGGTCGCCTCCATGGTTCCCCAGAGATCCCCCACGATATCGAACCGGCTTTTCAACCGCCGGTCCCCCATCCGTCGCTTCATCGCTGTCTCACGCCTTCCTGCCGGAGGTGCACGCTCCGGCGGTGCGCCCAGCCTGTCGTCCCATTTGCCAAGGCGCAGACGTATCCTTCGCTCGCACGCGTGTGGATCCGATTTCACGCGGTGCGCGCCTACTGAACGTGACAGTTGCCTGGATTCCTGGTGGCTGTCGAACCTGTCCGCTGGGTAGCAAGCTCTTGTGCAAAGAAGTCGCCAATGAAATGGAGAAATTTGTCATCGCCAGAAGTAACCTTTATCGCCTTTAGTTTGTAGAGACGGGGATTTTTTGGATCGCTTCAGTGTCGCCAATTGGCACACGGAGAAGGTGCGACATGCCTGGACAGACCAGAGAAAAGTCTGCCAGAGAGATGACTATTAGCGCCTTCGAGGATTGGTCAGAGTCGGCGGGAAGCCTTCAACCGGCCTCGCGGAACCGGCACAGGGTGTGTCTGCGCGTTAGGTCAACAGCCCGTGATGGTCGGGCACACCTTATCGACGGCGAAGTGCGACGCAACAGGAAGATCTCACCCGCTGCTGTTTACTTCATCGAGTCCCTGGAGTGCCTGCCGGATCAACGCGTCCCCCGACTTGCACTCGGAGGAGAACACGGCCTGTCCGAGCCGCACGGCGGCCTTGTGCGTGCCGTTCACGAGCGAGTCGAGCGTGTGGCGCAGGCGCTTTGCGACCGACTGCGCTCCTTCGGGCCCCGCATGAACGAGGACCACAGCCAGCTTTCCGCCGCGAACACGACCGAACAGATCTGACGCCCGCAACTCCCCTCGGACAGCATCCAGCAGACGATTACCGGAAGATCCCGAGAGCATCGTGAGCTCCGCAGCGTCGATCAACAGCAGTGAAAGTCCGAGGTCAAACCGCTTCGCCCGCTCCACTTCATCCTGGACCCGCTGCTCGAATGCGACCTCGTCGGCGCGGTCAGCAACGATCGACCTCTCGCCGGTAGCGGCAATCATCCCGCTCAACCAGGGCTGGACGGCCGCCACCCAGGCGTCGACGGTCGCAAGCGCTTCGAAGCCGAACGGCTCTGCAGGAGCGCGCAGCTCGATCTCGACGTGCGTCTGGAACGCAATGGGCACCCGGCCTGCGTGCCTGATTGCACCTCCCTGACCCTGCGCACCGGCTGGTGCGCCGCGGAACGTTCGTTGCGCACCGCGACGGTGTAGCGTGGCGCGCGCTTCCTGTACGCCGACGGCGGCCGCGAGATCCGCCAGCATCTGCGTCACCACGCCCTCAGGCGGCCGTTCCGCCTCGACGGTCTGCGCGCGCAACCGCCCCCGCCAGTGCTCGATCCTGCGGTCCATTGTCTGCCGCAGCTCGCCCGCGATGACGTGGGCGATCGCGGTGAACGTGACCTCAACTTCGGGATCCAGCACGCCTGCCAGGATGATCAGCCAATCGGGTCCGGTGCCGACGGAGAACACCAGCACCTCATCACGGCGTCCTGACCAGCCGACCATGTCGAGATCCGAGGACGATGTCAGACGGCGAACCTTCGGCATGTCCTGAAATCGGCGGCCGTCGAGGCGCTGCTGCACTTCCTGCCGGCCGATCCCAGGCAGCGCAGCGAACAGCGCGAAGTCGCCGTCGGCTTCGCGGTTGTAGATGCGACAATCGAGGTCGAACCACACGGTCGCGGCCTGTACGACTGCCTGCATCATCTCGTGCTCGCCGTCGCCGGCGGCGAACTGGCCGATGAAGCGCAGGATCCCCTTCAACCGGCGGCTGCGATCCCCAGCCTGCGCCAGCTCCTGCCCCCGAACGAGCTCCGACTCGACGACCGCGCGGGCCACGTGGCCGGCTGCCTCCACGTGCCGAAATTCATCCTGATCGAGCGGCGCGTCGCCGCGCGTACGGCGCCGCGCGACGAGCAGCAGCCCAACAACTTCGCGTTCAGGGCGAATTGCATAAATGCCGAGCGGCATCGGAAGCCCGCGTTCCACTCGCCCTTCGCCGGACCGCAGCACCGCGAGACACCGCTCGCGCACGACAGGCTCTTTGAGCATGCCTGCGAAATCCGCGGCCGCGACTGGCTGCGCGGGGCGAAGCGACGCGTCCACGACGTTGATGGACACACCATGACGGAACTGCAGCACATCCAGGAGCGCCACCAGGGGAGGGGCAAGGGTCAACATCACGTCAACCCGAAGAGGCACTTCTGACGTAGGAAATATGACGTTTCGCACCGATCCGGGCGGGGTGAGTGCAAAGGCTCCGCCAGCTGAACGGCAGGCGATCTGCGCCGCAGCCGGCACGCAAGGGGCGGCGAAGTACTTTTGCGTAACTTAATTCTGCCTCGAACAAGCCTTTCCGCGCAGTGCGGAATCGACGGCAATCCTGACTCTTTTCTCCCTGAAGGCTGACTTCCGCTATGGCCTACGACAGCATTGATCCCCTGCGACGACCGGCGCCCCAGAGCAGCAGCGACGGATACCTTTGCCCCTCGCCACGCGCTGTATACGGCAAGGAGGGCACCCGCGCCCGAATGAGCGGATACGCGGCTTCCGAAACTTGTAGCCGAACTCTCAGTTTTGGAAACCGCTCGAACGTGCGGATAGCATTCGCTTTGCGCGTTCTTCCAGCGCGCGGAGGCGAGCGTCCAGCTCCACGCGCGCCGTTTCAATGATCCGCTCGTCGGTGCCTGAAACCGTCATCGGCGGTCCGATCGCAAGCGCCACCCTCGAGAACGGCTTCGGGATCTGCGTCCGGTCCCAGCTCTTCATCGTCCAGAACCGGTCCGCTTCGATGTGAAACGGAAGGAGCGGATTGCCGGTCGCACCGGCAAGCCAGACCGCGCCGGGCTGCGCGACGCAGGCGGGACCGCGAGGTCCATCGACCGTGAACGCCGCGGGACGTCCTTCGCGCAATTCCTGACGCAGTTGCACCAGCGCGCGCGCCCCCCCGCGTGACGTCGAACCGCGTGCCGTGTCAAAGCCGAAGCGATGCAGGATGCGCGCGATCCATTCGCCGTCGAAGTTCCGGCTGGTGATGACGACAACCTGGCGGCGGCGGAAGTAGTGGAGGCCGGCGAAGATGCGCCCGTGCCAGAGGGCGAGGATCGGTTGATGACCAGCGCGGACGATCTCGTCCCAGTGCTCGGCGCCGTCGACCTTCCATCGCAACGTCGCGCAGATTGCGGCGATGACTGGATAGCCGACCGCAGCGATGAACGCGGCCGTGAGATGCTGGCGGGCCGTTAAACCGACTTTGTCTGCGTTTATCAATGCTCGTGGGGCCCCACCCCCACCTTTTACCTTTACATGCCTTCGTACTGCGGTCCCCCTTCCCCTTCAGGCGGGACCCAGTCAATGACCTGGTACGGATCCATGATGTCGCAGGTCTTGCAGTGCACGCAGTTCGACGCGTTGATCTGCAGCTTCTTCGTGCCGTCGCCGGCGTCGACCATCTCGTACACCTGCGCGGGACAGAAGCGCGTGCACGGGTTGCCGTACTCGGTGCGGCAGCGGGTGCGGCAGATCTCCGTGTCGTGCACGATGAGATGTGACGGCTGATCTTCCGTATGCCGCGTCGCCGAGTAATGGACGTTGGTCAGCTTGTCGAATGTCAGCTGGCGATCGATCTTCGCCGGCCGGGCGGGGATGTCCGGGTCGGGCTTGCCGTCCTGGTAGTACTCGTCAATCTTTGCAACGCGTTCATAGCCCGCGTGCGCGGGCATCGGATCGCGGTACCACCAGCCGCCGGTCACGAGGGACAAGCCTGAATAGGCGACGCCGGCCAGCAGTCCGTAGCTGAAGCTCTGGTGCACGTTGCGCACGGGGTAGAGCTCGCGGCGCACGTCGCTGCGATCGATCGCGTCCGCATACCCTTTCAGCCGCGCGGCTGACGCGTCGCCCGCGCGGACCGCATCGAACGCGCTCTCCGCTGCGAGCATCCCGGTGCGCATCGCGAGGTGGATCCCTTTCAGCCGGATCGAGTTCAGGAACCCGCCGGCGTCACCCGCGATCAGCGCGCCATCCGCGTAGACGCGCGGGATCGTGTGCCACCCGCCCTCCGGCAGCGCCTTGGCGCCGTAGCGCACCAGCTGCGCACCCTGGAGGATGGACGCCGTGAACGGATGCTGCTTGAAGTGCTGAAACGTGAGGTGCGGATCGAACATCGGGTCGCGATAGTCGAGCCCCGCAACGAACCCGACCGACGCGAGGCCGTCCGGCATCGCGTAGATGAACGCGCCGCCGAATTCCTCCATCCGCAGCGGATAGCCCATGGTGTGGATCACGGTGCCGGGCGGAAGGCGATCCTTCGGCAGCTCCCACAGCTCCTTGATCCCGATCGCGTAGAGCTGGGGCGAGCGGCCCGCGTCAAGCGCGAGGCGGCGCACGAGAGCCTTGGTCATGTTGCCGCGCACGCCGTCGGCGAAGATGGTCACCTTCGCGCGGATGTCGACCCCCGGTTCGAACGTCGGCTTCCGATCGCCGTGCTTGTCGATCCCGCGATCCCCGGTCCGTACGCCGGCGACGGCGTCGCCCTCGTAGAGCACCTCGGAAGCGGGAAATCCCGTGAAGATGTCGATCCCCTCGGCTTCGACGAGACCGGCAAGCCACTTGACGAATCGGTTGAGCGAGATGATGTAGTTGCCGTGGTTCTGGAGCGGCGGCGGCGTGATCGGAAACTTGAGCTTCGAGGTGCGCGTCAGGAAGAAGACGCGATCGTCCCGCACCTCCGCGGCAAGCGGCGCACCTTTTTCCTTGAAGTCCGGAACGAGCTGGCGGAGCGTGGAGGGATCGAGGACGGCGCCGGACAGCATGTGCGCGCCCGCCTCGCGCGCTTTCTCGAGAACTGCAATCGCGAGCGGCGCGCCGCCTCTCTCTTTCTGAAGCTGCGACAGTTTCAGGGCCGCCGACATCCCCGCCGGGCCGCCGCCGACGATCAGGACGTCAACTTCGAGAGTTTCGCGGTCCATCAGCATTGGTCCGCCTCAAGGCGGACACGACCGGTTACTTATTCAGCTCCGCGATGAGTGCGGGGACAACTTCGAACAGATCCCCTGCAATCCCGTAGTCGGCAATCTCGAAAATCGGCGCTTCAGGATCCTTGTTGACGGCAACGATCGTCTTCGATCCTTTCATGCCGACCAGGTGCTGGATCGCGCCGGAGATGCCGAGCGCGACGTAAAGCTTCGGCGCGACGGTCTGGCCGGAGCTGCCGATCTGACGGTCCATCGGGAGCCAGCCCGCATCGCAGATCGGGCGCGACGCGGCGATCTCCGCGCCGAGCGCCGCCGCGAGGTCCTGCGCGATCTTCAGGTGCTCCTGCCCCTTGATCCCGCGGCCGACCGACACGATCCGCTCCGCCTGCGAGAGATCCACCGCCTGCTTCGTTTCCTTGAACGGTGCTTCCGGTTTCTGACGGATCGCGCTCGCATCGACGCTGACCGACGACTTTCGCGTCTGTGCCGCTGAACTGCCCGTCTTCGCGGAGTCCGCACGGAAGGCGCCGATCTGGCACGTCACCAGGTGCGGTGCGGGGCCCGCCGGCTGGACGTCAGCATTCAACTTGCCCTGGAACACCGGCCGTACAAATGCGATCGAGTTGCCGTCCTTCTTGATCGCGGTGACGTCAGTGATCAGCGCGCGACCGATCCGCGCGGCGAGCGCCGGCGCAAAATCGCGGGTCTGATACGTGTGCGGCAGGAACACAAGATCCGGCGTCACCTCGCCGATGACGGCGGCGAGCGCGGTGACGTAGCCGTCCGCGGTGTATTCCGCGAGCGCGGGAGAGTCGACGATGATGACCTCGGCGGCTTCGGCGGCGGCGATCTCCGTCGCGACAGCGTCCACGCCGGAGCCCGGCACAACGATCGTGATCGGCGAGCCGGCCTGCTGCGCCGCGGCCACCGTTTCCCACGTCGCGCGGTTCAGCTTTCCGCCGCGCTGCTCGGCGATGACGAGGATCATCAGATCGCCCTCGCTTCTTCACGCAGCCGCTTCACGAGCTCGCGCGCCGCTTCCGCCGCGGTGCCCGGCAGCATCTGCGTCTTCTTCCCCTTCTCCGGGAAGTACACGCTGACGATGCGCTGCGAGGGTTCGCCCGAGGACGCGGGTGCGACCTTGCGGATCTCCTTCTTCTTCGCCGCCATGATCCCCTTCAGGGTCGCGTAGCGCAGCTGGTTGATGCCGCTCTGGATCGTCAGAAGCGCCGGCAGCGGGAGCGTCACCCACTGGAACCACCCGCCTTCGAGTTCCCGCTTCACTCGCAGCGCCCCCTGCCCCGAGCCTGTCGACGGGGACGCCTGCACTTCCATGATGATTGTCGCGTGCGGCATGCCGAGCTTCTCGGCGAGGACGACGCCGACCTGGCCGAAGCCCTGGTCGTCGGACTGGAGACCGGTGAGCACCAAGTCGAACTTCTCGTCGCGAATGGCCCCCGCAAGCACGTCCGCGACGGTGAATGCATCGGCGGTCGCGAGCGCGTCGGATTCGACGTGAATGGCGCGATCGGCCCCGCGTGCGAGCGCCTCCCGAACCACCTGCGCGCTCCGCGCGGGGCCAGCGGAGCACACGACAACTTCACCCGTATGCTTCTCTTTCAGCCGCAGCGCCTCTTCGAGCGCGTACGCGTCCGGCTCGTTCAGCTCGAAGCTGGCGTCCTGATCGCGGATCCAGGTCTTCGCGTCGTTGACGCGCAGCTGCCACTCGCGCGTGACGACCTGCTTGATACAGACGGCGATTTTCATGATTTCGGTGGTGCAGGCCTTTAGGCCGGCCTGTCGGAGGCGCTACTCATCGAATCGCTTGAATAACAGCGCGCCATTGGTGCCGCCGAACCCGAACGAGTTCGAGAGCGCGTATTCGATCTTCGCCTCGCGCTTCGTGTTCGGCACGTAGTCCAGATCGCACTCGGGGTCGGGCGTCTCGTAATTGATGGTCGGCGGGATCAGCTGGTGACGGATGACGAGCGCGGTGATGCCCGCCTCGAGGCCGCCCGCCGCGCCGAGCAGGTGCCCGGTCATCGACTTGGTCGACGAGATGGCCAGCTTGCGGGCGTGATCCCCGAAGAGGCGCTTGATCGCCAGCGTCTCGAGTTTGTCGTTATAGGGCGTCGACGTCCCGTGCGCGTTGATGTAGTCGACCTGGTCGGGGCGCACGCCCGCGCGCTTCAGCGCCGACTGCATGACGCGCATCCCGCCCTCGCCATCCTCCGACGGGGCGGTGATGTGGAACGCGTCGGCCGACATGCCGTACCCGACGAGCTCCGCATAGATCGATGCGCCGCGCCGGCGCGCAAACTCCAGCTCCTCGAGAATGATGACGCCGGAGCCCTCGCCCATGATGAAGCCGTCGCGGTCCTTGTCGAACGGACGGCTGGCGCGGTGCGGCTCGTCGTTGCGGGTCGAGAGCGCGCGCATCGCCGCGAACCCGCCGACGCCCATCGGCGTGATCGCCGCTTCGGATCCTCCGGCGATCATCACGTCGGCGTCGTTCCGGCGGATGATTTCGAACGCGTCGCCGATCGCGTGCGCGGAGGCGGAGCACGCGGTACACGTCGCGGAGTTCGGCCCCTTGGCGCCGAACCGGATCGAGACCTGGCCGGCCGCGAGGTTGATGATGGCGGCGGGGATGAAGAACGGGGAGATGCGGCGCGGGCCGCCTTCGAGCAGCGCCTTGTGCTCGCGCTCGATCGTGCTGAACCCGCCGATGCCGGAGGCGATGAAGACGCCGGTGCGGGTCGCGTGCTCGGGGCTCACCGTCAGCTTCGCGTCGTTCATCGCAAACTGCGAGGCGGCAATCGCCAGCTGGATGAAGACGTCCATCTTCTTGACGTCTTTCTTGTCCACGAACTGCAGCGGGTCGAAGCCCTTGACTTCCCCCGCGATCCGCGCCGAGTACTGGGAGGCGTCGAACCGTGTGATCGGCCCGATGCCGCTCTGCCCGGCGCAGAGCGCGTCCCAGTTTGCCCCGGTCCCGATGGCGAGTGGCGACACGAGGCCGACACCCGTCACGACGACTCGCCTGCTCAATCCGCCTCCGCTGAACGTCCGCCTCACGGCGGACACTACCGATGGTCCGTACTTACTTCTTCTTGCTGTGCGATTCGATGTACTCGACCGCTTCCTTCACGCGCGTGATCTTCTCGGCGTCCTCGTCCGGGATCTCGATCCCGAACTCCTCTTCGAAGGCCATCACGAGCTCCACGGTGTCGAGCGAGTCGGCGCCCAGGTCGTCGACGAACGACGCATCCGGGGTCACTTCTTCTTCATCGACCCCGAGCTGCTCCACGATGATGCCCTTCACTTTGTCAGCAACCGCCATTCAGTCCTCCATCCGCGTCTTCCGCCCTGGAAGCCGCGCTACGTGTACATCCCGCCGTTGACCGCCAGCACGTGCCCCGTAATATACGACGCCTCGTTCGATGCGAGGAAGCAGACCGCCGACGCGATGTCGTCGGGTGTGCCGAGGCGCCGCAGCGGAATCTTCGACGCCCATTCCTCGCGTGCGCTGTCGGTGATCGCGCGCGTCATGTCCGTCTCAATCATGCCGGGCGCGACGACGTTCACGGTGATGCCGCGCGAGGCGACTTCGAGCGCGACCGCCTTCGAGAACCCGATCAGCCCCGCCTTCGACGCGGCATAGTTCGCCTGCCCCGCGTTCCCGCTCTGCCCCACGACCGAGCTGATGCAGATGATGCGGCCGCCGCGCTGCCTGATCATCGGCTTCAGCACCGCCTGCGTCAGCGCGAACGCCGCCGTCAGGTTCGTCGCGATCACCGCGTCCCAGTCGGCGCGCTTCATCCGCAGCATCAGCTGGTCGCGCGTAATCCCGGCGTTGTTGACCAGGACGTCGATGCGGCCGTGCCGCTCGAGCGCGCCCGCAACGAACTGCTCCGGCGCGCCGGCGTCCGTCACATCCAGGCTCGCCGCTTCCGCCTTGCCGCCGGCCGACGAAATTTCTTCCACGACGGCCTTCGCGTTTTCACCGCGCGCACCCGCGACGACGAACGCGCCCTGGGCCGCGAGGCGCTGCGCAATCGCGCGGCCGATCCCTCGCGATGCGCCCGTCACGAGCGCGACGCGTCCTGACAAATCAATCATACCTTCGACTTCGGTAGTGTCCGCCTTCAGGCGGACCACACGCTTCGGTGGCGCCGGCCTCTAGGCCGGCCCCTCCATCGCTTTCAACGTCGTCTCCAGCGTCAACTCGTTCTCAACGTTCAATAAGGTGACGCGGCGGTCGATCTGCTTGATCAACCCGCTCAGCACCTTGCCGGGACCAAGCTCCACGAACGTCGTCACCCCGTCGGCAATCAGGCGCCGCACCACTTCTTCCCATCGCACGGGCGACGAGACCTGCCGAATCAGTGCGTCAATGGCCGACGCGGCGTCGCGCTTCGGTTCGGCGTCCACGTTTGCCACGACGGGAATCCGCGGATTCGAAGAGGGCAGCGCACGCAGCTGCGGCGCGAGACGATCTTCGGCTGGCTTCATGAGCGCGCAGTGGAATGGAGCGCTGACGGCGAGCGGAATCGCGCGCTTGGCGCCAAGCGACTTGGCTCGCTCGCCCGCGAGCTGCACCGCGTCGGCATGGCCGGCGATGACGACCTGCCCCGGCGCGTTCAGGTTCGCCGCGGTCACGACACGCCCGGGATGTTCGGCGGCGACCTCCGCGCACGCACGCGCCACGGCGTCACCGTCGAGACCGAGGATGGCGGCCATCGCGCCGACCCCGACCGGTACGGCGTCCTGCATGTACCGCCCGCGAGCGCGCACCGTGCGCAAGGCATCCGCGAAGGATAGCGTACCGGCAGCAACGTGCGCCGAATACTCCCCGAGACTGTGGCCGGCGGCAAACGAGGCACGCATGCCGCGCGCGTCCACGAGGCGCCAGACCGCAACGCTCATCGCGAGAATCGCCGGCTGCGTGTTCTCCGTCAGCAGCAGCGTCTCCTCCGGCCCGTTGAAACACAGCCCGCTCAACGACTCCCCCAGCGCCGCGTCCGCTTCGTCGAACGCCTGCCGGCACTCCGGAAACTGCTCCGCGAGCGATTTCCCCATGCCGATCTTTTGCGCCCCCTGTCCGGGAAACACGAACGCGATCATCGAAGGTGTCCGTCCGGTTTCACATCGGCGGGGTCCCCTGCACCCCGCCTGGCCGCCTCCACTCGCGCTCGCTCCGTTCCGGCCGCGGTCGCCGCGGCAATGTCGCGCGACAGCTTGTCCACGAGGCCCTGACTCACAAAACGCGCGGCCATCGCAACAGCGTTCCGCACAGCTTTGGGGGACGAGCGCCCGTGGCCGATGACGCAGAGACCATTCACACCAACGAGCGGCGCGCCGCCGTATTCGGCGGCATCGACGCGCCTGCGGAACCGGCGGAACGCCTGGCGCGATAAGAGGTATCCGACGCGCGTGCCAAACGTCGCCGAGAGTTCATCGTGCAGCAACGTCTCCACGGCATCGACCAGGCCTTCGCTGATCTTCAGCGTCACGTTGCCGGTGAAGCCGTCGCACACGATCACGTCGGCATCGCCCGCATAGACATGCCGGCCCTCCACGTTGCCGACGAAGTGGACCGGAGCGCTCTTGAGAAGCTGGTGCGCCTCGCGCGTGAGCTCGTTGCCCTTGCTCTCCTCCTCGCCGACCGACAGCAGGCCGACGCGCGGGAACGTGCAACCAAGCGCGACGTGCGCATACGCGGCGCCCATGACGGCAAACTGCACCAGATGCTGCGGACGGCATTCGACGGTCGCGCCCGAGTCGAGCAGCACCGCCGGCTGGCGGCGGGTAGGAATGATCGTGGCGAGCGCAGGACGATCGACTCCGGGAAGCCGTCCGAACGCGCCGAGCGCCGCCATGACGGACGCGCCGGTATGGCCCGCGCTGAACATCGCGGCGGCGTCGCCGCTCCGCACCGCGTCGGCGGCCACACGGATCGACGCGCGCGGCTTGCGCCGGAGCGCCGCCGTCGCGGACTCTTCCATGCCGATGAATTCCGGGGTGTGGACGACGCGAAGGTCGAGCGCGGAGGCGCCGGGATGACGGGAGAGCTCGCGCTCGATTGCGGTGCCGTCGCCGACGAGGATCAGCCCGACCTGCAGGTGCCGCGCCGCGACGAGCGCTCCATCAATGATGCTGCCCGGGGCATCGTCGCCCCCCATCGCATCGATGGCGATACGCAGATTTACGCCTCGTCGACAGGACGGACTTGGCGGCCTTTGTAGTAGCCGCAGTGCGGGCACACCTGGTGCGGCGCCTTGGACTCGCGGCACTGCGGACAGGTGCCCACCGCCACCGGCTTCAGCGCATCGTGCGTGCGGCGCTTGGCGGTGCGCGTCTTGGAATGCCGGCGTTTAGGATTTGGCACGTCTAATTCTCCCTCTCTCGATTCAAGAGCCCCTTGAGCGACGCGAGCCGCGGGTCTTCCCACACGGGCTTGCATCCACACTCGGTGCGGTTCAAGTTCGCCCCGCACTCGGGGCACAGGCCGCGGCACGCCTCGGCGCACAGCGGCTTCATCGGCAGCGCCAGCTGGAACTGCTCGCGCAGCATGTCGATCACGTCGAGCGACCCTTCGCGGTAGAACGACGTCGTGAGATCGTCTTCGCTGATTTCGCGTTCCGACTCGCCCACGGCTGCCGAGGCTTCCGGGACGTAGCGGAGCTCGAAGCGCGCGTCCACCGGCACCTCGAACTCCTCGGCGCACCGGCTGCACGCCATCTCGAGCCGCGTCACGGCGCGCCCGGTGACGCGAAATGCGTTCCCGCCCGCCTGCTCGATGTCCATGGACAGCTCGACAGGGGCGGCGACGCGGTAATCCTCGTCCGGCGGATCGAACCCGGAGGGCTGGAACGTCCGCTCGAAGTGCTCGCGCTGGCCGTGGAGCCTGCTCAGGTCCAGAAACATGGGTCTATAGGCCGCCCGAAATCGCGGGCGGGAACCCGTCATTATACCTTATACCTTGGATTGGCGTGGTCTGGCGACCGCGCCTACGACAACGGGCAGCCGTAGGGCCGGGGTCTTCAGACCCCGGCTCGCTACGATTGAATCTCGACCCACGACTTCGGGATGAACAGCTGCTCGTAGAGGCTCACCGCATAACGGTCGGTCATGCCGGCAAGGAAGTCCATCGCGGCGGTGTCCAGCCCTTCCTCATCGATCGTGCGCCGATCGAGGAACTCGGCGGGGCGCTCGCGCACCTTCTCCCAGAGCCCGCCGAGAATCCCACCGGCTTTCTTGAACTCCGCGGTCGCGATGTCGTTCTCGTAAACCGCCTCGAAAAGAAAGCTGCGCAGCCCGACGGTCGCCTCGAGGATCCCATCGCTCATACGGATCTCGGTGAGCCCGCCATCGAGGCTTTGCACGACGACATCGGTGACCATGCGGCCGATGCGCTCCGAGGAGCTCTCGCCGAGCACCGCGACACGCTCGCGCGGCAAATCCTCTTCCTTCAACAACCCCGCTCGCACCGCATCGTCGATGTCGTGATTCACATAGGCGATGATGTCCGCCACGCGGGCGATCTGCCCCTCGATAGTGCTGGCGCGGTGTTCGGGATCGGCGCCCACGGGCATCCCGCTCTTCCCTTTCGAATGGCGCGCGATGCCGTCGCGCACTTCCCACGTCAGGTTCAGCCCCGCGCGGTCGTTCTCCAGGACGTCGACGATCCGGAGGCTCTGCTCGTAATGGTTGAACCCGCCGGGGATCAGATCGTTCAGCACCCGCTCGCCTGCGTGGCCGAACGGTGTGTGTCCGAGATCGTGGCCGAGCGCGATGGCTTCCGTCAGCTCTTCGTTGAGCTGCAGCACCTTCGCGATGCTGCGGGCGATCTGCGAGACCTCGAGCGTGTGCGTGAGGCGCGTGCGGTAGTGGTCGCCGGTCGGCGCGAAGAAGACCTGCGTCTTGTGCTTCAGCCGGCGGAACGCCTTGCAGTGGATGATGCGATCACGATCACGCTGAAAGGCCGGACGGATTGGATCTTCCGGCTCCGGGCGCAGGCGTCCTCGCGTGTCGGCGCTCTTGGCCGCCTGCGGCGCGAGGATCTGCTTCTCGCGTTCTTCCAGTTGCTCCCTGATACCGGGCACTTCGATTACCAGTCTCTTCGCACGACGTTCACTGTCACGCTGTCTTCTTCTTCAAATCGTTGGGGGCCCCTGCACCCCAACTAGCGACCTTCAGTCCGCTGGCGC
>Ga0137373_10000961_pt1 | contig 30560 bp, 27 predicted proteins | sample SagtaG_5_FD_104912 | JGI IMG/M metagenome (GOLD analysis project Ga0137373, IMG submission 104912) | Vadose zone soil microbial communities from Sagehorn Ranch, Mendocino, California, USA - Sage1_R_80_16 metaG | ecosystem: Environmental > Terrestrial > Soil > Vadose zone | place: USA... | reverse complement strand
TCGGAGTCAGTTTTCTAAGCAGCCCGCGGCGCAGGGGCAGAGGACGATGCTGTTGGACGAGGCTGGCGTTCATTCGAAATGGAATGGAGGGACAAGCGATCTCGAATGGCGAACTTTCATCCGCTGGTTGGAAAGCAAGAGCCAGTTTCTTATTTACTATTCGCCTGTACTCTGCTTCTTCATTCCGAAACGCGGGTTGACACCGGACCAAATCGCCGAGTTTCGTACCCTCCTCGCGGAGCATATTCGCATTAAGTAGCTGATGGTGGTTTTATCGCTTACTGCTCACCGCTGTCCGATGGAAGCACGTTTGCCTGCTCGGGCATGACGACGGGTTTCGGCAGAATGCCGAGTTCGACGTAGATCGGGCGGAGGGCGCGGCGGATCGACGGCAGGTAAGCGAGGTAAACTGCGGCTGCCGTCACGCAGAGGATGCCGGCGGCCTCCATCGCGACCGGTGCGCCGAAGCGCTCTGCAATGGCGCCGTCGAGCAGTGAGCCGAAGGGCGTCATCCCCAGAAACGACATCGTGAAGTAGCTCATCACGCGGCCGCGCTTGCCGGGCTCGGAGATCGTCTGCAGAATGGTGTTGGCCGAGGCCGAGTGCTGCATCATCGCAAAGCCTGCGGCGGCAACGGCAATCACCGAGAGCGCGAGATTGTGCGAGAGGCCCAGAGCGAAGATGGCTCCGCCGAAGAGCGCCGCAGCCAAGCCGATGCGATGGCCCAATCCGATGATCGAACGGCGCGTGGCCATGGTGACTCCGGCGATCAGCGCGCCGACGCCCGCTGCGCCCATCAGCAGTCCCAGCGTGTGCGCCCCGCCGTGGAAGATCTGCCGCGCGAAGACCGGCAGCAGCACCGAGTACGGCAGGCCCAGCAGGCTCACCACCGAGAGCAGCAGCAGGATGGAGCGGATGGGCAGCGAGCCGGAGACGTAGCTGAAGCCCTCCACCAGCTCGCGCCACAGGTTCTCCTCGTCGCGGCGGCGTGGCGCGGCGGCCGCCACGTGCATCAGCAGCAGGCTCAGGATCACAGCACCGTAGCTGGCGCCGTCGATGGCGAAGCACCAGGCCTCGCCGGAGGTTGCGATGATCACGCCTCCAATGGCCGGGCCGAGCAGGCGGGCCATGTTGAGCATGGTGGAATTGAGGGCGATCGCGTTGGAGAGCACGGCGCGGTCTTCGACCATCTCAAGCAGAAACGCCTGGCGCGCGGGCGTATCGAAGGCGTTGATGATGCCCTGAGCGACGCTGAGCAGGGCGACGTGCCAGAAGACGATATGTCCGCTGAAGGCCAGCGCGGCCAGCGCAAAGGACTGCAGCATGGAGAGCACCTGCGTCCAGACCAGCGTGCGATGCCGGCTCCAGCGGTCGACCCAGACTCCGGCGAATGGGCCGAGCACAAACGTGGGCACCTGGCCGAGAAAGCCGATCAGGCCCAGCATCCAGGCGGAGCCGGTGAGGCGGTAGACCAGCCAGTTGGTGGCGATGCGCGTCATCCAGCTGCCAATCAGGGAGAGGCTCTGGCCGCTGTAGAAGAGCCGGTAGTTTCGGCGCTGGAAGGCGCGGAGGAAGAACTGCCACCGCGTCATGGGCTGTGTGGGGGAAGACATGCGTGCAGATTGAATGATAAAGGCGAAAGAGGAATTCGAGCGACCTGGGCGTGAGTTTTCGCAGGTGCGAGCAGATACCCGAAGAGCCGAGTCAACTACGTCGCCCTAACCAAAAGCTGGTTAGGACGGGGCACCCCAAATCCCCCATCTTCCACGTTTTGCGCCGCTGGACTACACTCGGATGCGGAGATTGACTGCCAGTCCCCTGTCCCCGGGCAAGGTTTGCGCCCCATCAAGCCAAATGCGGGCTTGTTGGGGATCCCAGCGGGGGCCCCTGAAAGGAACTGGATGGCCGAGGTCAAAGTAGCCGGACATCACAACGTTGAGGAGACGCGCCGCAAGTATCCTCACCTCTATGACAAGTTCAGCCGCGAGCAGTGGGCCGAGCTGCGCGCCAACATGCCGCTGGAGATCAGCAGCGAGGACCTGGAAGCGCTGCGCGGAATCAACGAGCCGGTCTCGGTGGAGGAGGTGGAGACGATCTACCTGCCGCTCTGCCGCCTGCTCAACATTCATATCGCCACAGCCAACAGCCTGGGACGGGTGAAGGACTCGTTCCTGGGGCTGCCCACCAAGCGGCCAACCTATGTCATTGCCGTCACCGGCAGCGTCGCCGTGGGCAAGAGCACCTTTGCGCGCGTGCTGGCCGGGGTGCTTTCGCGCTGGGCCGACCGCCCCTCGGTAGAGCTGGTGACCACGGACGGCTTTCTGTTCCCCAACCGCGTGCTGGAAGAGCGCGGCATGATGGAGCGCAAGGGATTTCCCGAGAGCTACGACCTGCGCCGCATGCTGGACTTCCTGATCGCCTTGCGCCGGGGCTCGTCGCTGCTGAAGGTGCCGGTGTACTCGCATGACAGCTATGACATCGTGCCCAACGAGCTTCTGGAGATCCGGCGGCCGGAGATCCTGATCCTGGAGGGGCTGAACCTGCTGCAGCAGCAGTTGCCGGGAGGCACGCGGCTGCCGCGCATCTTCGCCAGCGACCTCATCGACTTCTCCATTTTCGTTGACGCCGAGGAGGGATATATTCGCCAGTGGTATGTGGAGCGGTTCCTGCTGCTGAAGAAGACGGCCTTTCGCAATCCGCGCTCCTACTTCCATCACCTTGCGGGTGTGCCGGACGAAGATGCCAGGGCATTCGCGGTGGACATCTGGGAGCGGGTCAACCTGGTGAACCTGGTGCAGAATGTGGCCCCCACGCGCGAGCGGGCGCAGGTGGTGATGCAGAAGGGTCCTGACCACACGGTGCAGGAGGTCTGGCTCCGGCGGGTATAGCAGCCGCCCCGCCCCGAGCTTTTATTGGGTTTTGGCGGAAAAAGGGGCGCAATCGCGCGTCTCTGGAGACCTCCCGCAACCTGGGCGAACAGCATCTAAGCGGAATGTGACCATGTCTCATGACCATGTCCCATATGACTAACTTCAACGTCGTAACCATCGCACGGGAATACGGCAGCGGCGGCTGCGAGATCGGCCAGCAGTTGGCCGAGATGCTCGGCTGGGAGCTAGTCGACCGCCGGCTTCTGGAGCGCGTAGCCGCGCTGGGCAAGATCGATACGGAGTCGGCTGGGGCGGCCGACGAGCAGGCCTGCGCGTGGTGGGAGCGGGTGCTGCGGGGTTTTCGTTGCGGCGGGCCGGAGCACTGCACGAGTGGTCTCAATATCGGAGTCGATCGCGATGAGCAGCAGCGCTTCACGGTGCGGGCCATTCAAGAGGCGGGCAAGCGCGGCCGCTGCGTCATTGTGGGCCGCTGCGCGCAGTGCGTTTTGCGCGACCAGCCTGGCGTGCTGCACGTGCTGGTCTGGGCGCCGCTGCGCGAGCGCCTGGAGCGGCTGAAACTCGAGCATCCCGAGGAGCGCGACGTGGCCGGCCTGCTGCGCCGCATGGATGCCGAGCAGGCGCGCTATGCGCACGAATACTTCGGATGCGAGGCCTGCGACCGCAAGCTCTTCCATCTCTGCCTGAACAGCACAATTGGTTTGGAGAACTGCGCGCGGCTGATTGCCAGCGCAGTCGGCCAGCAGCAGCCCGCGCTGACCTGAATTTTGCAGCACCTGAATCGCGTCGTCTCATTTGCGGCGTTCATTCACCACTTTCATTCGTCAGAGGCAGACGTAGCATTCGGCAGGGCACGAGCCTCACTGGAGTCCAGATTCGCCGCAGTCGAAAAGGCACCCGACCATGCGCATCAGCGGAGTAGCGACGGCCTATCCGCAGTACTGCTACAGCCAGCGGCAGGTGGCCGAGGCGCTGCGCGAACAGTGGGAGGACAAGGTCCCCAGCCCCGTGCTGCTCTCGCGCATGATGTGCCGCGCGGGCGTGGAGCAGCGCCACTTCGTGTTGCCGCTGGACCGCTACCTGCCCATGGACACCTGGGGCAAGGCCAACAATGAGTGGATCCAGGCGGCAGAGGAGCTGGCTGAGCGCGCGCTGCTAACGGCGGTGGAGCGCGCCGGAGTGACCCTCGATGACATCGGCGCGATCTTTTTCGTCTCGGTCACCGGCATCGCCAGCCCGTCCATCGACGCGCGGCTGATGAACCGCATCAAGCTGCCGCTCGACGTCAAGCGCATTCCCATCTTCGGGCTGGGCTGCGTCGCCGGCGCGGCGGGAATCGCGCGCGCAGCCGACTACGTGCGCGCCTTCCCCGGCCAGGCCGCGGCGCTGATCTCCGTCGAGCTCTGCTCGCTCACCTGGCAGCGCGACGATCTCTCGGTCGCGAATCTCATCTCCTCCGCGCTCTTCGGCGATGGCGCCGCTGCCGTGGTGGTTGCCGGCGCCGATCTCCACCCCAGCACGCCAACTACAGGCGTACTGGGGACCCCGCTCCACCCCGACACGCCAACCACAGGCGTGCCGGGGGCCCCGATGAAGCAGGGCGGTCCGGAGATTGTTGCCTCCTGCTCTTCGTTCTATCCCAACACGGAAGACGTGATGGGCTGGGAGATCTCCGAGAAAGGCTTTCGCATTGTGCTCTCGGCCGCCGTTCCGGAGATGGTCTTCCAGCACCTGGCCTCGGACGTCGAGCGCTTTCTCAAGGCCCAGGGACTCTGCAAGTGCGACATCCATAGCTGGATCATGCATACCGGCGGCCCCAAGGTGCTGGCCGCCACGGCCGAGGTCTTGCAACTGCCGCCGGGCGCGCTCGAGGTCTCCTGGCAGGTGCTGCGCGAGGTCGGCAACCTGTCCTCGGCTTCTGTGCTGGTTGTGCTGGAACGCTACATGCGCGAGCGGCGGCCGCCGGAGGGAAGCTACTCGGTGTTGGCCGCCATGGGGCCGGGCTTCTGCGCCGAGCTGGTGCTGCTGCGATGGTAAGAAGCGCGGGTGCCCCAGGTCCCGCGCCGCGCATTTTGCGGCGCTGACCTGGGAAGACGAGGCTGAGAAAGCTGACTGCAATGCCCTTGAGCACAGGTCTTCAACGCGCAGATGTCTTCATCGCCGGCGGCGGCCCCGCAGGCCTCGCTGCAGCGATTGCGGCCGCGCAGCGCGGATTCTCGGTGATGGTGGCGGATCGAGCGCGGCCTCCCATCGACAAAGCCTGCGGCGAGGGAATCATGCCGGAGGGAGTGGAGGCGCTCGGCGCACTCGGTGTGGAGCTGAGCGCGACGGGTGCGGAACGGCTGGAAGGCATTCGCTTCATCGACGAGGCGCGCGAGGTCTGCGCAAGTTTTCCCCAAGCCACCGGCCTGGGAGTGCGGCGCACGGCGCTGCACTCGGCGTTGATTGCGCGGGCCGAGCAGGTTGGCGTGCGGCTCATCTGGGGCACGCTCGTCGAGGCCATTCACCAGGGTGAAGTGGTTGCCGGGGGCAGCACGATTCGCTGCCGCTTCGCGATTTGTGCCGATGGATTGAACTCCAGCTTGCGCCGGATGGCGGGGCTTGGAGCAGTGAAGACCCGGCGGCGGCGCTTTGGCTTCCGCAGCCACTACCGCGTGCCGCCGTGGTCGCCGTTCGTCGAGGTCTACTGGGCGGATTGCGGCCAGATCTATGTGACCCCGGTCTCTGCGGAGGAGATCTGCGTGGCGCTGCTCACCTCCGATCCGCATGCCCGGCTGGAGACGGTGCTGGGCTCATTTCCCGGGCTGCGCGACAAACTGGCCGACGCACGGGGCGAAGTGAGACGGATGGGCGGCATTACCTCAACCAGCCGTCTGCAGTCTGTGGCGCGCGGCTGCATTGCCGTGGTGGGCGACGCCTCGGGCACGGCCGATGCGATCACCGGAGACGGCCTGAGCCTGGGATTCCAGCAGGCGATTGCGCTGGCCGACGCCATGGCTGCCGGCGTCCCCGGCAGGCCTGTATTTGGCTTGCCGCGGCGGGGCGAGCTGGCCCGCTACCAGCAGGCGCATGAGCGCATCAGCCGCCTGCCGCGCGCGATGGGGGAGCTGCTCCTGCTGCTGGACGGCCGTCCCCGGCTGCGCAGGCGTGTCTTTTCGGTCTTTAACCAGTCGCCGGAGCTCTTTGCCCGGCTGCTCGCGCTGCACACGCGCAGCATTTCTCCGCTCGAGCTGGGCGCGGGCGACTGCCTGCGCTTCGGATGGAAGCTGCTCCGGGCTTGACTGGCTTAGCACACGGAGCGCCGCGCCGCAGGCTGATCAGCGAAGAGAAGATCAGCCTGCGGAACTGCGGCGCTCCTGTGGACGCGTTACCGCGAGTGCTCATATATATGACTGCGAGCGCTGACGTACTCCGCGGCCGCGACCTCAAAGCGAACCGTGTCCTCGCGCAACATCTTGCATATGCTGCGCTGTATGCCCAGGGCTGCGACGAAAATTGCCACTGCAAAAAGGATGCTCATGCTGCGCACCTCCGCCCGCCGCGCTCGGCTTGGCGGGGTCTGCTGCGACCCGAAAGACGTTGTCCGGCCGCGCACATGGCATTGAACGGTTGGTGCGCGGAGTTTCTGAAGTGGGGAATGACTCGAATTTTCAAGTCAGCGGGTGCGGCAGGAAGCAGTGACGATACCGACTGGCACTAGGCCCTAGTGCGCTGCATTGACCCATCCAATACCACGCAACCAGTCCCGGCCCTTCCCTCCCACAGCCCTTCCGTCGTAACCTAATAGTTCAGTCCTTGTAGGAGTTCCCATGCCGGATTCAAAGCCGAATTCATGGATGTCGCGGCCGCTGCGCGCGGTCGATCCCGAGATCTTCCAGGCCATCGCCAACGAGGAGATGCGCCAGCACGACGGGCTTGAGCTGATCGCCTCGGAGAACTTTGTCAGCGAGGCCGTGCTCGAGGCCCAGGGCTCGGTCTTCACCAACAAATACGCCGAAGGCTATCCCGGCAAGCGCTACTACGGCGGCTGTGAGTTCACCGACATCGTTGAGAACCTGGCACGCGAGCGCGCCAAGCAGCTCTTCGGCGCCGCCTATGTCAATGTGCAGGCCCACTCGGGCAGCTCGGCCAACATGGCGGCCTACGCCGCGGTTGTGAATCCGGGCGACACCATCATGGGGCTCGACCTCGCCCACGGCGGCCATCTTACGCACGGCCACAAGCTCAGCTTCAGCGGCAAGATGTACCGCGTGGTCAGTTATGGCGTCAGCCGCGACACCGAGACGCTCGACTACGACGAAATGGAGGCCATCGCCGTGCGCGAGCAACCCAAGCTGATCATCGGCGGCGGCTCGGCCTATCCGCGCCTGATCGACTTCGCCCGCATGCGGCAGATCGCCGACAAGGCCGGGGCCATCTATCTGGTGGACATGGCGCATTTCGCCGGACTGGTCGCCGGCGGCGTGCATCCGTCGCCCGTGCCTCACGCGCAGATCGTCACCACCACCACGCACAAGACGCTGCGCGGCCCGCGCTCCGGCATGATCCTTGCGCAGGCTGAGTATGGGCCGGCGATCGACAAGTCGGTCTTCCCTGGCTGCCAGGGCGGTCCGCTGGTGCACATCGTGGCGGCCAAAGCGGTCTGCTTCCAGGAGGCGCTCGAGCCCACCTTTAAGCAGTACGCCGCGCAGATCGTCTCCAACGCCAAGGTGCTGGCACAGTCGCTGGCCGATGCGGGCTACCGGATCATCTCGGGCGGCACGGACACCCATCTCATGCTGGTCGATGTCTTCAGCAAGGGCATGCTCGGCAGCGAGGCGGAGAAGGCACTCGGACTGGCCGGCATCACGGTCAACAAGAACGCGATTCCGTTCGATACGAACCCGCCGCTCAAGCCCAGCGGCATCCGCCTGGGCACGCCGGCGCTAACGACGCGCGGCATGAAAGAGCCGGAGATGCGGCAGATCGCGGCCTGGATCGCCTCCGGGCTGGAGCAGCGCAATGACCCGGCGGCCCTGAAGAAGATTCGCGCCGCAGTCCTCGAACTCTGCGAACAGTTCCCGCTCTACCCCGAGCGCCGCCGCACCCACGAGCCCGAGACGCTGCACGCGTAGAGGATCCGGCGAAAAGTCCCTGCGAGCCGCAGGAAGCTGTGGCGCCCCGTCCTAACCTGGAGTTGGTTAGCACGGGGTGGGTGTTCTTGAGTTGGTTTTTCGCGCTGGTCTCGATCCTTATTTTTGCATGCCGGATTCAGCGGATATCCACCACCCCGATGGGACCGGCCAGAGTATTTGCGTCTGGCGCCCCGCCCTGGTTCACCGCTCCACTGGTGAAGTTGGCTTGTCCCAGGACGGTACTAGCGGACTGGCCCTCGCGGAAGGAGCCCACAAACATAAGAACCCTGTTGTTGTTCGAATCTGAGATGAGTAGCTCACCGCGCGTCCCAAAAGCGATTCCCGCTGGGGTATGGAATGTGCTTCGAGTCGTACCGGGGGTGTTTGTGTTGAACCCGTTAGGTCCGGCGGGTTGCCCCAGCTCCAGTCTGGCCGGCATGCCGTTACTGAATGGCGGAACAAACTCCAGCACGCGATTGTTGCCGGAATCCGAGACCCAGAGATTTCCGCGCGAATCGAATCGCGGTTGGATTGGGGCATTGAGCGATTGGGCGGAGACACCGTTACCGTTCGGTGTAATCGTGGTGAACGGGTTTCCGGCAGGTTGGCCCAACTCCAGCATGGCAGCCATGCCGTTGCTGAATGGCGAAACAAATTCCAGCACACGGTTGTTGCCATAGTCCGCCACCCAAAGATTGCCCGCCTGGTCGAATGTAATTTGGTGGGGAGAACAGAGCGTGCTGGCGGTAGCAGTTCCCAGTCCCTGGTTGCATCCAGCACTGCCCGTCAACGAGGTCTGGCCCATCACCAGCGAGGCGGCCATGCCGTTGCTGAATGGCGGAACAAATTCCAAGATCCGCGAGTCGCCGAAATCCGCGATCCAGAGATTTCCGCTGCTGTCGAAGGCCGCTCCAGTCGGAGTGAAAAGGCTGCTGGGGGTTGCGGTGGCGCCCCTCAAGCAGTCGGTCGCGACGAAACTAGGCTCTCCAATCACGAGGGCAGCGGCCATGCCGGTACTGAACGGAGGCTGGAATTGCAGTGCCCGGCAGTTTCCGGTGTCGAGAACGACGAGGCCTCGCGCCGAATCTACCGCAACCCCGGAAGGAGCGTTCAGCGTGTTCACGCTTGCACCCCCACCCTGGTTCGCCGAATTCTGGATGAAATCGAATTGTCCCAGGGCCACGGTGGCGGACTCATTCGTGGGAAAAGGCGGGCCCTCAACGACGGCGGAAAGGGGGGCAGGAAAGTCCCTGAGATTGGGATAAAGTAGGACCCGATGATTGTTACTGTCGGCCACCGCTAAAGATCGTTGTTGCTGCTTCCGCAGCCTGACAGACATCCCAAGACCATCGCCAGGATCGTAAACAGCGCAATCTGAAAAAGCGCTCTGTGTCTCATCTTCGTTTCACACGCTCTTATTTCTTCTCTCGTCGAGGGTAACACCGGAGGTGGGTCTCATTTATGCACGTGAGCGAATCCGCCGTCAGCAGATGTGGTTTGTTGCCGCTGTTCCTGGTACCCGCAAGTCATTGCAGCGCCACCAGCCCGGTCGGAAAATACAGCGTCTTCGCCGTAGGACTGAGCCCGCCCTGGTTCGGTAGTCCACCGTTCAAGTTTCTTTGTCCGAGTATTGCGTCCGGGCTCATGTTGATGGTGAATGGCGGCTCGAACATCAGGACCCGATTGAGATTACTATCGGAGACGAACAGGTTGCCGCTGCTTTGCTGAAATGCCAGGCCTTCGGGGGTGTCGAGGTAGCCGGTAACGACTCCTGTGCCCCCGCTGGTGAAGTCCGGCTGGCCGAGCACCAGGCTTGCATTGATTCCATTGCTGAACGGTGGCTCGTATTCCAGCACGCGATTGTTCCCCGAATCCGCCACCCAGAGGTTTCCGCCTGCGTCAAATGCCGTCGCGGTAGGGAAGAAAAGCTTGCCGGCCGTAGGGCCACAGTTGGGAAGCGTGTACAGGCACTGATTGGGTGATTGCGTAATGAACTGATCCGGCCCCGCCGGTTGGCCCAACTCCAGGCTGGCACTCATCCCAGTCGAAAACGGCGGAACAAATACCAGGACGCGGTTGTTTGCCAAATCCGCTATCCAAAGGTCCCCCGATGAATCGAAGGAGAGGTCTCTCGGCACACAGAGCCCGCTTGCTATGGCCGCTCCCCCGAAACGTGTTGGCTGACCATTGACTTGGTTGCATCCCTGGCTGGCGCCCGTCGTCGTCTGCCCGATCACCAAACTTGCCGCCATTCCGTTGCTGAAAGGCGGAACATACTCCAACACGCGGGAGTCGCCGAGAGAACTGTCCACTACCCATAGGTCTCCGTGGCTGTCGAGCGCCACAGCGACCGGCGCAGCAAGACTGCTCGCAGTCGCTGTCGTCAGGGTGAAGCAGTTGTGGGTTTCAAAATCAGGCTCGCCAATTACCACGCTGGCATTCATGCCGTTGCTGAACGGCGGCACGTACTCGAGCACGCGGCAATTCGCGGTGTCGGCCACAAAGAACTCGCTGTCGGGGCCTTGAGCGACGCCGTACGGAGCTGATAAGGTGTTCGCTGCGGGCGAGCCCGCGCCCCGGTTCGGTGAGTCCTGAACGAAGTTGGGTTGGCCGAGCACTAGGCTGGCGCGTTCATCCGTTCTGATCGGGGCCTTGTAGATCAGGACGCGATTGTTTAGGGTGTCGGCTACGGCCAGGGCTGCTTTGCCGTTCGATTTCTGCGGTAGCTGCAATGCCGCACTGCCGCCGCCCGGCGCGAGCTGCGCCATGACGATGCAGCAGGCGAACACGAATACAAACACCACAGCCGCGATGCGCAAGAATGCTCTCTGTTTTTTCATCATCAATTTCTCCTGGAAATGGGGCCCTCTCCTCAAGAGGCAAGAGTCGGAGTCAAAGTTGTACCCGCCCAGCAACTCGATGCCAAAACGGGAGCGCTGACCGCGATCTCAGTGCTTAATTCTGCGGCGCTCTGATTTTCCAGCCCTGCAGCAGCAGGCAGCAGCTACCTTGGCCGCCAACTCTCGCTGCGGGGTAAACTAGTGTTAATGCGCATCGCCCTTGACATTCGACGGCTCTACGAGTTCGGCCTCGCCACCTACATTCGCAACGTAGTGCGCACGCTTGGGCGTTTGGACCAGACCAACGAATATTTCCTGCTGGGGGCCGCGGCGCGCTTTGAGCAGCTAGGCCCGTTGCCGGAGAACTTCCACCTGCTGCCGCTCCAGAATCCCGAGGGCACCTTCGCCACCTACATCGAGATGCAGCGCGTAGTCAACGCGCATAACGTGGACCTGATCCACGTGCCCAACACCTCGTGGCGGCCTCTGGTCACCCGCGCGCCTTACGTGATCACCGTGCACGACCTGCTGGAATACATGTACCGCGCGCGCACCAACAACGGCATGCGGCGCGCCATCCACACCTACATGACCAAGCGCATGATGCACCGCGCGGCACGGATCTTTGCAGTCTCCAGGTTCACCAAGCGCGACGTGGCCCGCTACTTCGACATTAACCCGGACAAGATCGAGGTGGTCTACAACGCGCTCGATGAGAGCTTCCAGCGCGGCCATGCCACGCCGGAGGAGCAGGCCACGGTGCGCGGGCGATATCAGATCGACTCGCCATTCCTGCTCTACACCGGCCGCATCAGCCCGCACAAGAACGTGGCGCGCATCATCGAGTCCTTCTCCGCGCTGAAGGCGTCGCTGGCCAAAGATGCCCTTTATCCCGACCTGAAGTTGATCATCATTGGCGACGAGGTCTCGAAGAACCCGGACATTCGTCGCGCCGTGGTGCGCAGCGGCATGCAGCATGATGTGCGGTTTCTCGGCTATGTGCCCATCGAGGTGCTGCGCATCTTCTTTGATATGGCAAAGGTCTTCGTCTTTCCCTCTCTCTACGAGGGCTTCGGCCTGCCGCCGCTGGAGGCAATGGCTCACGGCACGCCGGTTGTGGCATCGAACGCCGCGGCGCTGCCCGAGGTCGTCGGAAATGCGGCGCTGCTGGTAAATCCGGAGAATGTATTCGAGATCAGCCGCGCGCTGCACCGCATGCTCACCGACCAGCCGCTGCGCGACCGGATGAAGGCCGCCGGCATTGAGCAGGCGAAGCGCTTCTCCTGGGAGACCTCCGTCCGCCGCATGATCGCCGTCTACGAAGAAGTGGTCGCCGAGCACAAGCGGCGCTAGCGTCTTAGCACCGCGCATGGCGGCACAGAACGCCAAGAATTCAGCAACGATATTGAATTTGCGCGCTCTCTCTCCTGCCGCGCCATCAGGCGACCATCGATATTGCCAAGGCGCAGCTCATCTATGGGAAGGACCCGGAGATGCGCGAGCTGGCGCAGGAGATCGTCCACGGCGCGAAGGGGAGCTGAATCAGATCCAGCAATGGCTGAAGCAGCATGAGGCCGCAAGCTGGGCCCCCGGTCCAGTGCCGCGAATGCCATAAGAAGGCGGTCTCGGAGTAGCAAAGCTCCTCCCGCTCTCTAACTGTCGCGGAGCATCTCGCTTTTGCACCCTGCTGGAATTTCAGAATGCCCCGTCTTCACCTGTTATCGTGTGTCCGGATTTCCAGCTCGCGCCGGGCAACATTCGGGCTAGAGCTTGCCACTGTCCTACAGTCGCACACTGCTGCATGGAAGGAAGGCCGCTATGCCAATGGGCGGACATTGCTGGATGTGTATTTTTGGCGCGGTGATCGGGGTCGGCTTAATTGTGCTGATTGTCGTTGCTATTGTCCGAATCACGCGAAGATAGCGAGCTGCTATGAATTTTATTCATCAGGCCGCTAGCCTTGTACATGGCCTCTGCATCTTCCGGGGGAGGATCGTTTTGGCTCGGAATCTCGGTTGGTAACCTTTTCCCATCTACCGCATCCAAAAAAGCGGATTGCTCTAGGAGCGGCCGTGAAGTCGTTGAGCAAAGTCGCGGTTGTCACCTTAGCACTGGTGTTTGCAGCGGTGCAGGTAACGGCATGTGCGCTGCCAGGGCGAATTGCGACTCCTGCCGAGCGGATGTGCTGCACACAAATGGCCGATCGGTGCGGGCAAGCAGGCATGGCGGATTCGCATTCCTGCTGCAAAGCATCGCCGACGAATTCTCTCGCCTTTCGGGCATCGACACCGCAATCCAGCAATTTCAGCCCTCTTGTTGTTCAGGTGCTGACTGTAGCGGCTGAATCCAGCGCTGTTTCGCGGGCAGTAACGCTATCGTTCCTGTACACTCGCAGCCCACCTCACCTACGATTCTTGACCACAATTGTCCTGAGAATCTGATCGATTTTCCTCCACACGCTGACGCTGACGTCTGCGTGCAGTTGTGTCTCTGATGGAAGAAAGGTGAGCGCTCTTCCGCGGCTCTCTCCCCGGGCGGACTGGGCGGGAACTCCCTTCAGAAAACCGGAACCAGCCCGGATTTTCAGCACACGTCGGGCAACCTTCGACGGGTGTTCTACGGAGGAAAGTATGCGAAGGATCATTCTTGTGATCGCACTTACCGTGCTTTCGGCGCTGTGGGCAGCCGCAAACAGCGGTCCATATCGGGAGACCCACAAGACCAACATGCACAAACTGGACGTGACAGGCTGCGTGTTTGGATCAGCGGGAAATCTCACGCTGGTCGATGCTCAGGGCAATACCTTCGAGCTGACAGGGCACAAGACGGATCGCCTTGAGGGCCGCATCGGGCAAAGGGTACACATTTCAGGCAAGACCTGGTTCGACCCTGAGAAGCCGGGTGCAATGAGCGGGAAGGCGGGAGCCATACGCGAGCTGCATGTCTCCCATATCCTGGGCGCCTCTGGCGAGCGCTGCGCAGAATAGCGCCGCTGAGCATCTGAGAACTGCGAACATTGAGGGCAGGCCCTGATTGGGTGCTGCTCTTTTTGTTTGCACAAAAATTTCTATTTGTACAAAAAGTGTGCCCCGGGCCTGCACAGGAGGCGAGCCGACCCGGGGCAAAGATTACTCCTGATGACGATCTACTGATTGCGTACTAATCGTGGTGGTGATGCCAGCCACCGATCTTGGGCAAGTTGATGTCGAGCTGGGTGGTCATCTTCCAGCGGCCGTTGATGGTCGAGTCATTGAAAACCGTCGGACCGACGAGCAGGCTGATATTCGGAGTGAAGTACCAATAGGCACCGCCGCCCACCGCACCGAGGGCGTTTTCGCCCGACTGATAATCGGCGGCAAGGACCAGGCGGTTGTAGAGGACTGCGCCCTTTTCGTCCTTCTTGGGGAGCATTCCATGGTCAAACGCAATCATCCAGCCGAGGTCGTCAATTGCTGCGGTGTCGCCGCGCCAGAACAGCGATTGAGAGATAAGCGCGTCCTCGTTGGTGACGAAGTACGGACCGACCGAGAAGCGTCCGATATGGGGAATGCTCTTGCCGACTACGCCGTAGATGATGTCATAGTCAATCCGCGGCTGACCGAAGGGGTTCCCGGGGAAGGTATCATCAAAGTCCTGCCCCACATTGTAAGCGCCGAATTCAACCGCAGGCTGCCACTTGAAGAAGGAGCCCTCCGGCGTGCCGAACTTGCCATTGAAGAGCCACGGGTGAGCGAGGGTGGCGAAGTAATCGACGCCGATTTCCATCTGGACCTTCTGGAACGGCAACACGCCGATGGTCGGCAGCGTGAGGTCCGTGGGGAACTGACCGTCGCCGGGGTTGAACTTCGTACGGAAGTAGTTGTCGATGCCGAGGTGCACGACGCCGAACGGCTGGATGTCCAGAGTTTCCGGGGTCCAGAACGTCGTCGAAGGAGTCGCAAAGGCCATTTGTGCCAGAAGCAGCAGCGCACACAAGGCTACCGAGGCTCCCGCTTTTTTCAGACAAGTCTTGGTTGCTGCCATGAGACGTGCTTTGATCATTTGTGGTTTCCTTCTCCCGAGAAAATGCGATGCTGCGTTGACGATTGATCGTCATTCATCAACACTGATCGATTGTGCCTGCTGGCCGCTATTTGTGTAAACGTGTAACTGTCTGTTTTGTAATCACATTTTTTTATGGGTGTGATAACAAGCATTACAATTCGCTGTTTGCTGCTGAAAAGAAGGGGTTTGGAAAGCGCAGCGGGCCGGAGCGCCATTACTTTGGCAGTTATAATTTGGCCGAGGTCAAAATGAAAATTTGCAGCAGGAAACGGGTCTTAGCAATCTTGATTTGCCTTTGCAGCGCTCTGCTGACAGATGCGGCAATGCTTGCCGCGCAAACTGCAACACGGCACCCCGCCAAACCCACATCTGCCAAAGGTGCGCAGGCTGCTGCCAAGGCGGCATCGAAAACCATCGATGCGATCCTGGACCAATACGTCACTGCAGTGGGCGGAATCGATGCCTGGAAGAAATCCACAACGAGAGTGGTAAAAGGCAGTGTGGCGTTTTCTCCGTCACACACAACAGGCAAGGTTGAACTTTATCAAGCCGCGCCCGACAAGATGCGCTTTGAGATGAAGGTCCCCAGCCGAGGTGTGGCTTGGGTGCTGGTGAATGGCGGCGAGGGCTGGCAGAAGGACTTCGCCTCCGATCCCCGACGTCTTGACGGCAAAGAGCTGGCGGACGCGAAAATCGATGCTGACTTCTACAAAGAGGTGGACCTGCGCAGGCTGTATCCGCGAATGGAATACGGAGGGGCCTCAGTAATTGACTCACAGCCCGTGGAGATTGTGCGCGGCTTCACTGCGGACGGCAGCAGCCACATCTTTTACTTTGCCAAGAGCACCGGGCTGCTGGTGCGCGAGGACTTTCTCTCCGCACGCGGGTCGGAGGCCGTACAGACCTTCTTTGATGATTATCGGGAGTTGAAAGAAAGCGGAATCAAGTACCCGTTTCAGGTGAAACAAGTCACGGGACGCGCGGGGCAGACCATGCGCTTCGAAGAAGTGCTGCAGAATGTCCCGGTCGATAAATCGCTTTTCGCTCCACCCGCCCAGTGAAATTGGCAGGAAAGTGAAAAGCGCCGCGCAGGCGCTTCGCTTTTGCAATAGACAGCGGTGCCCCACTTCTGCCGGTCACCGGCAGAAGTGGGTTCAGTCTCACGGAAGTGCGGCACTATTTCGCTGCAGCGATCGACTTGACCGCCAGGGTCTTGCCGCTTACGTCGCCGGAGATTGTCACCTTCTTTCCCGCAAAGCCCTCAAGCTCCTTTGCGTCTCCGGTGAGCACGTACAGCTTGTCGCCCGCCTGCAGCGCGTATTTGCTGCCCGCCTTGATGCACATACGAATGCACTCTGCGTCGCTCTTTCCGGGAACCATGTGCTTCTTTCCGCACATGTCGTCGGTGACCACGCCGGTGAGCGTCTGGGCGGCAAACGCCGCGGTGGAGGCCAGCAAAAGCAGTGGAAGCACGAACTTCTTAAGCATTCTATTTCTCCTATTCATGACGTATTCGGTTGCTGCTCAAAATCATTGCGTAATCGATGAGGCTGACGATTGAGCTTCCGGCTCATCCGCAGCGACCGGTGGGTTGGAGGAGTTCATGGCATAGAACACCTTTCCGCCGGCGAAGTTCTGCGCCGATCTACCTGCTTTCGGCACAATTGCGGCAGAGGTGCTCTCATCTGCGACGGTTGCCGCCTGCTTGAAAAAGCTGCGAGCGCTCATCACGGCAGGCACGTAGTTGCGGGTCTCCGCCGGCAGCAGGCGCAGTTGGCTCAGCACGGCAAAGCTGTTGCTTCCGGCGCGCTGGATCGCGTTCTGCACGGCTTGTTCGCCGGCGTTGTATGCGGCAAGGACCAGCTCCCAGTCGCCGAACTGCGCGTGCAGATCGCGGAGGTAGCGGGCCGCCGCACGCGTTGCGCTGACGAGATCGAGACGGTCGTCTCTCGTGCCGGAGACGACCAGGCCGTACCGCCGTGCGGTCTCCGGCATGAGCTGCCAGACTCCGCGCGCGCCCTTGGTTGAGAGCGCCGCAGGCTGCCCGCCGCTCTCAACCAACGCGACAGCAACCATCTCCGCTGGAATACCTTCGCTGCGAAGAATCGGATCTGTCACCGGACGAAGCCGTTGCACCCGCGGCCCTGATGGAATGCGCCGCTCGGAGCTTTTTGCAACCTCAATGTGGGGAGCCGCAACCTGTGCCCCAACCTGTACCGCAGTCGCGTAGATTGCTCTCTCTTGAGCAGAGGAAGCGGACGCAGGCTGGGCGAGCAGCTGTTCCGCTGCGTCATGCAATCTGCTGTTCATCTCATCGAACGGCGAACGCAAAGCAGGCGCTGCAGACGATGCATTTTGCGTCTTCTGCGCAGCAATCATCGCAGGAAGAACCATGGAGGCCAGGAACATCAATCCGAATCGCAACAGGCGCCGCCGATTCCACAAGATGGACTCAAACATGGACCACCTCCGACTCCGCTGCCTTCTTCTTCAGCGCGGGATTGACCTCCCAGTTCCACTTCCAGATTGCGAAGATCGGCGGATAGACGATCAACTCCATCAGGAATGAGGTCAGGATTCCGCCGATCATCGGCGCGGCGATGCGCTTCATCACGTCGGCCCCGGTGCCCGTGGACCACATGATGGGCAGCAGACCGAAGAACATGCAGGAGACCGTCATCACCTTCGGCCGGAGCCGCTTCACCGCACCATGCACAATCGACTCGCGCAGATCGTTCCAACTGTTCATCTGGCCCTTGCGTTGGGCGTCCTGATATGCGAGGTCGAGATAGAGCAGCATGAAGACCGCCGTCTCGGCATCCACCCCGAGCAGCGCGATCAGGCCCACCCACACGGCGATGCTCATGTTGTAATGGAGCAGGTACAGATACCAGACGGCACCGATCGCCGAGAACGGAACTGCCAGCAGGATAATCATGGTCTTTACCGCTGATCCGGTGTTGAAGTAGAGCAGCAGGAAGACGATGAGGAAGGTGATGGGAACGATCAGCTTCAGCCGTTCCCGCACGCGTTCCATCGACTCATACTGGCCGCTCCAGACAAGCTGATAGCCCGCGGGGACCTTGATCTTGTCGGCGACGACTTTCTTTGCGTCCGCGACGTAGCTGCCGATGTCGCGTCCGGCAACATCGATGTAGACGTAGCCGCTCAGCCGCCCGTTTTCGTCGCGAATCATGCCGGGCCCGGTCTTCATGTTGATCTCAGCGATCTGCGCCAAAGGGACCTGCGCGCCGGATGGCGTGGAGACCAGCACGCGCTGCAGGGTATCGATGTCGCTGCGATAGTCGCGCAGATAGCGGACATTGATCGGATAGCGCTCGCGTCCCTCGACTGTGGTGCTGACCGTGTCGCCGCCCACGGCAGACATAAGCACCTCCTCGGCGTCATCCACCGTCAGCCCATAGCGCGCGAGCTGGTCGCGCCTGAGTGTGAAGTCCAGGAAGTAGCCGCCCGCGGTGCGCTCGGCAAAGACGCTCGTTGTCCCGGGGACAACTTTGATCGTCCGCTCGATCTCCTCGCCGATCCTCTGGATCTCTCCAAGATCGGAGCCGAGCACCTTGATGCCGAGCGGGGTGCGGATGCCGGTGGTCAGCATGTCGATACGGTTCTTGATCGGCATGGTCCACGCGTTGGCGACTCCGGGAATCTGCAGCGCCTCATTGAGACCTCCCGGACCGTAGACCAGCTCCTGCGTGCTCTTGTGATCGGGCCAGAAGCGTCGGAGGACTTTTTGCGACCACTCGGGCGCTCGCTTCGAGTACCACCGGTCGACCTTCGGCCACTGATCATGCGGCTTCAGTGCGACAACGGTTTCCATCATCGAGTACGGCGCCGGATCGGTGGCCGTCTCGGCGCGCCCGGCCTTGCCGAAGACGCGCTCCACCTCGGGGAAGCTGCGCAGAATCTTGTCCTGCATCTGCAGCAGATTGGTCGCCTCGGTCACGGAGATTCCGGGCAGCGTGGTGGGCATATACAGCAGCGTGCCCTCGTCGAGCGGCGGCATGAACTCGGAGCCGAGCTTGCGATATGCAGGGATGGTCAGCAGCATGCCCACGATCGCCGCGCCAATGGTGAGCCACTTGTACTCGAGCACGAACTCCACGATGGGGTGGTAGACCTTCATCAGCGGCCGGCTGATGGGGTGCTCCTCTTCGCTGTGGATCTTGCCCACGAGAATCGCATTCACGATGCTGGCCAGCCACTTCGGCCGGAACTTGAAGTCGTCCATGTGGGTAAAGAGCAGCCGCATGGCGGGGTCCAGCGTGATGGCCAGCACGGCGGCAATGATCATCGCGAAGTTCTTGGTGTAGGCCAGCGGCTTAAAGAGCCGGCCCTCCTGCGCCTCCAGGGTGAAGACCGGCAGGAAGCCGACGGCGATGACGAGCAGCGCGAAGAAGCTCGGGCCGGCAACCTCCTTCACCGCCGAGATCACCACCGAGTGATAGTCGCCTGGGCGGCCTTCGGCCTGCCAGTGCTCCAGCTTCTTGTGGGTCTGCTCCACCACCACGATGGCAGCGTCAACCATCGCGCCGATTGCGACGGCAATTCCGCCCAGCGACATGATGTTGGCAGTGAGTCCCATCGACTGCATGGGAATGAAGGCCAGGACCACGGTCACAGGAATGGTGATGATGGGAATGATGGCGCTGGGGAAGTGCCACAGAAAGATGAGGATCACCAGGCTGACGATGATGAGTTCTTCGATCAGCGTGTGCTTGAGATTTTCGACCGAGCGGTCGATCAGCTCCGAGCGGTCGTAGGTGGGGATGATCTCCAGTCCCGGCGGCAGGCTGGGCTTGATGTCTTCGAGCTTCGCCTTCGCGCGTTGGATGACCTTCTCGGCGTTCTCTCCAAAGCGCATGATGACCACGCCGCCGACCGCTTCGCCTTTGCCGTCCAGCTCGCCGACGCCGCGGCGCATATCGGGACCGAAGGTCACCGTGGCAACGTCGCGCACAAGCACAGGAGTGCCGGTCTGCGGGTTGTTCATGATCACGACGTTCGCAATATCATCCAGCGACTTGATGTAGCCGCGCCCGCGCACCATGTATTCGCGCCCGGAGAATTCGACCAGGCGGCCGCCGACGTCGTTGTTCGACTTCTGGATCGCTTTGGCGACCATGTCGATCGGGATCTTGTAGCCCAGCAGCTTGTTGGGATCGATGTTGACCTGATACTGGCGCACGAAGCCGCCGATGGGTGCGACCTCGGCGACGCCCGGGACCGACTGCAACGCGTAGCGCAGATACCAGTCCTGGTAGGAGCGCATCTGGTCGATGCTGTACTGGCCCGTGGTGTCGACCAGTGCGTACTGATAGACCCAGCCGACCGAAGTCGCGTCCTTAGCCAACTCGACATTGACGCCCTTGGGCAGCCTTGGGACAACAGAACTGAGGTATTCCAGGGTACGCGAGCGTGCCCAGTAGATGTCCGTGCCTTCTTCGAAGATGATGTAGATGTATGAGAACCCAAAGTCGGAAAAGGCGCGGATGTCCTTCACCTTCGGCATGCCCAGCAGCGCGGAGGTGATGGGGTAGGAGACCTGGTCTTCCATGATGTCCGGGCTGCGGTCCCACTTCGCGTAGACGATGACCTGCGTATCGGAGAGGTCGGGGATGGCGTCCATCTTCGTGTTCTGCAGCGAGTACCCTCCCACCAGAGCGGCGACGCCGATCAAAAGGAAGGTCAGAAATTTATATTTGGCGCTGAATTCGATGATCTTGTTAATCATGGCTCTTCCCTATTGACCCATCCCGCTCTCCGGGGTCCCCTGCGGGCCCGTTGTTGGCCTGCTGGGGCAGAGCGCTCTTCAGCCTGCTCTCGGAGTCGATCAGGAAGTTGCCGGAGGTGACGATCTTCTCGCCTTCCTTCAGTCCGGAGAGAACAACCACGTTGCCGCTCACGATGGGACCCACGGTGATGGTGCGCGGTTCAAACGCGCCGCCTTCGTGCACCACAAAGACGGTCTGCCGCCTGCCGGAGTTCAACACAGCCTCCTGGGGCACGATGATTTTGGTGCCGTATTCGACCTTGATTGCAGCATCGGCGAACATGCCCGGCTTCAGTTCGAGGTTTGGATTTGCAATCTCAATGCGTGCCTTGGCAGTGCGCGTCTGCGGATCGACCGTTGGGTATATGAACGAGATCCGCCCGCTGTAGCTCTTGCCCGGATCGTAGGAGAGCGACAGCTTCACGCGCTGGCCCATGCGGACGTAGGGCAGCTCATATTCGTAAATATCGGCATTGGCCCAGACGGTCGAGTAGTCCGCCAGCGTGTACAGTTCGGTCTCCGGCGTAACCGCCATGTGCGGAAGCGCCTTGCGATCGGTAACAAAGCCGCTCACCGGCGAGTAGAAGGTAATCATCTCTTCCGCCTTTCCGGTCTCATCCAGCTTTTTGATCTGCTCGTCGGTGATGTCCCACAGCCGCAGCCGCTCCCGGGCCGACTTCAGCAGCGAGCGGGCTCCTTCCGAGACCTCATTGTAGGGCGCGCCGCCCAGCGTCTGCTCGCCGCGCTTGGCGATCAGATACTCCTGCTGGGTGGAGAGAAGGTCGGGGCTGTACAAGGTGAACAGCGGTTGTCCTTCCTTGACTTGCTGGCCTACAAAATCCACGTAGACCTGGTGGACGTATCCGGAGACCTTCACGTGGACGTGGGACGTCTTCGTCTCGTCTGCCACAATCTGTGCCGTGGTGCGGAGCTCGCGCGAGAGCGGTTTGCGCTCCACGGTTGCCGTGCGCACGCCCATCATCTGCTGCTTATCGGACGAAATCGTCACCGTGCCCGGAGGAAGACTCGCGCTGCCCTCGTCCGCATATTTGGGGACGAGCTCCATGCCGCAATCCGGTGCGATGCCGGGCTTGTCCGACTTGTAGGCCGGGTGCATCGGGTCATACCAGTAGAGAATCTTGCGCTCGCCGGGCGTAAGCGGCGCAGCAGAGCTGGCCGCCTCTTCCGCATACTTTGGAACTAAATCCATGCCGTCGGGCGCCTTGCCCGGCTTGTCGTAATGATGCTGCGGGTTCATCGCGTCATACCAGTAGAGGACCTTGCGCTCTCCGCTCTCGCTGGTCTGCGCGCCCGCGCCGGTAGCACCCTTGAACATGGTCACCAGCTTGCCGCCTCCCAGCTTCCCGCCCCAAAGTAGCGCGCCCACGATCGCCACGAGGGCAATCAGCGACAGAACTCTCAATGTTTTTTTCTTGCCGGCCTGCTCAGTCATCTCTGCGACCTCATTCCCTGTTGCTCGGCTGTCTGTCCGGGCGCCGCCGCGGTCAAATCCACACCGATCAAGCTTTCAATTCGCGCCAGCGCCATCTGATGGTCGGCCATCTGGCGGTAGTAATCCGTTTCGTAGTTCAGAAGCGTCGTGAAGTTCGTCAGCATCGAGAGGAAGTCCAGCGAGCCCACCTGGTAGGCGGACATCGAAGACTCCAGCGTCAGCGACGACTGCGGCACGACGGCCTTGGTATACAGGTCCAGCAGTTGGCCGGTGGCCTTCGCCGCCAGGTACTGCTGCCTGAGTTCAAACTTCAGCTCGTTGAGCCGGTTCTCGCGGCTTTTCTCGGCGCTCGCCAACTCTTCCCTGGCCTGCGCAACTCCCTCTCGTTGCTTCGTCCGGTAGAAGACCGGCACGCTTGCACTGAAGGTCACGGCGTGCATGTCCGGCATGTTGGGCCGCTGCTGATACATGTAGCCGACGCCGAGATCGGGCCGGTACTCCTTCTGGGCCATTGATACGGCAAGCCGGCTCTTCTCCACCATTCGGCTCTCGCGCTGTACGCCGGTGTCGCTCTCGGCCGCCATCGCATAGAGCTCTTCCAGCGAATACCGCATCGCGGTCGGCTGAACGTCGGCTGCTGGCGGCAGCGGAGACTCCGGTTGCCTGACCAGAAGATTATTCAGCTTGGCCTGGGAGGTCGCGCGCTGCTGGTCGAGCATCGTCAGCTTCTGCAACAGCAGCGAGATCTCCACCTGCGAGCGCAGCACGTCCTGCTGCATGCCCTTGCCGACCTGGTAGCGCGACTCGGAGATCTTGGAGAGCTTTTCCAGCAGCGACTTGTTCTTCTGCGTGATCTGAATGGCCTTGTCGAAGTAGAAGTAGTCGAAGTAGGCCGCCTTCACGTCGGCCGTGATGCGGCGGACGACCGCCTCATAATCGGCCTGCGAGGCGTCCGCCTCTCTGCTCGCCATCTCCGCGCGAAGCTTCAGCTTGCCCGGGTATGGAATCTGCTGCGTCACGCTCACGTTGCGGTTGCTGGAAGGGTCGCCCTCCTGCACGCTGAACGGCGTGATGTTGCCCGCCCAGCCCACCGCGACCATTGGGTCGGGATACGAGCGCACCTGCGGCACGCGGCGCCGTTGCGCGGCGATGGTATGCAGCGCGCTCTGCACGGCGGGGTTCTTCTCCAAGGCCTCGCGCACTACCGCTTCGAGAGTGAGTGTCTCGCCCGCGGCTTGCGTCGAGAGCTGAGCGTCGCTTGATTGTGCCGGAGCAGTTCCGGCGGGAACCCAGGCAAGCCTGATGTTGGCTTGCTGGGGCAGAGACGGTTTCTCTTGCGCCGCTATGCCAATGCAGAGCAGCAGCAGGACCGGCAAAAGTCCCTTGATTTGCATGGGGTTCTCTCTCCCATTTTGCTAGAAATCTGGATTGAGCGTACCAGCTTACGGCGCAAAAGGCGCGTCTGGATACGCAATAACGCTACGCAGAAAAGAGCAGCAGCAAAGCGGAGAGAGGACTAGATCAGGAAGGTGCAGAGATGCGATTGACTTCTTGCGGAGTCGGGCAGCGGAGGGCTGTAGGTGGTTCGCGCCTGGGTCGAAATGGGCGCCACGTTCACGGCTTCGTTCGCCGGCTCCAGCGCAAGTTCCGCCGATGCGGTAGGCATCTGCAGGTCGGCCGCGCGTACGGGCTTGGCCGGCGCAACACGGCAACACGGCATCGTGTTATCCGTTTCCAGCGCATGTGAGACGGTTTCAGCCCTCATCGCCATCGACGGGCAACAAGGATGCATCGCCGGCACGGCCTTTGCAGAGCTGGCCATCATGCGACACGACGGCGACGCCGAGGCAAGCAGGGGAAGCGTCCCCATAACAAGCATCAGCACCAGCGCGACGAATTTGAAGCAGCGAACCATTGCAACTATTGAGAGCGTAGCCAGTGTTGCGCACTGAAGTCTGTGATGCAAGTCACCCGGTGCGAAATGTGCAGAAATCGGATGTGCTTCGATGAAGGTAGCGTTGGGACCTGTAAGCCGAATTCTGTGCGGCATCGCTTTGCCCCAGCACGCCAACAGCGGGCGCGCCGGGAACCCCGTGCCGTGGCGATCATTCCTCTAGGCGGCGCGTCGCCGCGCCGCTCCAGCGACCTACCCGGACGTTTGGCGGGCCGAGCCAGCCCGCTGAGCCGCAGAGCTTGCGCCCGCGCTCATCCGCCCCTATTTGGTCTTGCTCCGTGTGGGGTTTGCCATGCAACGTTCATTACTGAACGCCCGGTGCGCTCTTACCGCACCTTTTCACCCTTACCTCCTTGCGGAGGCGGTATTTTTTCTGTGGCACTGTCCGTCGGACGGCCTTGAAGCCGCCGCTCCCGGGCGTTACCCGGCACACCGCTCTGTGGAGTTCGGACTTTCCTCTCCCCGCGTCGCGCTCTCCGGCCAGGGCCGGCGTAAGCAGCGCGGGCAGCGACCGCCCGGTCCCAACGCTATCGGCTCGATTATAACCCCGATTGTGAGCAGGTTCGCGCCGCTGATCAGCCCCCCACATTGCCAACCCGGGACCAGCTGGCAAATGTGGGCCACCCGCCGCTTGCCCCATAGCCAAAGCAACTACCCCGTCCTAACCAAAAGCAGGTTAGGACGGGGCACCCAAAGCCGGTATTTGCCCTGATCTTCCCGTCTCGGGAATGTGAGTTCCGCTTATATGGTGATAACAGTCACTAATTCGGGTGACTGCTATCACGGCTGCGTAGGCCAATTCCGGCGACACTATACTGGCGCGAGTGTACCCCTAAGCGGCATAGGTGAGTAGCTGGATTCGTGTCTTCAGGGGAATTATTGGGTAGACGATGAGCATTTTGGTGCACCGGTTGACGCGATTGATCGAGCTGCATGCCGACGCGCTGGCTGCGAGCTTGGAAGCCAGAATCGCCAGCTCGGAGCGTTGCACCAGCTACACCAGGGTCTCCGGCGACGAGCTGAAGATGCTGGTCGCCGGGATCTACGGGCAGTTGGGCGACTGGCTGGTGAGCAAGACGGAAGATGAGATTGAGCGCCGCTACGCCGCAATCGGCGCGCGCCGGGCCGAGCAGCGAGTGCCGGTCAGCGAGTTGTTGTGGTGCATCGTGCTGGTGAAGGAAAACCTCTGGGAGTTTCTGCGTGAGCAGGAGGCCTTGGGGAATGTCTCGCAGATCTTCGGCGAGCTGGCGTTGATGCAGTTGGTGGAGCAGTTCTTCGACCGCGCGATCTATTACGCGGTCCGTGGACATGAACAGCGGTTGGCCGAGCTGGCTGAGTTGAAGCGCTAGCGGCAAGACGGAATCGGGCGGGCCGCTTTCCGGCGGTCTGCAGGGTGCGGATTCCCGGCAAGCTGGTTGGGCTGCCGGGTTGACGTTGGGTTGGCGAGGTGAACCATGCAGGAGCACTTGGTAGGCGGCATCGTATTCAACCCGGAGTTGTGCAAGGGCTGCGGCCTTTGCGTGGAGACCTGCCGTGCGCGTGCCCGGCGTATGAGCACGGAGGTCGTCAACAGCCGCGGAGTCCATCCGGTGCAGCACAAGGCCGACAAATGCGAGGCCTGCGGCACTTGTTATTACTTTTGTCCCGAGCTGGGCGCGAACATGATCGCAGCCCCGCGCAAGGCGCCCGGAAGGGAACACCGGTATCTGCCGGCAGCGTGACTGAGCGGCAAGAAGTCTTGAGATTCGGTTTTCAGTTTTGTGTTTAGTTCGTTCTTATAGATAGTTTGCAAGTTGAGGTGAAGTCATCATGGCAGTAGAGGCAAAATGCAAGATCGAAGTCAATCAGCAGGAGTGCACAGGGTGCAACATCTGCCTGGGCTCCTGTAAGCGTGAGGCCCTGACAATTTGCTCGACGGTGAACCGGTTCGGCGTCTATCCCGTGCAGCAAAAGGTTGAGGTCTGCGAGGGCTGCGGCACCTGCTATTACCTGTGCCCCGAGCCAGGAGCAATTACGCTTTACAACTGAGCAGCGAGTGCTCAGTTCCATTTCCCCACGTTTGCCAACCAACGCAAATGAGGACGACTCGCGGTCACTCGATCTGAGACCATCTCTGCCGGCGCGGCTTGCGCCGGCAGATCAGTTTTCGCTCTGCAAATTTTCCGCTGCGTCTAAATTGTTGCCGCTGCCGTAGCCGGCAGCGCGTCCAGCGTGGTGGCCACGCCGTGCACCACGGCCGCGATGCGCACGGCCGCCAGGATGACCTCCTCGGTCACGCCCTTCTCCAGCAGGACCCGTTCGTGCGAACTGACACACTTGCCGCAGCCGTTGATGGCCGAGACCACCAGCGACCACAGCTCGAAGTCCAGGTTATCGCCGCCGTGGGCACGCATGATGTTCATGCGCAGGCGCGCCGGCATGGTGGAGTACTTCTCGTTCCCGCTGAGGTGGTGGAAGCGGTAGAAGATGTTGTTCATGCTCATGATGGCCGCGGCGCCCTTGGCGGCATCGAGCACCTGGGGCGCAATGTGCGCGGCGGCAGCGGCCTCGACAGCTGCGAGCAGACGAGGGCAGCGCGCTCCGTAGGCGGCGGCGACAAAGCAACCCCACCTCTGGCTGTCGGTCAGATCAGTGGCATTGGCCAGCGACGACCAGTTCAGGCGAAGGTCCTTGGCGTAGTCAGGGAGGCTTTCCAGTAGTGCTTCCAGGCTCATGTGTTTTCTCTCGGTTCAAGCAAACACTAGAAGTGCGAGGTGCCCCACTCAAGCTTCTGTTGCTTGAGTGGGGTTTTGTTCCAAGTCGGAGAAAGTCAACAGCCCCACTCAAGCCAAAGACGGGCTTGAATGGGGCACCCGCAATTGTTTCTAAATTGCAGTCAGAATCAGACGCGCAGGACTTCATCGCCCTTCTGCCAGCCGCAGGGGCAAAGCTCGTCGGTCTGCAGGGCATCGAGCACGCGCAGGACCTCCTTCGGCTCGCGGCCGACAGAGAGGTCGGTGACGTAAACGAAGCGGATGATGCCATCGGGATCGACGATGTAGGCGGCGCGCTGGGCGGCGCCGACTACCGGATCGAGAATGCCAAGCTCACCCGAAAGCTCGCGCTTGAAGTCGGAGAGCATGGGGAACGGAAGGGTCCTCAGGTCGTCGTGGCTCTTGCGCCATCCGAGATGGACCCACTCGGAATCGACCGAGGCGCCGAGGATCTGCGCATCGCGCTCCTTGAAGTCGCGGTCGTGCTTGCCGAAGCCGGCGATCTCCGTGGGGCAGACGAAAGTGAAGTCCTTGGGCCAGAAGAAGTAGATCTTCCACTTTCCCTTGTAGCTCTCATCGGTGATGGTGGCGAACTCCTGGCCTTTGTCCAGGCTGACGACTGCGCTAAGCGAATAGGAAGGGAACTTCTCTCCGACTCCAAGCATGTTCTGTGCTCTCCTTGATGTAGTAAAAATTTTTAGAGTGAAAACTGGTTTACTGCAATCGGGTACTGATGTTCGAACGGAATTGTTTTGCGGCTCAGGCCTGCGTGGCGGAGGACTTTGCCGCGCATTGCCTGCAGAGTCCCCGGACCTCCATCGAGACCTGCTCGATGCGATAGCCATAGGGGACGGAGTTCTTCAGCGGCGCCTCGTCCATCGCGCTCGATTCCAGATCGGTGATGGCGTGGCACTCGAGGCAGATGAAATGGTGGTGCCGCGAGGCGTTGGGTTCGATGCGCAGCGAGCCGTGGTGCGGGCTCACCTCGCGGATAATCCCGCTCGCCAGGAACAGGTGCAGCGTCTTGTAGACGGTGGCCAGAGAGATCGAGGGCAGCTCCTGCCGCACCCGCTCAAAGACCTGCTCCGGGTTGGGATGGTTGGGCATCTCCATCAGTGCGCGGTAGAGTACCAGGCGCTGGTGGGTGGCCGCCAGGTGCTTCTCGTGGCAGAGCTGTTGAAATTCGGCTTCGAGAGTTCGTGCCATAGGCTTCAGATGTGAATAGCTTAACAAAGATTCGTTTTTAATAATTATTCTCCTTTGGCAAACGTTGTTGCCGGAGAGAAAAGCTGTGAAAATTGATTGGGAGAGGCGAAGGCGAGGCGCTATGGCGCAGAAGAAGAAGGTATTTAGCAAGGTGAAGGCGGTCAAAGATGCTGCCCGCGCGACCATCGGCGCGCCCAGATCGACCCGGGCGATTCCCAATCCGAAGCGCAAGGCGGAGGGTGGAGGAGAGAAGCACAAGAAACCAGCCGGGGAGTGGATGGAGGAGGAGTGAAACTGCCTCGTCCCACTTCAGCCGCTAGAAATCAGTGGCGGGAGGTGGGGCACCGGGCTGAGGTCGAGAACCGATCTTGGGGGAGCACCCGCGAAATCAGCGCTGCTGAGGGCGCTGTAGCTCGTCCGCGGGCGAGACCTCCTCGGCGATGGTGGACGGCCTCTCCCAGAAGTGCCGGCCTACTCGCAGATCGTGGAACCACTCGTCGGGCGCGCTGACGGCCAGCGTCAGGCCGAGGACCGCGTGGATGAGCGCGACCACGTACAGGTTCTTCCGGCGGGCGTAGATGGAGGTCAAGGCGACCCCGGCGAAGAAGGCCATCAGCGTCAGGCTGGGATTGGGCAGGTGGGCCACGGCGAAGAGCACTCCCGCCAGAAGCAGCGAGCTTACGCGCGAGACCATGGCGCGCAGCATCGGCACGCAGAAGCACTGCAGCATGAACTCCTGCACAAAGGCCCAGCAGATGTAGACCCCCACCCCTACCCAGGGGTAACGCAGTCCCCAGAGCCGGTGCAGCGAGCCGGAGAAGTAGGCGGCGGCGAGGATCGCCAGTGCCAGCGCCACGGTGGCTCCCAGCAGCCACGACTCGCGAACCACCCCGCGTAAATCCAATCCGAGTGAGCGCGCGTTGCTGGCGGCGTTGTAGACCTGCCAGGCGATATACCACAGTGCGCCGATGCCAAAGAGGATGCCCACCGGAAGCGGCGACCAGAGAGCGACCTCGAGTAGCGCGATGGGGAAGAGCAGTCGCAGGAGCGTGCCCCAGCGGTACCTTGGAATGCCTCGGGGAATGGCCTGGGAGACGAGCTGGGGAACAGCTTGCGGCCCCCTCCCGGAAGCTGATTCGGAAGCCGACCGAACCGCATTGTCCGCCTCTCGCCGCAGGGCCAAGTCCATGGTGGATGGATGCGAGCCCGGATGCGAAAGTTTCATCGCTTGTTCACATTTGGGAATGAGAGGGAGTTTGCGTCAAAGCACCCGTCATTCCACTTCAGAGGCAGGAAGAAGTGGGGCACCTCGATCATCCGCTGCGCTATCTCTGCAGCTGCTGAAGCTGGGCGGCAATCTCGGCCGGCTTCCACTTGTTGCCGGAGTAGAGCTCGAAGAGCTTGCCGTCGGCGTCGATCAGCGCGGTTTGCAGGTTGTGGATGACCTCTCCGCTCTGCCGATCGTAGGAGAGGCCGAAGAAATCGGCTGCCTTGCGGATCTGTTCCGGCGAGCCGGTTGCGAAGCTCCAGTGCTTCAGGCCGGGATCGGCCGCTGTGGCGTAGTTCTTGCTGTAGGCGCGCAGGACGCGCGCGTTGTCGTATTCGGGATCGATGGTGATGGAGAGCATCTGCAGCCGCGCGAAGGCCTCGGGGCTGGTCTCGCGCAGGACGCGCGCCACCTCGGCGAAGTTGTTGCTCATGCGCGGGCAATAGTCCGGCAGCGGGCAGCGCGAATAGATGAAGGTGACGAGCAGCGGCTGGCCGCGAAACTGCGCCAGATGGATGGGCCGGCCCTCCTGGTTCACGAAGTGGAAGTCGGGGACGGGCTCGCCCTTCTGCGGCAGGTGCACGGGCGAGGTGGAGGAGAGGTCGGCCGCACCGCGCGATTGGTTGACGACGATGTCCTCGAGCCAGGCCTCGTCGCCTACCACCAGCGTGGCGCGTATGGTGTCGCCGGGATGAGCGTGTTCGAAGACCCAGGCGTCGCGCACGGTGAAGTCCATGGTCATGGCCTTCATGTAGCCAGGGATCTCGTGGTGGTCGAGGGTGAGGGTGTGCGCGGCGGGATCGGCGGCGACGACGCGGCCCTCGATGGGAAAGCGGTGCTCGTTGGAGGCGGGGGCGGGCTTTTGCTGCCGGCAACCGAAGGTTGCAACGAGGGCGAACAGTAGACCGAAGACGAGAAGAATACGCGGGCGCAATCAAACCTCCGGGGGACAGTGTAATTCAATGCCGCGCAGCGACCCCCTATGTCAATCGGTGCCCCAGGTTGGTAGTGGGTCAAATTCCGGATTGCCCGTCATCCGGGAGTAAGCCGTGGAAACGAAAGGTGCGCAATCTATGCCCGCCCAGGCTGAACCACTCCAGTACACGTCAGTCATTCGTTAGTAAGCGAGAAGCCCTGTAGCTGTTGAAAAACTCAGTTTGTGGGGCAAGTAGGTTGAACCTGAGGGGAGTGTTCAAGGGCGGGCGCTCTAGTTCCGTGCGTCAGGCTGTTGCCATCGCCGGACCTGTGGG
>Ga0137373_10000960_pt1 | contig 30589 bp, 24 predicted proteins | sample SagtaG_5_FD_104912 | JGI IMG/M metagenome (GOLD analysis project Ga0137373, IMG submission 104912) | Vadose zone soil microbial communities from Sagehorn Ranch, Mendocino, California, USA - Sage1_R_80_16 metaG | ecosystem: Environmental > Terrestrial > Soil > Vadose zone | place: USA... | reverse complement strand
GAACACGGGCACCCAGGCCGCGAAGGAAGCGGGGAACATGGTCGATCTCGATTCGAACCCCACGAAGTTGATCGAGATCGTCGAGATCGGCAAGCAGCTGCTCATCACGCGCGGCGCATTGACGACGTTCTCGATCGCCAACGACGTGGCCAAATACTTCGCCATCATCCCCGCGATGTTCCTCGCAACGTTCCCGATGCTGCGCGCGCTCAACATCATGGGGCTGCGCACGCCGCAGTCCGCCATTCTGTCCGCCGTCATCTTCAACGCGCTGGTCATCGTCGCGCTCGTGCCGCTGGCGCTCCGAGGCATTCGGTACCGCCCCGAAGGCGCGTCGGCTCTTCTCAGGCGCAACCTGCTGATCTATGGGGTCGGGGGGATGATCGTTCCCTTTATCGGCATCAAGGCGATTGATGTCGTGATTACGGCGCTTCGACTTGCGTAGCGAGACTTCCTCATGAACATCAGGCGTAATCTCCTGGCCGCCGTACTGATGACGATCGTTACCACCGTGATGCTGGGCGTGATCTATCCGCTCGCGATCACCGCGATCGCCCAGGTCGCGTTTCCGCGACAGGCCAACGGTCAGTTGATCGAGCGGAACGGAACGGTGATCGGATCGCGGGTCATCGGCCAGGGTTTCTCGTCCCCCTCGTACTTTCATCCGCGACCGTCGGCGGCGGGATCGGGATACGACGCAGCGAATTCGGGGGGATCGCAGCTCGGGTCGACGAACAGGAAGCTCGTCGACGCCGTCAAGGCGAACGTCGAGGCGGCGCACCAGGATAATCCGACGGCGCCTGTTCCCGTCGACCTGGTAACCGCGTCAGGATCCGGCCTCGATCCACACATCACCCCGGCCGCGGCAGCCTTCCAAGTGGCACGCGTCGCCCGCGCGCGCGGCGTCTCCGAAGCCGACCTGCGGCGCCTGGTGCAGGTCCACACCGTGGGGCGCACGCTCGGTTTTCTGGGCGAACCGCGCGTGAACGTCCTGGAGCTCAATCTCGCGCTGGACGCTCAGTATCCGTTCAGGAAATAGACCCGCCGCCTTACGACGGCTCGTCCGGTGCGGGGTCGGCAAACCGGTAGCCGACCCACGGCTCCGTGAGGATGTACTTGGGCGTCGATGGATTCGTCTCGATTTTTTTTCGAAGCGAGCCGACGAGCACGCGGAGATGTTCCGGCTGATCGGCAGCATGCGGGCCCCAGATAGCCTTGAGGATGGTCCGGTGTGTGAGCACACGCCCGGCATGCTGGGCCAGAAACGTCAGCAGCTCGAATTCTTTCGGCGTCAGCCGCACTTCTTCGCCGTCGCGCAGCACTCGAAAGCGTTCGCGATCAATGACGAGCGCCCCGCGGACGAGCGGCTCGCTCGGAGGTGACGGGGCATCGACGCGCCGAAGGGCGGCGCGAATGCGCGCGAGCAGCTCTTCGGCGCCGAAGGGCTTCGTGACGTAGTCGTCGGCGCCTGCATCCAGCGCATTCACCTTATCTCCCTCCGCTCCGCGTGCGGACAGCACGAGTATCGGAACGCCCTGGGTCTTGCGGACTTCACGGCAGACTTCAACGCCGTTGATGTCGGGCAGCCCGAGGTCGAGCACGATCAGGTCCGGCCTGTCCCGCTCCGCCGCCTCGAGCGCCGCGCGTCCCGTCATCGCGGAAAGCACGTCATACCCTCGCGCCCTCAGCAGCGGTCCGACGGTCCCGATGATGTTCGGCTCGTCGTCGACAATGAGAATGCGCGCCGCCATGATTACGGCGCCACGGCGGCGGCGCGGACGGCACCGGGCACGACCATCGAGAACCGTGCGCCCGCTCCCGGCACGTTCTCCGCCCAGACGCGCCCGCCCGCCGCTGCCAGGAGCCCCCGCGTGATCGACAGGCCCATCCCCGTCCCGAACGTCGCCTGCCGGGCCGCGATGCCTCGATAGAAGCGCTCGAACAGATGATCGAGCTCCACCGGGTCGAGGCCCGGACCGTGATCCGTCACCGACACGTGCAGTCCGTTCCCTTCCACGCATGCCTCGACGTTGATTTGCGTGCCTGGCGGCGAATACTGCGCCGCGTTCTCGAGCAGGTGCGCGAGCGCTACGGACGCGAGCCGCGGATCGACCTCGACCGTGGTTTCGCTGTCGGCAGCCACGCGGACCGAATGGGCCTGCAGCGAGTGCCTCACCTGTGCCACTGCGGCGTCGACGACGTCTGCGGCGGCAACCCACTGGCGGTCGACCTGGATCGCCGCCGCATCGATGCGCGCCATGTCGAGAATGTCCTCGAAAAGCCGGGTCAAGCGAGTGAGCTCGGCGATGGCGGCATCGGCCTGCGACACGCGGTCGGCAGGCGAGAGATTCCCGCGCAGATTTTCGACCGCAACACGGATCGCGGTCAGCGGTGTCCGGAGGTCATGGCTCAGCGACGCGAGCAGCGTGGCCGCGAGGTCCGCCTTCTGCCGAACGAGCTTGGCTGCGTCGCGCTCCTCGAGGAATTGCGCGCGCTCTATCGCGATCGCGACGACGCCCGCGAGTGCATCGAGCGCGCCGAGATCGAGCGCCGACGAGGCCGCGACAAGGAGCCCGATGGCCTTCGTCCCGTGCCGCAGGGGGATAATCGACACGTCGTTCTTTGGCCCGGCACGCATGTGGCCCCCGTACGCACGCTGATGCGCGTCAAACTCCAGCGTGCCGCGGGCTTTTGCCAGCGCGGTATTCAGCACATTCGTGTCAATCTCGACTTCCTCGGCGCCCCCCTGATGAACCCGCCACGCGTGATCCCCGGGCAGACAAATTGCGACGCGTGACAGCTCGAACCGGCGGGCGATGTGGCGCGCGAGCACCTCGATCGCGCCCGCTGTTTCTGTCGTCAGCAGCACGTCGCGGGTCAAATCGAACAGGCGGGTCACTTCATTGCGGCGCGCGATCGCCTCGCGGGTCCGATCCTGCGCCGCCGCCGAGAGATTGCTGGCGATCACCGCGACGATGAGGAATGCGAATAACGCGATCCAGTTCTGCGGGTCCGCGATGGTGAAGGTGCCGACGGGAGGGAGAAAGAAGAAGTTCAGCGTCAGCATCGCCCCGAGGGACACGAGGATCGCGGTCCGGAGGCGGCCCAGCGTGGACGTCGCGAGCACGACCAGGAGCAGCGCGAGCGCGACTGTCGTCGGGCTCACGTGTCGTAAAGCACGAAGCGAGACCGTCACAGCCGCAATCGCGACGAGGCTGCCGGCGAGCACGCCCACATCGCGCCGCGTGATGCGGTGGAGCATGGCTATTGGTCAATTGTGCCATCTCTCACGCGGTCGTGCGGCGGGGCGTCAACTTCTTACTGATTCTTTACGCCTTTCTTATGCCAGCAGCAGCTAACGTGGTTCTGCAAGAGATTCGTATGCAGAACGTCATGTCGTTCCGTGGTTCGAGCGTCCCTCGGGAGGAACTGGGCCGCATCCTGGGGGACTACCTTGCACTCGATCGTGCGCGAATTCTCCGCCGGTTGATGGTGGTGCGCTTCGGCGTATTGGCGGTGGCCGCCGCGCTTCTCGAAACCGTCATCCACGGCTTTTCCGCCTTCGCACGATCGTTCACCGTGGCGCTGTGTCTCCTGCCGCCGACGTGGGCGTGGATCGTCGAGCTGGTGCGCGAACGACAGCTCTCGCGACATCCGACTCTGGACGGCAAAGGCCGCTCAACATAAAAAAGTCGTAAAAAGTTCATAAGTACGGGACTCCGACGAGCAGTGACGACCACGTCTGCTCTCATAATCGGAGCAGGCCAAGTTCGCGTCGCCCACCCGCGACGCGATACGGGGGACCCAATCCGGGCATGCCGCTCGGCCGGGGCTAATCCCGCTGGAGCGCGAAGCGCGAAGGCCGGACGAGGACTCCAACCTCGAGCCCGTCAGCTAACCCCGTCGGCCGTTGGAGGGTTCATGCCCGCAGAAGGTTTGCTCGCGCAAGCCAAGCGGCTCATCGTCGGTGAGCCGATCCCGTCGCATCTCGCACACCACGAACGCCTCTCGCGGTTCACAGGACTCGCGGTTCTGTCGTCGGACCCGCTGTCGTCGGTCGCCTACGCAACGGAGGAGATTCTCCGGGTCCTGATTCTGGTCGGCGTTGGCACGCTGACGCTCGCCACGCCAATCGCTTTCGTCATCGCGTCGATTCTTGCGATCGTCGTGTTTTCGTACCGGCAGACGATCCACGCGTATCCGAGCGGGGGAGGCGCCTACATTGTCGCGAAGGACAATCTGGGCGAGATGCCCGCGCTGATCGCCGCGGCGGCGCTCCTGATCGACTACGTGCTCACCGTCGCCGTCAGCATTGCCGCGGGCGTGGCCGCGATCACGTCCGCATTCCCGGAGCTGCACGTAAACCGCGTCGAGCTGACGCTCGGGTTCGTGGTGCTGCTGATGCTCGGCAACCTGCGAGGGATTCGCGAGTCCGGGCGGATCTTCGCGCTTCCAACGTACGTGTTCGTCGTGAGCCTGCTCGCGTTGATTGCGGTCGGCGCCTGGCGCGCATTCACGGGCACGATCCATCCGGTACCCGGCGCCCCGCCGATTCAGCCGGTCGGCGATACGCTCAGCCTGTTTCTGCTGCTCACTGCATTTTCGAACGGGTGCACGGCGATGACGGGCGTGGAGGCGGTCTCGAACGGCGTCCCGGCCTTCAGGCCGCCGGAGGCAAAGAACGCGGCCGCGACGATGCTGATGATGGCGGTGCTGTCGATCACCATGTTCATCGGCATCACGCTGCTTGCGCACGCGTATCACATCATCCCGAGCGAGCAGGAAACCGTCGTGTCGCAGATCGCTCGAGGCGTGTTCGGCGGGCGCGGGTGGCCGTACTACATCGTGCAGGCGGGCACGATGGCCATCCTCGTGCTCGCGGCGAACACCGCGTACGCCGACTTCCCTCGCCTCGCGTCGATCCTCGCACGCGATCGATATGTGCCGCGGCAGCTGATGAACCAGGGGGATCGGCTCGCATTCTCGAACGGCATCATGGGCCTCAGCGTGTTCGCGTCGATCCTGCTCGTGGCGTACGGCGGCGACACGCACTCGCTCATCCCGCTCTATATGATTGGCGTGTTCGTCTCGTTCACGCTGTCACAAGCGGGGATGGTGGTGCACTGGCGGAAGCTGAAGGGCCCTGGCTGGAAGACGAGCGCCGCGATCAATGGGTTCGGCGCCGTCGTCACCGGGATCGTGCTGATCGTGGTTGCCATCACGAAGACACGCGAAGGCGCGTGGATCATCCTGCTCCTGATCCCTGTCCACGTGCTGCTGTTTCGCGGATCGCGCCGGCACTATGACGAGGTCGCGCGGCAGCTGTCACTCGAGGGTTATCAGAACGGCACGAAGCACCGGAACGTCGTGCTGGTTCCGATGAGCGGCGTGCACCGCGCGGTCGTGCAGGCTCTGGAGTACGCGAAGACGCTGTCGGCCGATGTGCGAGGCATTTACGTCAACATCGATCCGTTGGCCCTGGCCCAGATGCGCGGCCAATGGGAGCGTTGGGGTAACGGCGTGCCGCTCGTCGTACTGGAATCGCCATACAGGTCGCTCATGGAGCCGCTGCTCGAGTACATCGAGCAGGTCACTGCCGCCCGGCCCGACGACTTCCTCACCATCGTGCTACCCGAGTTCGTACCCGCGCGATGGTGGCACCACATCTTTCACAATCAGCGGGCGCTGCTGATCAAGGGATCGCTGCTGTTCAAGCCCAACATCGTCGTGACCAGCGTGCCGTTTCATCTGCGGCGGTGAACGTTGGTGGCGCTGGCCTTTAGGCCCTAGGCTGACCTGAAGGTCAGCACCACCCGGCTCACCTGGAAGGCCAGCGCCGCCGAAACTTCCTATTCCGATCTCACTGCGCTCATCGGGTCAATGCGCGTCGTCAGGCCAGCCTAAAGGCTGGCACCACCAGAGCGGGGTTCGATGACTTCGAGGCCGCCCATGTAGGGGCGGAGTGCGGCGGGAATGACGACGGAGCCGTCCTTCTGCTGGCCGTTCTCGAGGATTGCGATAAGCGTGCGGCCCACGGCGAGTCCGGATCCGTTCAGCGTGTGCACGAAGTCAGCTTTCCCGGTCCCGGCAGCACGGAACTTGACATTCGCGCGGCGCGCCTGGAACGCCTCGGTGTTGGTGCACGAGGAGATCTCGCGATAGGTGTTCTGGCTGGGCAGCCACACCTCGATGTCGTACGTCTTCGCGGACGTGAACCCCATGTCTCCCGTGCAGAGCACGATCGTGCGATACGGGAGCTCGAGACGCTTCAGCACTTCTTCAGCGTTAGCCGTCAACGCCTCGAGCTCGTCGTACGACTGCTCCGGCGTCGTGAACTTCACGAGCTCCACCTTGTCGAACTGGTGCTGGCGGATGAGGCCGCGCACGTCGGCGCCGTAAGAGCCCGCTTCGGATCGGAAGCACGGCGTGTACGCGGTGTAACGCAGCGGGAGCACACGGCCGTCGAGGATCTCGCCGCGGTGATAGTTCGTCAGGGGCACTTCCGCTGTCGGGATCAGGTACAGGTCCCACTCACCCGCGATCTTGAACAGGTCCTGCTCGAATTTCGGCAGCTGCCCGGTCCCACGCATCGCGTCGGCGTTCACGAGGAACGGCGGCTCGACTTCGGTGTAGCCGTGCTCGCGCGTGTGGAGCTCCAGCATGAAGTTGATGAGCGCGCGTTCCAGGCGCGCGCCCGCTCCAAGCAGCACGGCGAACCGCGAGCCGGACATCTTCGTCGCGCGTTCGAAGTCGATAATCCCGAGCGCGGGACCGAGCTCCCAATGAGGTCTCGGTTCGTAGTCGAAGGACGTCGGGTCGCCGTGCCGCCGCACTTCCTTGTTGTCGGCGGCGCTCCGGCCGACCGGCACACTGGCATGCGGCAGGTTCGGAATCGTCATCAGCAACGAGGCGCGCTGATACTCGGTCTGGTCGAGTTGTATTTCAAGCTGCCGGATCTGCTGCGCGCGCGCCTTGTTCGCCGCGAAGAGTCCGGACGCGTCCTCGCCGCGGCGCTTCGCGCGCGCCACTTCGTCGCCCGCGGCGTTCTGCTCGCGCTTGAGGCCTTCCATCTCGGGGATGAGACGGCGCCGGCGGGTTTCCAGCGTGGCGATGTGCTCGAGTTCCGCCTCCGGCTTCAGGCCGCGATTGCGAAGGCCGGCTCGCACATCGTCCATGTGATCGCGCACGTAGGCGGGGTCGAGCATGAGCTAGATCCTATACCGTAACGCTCTATGCCGCGGCGCGGCGATGCGATAGGATGCCGACAGGAATGATGCGTCGCGGAGTGTGCCGGTGAACAACGTGATTCGCAAAGCCGTCTTCCCCGCCGCCGGACTCGGGACGCGTTTCCTGCCGGCCACGAAGGCGCAGCCGAAAGAGATGCTGCCGCTCGTCGACAAGCCGATCATTCAATACGGCGTCGAGGAGGCGGTCGCGTCCGGCGTCGACAACATCATCCTTGTCACCGGCCGCGGCAAGAACGCGATCGAGGATCACTTCGACGTGTCGGTCGAACTGGAAACGTTCCTCGAGATGCGCGGCAAGAAAGAGCTGCTCGCCGAGATCAAGAAAATCTCGAACCTGATCAACTTCTCGTACGTCAGGCAGGGAGAGCCGCTCGGCCTCGGACACGCGGTGCTGGTCACCAGGCCGCTCGTCGGCGAGGAGGCGTTCGCCGTGATCCTCGGCGACGACGTGATCGACGCCGACCCGCCGGCGCTCCGGCAGATGATTCACGTGTTCGAGGACGTCGAGAGTCCCGTCCTCGCGATCGAGCGCGTGCCGAAGGAAGACGTCAGCGCGTACGGCGTCATCGACGTCGCGGAAGAAGTGCGGCCCGGTGTGTACCGGATCCGCGATCTCGTTGAAAAGCCGCCGCGCAACGAAGCCCCCTCGGACCTCGCGATCATCGGCCGCTACATTCTCACGCCCGACATCTTCCCGGCGCTCGCGGCAACAGCCAGCGACCGCACCGGCGAGATTCAGCTGACCAACGGGCTGCGGCGGCTGCTGCAGTCGCGCCCGATCTACGGCTGCCGCATCGATGGCGTGCGCCACGACACTGGCAACAAGCTGGGATTCCTGAAAGCGGTCGTGTACTTCGCCCTGCGCCGCCCCGACCTCGCGGATTCCTTCCGTGACTACCTGCGCACGATTGATTTAGGCGAGTTGAAATCGACGCGGTAGGTCAGTCTTTTGACGGTTTCGGCGTATCGCTCGTCTTCGTTGTTGACGACTCGGTCTTGGTGGTCGAATCGCTCTTGTCCGACTTGTCGCCCGACGATTTCGTGCTTCCGCTATCACTCGTCGACTTCCTGGCGTAGTCGGTGATGTACCAGCCGGTGCCCTTGAACTGGAACGCGGGAGACGAGATCAGTTTCTGCACCGGCCCCTTGCCGCATCTCTCGCACACCTCGAGCGGCTCATCCGAGAACTTCCGGATTTTTTCGAACGTGCTGCCGCACGCATCGCATCGATATTCGTACAGGGGCATGTTATTCGAGCATTTCTCCGTTGGGCTGGCCGAGCATCAACGCGCGGTGCAGCCAGAGCGGCACCGTCCCGTTCGCGAGCAGCGTGTCGTGGAAGCCGCGGAGCGAGTAGTCCGCGCCGGCGTGCGCCTTGTAGTCCTCGCGCAGCTTCAGGATCATCAGCTTTCCAGCCGTGTACAGGATGTAGGACGGATCGAAGGTGCCTCGCTCGGCCTCGCGCCGGGCGCTCGACTCTTCCAGGAACGCTTCCTCCCTGAAGAACCGCACGCCCTGCTCCACCGACAGGTCCTCGCAGTGGAGCCGGATGCCGACGATGAAGCGGCAGAGGCGAATGAGCGCTTCGGCGAGCTGCCCGAGGCGGACGTGGTGATCGTTCTTCCTGAACCCTTCCTCGATCATCATCTGCTCGCAGTAGTGCGCCCAGCCTTCGACGAACGCGGTGGACGAGAACAGGATCGACTTGCGAAGCTTCGAGTCCACCTGGCGCAGGTGCTGATAATGCAGGAAGTGTCCGGGGAACACCTCGTGGATCGAGATCGACCAGAGCGCGCCGTAGCTGAAGTCGCGCAGGTGCTCGTCCTTGCGCTCCACCGGCCATGACGGCTCGACGTCGGTGATGTAGTAGAACGCGCGCAGCGGCCGCGCCTCGAACGGCCCCGGCGTCCACATGCTGGCGAACGTCCACCGGTAAAAGCGCGGCGTCGGTGCGACTTCGACCGGCGCGCCGTTCGGGATCGAGACAATCCGCTGCCGCTTGATGAAGGTCTCGAGGTCCGCAAGCTGCTGCTGCGCGACGGCGACGAGCTCACCGGCGGCCGGATGCTCCTCTTTCGCTTTCGACCACGCGGCAATCGGGTCCGCGCCGTTGACGCGCGACGCGACGCGGCGGAACTCGTCCTGCGTATGCTGCAGCTCGCGCGTGGCGATGGCCAGCAGGCGCTCGGCGTTCAGCGTGATGCCTTCGTCGAGCCGGAACTTCTGCTCGAACCGCTCGCGTCCGAGGCGGAACGATCCCTTGCTTCGCGGCGCGAGGTCCTTCTCGAGATACTCGATGTAGCTGTTGATCGACGCTGCGGCCTCGGTCGACGCGTCGGCGACATCGCCGAGCAGGTGCAGGTCACCGAGATCGCCGAACGCACGCGGAAGGTCCTCGTCGATGAACCGCAGCGTGCCCCGCATGCTCTCGAGACCCACCTTCACGAAGATGCCCGGCGGGTCCTTGATGTTGTCGCGCGCCGCCTGCATCAGGCGCGGCACCTGCCGCAGCTTCGACAGCACGCGCCGCGCGCGCTCGGCGAGCGGTGCGTAATCGAACAGCGCCTGTCCGGCCAGGCTGGTCGCGAGGATGTCGGCGTACTGCTGCGGGCTTCGTTCCCAGCTCCGGACCTCCTCGAGCTCGAACAGGCGGGCCCTGATACTCGCGTCGAGCGCGGGCCGTTCCAGGCGCTCGGTGTCGGTCAGCCGCGCAGGATCGATCGCCGCAAGCCGGCGGGCGAACCCGCCAAGATCCTGGATCTGGACGTCAATCGCCTGGCGGCTCCAGTCCTCGAGCAGGTCGTCGTGCAGGTGGACGCCGTCGAACGTTGCGTTGGTGGGATGAACTTCGTATAGATACGACAGGTATTCGTCGACGAAGTGCGGCAGTGGTTCGGCTGAATACATTTAGATACAATCGGCCGGCCAGTCATGCCCGGCACCCTCTACGTGGTCGCTACACCCATAGGCAACCTTGAGGACGTTACGCTACGGGCCCTCCGCATTCTGCGCGAAGTATCCGTGATCGCGGCAGAAGACACCCGCCGCACGGCGCGCATCCTTCAACACTACTCGATCTCAACGCGGCAGACGAGCCTTCACGAGCATAACGAACGGGCAAAGACACCGGTCCTGATTGAGCGGCTCGTCGCCGGCGAATCCGTGGCGCTGGTGTCGGATGCGGGTACGCCGGTCGTGTCCGATCCGGGCACTGTTCTCGTGGCCGCGGCACACGCGGCTGGCATCCGCGTGGAGCCGATTCCCGGGCCCAGCGCTCTCGTGACGGCCGTATCAGTTTCCGGATTTCCTGAAACGGAATTCAGCTTTCTCGGCTTCCCACCTGCTAGGTCGGAAGCCAGAAAACGATGGTTTTCAGGACTCGCTTCGGAACGGCGGACGTTGGTATTTTACGAAGCTCCCCACCGGATTCGCCGATGCTTGGAAGACATGCTGGAGATTTTCGGCGATCGCCAACTTCTGATCGGCCGCGAGATCACCAAAGCGCACGAATCTTTGGCTGTACGACCTATTTCAGATCATCTTTCGGCCGGCCTGGACGAGCGTGGGGAGTTCACATTGGTGCTGCGAGGCGACACGGACCGACTTGTAGCCGATAAGGCCCCCCCGGATGCCCATGCCATGGCGGCTGAATTTGGTGAATTGACCAATAACTCGGCCCGTGGCCGACGCGAGGCAATCAAAGCGCTGTCCGCGAAGCACGGTATACCGGCCAGGCAGGTATTCGCGTTGCTGGAGGACGCCAAGAATTATCCCGAATGACCTAACCGGCAGAAGTGCCCGGCTCGCGGCAAAACGTCCGCTTGACCGTTTTGAACCTGTTTTGCTACTGTCACACACCGGCTGCCATCAGGAGGCGTATTGCCGAAGCCGCGCCGGATTGCCCGGGCCGCCGCGAAACCATCGCGGCGCCCCGCGCGCGTCCAAAACCGCAAGAAAGTCGCTCCCCGGAAGAAGACCACGCCGCAGGTGAGCGCCCGGAAAACAACGCGGGCGACACCAGCCGAGGCGGTGTCCGCGGCGACCCCTGTACCTCCCACGCCGCAACCGGCGCGTAAGCCCGGCTTTTACGAGGCGGTCGCCATTTACGAGCGGGGTGTCCAGGCGCTCCAGCGCCATGACTTCCAGGGGGCCGCCGGGTTCTTTCGGTCGGTGCTCGAGCGGTATCCCGAGGAGCGCGAGCTGCTCGAACGCGCGCGGCTGTACCTCCGCGTCTGCGAGCGTGAAACCGAACGCCGGCAGCCGGCGCCGAAGACTCCCGCCGAGCGCGTGTACGCCGCGACGGTTGCGCTGAACTCCGGCGATCACGCAGGCGCGCTCGATCACCTGCAGCGCGCGTTGAGCGACGATCCGGACAGCGATCACGCGCACTACATCATGGCGGTCGCCCTCGGCGCGCGCCAACGCGTTGACGACGCGATCGAGCATCTTCGTCGGGCAATCGCCCTGAACCCGGAGAATCGCTCCCTCGCGAAACAGGACCCCGATCTCGAGTCTCTCCGGGACCACCCGCGCTTCAAAGACGCGCTCGACACACCGCCCGCTTCGAACCGCCGCCGTCCCGCCGCCCGCCGCCGCTGAGCCTGCTCCGGCCTTTGCAGGAAGCGCTAATCTTCGGGTGAGGCCATATGCCGGACATTCATGTTGTTGTTCTAGCCGCTGGAAAGGGCACGCGGATGAAGTCCGCGTTGCCCAAAGTGTTACATCGGGCGGGCGACAGGCCGCTCATCGAGCACGTCCTCGGCACGGCTGGATCCATTTCGCCCGCCTCGATTGTGGTTGTCGTTGGCCATGAGGCGGATCGAGTCAAGGACGCGCTTGGGAAACGGCTGGGCCTCTCATTTGCATTACAGGAGCCGCAACTCGGCACTGGCCACGCGCTGTTACAGGCCGAGCCGTTGTTGCGCGATGCGAGCGGCACGCTGGTGCTGTTATCCGGCGACGTTCCGCTTCTTCGCCCCGACACGCTGGCGTCGCTCGTCCGTCGGCACGAGAAGCGCCTGGCGGCTGCAACCGTATTGACGGCAATCGTTCCGTCGCCCGAGGGATACGGCCGCATCGTTCGCGAGGGAGGTCAGATTGCAGCCATCGTCGAGCACAAGGATGCCTCTCCCGCCGACCGCGAGATCCGCGAGATCAACAGCGGCATCTATGCCTTCGATATCGCGCCGCTGTTCGAGGCGCTCCACGCGATCGGATCCTCGAACGCGCAGGGGGAGTACTACCTGCCCGACCTGGTGCGAATCTACCGGCGGCGCGGCCTGACGGTCGAGACGGTGAAACTCGATGATGCCCGGGAAATACTCGGCGTCAACAGCCGCAGAGAGCTCGCAGACGTGTCCGCAATCCTGAGATCGCACAAGAACGACGAACTGATGGCGGCGGGCGTCACCATCGTCGATCCGGCGACGACCTTCATCGGTGTCGACGTCGCGATCGGGACGGACACGATCATTCACCCGGGTGTGTACCTCGAAGGACAGACGCGTATCGGCTCCCGCTGCGAGATTCAATCGGGCGTGCGCATCGTCAATTCCGCCATCGACGACGGCGTGGCGATCAACAACTTCTGCCTGATTGTCGACTCACACGTGTCGCGCGGCGCGAAGATCGGGCCGTTTGCGCACATCAGGCCGCAGTCCGACATCGGCGAGGACGCGCACATCGGCAACTTCGTCGAGTTGAAGAAGACCACGCTCGGCCGCGGCTCGAAGGCGAACCACCTGGCGTATCTCGGGGACGCGACGATCGGCGAGCAGGTGAACATCGGCGCCGGCACGATCACGTGCAACTACGACGGCACGCTGAAGCATCCCACCGTCATCGAGGACGGCGCGTTCATCGGCAGCGACACGCAGCTCATAGCCCCGGTGCGCATCGGGAAGGGGTCCTACGTCGCGGCGGGATCCTCGATTACGGAAGACGTCCCTCCGGAGTCGCTGGCGATTGCGCGCGGCAAGCAGATCAACAAAGAGGGTTGGGTGAGTAAAAGAAAGAAGTAGCGACACGGGAGACCACTATGTGCGGGATCATCGGGTACATCGGTTCGAAGCAGGTTGTTCCGATTCTGATTGACGGCCTGCGGCGGCTTGAGTACCGCGGCTACGATTCGGCGGGTGTCGCGGTCGTCCGCGACGGCTCGATCGATTTGAGAAGGAGCGCCGGGAAGCTCGCGCGGCTCGAGGAGGTCATTGCGACGACGCCCATCGACGGCGAGTACGGGATCGGCCATACCCGCTGGGCGACGCACGGCCGCCCCACCGAGGAAAACGCCCACCCTCACCGCGACTGCACCGGCCGCATCGTGGTCGTGCACAACGGCATCATCGAGAACTACCTCGATCTGAAGCAGCAGCTTCAGCGCGAAGGGCACAGGTTCGTCACCGAGACCGATACCGAGATCGTCGCGCACCTCGTCGAGCGCGAGATGAAAGACGACGGGCTCGAGAACGCGGTGCGGCGCGCATTGCTCTGTATGCGTGGGCTGTTCGCGCTCGTGCTGATCTCCGCCGATGATCCACACAAAATCGTCACCGTCCGCAACGGTCCGCCGATTGTCGTCGGGCTCGGCGACGGCGAGTTCTTCGTCGCGTCTGACATCCCCGCGATCCTCAGCCACACGCGCGACGTGGTATTCCTCGGTGACGAGGAGATGGCGGTGATCACGCCGTCGGGCGTGCAGTTCACCGACTACTCGGGCCGCGACGTCTCGAAGAAGAGCACGAAGGTCTCGTGGGATCCGGTCATGGCGGAAAAGGCCGGATACAAGCATTTCATGCTCAAGGAGATCTTCGAGCAGCCCTGGGCCGTGAAGGAAACCGTGCTCGGCCGCGCGTCGCAGGAAAGCGGACGCGTGTTCCTCCACGAGATTGAGATTCCCGACCAGACGCTGCGCGAGGTCGAGCGGATCGTGATCCTGGCGTGCGGCACCTCGTGGCACGCCGCGCTCATCGGCAAGTTCCTGTTCGAGACGCTCGCGCGTGTCCCGGTCGACGTCGACTACGGATCCGAGTACCGATACCGCGATCCCATCGTCTCGGAGAACACGCTGGCCGTGGTGATTACGCAGTCAGGGGAAACGGCGGATACGCTCGCAGCGCTGCGCGAAGCCAGGAAGAAAGGTGCGCGGAGCATCTCAATCTGCAACGTCGTCGGCAGCATGGCGACGCGCGAGACCGACGGCACGGTCTACACGCATGCGGGTCCGGAGATTGGCGTGGCGTCAACGAAGGCGTTTACGACGCAGATCGTCGCGCTGCACCTGCTCGCGATGTATCTGGGCCAGATCCGTCACACGCTGACGCCCGAAGCGGCACGTCCGCACGTCGAGGCGCTGACGCAGCTGCCGCTCCTTGTCGAGGAGACGCTGAACACGTGCGTGTCGGTGACCGAGGAGATCGCGCGACGCTTCTATCAGCGCTCAGACTTCCTCTACCTGGGCCGAGGCATCAATTACCCGATCGCGCTCGAGGGAGCGCTGAAGCTGAAGGAGATCTCGTACATCCACGCAGAAGGCTATCCGGCAGGCGAGATGAAGCACGGGCCGATCGCGCTCATCGATGAGAAGATGCCGGTCGTGACGATCGCGCCCGACGATCACGTCTTGGAGAAAATGATCGGCAATATTCAGGAGGCGAAAGCGCGCGGCGGGTCGGTGATTGCCTTGACGACGCAGGGGCGTCACAGCATCAAGGAGCTGATGGATCCTGCGCTGGATTTCCTGATCGAGGTGCCGGAGACGCACCCGCTGCTCACGCCGGTGCTGATGGTCGTGCCGCTGCAGCTGCTCGCGTATCACATCGCGATCCGCCGCGGCTGCGACGTCGATCAGCCGAGGAACCTCGCGAAAAGCGTTACGGTTGAGTAGCGCGGGGTCTTAAGACCACGCCCTACAGACCCCGCTCTACGCGAGCCGCTCTTGGATCGCCGCGGCCATTTCGCGAGTGCCGACCTTCTTCTGGGCACCCTCGGCGAGATCCGCGGTGCGCACGCCCGATTGGAGCGTGTCGCCGATCGCGTCCTCGATCGCGCGCGCTTCGTTCTCCAATCCGAGCGCATACCGCAGCAGCATCGCCGCGGAGCCGATCGCCCCGATCGGGTTCGCCATGTCCTTTCCGGCGATGTCTGGCGCTGAGCCGTGGACCGGCTCGAAGAGTCCGGGGCCGTCGCCGAGGCTCGCGGACGGCAGGAGCCCAAGGGACCCGACCACCGCGCCCGCTTCATCCGACAGGATGTCGCCGAACATGTTTTCCGTGAGCACCACGTCGAATGACGCCGGCGCGAGCGTCAGGCGCATCGCACAGGAGTCCACCAGCATGTGGTCCAGCGCGACGTCTGGATACCCCTTCCACACGTCGCTGACGACCTGGCGCCACAGCCGCGACGTCTCGAGGACATTCGCCTTGTCCACCGACGTGACACGCTTGCGGCGGACGCGGGCTGCCTCGAAGGCGCGCCGTGCGATGCGCTCGATCTCCTCGCGCGAGTAGCGCATTGTGTTGTGCGCGGAGCTTCCATCCGGCGCGATGCCGCGCGGCTCGCCGTAATACAAGCCGCCGGTCAGCTCGCGGACCACGAGCATGTCGGTGCCCGCGACGACGGTCGTTTTGAGCGGACCCGACGACTCGAGTCCCGGCCAGACCCTGGCGGGACGGAGGTTCGCGTACAGCTTCAGCTCGCGCCTGATGGCGAGCAGCGCCGTCTCCGGACGCCGCGTCGAGTCTCCGCGATCGAACTCCGGATCGCCGACCGCGCCGAGCAGGATCGCTGTCGATGTGCGCGCGGCCGCCAGCGTCTCGTCCGGCAGCGGCGCCATCCCACGCCGCAGCGCGGAACCGCCGATCAGGGCTTCGCGAAGATCGAACTGATGATCGAAGCGCGCGGCAATGGCGCGGAGGACGGATGCTGCCGCGGCGACGACTTCGGGGCCGATGCCGTCGCCCGGCAGAAGCAGAATCGATGCGCGCAAGGCGGCTACACGCCGTGACCGTAGCCGACTTCGTGGGGCGTGCCGTTGAAGTCGGTGGCCGCAGCCTGCGTGGTGCCGGTCGTACGGCGGCCGCGAATCCTGGTGATCACCTCGGCCAGGTCGCGATCGTCCACCACCTTCTCGCGATCGGCAATTGACATGATCGCCCAGTAGACGGTCTCCACCTCATGGCGCTCGAGGGGCATCCCGAGCTGTTCGCAGCGGCGCTGAACGGCGTGGCGGCCCGAGTGCCTGCCCAGGACGAGCGTGGCCTGCGGCACGCCGACTTCCTCCGGCCGCATGATCTCGTAGGTGCGGCGGTCCTTCAGCATGCCATCCTGGTGAATCCCCGCCTCGTGCGCGAACGCGTTGCGGCCGACGATCGCCTTGTTCGCCTGCACCGCTTCACCCGTGACCGCCGTCAGCAGCTGGCTGGACGAGAAGATTTCACGCGGGTTGACGTTGGTCGTGAACGGCAGGAGATCCGAGCGCACGCGCGTGGCCATGACGATCTCTTCGAGCGAGGCGTTGCCGGCGCGCTCGCCGATCCCGTTGACCGTGCACTCCACCTGGCGCGCGCCGTTGGTGACGGCGGCCAGCGTATTCGCGACCGCGAGGCCGAGGTCGTCGTGGCAATGCGCGCTGAACGTCGCGTGACCGGCGTTCGGCACTTTCGACAGGACCGTGCGGAAGAAGGCGCCGATTTCATCGGGCGTCGAATAGCCGACGGTGTCGGGAAGGTTCACGGTCGTGCAACCGGCGGAGATGACCTCCTGGATCACCCGGCACAGGAAATCCAGGTCGCTGCGCGTCGCATCTTCCGCGGAAAACTGCACATCGTCGGTGAACCGGCGCGCGCGGTGGATCGCGGCGACGGCGGCATCGAGGCACGTTTCGCGGGTCATGCGAAGCTTGCGCTCGAGATGCAGGTCGGACGTGGCGATGAAGACGTGAATGCGGCGGCGCGGCGCGGGCTTGAGCGAGTCACCGGCGCGGTCGATGTCGGCCGGATTGCAGCGGGCAAGCCCCGCGATGACCGGGCCGTGGATCTGGGTCGAAATCGTGTGGACGGCCTCTGCGTCGGCCTCTGACGCGATCGGGAACCCGGCCTCGATCACGTCGACGCCGAGCGTCGCGAGCTGCCGCGCCAGCTTCAGCTTTTCATCGATTCGCATCGAGAAGCCGGGCGCCTGCTCCCCGTCGCGCAGGGTCGTATCAAAGATAGTAAGCCGGTTGGCAGACATGAGTCCTCCGATCACAGTAGTACCCGGCGGGTCCCTCAAAGTCCAATTTATAGTTTTTGACTTTCCATCATGTTTTCTTATGATGTAAGCCGATGCAATTACAGGACTTGAATGCGTTCGTGGCGGTGGCGACGGACCGCAGCTTCTCAAAGGCTGCGAAGCGCCTCCATCGGACCCAGCCGGCAATCAGCCAGGCGATCCGGCGGCTGGAGGATGAGCTCGGCGACAAGCTCTTCGATCGCACATCACGCAACGGCGCGCTGACCGAAGCGGGAATCCTCCTGCAGGAGCACGCGCAGCGGCTGCTGCGGTACGCCGCCGAAACCGAAGCGGCGGTGCGCGAGCTGCAGCAGGTGCGGCGAGGCCGCGTCGTGATCGGCGCGAACGAAGCGGCGGTCCACTCCCTGCTGCCGACGATCGAGCGGTTCGCGCGCGAGCATCCGCAGGCGCGCGTCGAGGTGCGCCGCGTCGCGTCCCGCCAGATTGCCACCGAGCTGCTCGAGCGGAGCCTCGACTTCGGCGTGCTGACGTTCCAGCCGACCGACAAGGGCCTCCAGTCGATCTCGCTCGGCAACGATGAACTGGTGATGCTCGCCAACCCGAGGCATCGGCTCGCGGCGAAGAAGAAGGTCTCGATCGAGGAGGTGGGCCGCGAAACCGTCATCGCGCACAACGATCCGTCGCCCGCGCGCGATCGCGTGCTTCGCGTCTACGAGCGGCGGCAGGCGCCGATCAACATTCAGATTGCGCTCCCCAGCCTCGACGGGATCAAGCGCGCCGTTGAAATGGGGCTTGGCGTTGCCGTCCTGCCGCGCCGGTGCGCGCTGACGGAGATTGCGCGCGGTCAGCTTGTCGCCGTCAAGGTTCCCGAGCTCAGTTCGCCGCGAACGGTGCGGCTGGTCTACCGGAAGTCGGGGGAATTGAGCCACGCAGCCAGCGCTTTTCTCGATATTTTGCGCGCGGAATAAACCCCCTCAGAGCTTTTCACGCTTCTTCAGGACCCGGTCACGACTTGCCGGGCACCGCGCCGCTAAAGTCGACGCTGTGATGCTTCCGGTCCTGTTACTCGCCGCCGTCACTGCAGGCCCGTCCAACGTCGAACTGCGGCACCGCGGCCTCGACTACGGATACAACCTCGATTACACGGAAGCGCTCGCGCTGTTTCAGCAGGCGATCGCCGCGGACGCGACTGACGCGACGGCACACCGCCTCTCGGCGGCGGCGTTGTGGATGATGGTGCTCTTCCAGCAGGGGAACGTCACCGCAGAGGACTACCTCGGACAGGCGCACGAAAAGGTCGCCCGCACGCCCGCGCCGCCGGAGATCGTTGCCGCGTTCAACGCACACATCGATCGCGCAATAGAGCTCGCGGAGCAGCGCGTTCGCGCGAACCCGGGCGACGCGGACGCGCATTTTCAGCTTGGCGCCGCGTCAGGCATCCGGGCCTCGTTCATCGGCACCGTCGAAGGACGCGTGCTCGGCGCCCTCGGCCCCGGGCGGCGCGCCTACAAGGAGCAGGCGCGCTGCCTCGAGCTCGATCCGCGGCGCAAGGATGCGGGGTTGATCGTTGGTCTTTATCGCTACGGCGTGTCGCAGCTGTCTGCACCGGCGCGGCTGCTCGCGCACATCGCAGGATTCGCAGGCGGCCGCGCGGAAGGTCTCCACCTGGTCGAAGAAGCGGCCGCCTACCCAAGCGACATCCAGACGAACGCGCTCTTCAGCCTGATTATCATCTACAACCGCGAAGGGCGGCACGCGGACGCGCTGCGCGTCATCCGGCAGCTTCAGACGAAATACCCACGGAACCGGCTCCTCGCGCTGGAGGCCGGCAGCACGGCCTTGCGAGCCGGGCGTCCCGCCGACGCGCTGCAGGCGATCGATGACGGACTCGTCAGCGCCGTGCACGATTCCCGCCCGAGGGCATACGGAGAAGAGGCGCGCTGGCAGTACTACCGCGGCGCGGCGCTCCGTGCGCTCGGACGCGATCGGGAAGCGGCAGACGAGCTCAATCGCGTGCTCGCGGTCGAGGCGCGACAGTGGGTGCACGGCCGCGCCCACCTGGAGCTCGGTCGCATCGCCGTCAGACAGAAACAGCCCGGCGTCGCGGTTCGTGAACTGCGTGCCGCGCAGCGCGACTGCCGCGCGGATCGCGATCCCGACTGCGCGGTCGAGACAAAGAAGCTTCTCGGTTCGCTGGGAGGTGACCAATGAGATCGCGCGTGAGGCGCAGCCTGGCTGCCTCGGCGGTCGTTCTCATTGGCACGGCGGCGTGGATGGCGCGCGAGTGGGGCTCGTCAGCGGCGGCGCCGCTTTCACGCGACGAGCTCGCCGCGTCGTTCAACTCGGACATCCGCAACCTTGTCGTCCGATGGGACCCCGACGACCGCCGGCCTGTCGCCGAACAGCGCGCGGCGCTCTTCGGCTTCGTGCACGAGACCTACAGAACGTCCGCGTGGATTCCGCAATCGGTGTTCGAGTGGAACCGGCTCACGCAGGCCGTCGCGGGAGATGTGAACACGATTATCCAGGACAAGGTGGGTCTTGTCCTGTGGCGCGAAAACAAGGCGGTGCCCGCGTACGGCATGGCCCCGAGCCTGGATCCGGACAAGCCGCTGCGGTGGACGGTGAACTGCCTCGTGTGTCACACCGCGGAAATCGACGGCGTCGCGTACTTTGGCGCCGGCACCAAGACGTTCGACGACAAATGGCTCGGCGACGCACTGAGAGTGCTCACCGACGACAACTGGCCGCGATTCGCGTCCGGGCACGCATCGGATCATGCGGCGGCGGCGAATGCACACCGCATCCTCAACAGCCACCATCACGACAAAATCGATTCGCTCACGCGCGCACGATCGACCGCGTTCGCTGCGTCGCACGTCGAGCTGTACATGCGCCCGCACGGAGGCGTGATGCCTCGCGTCGACGAGGTTGGACGCGGCGACGTGAAGACCCCGCCGCTGTGGCATACGGTGGCGAAGATGCCGTCGCGCCGCTGGTACTCCGATGGCAGTTTTCACGGACCGTTTCCGCTGATGGCCTCCTCCATGGAGCTCGAGAAAGATCGGCCGTTCGATGATCTCGTCGGGTTCGTGATCCCGACGATCAAGCAGGAGTTCGACTCGGTCATCAGGCATCTGCGGCCGCCGCCGTATCCATATACGATCGATCAGGAACTGGCGGCAAATGGGAAGCGGCTGTTCTACTCGATGCGGATCGGCTGCTACCGGTGTCACGGGACGTATGACGGCAAGGGGAACGTGGACTGGCCCGGGAAGCACGTGGAGGTCGGCACGGATCGCGCGCGGCTGGACGTCGTCTCTGACGGGTTCATCGACGCGTTCAATCACAGCCCACTCGCTGCCGAAGGCGCGCTGGAGAAGAGCCGTGGTTACGCGGCAACGCCGCTGACGGGGGTGTGGGCGAACTACCCATACCTGCACAACGGCAGCGTGCCCACGCTGTATCACCTGCTCGGCCCGGTCAACGAACGGCCGCGGATCTTCGAGGTCATGGCGGCGCGACACTTCGATCGTGAACGGGTCGGACAGGTGTTGTTCAACGATCCCGCGAAGCGTTCGATGGACGACGACCTCCTGCAGCGCCGCTTCGGTGATGATCGCAACTGGTTCAACACGGCACGTCCGGGCTCCGGGAATGGAGGCCACGACTTCTGGTCGCGGATCCAGACCGACGAGAATCGGCGCGCGCTGATCGAGTATCTCAAGACGTTGTAGAGTCACGGGCGTGGGGCACCGGGACACCGATGTGGTCGTTATTGGCGCGGGGCCCGCAGGCCTCGCCACGTCGCGTGAGTTGAGCGCACGCGGCATCGCCCACGTCGTCCTCGAGCGCGGCCCCACGATCGCTTACACGTGGGAGAACCTGTACGAGGGCCTGGTGCTGCACACCGGAAAGCTGTTCTCCGCACTGCCCGGCATGCCGTTTCCCCGGTCGACGCCGGTCTTTCCGACCCGACGCGATTTTCTCGATTACCTGGCGCACTACGCGGAGACATTCGCCGTCCCGCTCAAGACCTCGTCGGAAGTCATCGCTCTGAATCGTGTGGACAACGGCTGGCGGGTGCGCGTGGCAGGCGGCACCGAGATCACGAGCCGCGCGGTCGTCGTCGCAACCGGCATCGTCAGCAACCCTCGCAGGCCGGAATTCCCCGGTCAATCCCGATTCGCCGGCGCCCTGATCCACAGCGTCGAGTATCGAAGGCCGCAGCCTTACGCGGCCGAGCGCATTCTCGTGGTTGGAGCTGGCAACTCGGCCGGGGAGATTTCAGTGGAGCTCGCGAATGCGGGTGCGCACGTCACGGTTGCGATACGGTCGGGAGCGCGCGTCGTTCCCCGCGAGCTGCTCGGCGTGCCGATTCAGTACTTCGGTGTTGCGATAGGCGTCCTGCCGGAAACGCTGCAGCGCGCGATCAGCGACGTCACTTCGAACATTGCGGCGCGCGTTCGTCCGCCGGTGCTGCCCCGAGGGACGCTCGGCCGCTGTTCGGCCGTACCGCTCATCGGCTTTCACCTCGTGGACGCGATCCAATCCGGCGCAATCCGGCTGAAGCGCGGGATTGCGGAGTTCACGCCCGGCGGTGTGCGGTTCACCGATGGGTCAGAAGATCTCTTCGATCGCGTGATCCTAGCGACCGGCTACGGCGCGGCGCTCGGCTTCCTCGGCGATCAGATCCATACAGACGACTGCGGCTTTGCCGCACGTCATCACCGCGTCGTCAGCAGCGATCGTCCGAATCTCTATTTCGTGGGGCACAACTACGACACGCGCGGCGGGCTCAGAAACATCGCAGAAGATTCACGCCTCGCGGCGAAGCGGATCGCGCGCTCGATCGTCAGCTGACCTGGTATCGGCCCCAGGTCCAGAGGAACGCGGCAACGACGGAGTGAAAGATGATCGGAATGGTACCGCCAAACCAGCGCCGCTCCGGCCGCCGGCGCATCGTGACGATGTAGCGCACCACCATGCCCGCGAAATACAGAGAAGCAAACCACACCGAGAACGCACCGCCGCGGGGATGCGGCTCGACGAAGAAGCCGTGCGCGCGCACGAAGTCGACGCAGATGAGCGTCATGAACGTGAGCACAACGCCCTGGCTCGCGAGAAGGACAGGATATGGAAGCAGACCGGACTGCCATTGCGCCATGGGCGGCAGCCACCGTGGCGCGGACAGATACACGATCAGCTGACCGGCGACCCGGCCAGCCAGGAGAACAGTGAAAAGGATCAGGAAGGCGCTGTAGACCGTCGGGTCTTTTACGACCACTGCAGGTATGGCAGCCGCGACGCGACCTGCTCGACTTCTTCGAACCGATCGAGCAGGAGCCCGGTTGCATCCCACGAGCCGTCGAGGAATGCCTCGCGTATCCCCTTCGGAAGCGCGATGGGAAACGACAGCGTACCGGCAGCGACCGCCATCCGATCCAGATCCACCACAACCTGCGTCGACGGATCTTTTTCGACCACGGCCATCAGCGCGTCGAGCGTCTGACGATCGGCGCTGACGCACGGCATCCCGAGCGCGACGGAGTTGCCGAAGAAGATCTCGGAGAACGATTCGCCCACGATCGTGCGGATGCCGCTGCGTCGAATCGCCTGTGGCGCATGCTCGCGCGACGATCCGCAGCCGAAGTTCGCGTTCACCAGCAGGACGGTCGCGCCGGCGAATCTCGGATCGGCCGTCGGATGTTTGCGGCCTTCGGCCTCGAGCTGCTTCCTGTCGTCCTCAAACACGTGATCCTGCAGCCCTTCGAAGGTGATCGACTTCAAAAACCGCGCAGGGATGATGCGGTCCGTGTCGATGTTGTCGCCGCGCAGCGGCACCGCGCGTCCGGCGATCTGCCGGACCTTCTCAATCGCCATATTCCGGAAGCTCCCGCACGTCGACCACTTCGCCGGCCACCGCTGCCGCCGCAACCATCGCGGGGCTCATCAGCAGCGTCCGTCCGGTCGGACTTCCCTGCCGCCCCTTGAAGTTGCGATTTGACGACGATGCGCAGATCTCGCGTCCTTCGAGCTTGTCGGGGTTCATCGCGAGGCACATGGAGCAGCCGGCGCCGCGCCAATCGAAACCAGCGTCGATGAACACGCGATCGAGCCCTTCTCGCTCCGCCGCCGCACGAACCGGCTGCGAGCCCGGCACCACCATCGCCCGCACGTGCGGCGCGACGTGCCGTCCCCGGACAACCTTCGCCGCCTCGCGCAGATCCGAGAGTCGCGCGTTGGTGCAGGACCCCACGAATGCGACGTCGATCTTCGTTCCCTGGATCCGCGTGCCCGGCGTGAATCCCATGAAATCGAGCGCTTCACCGACGGCGGCGCGATCGGATCCGGAGACGTCGGTGGGACTCGGCAGCGATTCGTCGACGTAAACCGACTGGCCGGGATTGATCCCCCACGTGACCGTGGGGCGGATCGACGCCGCGTCAATCTCCACCTCATCGTCGTAGGGAGCGTCCGCGTCCGACGCCATGCTGCTCCACCACTTGCACGCCTCTTCGAATGCGTCACCCTGCGGCGCAAAGCGGCGGCCGCGCAGGTAGTCGAACGTCGTCCGATCCGGATTCACGTACCCGGCGCGCGCGCCCCCTTCGATCGACATGTTGCAGATGGTCATCCGCTCGTCCATCGACATGCGTTCGATCGTGTCGCCCGCGTATTCGTAGGCGTAGCCCACGCCGCCGTTCACGCCGAGGCGGCGGATGATCTCGAGGATGACGTCCTTCGCGTAAACACCGCGGCCGAGCCGCCCCGTCACGCGGATGCGCCGAACTTTCAACGGGTCCATCGCGAGGCACTGGGACGCAAGCACGTCACGCACCTGCGATGTACCGATACCGAAGGCGACAGCACCGAAGGCGCCGTGGGTCGACGTGTGGCTGTCGCCGCACGCGATGGTCATCCCCGGCTGCGTCAGCCCCATCTCGGGCCCGACGACGTGCACGATCCCCTGCGCGCCGCTCGACAGGTCGTACAGCCGCACGCCGGACTCGCGGCAGTTCCGCTCGAGCGCAGAGAGCATGTCCTCGGCCATCACGTCCAGGAACGGCCGCCGTTGATCGCGCGTCGGGACGATGTGATCCACGGTCGCGACGGTGCGGTTGGGGAATTTCACGGTGAGCCCGCGCGCGCGCAGCATGTCGAACGCCTGCGGCGTGGTGACTTCGTGGATCAGGTGAAGACCGATAAAAAGCTGCGTCTGCCCGTTCGGCAGCTTCCGCACGGTATGTGCGTCCCAGACCTTGTTGAGTAGCGTGGAGCCCATGGCGAAATGGAGATGGTACTACAGAGTCGGGGTGCGGGATCCGGGACGCGGGATCCGGGGGACGCGGGATCCGGGACGCGGGATCCGGGGGACGCGGGATCCGGGACGCGGGATCCGGGGGACGCGGGATCCGGCACGCGGGATCCGGCACGCGGGACGCGGGATCCGGCACGCGGGACGCGGGATCCGGGGTGCGGGATCCGGAGTGCGGGATCCGGGGTGTGAACGTGGGATCCGGCGTGCGGGATCCGGGGGACGCGGGATCCGAGGTTCGGGATCCCGGAATTCGGGGCGCGGGTGGAACGGAGGCAGCTTTGCTATACGCGCGCCGCACTTCGCTGAAGTCAGTGACTTACGACGACATGTCGCAAGAACTGCGATCTTCGGCTTTTCCGCGCGCGCAGAAAGTGAGATCCGATGGGGGCCATTCTGAGCTTCAGAGACCTCGACGCGTGGACGGCGGCAATGGACCTTGTTGTCCTGGCGTACGACGCGTGCAAGCGTCTGCCTCGCACGGAGCAATTTGGGTTGATTAGCCAGATCCAACGCGCCGCGGTATCTGTACCGTCGAACATTGCCGAGGGCCACGCGAGCGGCCCGGGCGCGCGATATCGTTACCATGTGCGCACCGCGCTTGGTTCTCTCGCCGAACTGGACACCCAGCTCGAATTGGCCCAACGCCTGCGATATCTAAGCTCCGCCGACTTGGCGACTACCGAACAGCAGTTGACAAAAGCGCGCCAGCTGCTGCACGGCCTCAACCGTTCACTGCGCCTCAAGCAGGCGACGCAGGTTCTACTTGTTGCTGCCCTGTTTGCGTGCGGATCCGCGCTCCTGTTTTAGCGACCGCGAGAAGCGCTCTTTGTGATCTTTCTCTGGCCCGAGTGGCTTACCGGGCTTTTCCCGTCCGGCGACTTTGTACTGTCCGGGATTGACGTTGTTGTGTTTGCTCATACGTGCGATGACTACAAACCGCTTGCCACTCGTCGCCCGCTCTGGCATCGGCACCCGGCGGGATCGCGGGATCCCATCAACGGATCCCGGATCTCGCTACGAACGGATCCCGCATCCCGGATCCCCATCCCGCTACAGACGGATCCCGCACCCCGGATCCCGCATCCCGCTACAAACGGATCCCGCACCCCGGATCCCGCATCCCGCTATGAACGCGTCCCGCATCCCGCACCGCGGATCCCAAATCCCGGCTGCTATACTTGAGATCCCCCCATGGACTTCCTTTCCAAGTTGAACCCGGAACAGCGTGAGGCCGTGCTGCATCGCGATGGGCCGCTGCTCATCCTTGCTGGCGCGGGATCCGGGAAGACGCGCGTGATCACGTACCGCATCGCATACCTCATCGGCGACGGCCATGCCCAGCCGGATCACGTGCTCGCGGTGACGTTCACCAACAAAGCCTCGCAGGAAATGCGCGAGCGCGTGGAGGCGCTGATCGGCTCGACGGCGTCGGGCGTGTGGCTGTCGACGTTCCACTCGCTGTGCGCGCGGCTGCTCAGGCGCGAGGCGCCGAAGATCGGGCTCTCGCGCGACTTCGTCATCTACGATTCGTCCGACCAGGTCGCGGTCGTCAAGCAGGCCCAGAAAGAGCTCGGGATCGACGACAAGCTCGTCCCGCCACGGATGGCGCTCTCGCGAATCAGCCAGGCGAAGAACCGGATGGAGGGTCCGGAGTCGCTGCGCGGCGGGTGGAACATCCGCGAAGAACAGATTGCGAAGGTTTATGAGCGCTACCTGCAGGCGCTCACGGACGCGAACGCGTTGGACTTCGACGATCTGCTCCTGAAGACCGTGGAGCTCTTCGAGACGTCGCAGCAGACGCGCGAGTTCTACGCGCGCAAGTTCAAGTACGTCATGGTCGACGAGTACCAGGATACGAACCGGCCGCAGTACCTCCTCATCCGCCGGCTTGCGGAGGTCCACCGCAACATCGCGGTCGTCGGCGACCCGGATCAGTCGATTTACAAGTGGCGCGGCGCGGACCTTCGGAACATTCTCGACTTCGAGCAGGACTTCGGCGACGCGAAGATCGTGCGCCTGGAGCAGAACTACCGGTCGACGCAGATGATCCTCGACGCCGCGAGCGCGGTGATCAGTCAGAACCGCAATCGCAAGGACAAGCGGCTCTGGACCGATCGCCAGGGGGGCGCGAAGATCGTCTACTACCGCGGGAACGACGAGCTCGAGGAGGCGGATTTCATCACGCGCTCCCTCAAGCAGTTCCGCCAGGAAGACGTCGACGCGACAATGGCGGTGCTCTATCGCACCAACGCGCAGTCGCGCGCGATTGAAGACTCGCTGATGCGCGAGGGGATTCCCTACAAGATCATCGGCGGAGTCCGGTTCTACGAGCGCAAGGAAATCAAGGACGCCCTCGCGTATCTGAAGCTGATCATCAATCCGCATGACGACGTGAGCCTGCGGCGCGTGATCAACGTGCCGGCGCGCGGAATCGGCAAGGGCGTTATGGAGTCGCTGCAGGACATCGATCCGAACGCGGTCGTCCGGGACGCTCCGCCGCTGCTCGCCGCGGGACTGCAGGAAGTCACGTCCGCGCGATCGCTATGGGCAAAACTTGTCTACGTCGTGGCAGAGAACAAGCTCGCGCCACGCGCGACCGCATCGCTGCGCGTGTTCCGCGATCTGATTGCCGCTCTCGCGGACGTCGCGCGGCAGGACAGCGTCTCCATCACCATGGGGAAGATGCTGGACCAGACGGGCTACCTGAAGGATCTCCGTGACGAGAACACCGAGGAGGCCAACGAGCGCATCGAGAACCTGATGGAGCTGGTGTCGGCCGCGCGCGAGTACGAGACGCGGGAAGAAGACGCGTCCATCGGCGGCTTCGTCGATCGGCTGTCGCTCCTGTCGGAAGCAGACGAGGAATCCGGCACGCGCGAAGCGAAGGTCTGGATGATGACGATGCACGCCGCGAAGGGTCTGGAGTTCCCGCTCGTCATCATCGCAGGGCTCGAGGAGGGATTGTTCCCTCACTCCCGGTCGAGCGAGGACGAAGAGGAGCTCGAAGAAGAACGGCGCCTCTGCTACGTCGGCATGACGCGCGCGCAGTCGCAGCTCGTGCTCACCAGCGCCGCGCGCCGGCGGGTGTTCGGCGAATATCAGTCGACCGAGCCGTCACGGTTTCTGGACGAAATCCCCGCGGAGCTCGTTGAGCGCCTCGTCCCGACCTTCGCACCCGCGTACCAGAGCTCGTTCAGCCACGGGCATTACGAGTTCCGGACGAACCCTTACGGCCGAAAAGGCAAAGGCGCGCGGTTCAAGGAAGCGGAAGAGACCTACAAGTACGAGGAGGAGGATCAGTCCACGCCGGCGATGCGGCTCGGCATGCGAGTGCGGCACGCGCAGTTCGGCGTGGGCACGGTCGTCGGCGTCGAAGAGCACAACGACGACATGAAGATCACCGTGCGCTTCAATCTGGTGGGCGTGAAGAAGCTGCTGGCAAAATACGCGAAGCTGGAGCCTGCGTGAGACAATGATGAATGTTCAATGATGAATGCTCAATGGCGATCAGTGTCGAATACTGAAAAGTAGAAACACGATTCGACATTCATCAACATTCAGCATTCAGCATTCAGCATTCAACATTCAGCATTCAACATTCAGCATTCATCATTCAGCATTGACGTCGGGCTCGTCCTTCTCGGCGAGCTTCGCGATCGCGACGACGGCGTCCCCTTCTTCCATCTCAATCAACCGCACGCCCTGGGTGGCGCGGCCGATTGAGCGGGCATCCCCCGCCCGCATGCGCAGGATCATCCCCTGCTGGCTGATGAGCAGCACCTCGTCGTCCTCGTACACGTACGCGATGCCGACGACCTTGCCGTTGCGGTCGGACGTCTGGATGTTGATGATGCCGACGCCGCCGCGTGACTGCAGCCGGTATTCCTCGAGCTCGGTGCGCTTGCCGTAGCCGTTCTGCGCCACGGTCAGCAGCGTGCCCCCTTCGCGCACGACCTCCATCGCGACGACCTCGTCGTCGTCGCGCAGGCTGATGCCGCGGACGCCGTAAGCGGTGCGGCCCATCGGACGCACGTCGGTCTCCTCGAATCGAATCGCCATGCCGTCGCGCGTGCCGAGGAACACCTGCTCCTTGCCGTCCGAGAGCTCCACGGCGATCACCGCGTCCCCTTCCTCGACGCCCATCGCGATGATGCCGCTCGGACGCGGGTTGCTGAACGCGGAGAGATCCGTCTTCTTGATGGTGCCTTTGCGGGTCCCCATCACGACGAACTGCTGTCCGTCTTCTTCGGGGAATTCCTTGACGGCGAGAAGCGCCGCGATCTTTTCCCCTTCCTCGAGCTGCACGAGGTTGACGATGGCCTTGCCCTTGCCACCGGGGCCAACATCAGGAACCTCGTGGACCTTCAGCCAGTACGCCCGGCCGCGGTCCGTGAAGATCATGATGTAGGCGTGCGTCGACGCGATGAACAGATGGCTGACGTAATCCTCTTCACGCGTGCGCATGCCGATGCGCCCCTTGCCGCCGCGGCGCTGCGCGCGGTACGTCGAGATCGCCGTCCGCTTGATGTAGCCGGTGTTCGTGACCGTGATCGCCATGTCTTCGTCGGCGATCAGATCCTCGATACGCAGTTCGCCGCTCTCGTCGATGATCTCGGTGCGCCGCTCGTCGCCGAACTTCTGCCGCACCTCCTTCAGCTCGCTCACGACGAGCTGCATCAACAGCTCGTCGCTCGAGAGAATCGCGCGCAGCCGCTCGATCGTCCTCATCAACTCGGCGAGTTCGTCGAGAATCTTCTGGCGCTCGAGGCCCGTCAGCCGCTGGAGCTGCATGTCGAGGATCGCCTGCGCCTGGAGCGTCGAAAGCTTGAAGTTGGTGATGAGCCCTTCGCGCGCCTCCGGCGGGTTCTTCGATGCGCGAATGAGTTTGATGACTTCGTCAAGATGATCGAGCGCGATGCGCAGCCCCTCGAGGATATGGGCGCGCGCCTCGGCCTTGCGCAGCTCGAACTCCGTCCGCCGCCGCACGACCTCGCGGCGGAACTCGACGAAGTTCTCGATCACCTCGAGCAGATTCAGGACCTTCGGGCGTCCGGCGGCAATCGCCAGCATGATGATCCCGAACGTCGTCTGCAGCTGGGTGTGCTTGTAGAGGTTATTGATCACAACCTCCGGCACCTCACCGCGCTTCAGCTCGATCACGATCCGCATGCCGTCGCGGTCCGACTCGTCGCGGAGGTCAGAGATTCCCTCGATCGTCTTCTCACGATAGAGCTCCGCGATGTTCTCGATCAGCCGCTTCTTGTTTACCTGGTAGGGAATCTCCGTGACGATGAGCGACGTTTTGTCGCCCTTCTTCGATTCCTCCGTCGTCACCCGCGCGCGCACCGTGATGGCGCCGCGTCCCGTGGTGTAAGCCTGGAAGATGCCCGTGCGCCCGACGATGATGCCGCCGGTCGGGAAGTCGGGGCCTGGAACCGCGCGCAGCACCGCCTTGAGCCGCTCCTGGCGCGGCTGCCCGCGCTGATCGATCGCCGCGAGCACGCCGTCGATCACGTCGCGCATGTTGTGCGGCGGCACGTTCGTCGCCATGCCGACGGCGATTCCCGCCGATCCGTTGACCAGCAGGTTCGGGAACGTGGTCGGAAGAACCGTGGGCTCTTCGGTCGTCTCGTCGTAGTTCGGAACGAAGTCGACGGTCTCCTTGTCGAGATCCGTCATCATCGCTTCGGCGAGCGGTTCGGGGCGCGCCTCGGTGTACCGCATCGCGGCGGGCGGGTCGCCGTCAATCGATCCGAAATTCCCCTGGCCGTCGACCGCGGGGTAGCGCATG
>Ga0137373_10000917_pt1 | contig 31248 bp, 33 predicted proteins | sample SagtaG_5_FD_104912 | JGI IMG/M metagenome (GOLD analysis project Ga0137373, IMG submission 104912) | Vadose zone soil microbial communities from Sagehorn Ranch, Mendocino, California, USA - Sage1_R_80_16 metaG | ecosystem: Environmental > Terrestrial > Soil > Vadose zone | place: USA... | reverse complement strand
CGACGCGCACGCGCGCTGGGTCGACGCCGAGCAGGCGCACGGCGTCCGATGCTGTGCGCTGCGACACGGCGATGACGCGCTGCGCGCGCCGAACGCTCTCACCAGTCGCTGCGTAGTACGCGCGCGATGCCGAAGTGTGGGTCCCGGGATAAAGCAGAAATGCCAGGTCGTGCAGGGTGACGACAGAGCGCCACGGTCCCCATTTCGGCGCAACGTGATCCAGGCTGTGCAACACGCTCGGCCTGGGCGGTCGTGCCAGCAATTCAAGCGGCAGCACGAGGCGCTCCAGGCGATGGTGGGGCGGCGTCACGGCCAGACGTTGGGCCATGCTCGAGGAACCAAGTTGCTGGCCGCGAGCGCGTCGGCCCTTGAGGATCACGTAGCGCTCGGGACCATCCAGCCGGCCGAGTGCGTCGGCGAGCAGCACGGCGTAGCGCGCAATCCCCGCCGCGTAGCCGACGAGCCGGGCGTCCAGGACGATGACAGGCTGATCGCCAGTCAGTCGACGATGTTCTCCTCTTCGTCAACCTCTTCGCCCAGGATCGACGGCTCGCCAGTCTTGATCAACAGGCGGCGCCGTCGCGCGGGCGGTCGACCCCAACGCAGTGTTGCGAAGCCGCACAGCGTCGTGAACACAGCCAGCAGATACATGCCGCCACCCGCGAGCATGCCGATGGCCGCGACGAGCCAGATGCTCGCCGCCGTCGTCAGGCCGCGCACGGTGCTCGACGTGCGCCAGATGGTGCCCGCACCCAGAAAGCCTACGCCCGTGACGATCTGCGCGGCCACGCGCGCCGGATCACGCACGGTCCCTTCGCCCACGAAGCCGAACACCGACACCACCGTAAAGGCCGCCGACCCTGCTGCGACCAACATATGCGTGCGCAGTCCGGCAGGTCGCTCGATCATTTCGCGCTCGTAGCCGATCACCCCGCCGAGCACGAACGCCAGGACCACCCTGAGCATCAGCTCGAGATCGATTGCGCGGACAAACAGGAATTGCCAATCGGAGGCGAGCACAACCCAACACCGTATCAGGCGCCGGTTCTTGTCCGTCGGCTTGGACGCCCGCCGATCTCGATCACCACCGCCACCCCCTGCGCCTTCAGCCGCGTTCGCAATCGCTCGTCCAACTCATTGATGGGCAGGTTCGTGGTGATGACGGTCGGCAGGTCCGCGTTGAGCCGATGATTGAGCACCTGAAACATCTTCTCTCGTGCCCACGACGTCTCGCTCTGCATGCCAAGATCGTCCAGCACCAGCAGCGGCACGTTGCGCACCGCCTCGAATAGTTCGTCGTAGGTCACGTCGCTGCCTGGCGCAAACGTCGCCCGAAGGTGATCGAGCAGATCGGGCACCACCGTGAAGAAGACTTCGTTGCCTAGCTCGATCTGCCGATTGGCGATTGCCGCCGCGAGATGCGTTTTGCCACAGCCGTACGGCCCGGTCAGAACCAGCCACGCCGCGGGCGCATCGCCGTACGCCTGGCACTTCCCAAATGCCTCACGCGTGCCCGCTACTGGGCCCTCGCGACCTGCTGGGTCGAATGTGTCGAAGGTCTTTGAGGTGAGGTGTCCGAGGTTGCTTCGGCGCCGTAAGCGGTCGCGCTGCTCGCCGATCCGGCAGGTACACGGGATGGCCCGCCCGAAGTCGGCATGGCCGAGCGGCACCTCGCGGCGCACGAAGCCATAGTCCTTGCAGATCTGACAGCTTGGCTCGGGCTCTGGCTCTTCGGGCGCGTCGCCTAGCCGCGCGGTTAACCGCGGGCGGATGCGCGCGATCGCATCGCCGAGCCGCTCCATCTCAGGCGCGGTAGACCTCGAGGTCGAGGAATTTGGTCGTCCGCTCCAGGAAGAGCAGTTGGACCTGGCCGGTCGGGCCGTTGCGATGCTTGGCCACGATGATGTCAGCGACGCCCTTCTTGTCCGTATCGGGGTTGTACTTCTCGTCACGATAAATGAACAACACCACGTCAGCATCTTGCTCGAGCGCGCCCGATTCGCGTAAGTCGGACAACTGCGGGATGTGCGGCGTGCGCTGCTCGACGGCGCGGCTCAGCTGACTCAATGCCAGGATGGGCACGCGCAGTTCACGGGCCAGCGCCTTGAGTGCCCGTGAGATCTGGCCGAGCTCCTGAACGCGGCTCTCGCCGCCTTCACTGGCGATCAGCTGCAGGTAATCAACGACGATCATGTCCAGGCTGTGCTCAGCTGCCAGGCGGCGCGCCTTGCTGCGCAGCTCCATGATCGGAATCGACGGCGTGTCGTCGACCCAGATCGGCGCCTTGGCCAGATGATTCATCGCCGCGTCGAGCTTGCGCGACTCCTGTTCGTTCAAATGCGCCGACCGAATGCGTGGCGAGTCGACCCCCGATTCCATGCTCAAGAGCCGCGACGCCAACTGCTCCGCCGCCATCTCCAAACTAAAAATCGCCACCGTCGCGTTGTGCTTGACCGCCGCATTCACGGCCAGATTCAGCGCGAAACTGGTCTTCCCAACGGAAGTGCGGGCGGCGAGGATGATCAGGTCGGTGCGTTGGAAGCCGCCGAGCAGTTTGTCCAGGTCCATGTAGCCGGTGGGAATGCCGTAACGCGTGGCTTCGCCTTCGGCGAGGGCCTCGATCTGCTCCATGTACTCGGTGAGCACGTCTTCGAGGGAACGGAAGTCGCGCGTGACGCGCTTTTCGGCGACCGACAGGATCAGTTGCTCGGCTTTTTCGAGCGCCGTATCGGGGTCGAGGTTGTCGCGGTAGGCGATTTCGGCGATCGTCTGCGCCTTGGCGATCAGTTGGCGCATGATCGAGGTGCGCTCGATGATCCGCCCGTAGTGTTCGATGTGCGCCGCGGTGGGCGTAGCGAGACTGAGCTCGCTCAGGTACATCAGCCCGCCGGAGGCGTCGTACAGGCCGAGCTGCGCGAGGCGATCGCCCACGCTGTGGTAGTCGATCGGCTGACCTTCCTGGAACAGGCTCAGCATCGCCCGAAAGACGTGCTTGTTGCGCTGCCCATAAAAGTCGTCGTACTTGAGGAAGTCTGAGACGCGCACGATGCTGCCCGGGCTCTTCAAGACGGAGCCCAGAACGGCCTCTTCTGCCTGCAGGCTGTGCGGCGGCAGGCTCAGGTCGCGCTCTTCGGCGCGTGCTGGCCCGGCGCTCGGTTCGTCGATGTCGATGCGTTCGACGGCCATCCGCGGCGCCGACCTACCCGCCGCCGGCCGCGCGGACCTCGACGGTCAGGGTCGCCGTAACGCCTCTATGGAGGCGCGCCGACACGTGATATGAGCCGACGTGGCGCACCGGTTCGGCCAGCTCGAGGTCGCGCCGGTCGAGCTCGGCACCGAGCTGCTTCTTGACCGCCGCCGCGACATCGGCCGTCGTCACCGACCCGTACAGTCGCCCCTGCGAGCCGGCTTTGGACTCGAGCACGATCGGCTCGGCTTCGAGTCGCTGCTTGAGGCTGCGCGCTGCCGCCTCTTCCTCGGCGGAACGGCGCGACGTAACGGCTTGGACTTCCGCCACCTGCTTCAGCGCGGCTGAGGTGGCCGCGATGGCCAGACCGCGCGGAATCAAGAAGTTGCGGGCGTAGCCGTCCGAGACCTCTTTGACTTGACCCGCTTTCGCGACCTCGGGGACGTCCTTCTTGAACAGCACCTTCATGTGGCCGCCCAGCCCTTCCCATGATAGAACAGGCGTTCTATAATTCCAAGCGCAGCCTCAACCCAGTGCTGGTTAAGCGTGCCATCGAGCCTGCCGCGTGGCGGGCGTTACCGCTCCGGGACCGCGGCATCTGCCCCCGGGGCTCTGGCTGCGCCGGTAGTCTGCGGCAGTCGGGCCCCGGATGCAACCGCCAGGGGGCCAGTCGGGGCATGACCGCCGGCGTCACGGACGCATCACGAGGACGCATACAATCCGCCGATCCGTGACCTCGCGCAGCACACCCATCCGCGAGCGACTCAACTGGGAGATCAGCCCCGACGAATATCAGGCCATTCGGCGCCTGTGGATCGACCACTCGCGGGCTGAGGATCGGCGCGACCTGCCAGGTCTCATCGCCACGCTGGCCGAGGACTGCGTCTACGAGATCGTCCCGACCGGCCAGCGCTGGGCGGGCCACGCCGGTGCGCGCGACTTCTACATGTCGTTCCTGGGCGCGTTTCCCGATGTGAAGTTCGACCTCCAGGACATTGTGATCGGGCCACAGGGCGTGATCGAGGTCACGCGCATGACCGGCACGCATCGCGGCCAGTGGGCTGGCCAGGCGCCGACCGGCCAGCAGATCAGCACGCTGATCGTCATCCACTTCCCGTGGGATCCCGCGGCGGCCAAGTTCGCCGGCGAGAGCATCTACTACGACCGCCTCGCGTTCGCCTTGTCATCCTGAGCGCAGCGAAGGATCCGCGGGCTGAAACGTGTGTGCTCGCGGATCCTTCGGGTCGTACCTCGCCTCAGGATGACAACCGTTTCAAATCTGTGAAGGCCGCCAAGTCTTGTTCCCATGGGGGCTCGTTCGTTAATTTCCGCTGCCCGCCAAACGAACCCTCGACATCCCGCGGCGGGCGCGGAGTGAAATGCGCCTTAGCCGTCCTGCCCCCCTCGGGTCGCTTACTGGTTTCGCCACCGCCGCCCTGATCGGCTGCCAGCAACTGCTCATCACCACCGCCACTGTCACCACGCCCGCGGTCCACCAGGGAGACGCCACTCTGGCGTTCCAACGACTCGAAGATCAGAAGGCGACCGGCAACGCCGCGTTGTACATGCCCGCGGCAACCCAGACGGGCCAGTTCGAAGACGCATTCAAGCCCGTACCGACCCCGGCGCCGGCGCCCGTCGTCGTCGAACAGCCAGCCCCGGTGGCGGTGGCCGAAGAACCCGAGCCTGAGCAGGAAGCTGCTGCCATTGATGTCCGGCCACTGCTGTACGAGACCGGCATCGCATCCACCTACGGTCAGGGCGACGGCTTCGAGGGCCTGCGCACCAGCTGCGGCCATATCTTTCACACCCACGTCGTGCAGGTGGCGCACAAGTCACTGCCATGTGGCACGGTCATCCGCATCGAGGACACCGACACCGGCAAGTCAGTGGAGGCCGAGGTCACGGATCGTGGCCCGTACGTCGCCGGCCGCATCGTCGACCTGAGCTACGCCGCGTTCAGCCAGCTCGACCACGCAGGCACCGGCCTGCTGCACGTGAACGTGTACATCCTCGATACGTCGAACCAGTACCTGTACCGCCGCCGCTAAAGCAACCGAAATCAGAGTGGCGGCTTGTGCTGCGCCCACGGCTGCAGCGTCTCGAACGCCGCCGCGGCGCGCAAGCACAACCCATCCTGGCGCAGCTTGGTCACGATCTGCAGCGCCACGGGTAAGCCCTCGGAGTTGAACCCGCACGGCACGGACGCCGCCGGCCAGCCGGTCAGGTTGAACGGGAACGTGAACTGGAGATGGTCGAACATCTCGGGCACGGGGTGGCCATCGATCTCGTCAATGGACTTCTCAACGGACCATGCGACACACGGCATTTGTGGTGTTAGCAACAGGTCATACGGCTCTATGAACTCGCGCGCCTGCTCGTACAACGCACTGCGCGCCAATTGTGCTCGTCCAACCTCGAGCACCGACGCCGAACGGCCACGCTCAATTTGTTGGGCCATGGACGGCTCGAACCACTCGGGATGCTGGTCAAACCGCGCGGCGTTTCGAATGGCGGCGTTAAAGTCCCACAGCAGCGAGGCCCACTCAGCGGGGTTGTCCCACGTGGGCGTGACTTCCTCGACCTGGCAGCCCAGCTCGGCAAACCGCATCGCCGCGCGACGCGTTAGCTGGCGCACTTCGCGGTCGACTGCGGCATAGCCGAAGTCCTCGCTCCACGCCACACGCAGGCCACGCAGATCGCCTTCGCACGCCCGAGCGTAGTCCTCGGGTGGCGAATCGAGCGTCATCGGGTCGCGCGGATCGGGACCGGCGATCACATTGAGCATCAGTGCGGCGTCGCGTACCGTGCGGCTGAGTGGGCCATTATGCGAGCGGGCGGCCCAGAAGTCAGGATTTGGCCAGTACGGCACCCGGCCGAACGACGGCTTCAAGCCAAAGACGCCACACAGCGCGGCCGGAATGCGAATTGAACCTGCGCCATCCGAGCCGTGGGCAATCGGACCGATGCCAGCGGCGACCGCCGCGGCTGCGCCGCCACTCGAGCCACCCGGTGTGCGGTCAAGGCCCCAGGGGTTGCGACTGGCCGGCATGAGCAGGTTGTCGGACATGTCCTTGTGGCCCATGTGCGGCGTATTGGTCTTGCCGAACAGGATCGCGCCGGCTTTGCGTAGGCGTCCCGCCACCGCCCCATCGACGGTCGGTACGTAGTGCTCAAAGAACTTGGAACCCGAAGTAGTACGCAGGCCGGCCGTGGCCTCGAGGTCTTTGACCGAGACCGGCAGCCCATGCAGCGGTCCGAGATCGTCGCCGCCGCGCATCAGCGCGTCCTCGGCGACTTTGGCCGCCCGTCGTGCGCCCTCGGGATCGAGGGTCATGAACGCAAACAGCGTGGGTTGCAACCGTTCGGCTCGCGCGATGAAGGCATCGGTGAGCTCAACGGGCGACAGCTCGCGACCGCGGATGCGTCTAACCAGATCCGTCGCAGGGGTATATGCCAGCTCTTGCTCGCTCATTCGCCGGCTCAAGGATAGCCAGCCAGCGTCGACGAGGTGACGACCTCGTCCAGCAGCGCGTCGAGCGCCGGTTGGAGCGCGAGCGTGCCCGCGATCAGCCCCAGCAGCTCCCGCAGCTCGCCTGTGACTTGGTCCGCCTGCCGATAGCGCACGAACGACTTGACCACTCGCAAACCCGACACGCTGAAGTCCCACAGGGCAGGGGACACGGGGCCACCCGCCGGCACGGCCTCATACGTATGCAGCGCGATGAGGTGCCGGCCCAGATCCGCGGCGCGTGCGAACAGATTCGCCTTGTCGGTCAGTGGCACACGCGGTCCGGGCGTGCGCAGCTCATCCTCGAATCGCGCCTGATAGCGAGGCGTGGCGAGCAGCGCATAGCAGTAGGCCAGGAACGCCTGCGGAGTGATTGGCATGCCGTACCTGTGTGAGAGGAAGTCGAGCAAGCCAGGCGCCAGGTTCGGCTGCGTTGCCAAGGCATCCAGCCACAGGGGCATGACCGCCTTGCCGCCGAACGAGCCGCGAAAGTGGTCAAGGTCTGGCACCAGGTTGGTGATCACCGCCGCCGGTCCAGCACCGAGCGGGTGCGTCAACAACGAGGTCAGAAAGAGCTGGCGCGGCCCCGCGATCCGCCACAACGCCGGCCGCAGGAAGTCGCCCAGGCGCGCATCGGCGAGGACCCACTGGCGATCGAAGCTGCGGTAGGCGTAGCGCACGGGCTCCGGACAGGGCGCATCGGCCTCAAGCTCGCGCAGCGGCGTCAGCCCATGCGGCGCGGAGTCGATCGTGCGGTCGCGCGTCGGGCGGAACGCGAGCTCACGCTCGCTCGGCGTCAGCCTCACGAAGGCTGCCCAACGCTCCCGCAAGATGTCCGGTGTAGGCGCAATCGGCCAGCGCCGTTTCATCTGGCACCCTGAGAACTGGTGCGGAAACAACTCCGTGAGCCGGGGCCACGTGTCGTATCGGCTGCTTGCCCTCGCCGTGAGGCCGGCGCGGCCGTCCGCTTGGACTGGCGACCAGTCGATGTCGCCGATACGCCGCACCTGGGCAAGCCGTGCCACTTTGTATATGCGTGAACCGGTCAAACGCGCGTAGTGCACTACCGCGTGGCTAGGCGATGACCGCTCGCCGGTGCGCACACCCATACAGATTGCGACGGGCGTCTGGACGCCCTCAAAGACGTTCTCAGAGCGGCGCGTGCCGCGGCCATCCCCTTCGAGGTCGAGCACCCACAGCTTGTCGAACGCGCGGCGCAGCCAGGCACGCATGGCGCCAAAGCCAGGGCCAGTCAGAAACGACGATGGGGTGATCAGGCTGACCACGCCTGGTCCGGGTCGTTGTTCACAGACCAGCCAGACCGCCCAGCGCCAGAAGTAGACGTAATCGTTGTAGAGGCTCTTGAGGTGGACGCCCGCCGCGGCGTCGACGAAATCATCGAGGATCGCTCGCGGCTGGCCAAAGCGCACCCAGCCGCCTTTGCGCGGCACGGCCCGCTCCGGGCCGACGATCTGACGGTTGTAGGGCGGATTGCCCAGACATACCAGCACGGGCGCGTCGATCGCTACTGGCGCGTTCAGGACATCCCGCACGTGCACCGGGACGTCGGTACCCAGCACGTCACGCAGTCGCCACCTGGCCAGCTCCGCGTCCTCAGCTCGCCGTTCCCACAGGTGCAGCCTTGGCCCGAGCTGCGCGGGGCCGATACACTCCGCCACCCCGAGTGGATAGGCTCCACTGCCCAGCGCCGGATCGACGATCGCCACCTTGGATTCGCCTAGACCCGCCTGCAGCGCCATATGGCTGCGCAGGAGGTCGTCGACGAGGTGCACCTGCGCCGAGACCACCTCGTCTGGCGTCGTGTAGACGCCGAGATGCCGGCGTAGCCACGGATCGACCGTCGTCAATCGGACCAGCGGATGTTTGCCGATTGCCGCCACAGGTCGAGCACTTTGCTGTCACCCTGGACGTGGATGTGCTCGGTCGAGGCGCGATTCCAGAGCAGCAGGTACAGATCGGACGCCGCGCCACTGACCGTGCAATCTGCTGGCGCATGCTCGGCGGTTATCTCGGCTGTTTGCGGGCCGATACGGACCATCCATTCACCTGCGGTATCGGTCGTATGGGCGTGCAGCGAGCGCGGCGGATCCGCCGTCAGGCGCCCGTCCGAGCGGGCCATGAAGGCCAGCAGCAGCTCGTCCAGGCCGTCCTTGGCAAATGCCGTGTCGTAGGCGGTGATGCAGCCCGTCGGGCTCTCGGCGTCGGCACGATGGATCGCCGTCTCGTGCGCCTGGCGACGCGCCCAGAACGCGAGCGGCGACGGCGCCTCGAGGAAGTACCAGCAGCGTAGATCTTGCGGCGCGCGCTCGAGCGCCTCCAGCAGGCGCGCATGGCCGTCTCTGAACCAGTCCAGCAGGTCCGCGTCCATCGGCCAGGCATCGACGGCCTCCCTGAACCCGTCGACTGGCCGCGCGCGAGCCTCGCGCACATGCATCGCCGCCCACCTGTGGATTCCCCCGACGTGCCTCAGTAGGTCCCGCACCGTCCACCCGGGACAAGTCGGCACAGACGTCTCCAGCCGCAGCCGCCCCGCCGCCTCGGCAAGCAGCACCCCCTCGCGCCGTAATGCCGCCAGATGCTCCGAAACGTCCACTCGCGCGTAGTGTGCCACGGCCCCACGCTCGCCCCCGCCGGTGCCGCCATTCGTTGCATATCCAGGCGCGCGCCGCGCGCACCCAGCCTGCCGGCGCATCGCGGCGCTCAAACGCCTACATCAGCTCTTGGATCAACCCCTGAGCCGCCTCGGGCGGGACACCCAGCGGCCGGCGCGCAAGTGGGCCGCCTTCCTCCAGCACCGGCTCCTGCTCGTCGAGAGACAAGAGATCGTCGCGCTTCCAGAACAGCCCGATCGGAATCTCCTCGCCCCACTCGAAGCCGCGCGCCATCGCACTCGCAAAGTCGGTCGGGTCATGACCCACGTCGTCCAGCTTGCGCGTGCGCTGCTTGAAAAACTCGTGCGTGTTATCGCGGTTGAACGTCACGCACGGCGAAAAGCAGTCAATCAGCGAGAACCCACGGTGCTGGATACCACCTTTGATGAGGTCGGTCAGTTGCCGCACCTGGCCGGTGTAGCCGCGCGCAACGTACGTGGCCCCAGCCGCAATCGCCAGCGGAATCGGATTGATGGGGTTCTCGATGCTGCCATGGGGCGTGCTCTTGGTGCGCATGCCTTTCGTGCTCGTCGGCGACAGCTGCCCTGTGGTCAACCCGTAAATCTGGTTGTCCATGACGATGTACGTCAGGTCGACGTTGCGCCGCATCGTGTGCAGGAAGTGATTGCCACCGATGCCGTAGCCGTCACCATCACCACCCGTCACGATCACCTTCAAGGAGTGATTACCAAGCTGCGCACCCGTGGCGACGGCCAACGCGCGCCCGTGCAGCGTGTGCATGCCATACGTATTGATGTAGCCAGGTAAGTTGGACGAGCAGCCGATGCCGCTGACGGTCAAGACCTCGTGCGGGTACAGCCCGAGCTCGGCAATAGCTTGTTTCAGGGCGTGCAGGACTCCGAAGTCGCCACAGCCGGGACACCAGTCCGGATCGGCATGGCCCTTGAGGTCCTTGACGGTCAGCGCGGGCCGTTCCGTGATTTCGACAATCATCAGCAGTTCCTTAGACGAGGATCTCGTGCGTTGGCACGTATTGCGTGGTGTCACCGGCCAGAATCGCCTTTATACCATCGACAACGTGGTGCGGCATGAACGGTTCACCATCGTATTTGCGGATATGTCCAGCAGCCTCGAAGCTTGTTTCAGAGCGCAGATAACGAGCGAATTGGCCGCTGTAGTTGTTCTCGACAATTATCACGCGCTTGCTTGCGCGCAGTTGCTCGAGGATCTCCTCCGCGTGCAGGGGCACGAGCCATTTGATCTGCAAGTTGTTCGCGACGATCTCATGCTCGCTGGCGAGCGTCTCCATCGCCTCGCGAATGACACCCTCGGTTGAGCCCCAGCCGACGAGTGTCACGTCGGCCTCGGCCGGCCCAAAGAGCGCCGGCGGCTCGATGCAGCGCTGCACGCTGGCCATCTTGCGCATGCGCTTCTCGTGCATGGCCTGGCGCTTGTGCGGATGGGTGAACTCATCGCTGATGAGGCCGCCCTCGGGATCGTGCTCGTCGGTGGCGACGACGTGGACGAAGCCCGGCGTACCCGGGATCGCACGCGGCGATACGCCGTTCAGCGTAATGTCATAGCGCTTGTAGCCGTCGAGCGGGTCAGGCACTGAGCCGTTCAGTCCGATTGTCTCACCACGCTCGATCGGCACGTTGAAGTCGAGCTCGGCCGGCTCGACGCTGGCGCGCCCCTCGGAGATCAGCAGGTCCGACAGGATGATCCCCGGGCACTGGAACTGATCGACCATGTTGAACAGCTGCGGCACCGTCTTGAAGCAGTCGAGGATGTTCGTCGGCGCCACGATGATGCGCGGATAGTCACCCTGTCCTGCACCGAGCACTTGCCACAGGTCGCCCTGCTCGGTCTTGGTCGGCACGCCCGTCGCCGGACCCGCGCGCTGGACGTCAATGCACACCAGTGGGATCTCCATCATCGAGGCTGCGCCGAGCGCCTCGGTCATCAGCGCAAAACCGCCACCCGAGGTAGCGCACATCGCGCGGCAGCCGGTGTGCGCCGCGCCAATGGTCATATTGATGACGCCGATCTCGTCTTCGACCTGGCGGACCATGATCCCGAGCTGGCGTCCGTGCCGCGCCATCCAGTGCAGAACGCCCGTCGACGGACTCATCGGGTAGGCACAGTAGAAGCGCACGCCCGCCGCGGCCCCGCCCATCGCCAGCGCCGAGTTGCCGTCGACGAACGCAAGTGCCTTGCCCGTGTCCGGCAGCATCATCGGGAATGGTGCGAAGTTCGCCGCCGCATGCGCGTAGCCGGCCCGCGCGACGCCGACGTTCTCGTCGATGGCGGCCTGGCCCTTCTTCTGGAATTGCAGCGTCAGAATCTCTTCGAGGATCCCGAAGTCCAGCCCAAGAAGCTGCAGGGCGCCGCCCAGCGCGATCGTGTTCTGCACCAGGTCGCCCTTGGCCGCGGGCGCTAGCTGCTTGACCGAGAACGGGCATAGCTGGACGCCGCTGGCGGCCTGCCCGGGTGTGATCTTGTCGTCGTTGTAGAGCACGACCGAGCCCGGACCCATCAGCCCGAGATGGCGGTCCATCGTGTCCTGGTTCAGGGTGATGAGCAGGTCGAGCTTGTCGCCGGTCGTCAGGATCGGCGTGGGGCTCGTGCGCAGCGTGAGCAGGATGTGCCCACCACGCACGATCGACTGATAGGCACTGTAGGTGCGCAGGTGCAACCCGCGCCGAACGAAGATACGCGCGAGGATGTCGCCGGGCGTGGCAATTCCTTGGCCGGCCGCACCGCCGATAGCGATAGCGAGGCTTATGTCCGCCATAAGCGCAAACAATACCTTGTTGCGGCGGTCGCTCGCCATGATCTTTTCCGGCACAATCCTTGGCCGTTGACTGCCGAACCGACCGCCGACGTCGTCGAGCGCTTCAATGCCGCCTTCAATCGCCACGACGTCGACGCCATCATGGCCTTGATGACCGAGGACTGCGTCTTCGAGAACACGGCGCCGCCGCCTGACGGCGAGCGATTCGCAGGTCAGGCGGCGGTGCGCGCGTGTTGGGAGCGCCTGTTCTCCGCCGCCCCCCAAGCGCTCTTCACAACCGAAGAGACATTCGTTGCAGCCGATCGGGCGGTTGTCCGCTGGACTTACCGCTGGGCCGCCGACGAGCCCGGCCAGCCTGGCCACGTGCGCGGCGTCGACATTCTGCGCGTCACGGACGGCAAGGTCGCCGAGAAATTGTCCTACGTGAAAGGCTGAGACGGGCGTTAGCCCAGCCTGTACGTCGTCCTGCCCTTCGGCCTGCGTGCTTCCGCTCCAGATTCGGCAAAGCCGCTTGCCCCGCCGTCAGGCCGAATCCGAAATTACGGATGGCAGCGCGCGCAGCGCCGCTGAGGAAGTCACTGTCGTCGCTGCCTCATCGCCGCTGCGCAAAACCTGGCGGCTACATCTCGAAGACGGGCCGCACCTCGACCGTGCCGACCTGGGCGCACGGAATCGTCGCTGCCAACTCGGCCGCTTCATTTTGATTCGGACAGTCCAGAACGTAGTAGCCAATCAACTGCTCCGCCGTGCTGGTGGCTGGGCCGCTCGAGTCCTGACGCTGGCCGGCGCGCACGCGAACCGACGTGCTCGAGCCGCTTGGGCTGAGTGGATCGCCGCTGACGAAGACGCCACGTTTCGAAAAGTTGTCGTACACCACGCCATACGCGGCGTTCTGGGCGTCGAATTCGCTCGTTCCCGGCTTCGGCATGGCGGACTCGTTGGCGTACAGCAGAACCATGAACTTCGACATCTTGCGAGCTCCTCGCAGGTAGTTGGGATACAAGAGGAGACGGTCGCGCGCTGCCAAACTCATCGCTCCGGCCGGCATCGACTGAGTAGACTGCCGACCGATGATCGCGTCCGCGGGCGTTTCGGTCGCACCGAGTGACGATGCATTTCGCCATCTCGTCGAGACGCACCAGCGTGCGGTGCGGCTGCACTGCTATCGCATGCTCGGCTCGGTGCACGATGCCGAAGACCTGACTCAGGAGACGTTGCTGCGCGCCTGGCGCAGCCTCGACCGTTTCGAGGGTCGAGCCTCGGTGCGCGCGTGGCTGTACCGCATCGCGACCAACGCCTGCCTGGACGAGCGTGCCCGACGTGGCCGTCGCCTCCTGCCGTCACAGCTCGGCGTGGCGTCGACTGAGTTCGCGCCTGGCCAAGGCACCATCGACGACACTCCGTGGCTGGAGCCCTTTCCCGACACCCTGCTTGACGTCGCGGACACGGCGCCCGGCCCCGAAGCCCGCTATGAAACCAAAGAAGCGATCGAGCTGGCCTTCATCGCCGCACTGCAGAAGCTTGCTCCGCGCCAGCGCGCGGTCCTGCTGCTGCGTGATGTGCTCGGCTGGTCAGCCCAAGACGTCGCGACACTGCTGGACGTGACCGTCGCCGCCGCCAACAGCGCACTCCAGCGTGCCCGCGCGCGCATCGATGCGGTCGCACCGCCGCGGACGGTCCGGCTCTCGTCCGCCGACGAGCGCGCACTCGTGGAGCGCTACGTCCAGGCTTGGGAACACAGCGACCTAGCCGCGTTCGTCGCGCTGCTCAAGCAGGACGCCGTCCTGAGCATGCCGCCACTGCACGAGTGGTACGTCGGCCCGTCCGCGATCGGCGCCTTCTTCCAGTGGGCGACCGGCCCCGAGGGCGCCGGCCCGTTCCGCTTCGTGCCCACGCGCGCCAACAACGCGCCCGCGTTCGGCATCTACGACCGCACTGGCGCCCCGCTCATCCTGCACGTGCTCGATGCGGATGCCGATGGCGTGGCGTCGATGGCGAGCTTCATGAACCCCGATTTGTTCCCGTTCTTCGACCTGCCGCCGTCGCTGGTGTGAGTGATCCGCGCAGTGCGCTAGGCCAGCGGCAACTGCCAGGCGACGTTCGCGTGTTCGATATCCAGCAGCCGTTGCTTCGTCGCGACGCCACCCGCGGCCGAAAACCCACCCAGCTTGCCGTCCGCCGCCAGCACGCGATGACACGGCACGATGATCGGGTACGGGTTGCGTGCGAGCGCCTGGCCGACGTCGCGCGCCATCTGCGGCGGCTCGCCCAGTCGACTGGCAATCTGGCCGTACGTCAGCGTCTCGCCTGCGCGAATGGTCCGCGCCACGCCGTACACCCGACGCGCGAACTCCGGCACCCGCGCCATATCCAGTCTGACCATCGACAGGTCGACCGCCTCGCCGCGCAACAGGGCCGCCATGGCCTCCACAGCCGCCTGCACATCGGGCGTCGGCCGAGATTCTGTTGCAGCAGGGAATCGACGCCTGAGCCGAGCGTGGATGGTGCGCGCGTCGGGCTCCGGCAGTTGCACACCGGTGATCCCCGCCTCGCCCCAGGCAACTCCACCGGCCCCGAGCGCCGTCTCGAAAAGACAATAGCTGCTGGTCATGGCCTGTCTCTTATTGAACACAGCCAGGCCGTGACCGGATGCAGCTTTGCCAATTACTAGGAGTACTTGCCGAACAGAGCCCAGATGCCGGCAATGCGAAGGGCTTTGCAGCATCATGCCCGCCTGGTTCTTGTTGACGATGACGAGTAGATCGGGCTGGTCACCAGCGTGTCCCGGAACGGCGGCGAGACCTGGTGGCGCACCTTCGCCCGTTGTTCCGAGCCGAATACGGACTTTGGCCGCGGCTTTAGGCAGGCTGCGCCGCGATAGGCTTGGACGCTACCCTGCGCTCGCCAGTGCCGTACACGCTGTACCGAGCCATTCGCCGGAGGCAGACAAGGCTAGGCGACTTCTGGTCAGACCATGCTCATGGCGAGGAGCCTTTCCCCCAGCAGTTGAGGGAACCCGGCATGTGAGCTGTGATAGCTCTCGCGGTGCTTGGCATTCGGCATACCTTGCACCGTGCCTAGTAGGCGCCTGCCTGGGCGGTGTTTGATCGGCGTGTAGTCAGCACGGTTTCGAACTGCCACAGCCGCGACCGACCTTGACGCCAGTTGGCGAGGTGCGTTTGACGTATAGCGCTTCTCGGTGCAGTCGCTCAGCCTCAGGCTTACCGCGATCGTGTTTGTTCTCTTACAGTTGAATTTGGCGGTAGATGACGGCACACTTTACCAGGAGAGAGGCCGAGAGATGCCGACGTACATCTTCCTGTGCAAGTTCACGGCAGAAGGCATCAAGGGGGTAAAAGAAGGTCCCCAGCGGCGGCAGCGCGCGCGTGAGGTGATCGAACAGTTAGGCGGTCGCGCAATAGGGAACTGGCTCACTCAGGGGCAATACGACGTTGTCTGGGTTGCCGAGTTCCCCGACGAATCATCTGCTTCCGCATTCGCACTTGGCACTGGCATGGCGGGGCGGCTCACCACCGAAACGCTCCGGGCCTACACGCCTGAGGAAACCGAGGCAATCTTCGCGAAACTGCCCGGCTAATCGACAAGGGCACGGGGCCACCGGCGAGCCTCCGTGAGCATGCTCGCCTCCGCGCGCTGCCGTCCAACCCGCACGGTAGCAATGTGACACCCGGAGGGGTACGACCTGCTGGTCGAGTTGAGTTCACACACTGAGTTGGGCATTGCGCTAGTCATGCCTTGCTGAACCCTGCAGGTTAGTTGCAACTTGATTGGAATCTCTTATAGTGCGACGCCCCAACCGCCATGAGCCAATCCAATTGGGTCCCCGACGCAGTTCCCCTCGATCAGCCGAACGTGGCCCGTATGTGGGACTACTTTCTTGGTGGCGCGCACAACTTCGCCATCGACCGCCAGACCGCCGAGCAGGCCATCAAGCTGTATCCCGACCTACCGCTGGTGGCCCACGTCACCCGCGCTTTCCTGCGTCGGGCAGTACGGTTCCTGCTCGATCAGGGCGTCGACCAATTTCTGGACATCGGTTCGGGCATCCCGACCGTCGGCAACGTTCACGAAATTGCCCAGCGGGTCAACCCCGCAGCCCGCGTCGTGTACGTAGATATCGACCCGGTCGCCATTGCCCACAGCCAAGCCATCCTGCAGGGAACGGACAACGCGGTTGCCGTCGAACTTGACGCGCGCCGGCCGGACGAGATCGTCGCCCATCCTGACGTGTGCCGCGTCCTCGACTGGACGCGTCCGGTCGGCATGCTGGCGATCGCGATGTTCCACTTCGTACCCGACGACGCGGAAGCGCTCAGCATCATTCGGTTTCTGCGCGACTTCGTGGCTGACGGCAGCTATATGGCCCTGACTCACGCCACTAGCGACGGCGTTGAACAGGCCAGAGCCGCACAGGGCGAGCAGCTCTATCGGCGCACGAGCGCACCCTTACACTTCCGCACCCACGCCCAGGTCGCGGGCCTGTTCGAAGGCCTCGAGCTGGTCGAGCCGGGGGTGGTCTACGTGCCGCTCTGGCGACCAGGGGCCGACGACGATCTGCTACTCGACCAGCCCGAGCGAAGCGCAAACTACGCGGGCGTTGGGCGCAAGTGCTGAACCTGATGGTGAGCCGTGATCGAGAAGCTGGAACAGCACGCGGATGTCGGCTTCGCGGTCGTGCTCCTGACACCCGACGACGTTGGTCGCGCGCGAGAGACGACACAGGAAGCCCGGCCACGCGCTCGACAAACGTTGTCTTCGAGCTGGGGGCTTCATGTTCGCGCTTGGCCGCGGCCGTGTCTGCGCACTCGTAAAGGGCGACCTGGCGCGACCATCCGACATCCACGGCGTTGCGTACGTTGACATGGATGCAGGCGGTGCCTGGCAGTTTGAGTTGGTCACGGAACTGAGAGCAGCAGGTCTGGCGGAGGACGCCAACAAACTGATTCCCGAGTCTTCACGCTAGACCGCAGGGGCTGCTGCCGGCAGGGTGGCACAGAGCGGCATTGCCCCAGAAGCGACAGCCAGAGGACGGAATCCGAGCCGTCGAGCACGTCTGCAATCTCAGATTTACGGAGCCGACGAAGGGATTCGAACCCCCGACCCATGCTTTACGAAAGCATTGCTCTACCCCTGAGCTACGTCGGCCGGAACTGACTGGTCAGTATATCAATCGAGTTCTAGGCGGTTCGACAGGCGAAGAGACGATGGCCACGGACGCCGCGTGGCCCCGGCCTACCAGGACCACACACGAATCGTTGGCTACGCTACCAGGCGGTAGCCGTCGGCACCGGCCGCGACGTCTTCGGCGCAGCTGGTGCACACGAGGTGCGTGACCTGGCAGTCGTCACAGTAGACCTGGCGCCCCTCCCTATTGAGTCGGCCGCAGAAGGCACACTCGGCGTCCATGGCAATCTCTGGTGTACGGCTCCTTCTTCAACAAACCCGTCGCGGGCTGGTTGTCAGACGGTAGAGCAGAACACGTACCGCTCAGGGGCCGGCTGGCGAACCAGAGGATGGGATCTTGAGCGTCTGGCCGATCTGCAGCTTGCTCGGGTCGTCGATGTTGTTCAGCGCCATCAGGTCTTCTGTCTTGACCCGAAACTGCTGCGCGATGCTCGCTGGGTTATCGCCGGCTTTGACCACATAGCTCTGCTCGGCCGGCGCCGGGCTGGGCGATGGCGCCACTGGCGCAGTGATCAGGATCGGCGTTGCCGTCGGTGGATTGACCAGCGAAGCCACGCGGCTCTGGCCGGTGGCCCAGTTCAGGCCGAGATACAGAAACCCGGCCAGCGCGAGTACGACCAGGACGAAGCCGATCAAGTACGGCCCATACTGCGTATCACGCCGTGCCTGGCCGCCGTAAACAGGGTGTCGATGCGTTCGCCGAGTGGGCGGCCGATTCCCGCGGAACTTGTCCCGCCAATCAGCCGGACGGCGGCGATCGTCCATCGTCGCGGCCAATGATAACCGGCCGCGAGTTCGCCGCTAGTCTTCGCGGTCCAGCTCGAAGGCGCTGTGCAGGACGCGCACGGCGTCCTCGGCTCGGGCGCGCGGGACCACACAGGTGATCTTGATATCCGAGGTGCTGATGATCGAGATGTTGATCGACGCACTGGCCAGCGCGCCGAACATGCGCGCGGCATAGCCGGGTGCGCTCTGCATGCCAGTGCCGACGATGCTTACTTTGGCCAGATCGTCGGCGGCGTCGACGTTTTCGGCCGCGAGGCCCGGCGCACTTTGCTTGGTGATCTCGACAGCCTTCGACAGGATGGAGCCGGAGACCGTGAACGACAGATCGGTGGTCCCGTCGGCGCCCGAAGACTGGGCGATGGTGTCGACGCTGATGTTGGCATCGGCCAGCGGCTGAAAGATCGCCGCGGCGATGCCGGGCCGATCGGGCACGCGCATCAGCGTGATCCGCGCAACGTCCGTGTCGTGGGCGATCCCGCGCACGTTTTTCCGAATTTCCATGGGCATTGGCGCATCTCCGTTCGGGAGACGATGGATGAGCGTGCCGCTCGCCGTGCTGAACGACGACGACACCAGGATCGGCATCGCGTACAACTCGGCCAGCTCAACGGCGCGCGGGTGCATGACGCGCGCGCCTAGCTGGGCCAGCTCGAGCATTTCTTCGTAGCCGATCTCGTGCACCTTGCGCGCGTCGGGCACCACGCGTGGATCGGCCGTAAAGATACCCTCGACATCGGTCAGGATGTCGCACCGCTCCGCACCGAGCGCGCACGCCAGGGCGACCGCGGTCGTATCCGAGCCGCCACGGCCTAGCGTGGCCACGTCTTGCTCCTCGGTCAGGCCCTGAAAGCCAGTCACGATCACCACCTTGCCTCGGCGTAGCTCGGTGAAGATCCGCTCGGGGTGGATGTCCGTGATACGGGCTTTGGTGAAGACGTTGGTCGAGCGGATGCCGGCCTGTGCAGCCGTGAGCGAAACAGCCGGCTGGAGGAGGTCGTGGAGCGCCATGGCCAACAGCGTCGCGCTGACCGTCTCGCCGGTCGACAGCAGCAAGTCGAGCTCGCGCTCGTTCGGTCGAGGCGAGACTTTATAGGCCAGCTCGATCAGCTCGTCGGTGGTGTCGCCCATGGCTGAGACAACCACGATCACGGGCCGACCACCCGCGGCCGAGTCGGCGACGCGTACCGCCGCGGCGCGAATGCGTTCAGCGGTTGCGAGCGACGAACCACCGAATTTCTGAACGAGCAGGTCAGGCACCACACTAGCCGCCGACGACATGCGCACCTCGTTCCGAAAGTGGCAAGCGCATCGTGGAGCCCGGCACGGCGAGCGCGTCGAACGCCTTGGCGACCGCTTGCGCGCGGACGTCGTCCTCGACCAAAGCGAGGACCGAAGGCCCAGCGCCAGAGGTGTACACACCAAGGGCTCCCGCGTTCATCGCAGCTTCTAGAAGCGTACCGCCAGCCGGAAACAGTGGCAGCCGATACGGCTGGTGCAGCCGATCGCGCGTCGCTTCGGCGATCAACTCGCCCGCGCCCGTGGCCAGCGCGGCGACCAGCAACGACGAGCGCGCGACATTGAACATCGCATCGGCCAGCGGTACGGCCGAGGGCAGCACCTGGCGCGCCGCCGTGGTCAGCAGCGGCTGATCGGGCACGAACACCACGGCCTGCAGTGGCAGCCCGAGCGGCACACGTGCATGGAGAACGTGGCCAGCGTCGTCGGTGGTGGCGACCTGGACACCGCCCAGCAGGCAGGGCGCGACGTTGTCGGGGTGGCCCTCGAGGCGTGAGGCGATGTCCAGGACGTCGCGTTCGCTGAGCACCGCGCCGAGGCAGTGATTCGCGAGCAGCACGCCGCAGGCGATGGCGGCGGCACTGCTGCCCAGGCCGCGGCCAAGCGGGATGGCATTGGTCGCGCGCAGCTCGAAGCCCGGACACGCCGAGGCAGTCTCGACAAATACCGCGTGCGCTGCGCGCACGATCAGATCGGACGAGTCGCAGGCACCGCCGACCTGGGCGTCGATCTCGGTCCACAGGTCGAGCGCCAGGCCGAGACAGTCGAAGCCCGAGCCCAGGTTGGCGCTGGTGGCGGGCGCGCGCACCACGATCGGGTCGGGCACAGCGACAGCTAGCGCGGGGTGAAGCTGGTCGACCAGGACAACTGCTGATCGTCGACCTGGGCGAAGACGTGGACCTGCACCGGGTAGCCGGGCGTCGCCTGGCCGACGTTGAAGGTGATCGTGGCCGCACCGGAGGCATCGGTTTTCACACTGCCCGTCGCTGGCCAACGCTCCGCGGTCGTGCGGTAATCGAGCGTCGCCCACACATCCAGGCCAGCGGCGGGTTGGCCATCGCGGCGCAGGCGAACGACGATGCTTTCGGGCGTGTTCTGCGCCGGCGTGGCACTCGAGACGTTCACGGTCGAGCCCGCGAAGCGGTCCGCGAGTCCTGGTCGAATGGTCGGCGTTGGCGCGCGCGTCGGGACTGTCGCTGGCGTCACCGTCGCGTCGATGACCCGCCGAGCCGACCCCGTCCCGGGCAGCACATTGGACAGCGCATTGAGCGCCGAGAGGTTGATCGACACGCGCGGGATGATCAGCAAGCCCGCGACCACGGCCAGGATGACCACGACGAGCACGACGAAGACATCGCCCAGCCCGGCATAGCGCGGCTGTACGACGTGGCGCGGTCGCCGGCGCCGCGTCGTGGGCGCGGCCGATTTGGCGGTGTGAGGCGCGGACGGCGGCGGTCCAGGTGCGAGCAGTTGCAAGGTCCGCGCGCGGTCGTACTCGGCGCGCCGAACGGGCGTGCCGAGCACCTCGTACGCGACATTCAGTTGACGTAATTGCGCAATCTCGCCGTTGTTCAGGAGCCGCGCCGCCTGGCGTCGGTAAGTGGTCTGGATCTCCGCGTCGGAGACGCTCGGGTCAAGGCCGAGAATGGCGTACAGGCCAGGGTCGGCGGGCAGCCGGGGAACGGTCGAGGACGCTAAGCCATTGGACTCGTTCAGCGGGACAGGCAGCAGCGGGCTGGCCAGTGGCTCGTTAGCGTCGGTCGCAGCGGAGGTGGCGGATGGATCGGCGCCGTTGGTGGACGACTTGGCGTTCGCCGCCTCAGGCTTGGCACGGCGCGGCACAGGCCATCATGGTACAGCTTGGATTGTGTAGCCAAGCTCGCCGAGCACTTCGCTGGCGGCGCGCGCATCGTTCCATGGCAGCCGTTCGTTGCCGACGACCATGCGCTGTTCGTGGCCTTTACCCGCAAGCAGCACGGCGTCGCCGGCCTGGGCGTGCCGCAGTGCGAGCCGAATCGCGGCGCGCCGATCGAGCTCGACGGTGAAATTGTCATAGGGGTGTGCGCCCGCGGCGATCTGGGCGGCAATGGCCGCCGCGTCCTCCTGGCCTGGGTCGTCGGTGCTGATGAAGAAGTGGTCGGCTTTGCGGGCGGCGAGGGCGCCCATGACCGGTCGGTTCGCGGCGTCGCGCCCACCCGCCAGGCCGAAGACCAGGAAGACGCGCCGCGCCCCCAGCCCGCGCACTGTGTCGAGCGCCTTCTCGAGCGCTTGTGGCGTATGGGCGAAATCGACGACGACGGCAAAGGGCTGACCACGGTCGACGAGATTCATCCTGCCCGGCACGGGCTCGGTCGTGGCAGCGGCCTGACGCAGGTCGTCGACGGTGGCGCCGAAATACGTAGCGGCGCCGAACGCGGCGAGCCAGTTGGAAACGTTGAAGCGGCCGACCAGGCGTGTGCGGATCGTCCGGCCATCCAGGTCAAAGGCCGTCCCACCCGGAGATAGGGACACCGCGCTCGCACGGATGTCGGCAGCGGCATCAAGGCCGTACGTCAGCACCCAAGACGACGTTGCGGCGCGGAAGAACGACACGTTGGCGTCGTCGGCGTTCAGCACCGCCAGACCGTCCGGCGGCAGCCGTGAGAAGAGGCGTAGCTTGGCCGCGCGATAGGCCTCGAACGTCCCGTGGAAGTTGATGTGTTCCGGGCTCAGATTCGTGAACACGCCGACCCGGTAGTCCACGCCGCGCACGCGGTCGAGCTCCAGGGCGTGCGAGCTAGTCTCCAGGATGGCCACGTCCAGTCCCGCGGCGACCATCTCAGCCAGGGTGTGCTGGACCACAGGCGCCTCGGGTGTGGTGTGGTCGACCACGTTCGGCCGCAGCTCGTCGCCAATCTTCGTGTTGACGGTGGTGAGCCAGCCAAGGCGCAGCCCATGGGCTTCGAGCACCGCGCTCAAGAGGTGTGTGGTCGACGTCTTGCCGTCCGTACCCGTGATGCCGACGACGGGGACCCGCCGTGTCGGGTAGCCATAGAAAGCCGCGGCAAGGTCCGCCAGCGCCGCGCGACTACCGGCAACGACAGCGGCCGCGCCCTGCTGCAACGCCTGGGGCAGGAAGTCCAGCCCGTTGCGTTCGAGGCCGGCGATGGCGACGAACAGGTTGCCAGGCTGGAGCTGCCGGGTGTCCTGCGTCAGGCCGTTGACGATCGACGACGGCGAGCCATGAACGAGGTGCGCCTCCGGTACTCCCGCGAGCAGCGACGCCACGGTTTTGGGCGTCGGAACGAACGGCATGTTCCTACAATTTACTCGCGATGCTCCAGACGCCCTTGTCGATCGAGCAGCAGCTCAAGCGCCTTCCAGACAAGCCTGGCGTCTACAAGTTCTACGACGCCAAAGGCGCGCTGCTGTATGTCGGCAAGGCGCAGTCGCTGCGCAGTCGGGTGCGCTCGTACTTCCAGAAGACCGCTGTGCTCGAGCCGCACAAGCAGCAGATGGTCACCGAGGTCGCGGACATTCAGTACCTGCTGGCCGAGACGCCCACGCAGAGCTTGATCTGGGAAGCCGATCTGGTGCGCCACGAGCGGCCGCGCTACAACATCAAACTCCGCGACGACAAACACTACCCGTACATTCGAATCAACGTGCAGGAACCGTGGCCGAAGACTATGGTCGCGCGCAAGATGCAGCGTGACGGTGCACGCTACTTCGGTCCGTTTACCGATGCAACTTCCGTGCGTCAAACACTGGACACGATCAATCGTCTCTTCCCACACATCCTGTGCAATCGAGTTATCACCGGCAAGGATCCACGCGCCTGCCTGTACTACCACATCAAGCGCTGTCCTGCACCGTGTATCGGCGCCATCAACAACGAGGACTATCGACAGATCGTCGATCAGATGGTCGGCTTTCTGGATGGCAAGTCTGACGCCGTGCTCAAAGACCTGCGGGTCGAGATGGAGCAGGCCGCGGAAAGCCTCGAGTTCGAGCGTGCGGCGGACCTGCGCGATCGGATCAGGGCAGCCGAGCGAGTTGTCACGCAGCAGCAAATCGTCTATTCGTCGATGTCCGACGAAGACATCATCGGCGTCCATCACGAAGGGCCTTACTCAAGCGTGCAGGTCTTTCTGGTGCGCGGCGGCCGGCTGATCGGCAAGCAGCACTTCGTGCTCGAGGGCCAGGGTGACGAGAGCGAAGCCGAAATCCTGTGGTCATTCTTGATCCAGTACTACAGCCAGACCACCGACATCCCTGATGAGCTGGTCCTGCCGGAAGCCGTCGATGACATGGACTCGATCAGCGTCTGGCTGACCGATCGACGTGCGGAGAATGGCAAGCGCTCGCGGCGCGTGCGCGTGACCTACCCGCGCATGGGAGAGAAGCGCAAACTGGTCGAGCTCGCCGCGAGTAATGCGAAGGAAGCGCTGGCCCACCTGCAGCAGCAGTGGCTGGCCGACGAGGCGCGCACAACCGGCGCTGTGGTCGAGCTGCAGGAGCTACTGGACCTGCCGCAAATGCCGAACCGTATCGAGTGCTACGACATCTCGCACGTTCAGGGCACAAACCAGGTGGGCAGCATGGTCGTCTTCGAAAATGGCCAGCCGCGGCGCAGCGCCTACCGCCGCTTCAAAATCAAGCACGAGGCAGGCAACAACGACTTCCTGAGCATGCAGGAGGTGATCGGGCGACGGTTCCGGCGCGCGCTGAGCGGGCAGCTGCGCCGATCGCCCGAGCAAGGCGCCTGGGACGAGCCGCCTGAAGATGGCGAAGCTCCGCCTGAGGGCAGTTGGGTCGAGATGCCCGAGCTGGTGATCATCGACGGCGGCAAAGGTCAGCTGAACGCGGCGCTCGAGGTGCTCGACGGGATGGAGATCACCGAGCTACCCGTGGTGGGTCTGGCCAAGGAGAATGAAGAGATCTTCGTGCGCGATCGCGCGACAGGTCGGGCACGGATGGATCCGGTCATGCTGCCGCGGACCTCCCAAGCGATGTACCTGGTCCAGCGCATTCGCGACGAAGCCCATCGATTCGCGATCACCTATCACCGCCAGGTGCGCGGACGGACGGGGCTGCGCTCGGCACTGGACGACGTGAACGGCATCGGGCCCAAGCGCAAGCGCGAGCTGCTGCGGCGGTTCGGGTCGGTGAAAGGCATCCGCTCGGCGACGCTCGAAGAGCTGGCCGCGGTGCCGGGGATGTCGCTGAAACAGGCACGCATCCTGAAGACAGCGCTGTAGCGCATACTTGGCGGGCGCGGAAATCATGTTGCTTTTGCACGGCGAGGCAGGCGGTCTGGATGAACTGGTCATCGCCGTGGTCGCCTTTGGCGTGCTGTATCTTGCCGTCAAGCTGGCTGGACGCAAGCCAGCCGATGACGCTGAACAGGCAGACGAGGAGCAACCCGAAGCGGCCCAGCCGCCGGCGGCGCCCCCCCACACGTGATGCTGCGTCGCCTGAGCGCGGTGGCCGTGGCGGCGGCGCTGCTCATCTCGAGTTGTCAGGGGCTGAATCGATCCTCGGCATCAGGTGAGGGCCCGCAGGGGCGCATCTCCTGGCCGAAGGACGGCGACCTGTGGATCTACGACCTCAACTCGCGCCAGCAGACGAAAATCACCAATCTACCCGGCGGTGCGGCGGTGACCGGCGTGTCCTTCTCACCGGACGGCAAGCAGGTCGTCTACAGCCAGTTCTGGCGACGCGAAAACGAGCGTGCGAGTGGCGCCGATCTGTTCATCGCGAACGCCGACGGCTCGAACGCACGCGTGTTTGCACAGCGCGACGCGGCCAACGGCGTCGTCGAGCAGCCGCAGTGGGTAGGCAGTCACGTTTATTTCTCGGTTCGTCGTACGACCGCCGGCCGCGAAGCACTGTCGATTGCGCGCCAGACCGAAGGCGGCCAGCCCGAAACCCTCGTCGACGGCGGCTATAACCCCGCGGTTTCGCCCGACGAGTCGACTCTCGTCTACTTGAGGAACACGCGCGCGGGTCAGTCGATGATGAAGCGCACGATCGGCCAACAGACCGACTGCGAGCTGTTGAGCGATCAGGTGTTCCAGTACCTGAGTCAGCCGCGCATCTCGCCCGACGGCACCAAAATCGCGCTCGGCGGCAGCGGCGAGCCGAGCGCCCAGCCGAGCACGTGTGGTGGCGATAATCGGCCCAAGCCCACCGGCCTGGCACCACTGCTTCAGCTTGCCGACTGGCTTTCGCCCAGCGTGGCGTACGCGACCGCGCACGGCTTGCCGGCCGACGTGTACACGCTCGCCATTGATGGCAGCAATCTGCAACGCGTGGCGGACATCAAGGACGACGATCCAACGGTCGCGTGGTCGCCCGATGGATCGCGCATGGCCATATTCGGCATCGCTGCGCTGTACCTGGTCGACAGCAAGGGCGGGCCGACCACCAAGCTGACCGAGCAAGGCGGCTACGGCGGGCTGGACTGGACCAGGTAGGGCGCGACCGTCTCGTCCCACGCCGCCCGAACGGCGCGTTGCAGTTGGTCCAGGTCACCCGTGTTGTCGATGACCCGGTTCGCATGCGCGACCTTGTCAGACTGTGGCCGCTGTGACTCTACGCGTAGCCGCGCCTGCTGCTCGGTCATGCCACGGCTGGACTGCAATCGTTGCACCTGAAGCTCAGGACTGCAGGTCACGACCCACACGGCATCACAGCGCTGGACCAGGCCGGCCTCGATGAGCCGAATAGCGTCCAACACCACGACCTTGCTGGTGCTCGAGGTGATCCGGTCCTCGATGGCTCGGCGGACGCCTGGTCCAAGGATGGTTTCGAGGTCGCGCAGCGCCGGCGGATCGTGCAGCACGCGGTCGCCCAGCCGGCGGCGGTCGATGGTGCCATCAGGCTGCACAAGATCGCTGCCGAAGCGTTCGGCGATGCGCTGCGTTTGTGGCGTGCCGGGGGCGTACAGGGTGTGGACGAGGCGGTCGGCGTCGACGTACTCAGCGCCAAAGCGGTCGGCCAGTAGTTGACCGACGCTGCTCTTGCCGCAGGCGATATTGCCGGTGAGTCCGAGCAGGAATGGCACGTGCCCGCGGTCTGTTATACATAGGTCGCCCGCCGATGCATCTCAAGCCAACCGCCGACAACACCATCGTCCTCAAGTCGTCCCGTGAGATCGCGCTGATGCGCGAGGCGGGTAAGCTCGTCGCCAGTGTCATCGCCGCGCTCGAGCAGCAGGCTGAGCCGGGCATGACCACGCGCGATCTTGACCACATCGCGGCCACGATGTTCAAGGCGGTCGGCGCGGAGTCGACGGCGCTCGGCTACTTTGGCTACCCAGGCCACATCTGTGTCTCGGTCAACGACGAGGTGGTTCATGGCATCCCGGGCCCGCGCAAGATCAAGCGCGGCGACCTCGTCAAATGCGACGTCGCGGCTCGCTTGAACGGCTACGTTGCGGACTCGACTGGTTGCTTCGCCGTCGGCGGCATGGAGACCCTGGCGGCGCGCACGCGGGAGCTGGTGCAGGTGACACAAGAGGCGCTGTTCCACGGCATACAGCGGGCCATCGCGGGCAACCGTCTGTCGGACATCGGGGCGGCGATCGAGGCGCACGTCAACAAGTACGGCATGTCCGTGGTGCGCGACTTCGTGGGTCACGGCGTGGGACGCAACATGCACGAGGCGCCGCAGGTGCAGCATCACGGCCCGCCCGGCCGCGGCCCGGTGCTGCGGCCCGGTATGTGCCTGGCCATCGAGCCTCAGGTGAACCTCGGCTCACCGAGCGTACGCATGCTCGAGGACGGCTGGACCGCCGTCACCGTCGACGGCAGCCTGAGCTGCCACTTCGAGCACACAGTGGCGATCACGATCGATGGCCCGCAGGTGCTGACGCTGCCTGACGACGACGCGCCGAGCGCGGGTTTGCACTGACCCGACAGCGTCCGCCGTCGACCGGCCACGGTCAGCCGACTGACCGTACACTTAGCGCATGGCAATCAGCGCCCCGCAGACTACGATTGACGAGGCTTTCCGCTCACGATTCGCAGGCTCGGCGGCGCTGTACGAGCGATCGCGCAAGGCCATCGCCGGTGGCATCACCCACGATAGCCGCAACTTTGCCCCATTTCCGATCTACATCGAGCGCGCCGACGGCGCGCGCAAATGGGACGTCGACGGCAACGAGCTGATCGATCACTGGATGGGCCATGGCGCGCTGATCCTGGGCCATGGCCATCCGCAGGTCACCCGGGCCGTCGCCGAGCAGGTCCATCAGGGCACCCACTACGGCGCCTGCCATGAACTCGAAGTGGCCTGGGCGGAGCAGATCGGGCGCATGATTCCGAGCGCCGAATGGGTGCGCTTCACGATGAGCGGCACCGAGGCCACGATGCTGGCCATGCGCGACGCCCGCGCGTTCACCGGTCGCGAGCGCATCATCCGCTTCGCGGGCCACTTTCACGGCTGGCACGACTACGCTATGGCCGGCTACCAGCCGCCCTTCGACACGCCCACCTCGACGGGAATCCCGAAGGCCGTCGCCGAGTCGATGCTCGTCGCCTACCCGAACAACATCGAGTCGGTCAGACAACTTCTCGACGCTCACCCGGATCAGGTCGCGGCGGTGATCCTCGAGCCCGGCGGCGGCTCGAACGGCATCATCCCGACCGATACTGGTTTTCTGCAGGAGCTGCGCACGCTGACCCTTAAGCGCGGGGTCGTGCTGATCTTCGACGAGGTGATCACCGGTTTCCGCTACTCGCCCGGTGGCGCTCAGCAGCTGTACGGCGTGACGCCTGAGGTGACCACGCTGGCCAAGATCGTCGCGGGCGGCTTGCCAGGCGGCGCTGTTGTCGGCAAGCGCGAAGTGCTCGACGTCCAGACGTTCAAGGGCGAGCTGCACCGCGATCGCTTCGAACGCGTGCTGCAGCAGGGCACCTTCAATGCCAATCCGCTCTCGGCCGCGGCCGGCTTCGCCTGTTTGCAGATCGTGGCCGAGGGTTGGGCCACTCAACAGTCGGACGAGGCGGGTGAGCAGCTTCGATCAGGGCTGCGCGAGGTGATGGCCAAGCGCGGCGTTGCCGGCGCTGTAATGGGCACGAGCTCGGTGTTTCAGATCTTGATGGGCGAGGGCATCCAGGAAGCCGTTGAGACGACGGACGTGCAACGCCTGATGGCCGGCCGCGGCGCGGTCAACACACTGCGCAAGGCGATGTTGCTGAATGGCGTCGACCTGATGCGGTCGGGCGGGTTCACGTCGATCGTGCATAGTGAGCGCGAGCTGGCGCACACCATTTCGGCATTCGAGAAGTCGCTCGAGATGCTCCAGGCCGATGGCCTGGCCTAGCGGCTAGGCTGCTCCGGCAGGCTCAGCCTCGCGGTTCACAGTTTCGGTCAGCAGGTCGACATAGGCGATCTGTTTGCCATGGATCGGGCCGCCCTTGTCGTAGATGACCAGGTTGCCCAGCGGGCTGGCCTGGACCTGGGCGTCCTCAGGAAGCTGATTCAGAATCTCGCGCAGCTTGCGCACTTCGATCCACTCAGAGCCGTCGGCGATTCCAGCCATGGCCCTAAGGGTATCGGGTGTCGGGTCTCGGGTCTCGGCTTTCCCCGACACCCGATACCTGACACCCGACACCGCGAACGCAGTGAGCTCTAGTACTCGGGCATCGGCGGCGCGGCGGGCGCCGGCGTCTTCTCCGGGATCTCGGTAATGAGCGTCTCGGTGGTCAGGATCATCGTCGCGATGGAGGCGGCGTTCTCCAGGGCGGAGCGCGTGACCTTCAACGGATCGATGATGCCGCGCTCGACCATGTCGGCGTACTCGCCCTTGGCAGCGTCGTAGCCCTTGCCGGCGCCGCGCTTCTTGACCTCTTCGACGACCACACTGCCCTCGGCGCCTGCGTTGGCACAGATGCGCCGCAGTGGCTCCTCGAGCGCGCGCTTTAGCATCTGCGCGCCCGTCTTCTGGTCGCCAGTCAGCTCGGCGAGTACCGGATCGAGTGCCGATAGCGAGTGGATGAACGCAGTACCGCCACCCGGCACGATGCCTTCTTCGACGGCTGCGCGGGTTGCCGAGAGCGCGTCCTCGACGCGGTGCTTCTTCTCCTTCAGCTCGACCTCGGTGGCCGCGCCGACCTTGATGACGGCGACGCCGCCGGCTAGCTTGGCGAGCCGCTCCTGCAGCTTTTCGCGATCGAAGTCACTGGTCGTTTCGGTGATTTGCGCGCGGATCTGCTGGATGCGACCCTTGATCGCCTCCTCGGAACCGCGACCCTCGACGATGGTCGTCTCGTCCTTGTTGCAAACGACCTTGCGGGCGCGACCCAGGTCCTGAACGGTCGCCGAGTCGAGCTTGCGGCCGACCTCTTCCGAGATCACGATGCCGCCAGTCAGGGTGGCGATGTCTTCGAGCATGGCCTTGCGGCGGTCGCCGAAGCCCGGCGCCTTGACGCCCAGCACGTTGAGCGTGCCGCGCAGCTTGTTCACGACCAGTGTGGCCAGCGCCTCGCCGTCGACGTCCTCGGCGACGATGACCAGGTTCTTGCTGATCTGCAGGAAGCGCTCGAGCACCGGCAGGATGTCGGCGATGGCGCTGATCTTCTTGTCCGTGATCAGGATGTACGGCTCGTCGAGCTCGGCCACCATGCGCTGTGAGTCAGTGATGAAGTAGGCCGAGATGTAGCCGCGGTCGAACTGCATGCCCTCGACGTACTCGGTCTCGAACTTGAGGGTCTTGCTCTCTTCGACGGTGATGACGCCGTCCTTGCCGACCTTGTCCATCACGTCGGCAATCAGGCGGCCGATCTCTTCGTCAGCAGCCGAAATGGCCGCGACCTGAGCGATCTTGGTCTGGTCGGCGACGGGCGTCGACATCGCCTTCAGGTTGTCGACGACGGCCTGGACGCCACGCTCGATGCCGCGCTTGAGCAGCAGCGGGTTCGCACCGGCCGTGACGTTCTTGAAGCCCTCGTTGACGATGGCCTGGGCGAGCACCGTCGCCGTGGTGGTGCCGTCGCCGGCGATGTCGTTGGTCTTGGTGGCGGCTTCCTTCAGAAGCTGCGCACCCATGTTCTCGAATGGATCCTCGAGCTCGATCTCCTTGGCGATGGTGACGCCGTCATTGGTGATCGTGGGCGGGCCAAACTTCTTGTCGAGGACGACGTTGCGGCCCTTCGGGCCGAGCGTAATCTTGACCGCGTCGGCCAGCGCGTCGATGCCGCGCTTCAGGGCGCGACGCGCGTCCTCGCTGTACTCCAGTTGCTTTGCTGGCATGTCTTGTGACTGATCCTCCTAGTTGGTGCCGTTGCTGACGACGATGGCGAGAATGTCGGATTCGCGCAGGATGAGCAGCTCGTCCTGCTCGAGCTTGAACTCGGTGCCCGAATACTTGGCGAAGAGCACCTTCTCGCCTTGCTTGACGTCCGGTATGACGCGCTCGCCAGAATCGAGGATGCGGCCTGGTCCAACGGCCAGAACTTCACCCTGCTGGGGCTTCTCTTTGGCCGTGTCGGGCAGCACGATGCCGCTCCGCGTGACCTCTTCGCGCTCAAGGGGCTTGACCACGACGCGGTCGCCCAGCGGGCGCAGATTGAGACTCGCCATGTGCGATGTCCCTCCCTCTAGAGTGTGCGGGCCACCTGGCCCGTATTAGCACTCAAAGCACACGAGTGCTAAGTCAGGACAAGAATACCAACTCGGATTTAGCAGACGCAACATGCGACTGCCAACTTAGCCGTCAGCCGTCAGGTATCAGCGGTCAGCAGTCAGCAGTCAGCAGTCGGCAGTCAGCAGTCAGGTCGCCGGCCACGATCGCTGATCGCTGATACCTGACACCTGACACCTGACACCTGACACCTGACACCTGACATCT
>Ga0137373_10000914_pt1 | contig 31293 bp, 41 predicted proteins | sample SagtaG_5_FD_104912 | JGI IMG/M metagenome (GOLD analysis project Ga0137373, IMG submission 104912) | Vadose zone soil microbial communities from Sagehorn Ranch, Mendocino, California, USA - Sage1_R_80_16 metaG | ecosystem: Environmental > Terrestrial > Soil > Vadose zone | place: USA... | reverse complement strand
GGGCTCTGCCTTCCTCGCGGTGGCGGTCGACGCGAGGAGTTGCGGCTGCTCTTGCTCGAGCGGCGAAGCGCCATCCAGGCGCGCACGGCCGCCCTCAACCAGCTGAACGCGCTCGTCGTGACCGCTCCCGAGCAGCTGCGTCAGCGCCTCGGCCCGCTCAGCGGCGAGCGGCTCGCGCGAGCGGCGGCTCGGCTTCGGCCAGGTGACGATGTCGGCACCGCGGTCGTGCGCAGGCTCGGCCGCCGGGCCGAGCAACTCAGCCACGAGGTGACGGAGATCGACCGCAGACTGCTCGAGATCCTGACCGAGGTCGCGCCCGCTCTGCTCGCCGAGTGCGGCGTCGGACCGGTCTGCGCCGCGCAGCTACTCGTCTCCAGCGGCGACCCCGACCGGATGGCAAGCGAAGCGTCCTTCGCCGCGCTCGCCGGCACCAACCCCCTCGACACCTCCAGCGGCCAACAACGACGGCACCGACTGAACCGCGGCGGCGACCGCCAGCTCAACCGGGCCCTGCACGTGATCGTGCTCGCCCGGATCCACCACCACGCCGAAACAACCGCCTACTACCAACGCCTGCTCGTCACCGGCAAGACCGCCCGCGAAGCACGCCGCTGCGTCAAACGCGCCCTCGCCCGCTACTTCTACCGCCGCCTCCGCGAGATCCCAACCCCCGCCTTGACAACATAGAAGCGTCCAAATCCGTCTCCGTCGGTTGCGCCCAGATCCGTCTCGCCGTGAACTGGCAAGCCGCGTTTGGCTAGTGCGTGTGCAGTTCGTGCACGACGGGGTGGCCGTGGCCGCAGGCAATCAGCCAGCGGTTGACGGACGAAGAGCTGCACGGCAGCGACAGCCATACGGAAGGCGTCGGCAACGGTGGGGGCCGCAGTGTCCTCCCAGGTGAGGCCCGCAGCCGCGATCAATACAGCGACGACCTGCTCCACGGCGGCCGTGCCAGGCTCGCCGCCAGCGCGCGGGCGCCGTCGCGAAGCACCGGCTCGCCGTGCGTGACGAGCACCCGCTCGACGTCGAGCCGCGTCAACGCGCCCAGCGTCGGTAGGAAGCGCTGCTCATACCAGGTGCGGCGACGCTCGCTCTCGCGGTGCCTCGGCCATACGCGCAGCTCCCCGTCGATCTCGAGCACGGTGTCGCCGAAGGCCAGGGCGCGGTGCGACGGCAGTTCGAACGGGATCTCGGCGCACCGCGGCCGCCCGATCGAATGCGCGCGCACGCCGCCGTCGAGCGTCTCGCCGCCGCGCAGCGGCCGGAGGGCGGAGCGGTCATCGAGCCGCGTGGCGCAGTGCTCGTGCCCGAAGATGGTGACCTCGTGCCGGTTGCGCCAGCGCCGCCAGAGAAGCTCGGAGCCGCGCACGTGCAAGGGGGTTGTGACGAGGATGCGCACGCGTCCGCGCACGATCTCGTCGAGCCCCGCCAGCAGCGGCTCGGCCTCGCCAGCGACGAGCGGGTCGACCAGGATCGTGTCCTCGCCGTCGCGCAGGGCGTACTCCGTCATAGTCGGAGGGATGCCGTTCCGGGTGACCGTGAACCGCCAGAGTCCGGGGGCGAGCTCGTCGAGTGGGAACATGACACCATCATCGCGCCAAGCCGCTCGGCTCGCCGATGAGTGGCGGTTGAGACCCGGCTGGGTGCTCCGCCTCGACCGCGCGACCGCAGCGGGACAGTGACTTCCTCGGCAAGTTCGATTCTGGCGACATTCGAGGGAACCCTGAGGGAACACCATCGCGACCACGTGCGTCCACCCGCGGTCACTCGTTCCAATCTGCGTCCACGCACCGGAACCTGCTCGGCTCGGGCGGTGTAAGAAATCGTGATGAGACTGAGGTTTAAGCAGATCGCGGCCGCTTGCGTCGCGTGCACGATCTTCGTTGCGATCGGCTGTGGGGTCTCCGTGGGCCGGGCGAAATCCGGCTTCCAGGCGCAGACGCGAGAATCGCTGAGCTGTTCCAGCTCTTCTGGCGCAGGGGTTGTCCAGACACTGCGGATGCCCGGGCGACCTGGATTCTTGCTGCTCGCGAAGAACACTCTCTGGGTTGCGATCGCGTCAACCCACCCAAGTGGTCGCGGCGCGCTCGTTCGGATCGATGCACGTTCGGGCCGAGTGCAGCGAATCTTTCGTCTTCCGGTCAACCCCTACCAACTGGCCTTCGGCTTTGGCTCGCTGTGGGTAACGGGCGAGACGAACAATCGGGCATATCAAGGCCGACTGCTTCGTATCAATCCGACAACCGGCCGGGTATTGCGCCTTATTCGCGGACCACAGACCCTCGGGTCCAAGATTGCGACCACGTCGGACGCCGTGTGGGTCGGCGGCGCGGATATCTTCCCGCCCGGCCATTCGGAGCGGGCCGGAGTGCGGTTCGTCTACAAGATCGACCCGAGACGAAACGCTGTCGTCCGCCGGGTGCAACTCCCCGCGCAGGCGACGGTAATCGCATTGCATGGCGATGGACGGTCACTTTGGTCAGTAGGTTGGTGGGGCGTCGTCAAGCTGTCCGCCGCAGGCCGTGTCCTCTTCGTGCAACGCATCGACGGCTCCGGCTGGTCACTGGCGCTAACGCCCGGAGCGGTTTGGGTTCCGCAGCCATTCTTCGGCAGCCGCCCCGTCCGTAAACAGGACCGTCCAGCGCGGCGGCTCCTGCGGATCGCGACCTCTGGTGTGCGGCGAATCTCGGTCATGGAGCTGCAGACTCAACCAGGCCACGTCTCCTCCGCCGCCGGCGTTGTCTGGGTCACGGCGAACGGCGGGCTGGCGCGCATAGACGCAGCGGAAATGCCGCCGAGGCTGACGAAGGTCCCGGTGGATTTCAGCCCCAACTACCACGAGCCCTTCGCCGGAGGCTTGTGGGTCTCAGACCTCCGGGCGAATCGGGTACACAAGATCTGCTGACCCCAAGTATCGCCTCACCGCAGAGTGGCACTTGCCTTCCCGATCGAGCCTGAAGCCGGTTCCGAGTTCGCTCGCAAGCACGAACTCATCGAGGAGAAGACGCGCCGCCCCGATCCGCGCGCGTCGTAGGTCGGCGTCCCCGGGGGCGCTGGAGGGCGGTGTACCCGCGAGCTTGCCACCGTCGACGGCCAGCGTCGCTCCCGTCACGAAGGAAGCCTGGTCGGAGCACAGCCACACTGCGGCGGAGGCGACCTCGATGGGCTGTCCGATCCGGCGCATCGGCATCGCGAGGCCGGCCTTGCTTTGCGCGTCTTTCCCTGCTGTCTGGAGTCGCTCGGTAAGGATTGGGCCCGGCGCGATTTGCGTTGACCCGGACGCCTTGTGCCGCGGACGCCGAGGCGCCCCAGCGAACCGACCGGACGAAGGTCAGCGCAGTCAACGCCGCCGCTCGACCGTTCGGCTCTACCGCCGGCGGACCCCCGACTGCACTCAACGACGACAACTGGGACATCTCCGAACGTGTGTGCGGCCGTACAGTGCGGCCGATGAGCGGTGACGCATTCGCGGAGTTTGAGCGCGCGGGCTGGGAACGCGCGGCGGCCCGCTACGAAGAGTACTGGACCGACACGGTTCTGTTCGTCGAGCCGCTCCTCGACGCCGCGGGAGTGCGCGCGGGGTCGCGGCTTCTCGACGTGGCGTGTGGGCCGGGCTTCGTCTCCGAGGCGGCTGCGGCACGCGGAGCGCATCCGGTGGGCGTGGACGTCGCGACCGCGATGGTCGAGCGGGCTCGCATGCGCTGTCCCGACTTCACGTTCGTGGTGGGCGATGCGCTGCGGCTGCCGTTCCCCGACACGTCGTTCGACGCGGTCACGATGAACTTCGGGATCCTGCACGTCTCGCAGCCGGAGCTCGCGCTCGCTGAGGTGCACCGAGTCCTCGTTCAGAGTGGGCGGCTTGCGTTCACCACCTGGCTGGCGCAGGGCAACGCCGAGGACGAGATCACCGAGGCCGCTCTCGCCGCCCACGCACTCGCAGTCGAGGGACCTGAAGGGCCGAGCTACCACGTGTTCTCCGATCGCGACGAGTGCCGCCGGGCGCTCGCGGGCTGCGGGTTCGACACCGGCTCGCTGCGCATGGACACCGTCACCGCGCTCTGGCGCGTGCCGAGCGCAGACTTCCTCTTCCAAGCACAGCTCAACGCCGGAGTCCGCACCGCCGCAGTGCTGCGTGCGCAGCCGCCCGACCGGCTCGAGGCCATCCGCGCGGTGATGGCCAACGCTGTTCGCGGCTACGCGGACGGCGAGGAGTTCGCGCTGCCGATCGCCGCACGCCTCATCTCATCTCGAGCGTCACGCCCTGCCGGTGACGGCCAGGCTGACCGCGAACGCCAGTAGTCGAGATCAGACGAGGCGCGTGTCTCAGCCTTGGCCGTACTCGTCGTGGCGACGGAACCACGGCCCGGTCTCGTTGCGCCCCTTGGGTGCCCGGTCGAGCCACGGGTACATGCCCAGAGGGCGTCCACTCCGCGGGCGTAGGCGGAGTAGGTGTGGGAGACGACTCCGTCCTCGAGCGCGAACGCGCTCATCCCGGGCGCCTCCCGCGTGTACGTCGCCGCGTCGGTGCCGACCATGGCCGCGAACTCGGCGACAGGGCCTTCTTCGCCCGCTTCCAGGACCGGCTTCACGTCCATCGACCGGTAGTTGTATTCGATGTTTCCCTGGCGTTGCTGCTCCTCGGTGTACGAGGCGTCGAAGTCGTAGTTGAAGTCGCTGCCGAACGAGGATGCCCACGGAAAGCTCCAGCCCATGCGGCGCTTGTAGGTCTGGAGCTTCTCGAGCGGCGCGCGCGAGACGGCGATCATCGCGACGTCGTGGTTTTCGAGGTGGACGACGGAGCCGTTGAAGCCGGAGAAACGAACGCCGGACGCTCAGCTCAACCCTTAACCAACTTGCGCTCTATCTCAGCGAAGAACGCCGCCGAGAGGCGATCGAACTCTGCGGCTTTGATCCAAATCCGGTCACCGATGCGGAGCTTCAAGACCGACTCCTCGGGCACCAGTTTGATCACGTTGTTGCCGCGGAGGATCCCGTCGTTGTTCCCGCTAAGGGACGCGCACGGTGAGCGATCGATCATTCGCCGCTCACCCAGAGGGCATCTCGAGACCGTGGGCTGAAGATTTCAGATCTTCGTAATCCGCGTGAAAGGGCTGCGCAAGCTCTCGCTGCCATCCTCATCCAACTCTCCGGATTGGCACATCACAGCGAACAAGGAGGAAGGCATGAGGAGTCTCCTACTGGCAACACTCGCTTCAGGGCTCGCGGTCCTTGCGTTCGCGGGAGCAGCGACGGCCGGCGGATCGGGTGGCGTGACAGGTCCGGCGTTCTACGTCGACGGTCAGCTGTACCGCACGGTCAATACGCCCACCGATCTCTCGAGGACCGGTGCGCCGGACTCGAGCTTCGACACGATCTACCAGTTCTTCGGCTTGCAGCCGAACGTCGCCACGGCCGCCCCGGGTGATCCCGGCTTCAACGGCGGTCGTTGGAGGGTGCACGGACTGCAGTTCGCGGACTACGCCGCCGCCGTTGCGCAGTACGACACGAACGACAGCGGCGACTTCGACAGCGACGAGGAGGTCGCCGCGGCCATCGCAGGAGGCGCAGCGACGGACATCGGAGTGATCAAGAGCTTCGAGTGCCCCGTGATCCACGTCTCGCACTCCTAAGCGACCGTTGGGGCCGGCGCGACGCTCACCGTGCCGGTCCCTTCACCCCTTACGGATTTCTGAATTCTGAGTAGAGACAGGCTCGTTACAGCCAGAATGTGTTCATGCCAAGCGTTCTAGTCGTCGACGACGAGGCGATCGTCCGCGACGTCGTCGTCCGCTACCTGCGCCGTGACGGCTACGAGACGCACGAGGCGGCGACCGGCGACGAGGCGCGAGAGATCCTCGAGGCCGAGAGCCCGGAGCTCGTCGTGCTGGACGTGATGCTCCCTGGCACCGACGGCCTCGAGCTGTGCCGCTGGATCCGCTCGCGGTCGGAGCTACCGGTGATCATGCTGACCGCACGCGGCGACGAGACCGACCGGATCGTCGGCCTGGAGCTCGGCGCAGACGACTACGTGACCAAGCCCTTCTCCCCGCGGGAGCTCGCAGTCCGTGTTCGCAACGTCCTCCGCCGAAGCCGTCAGTCTCCTGCCGAGTCCGAGCGCGCCGTCTTCGGTGAGTTCGAGGTCGACTCGGCCGCCCGCGAAGTTCGGCGCGACGGCGAGCTGCTCAAGCTGACCGCGAAGGAGTTCGATCTGCTCTGGTTCCTCCTCTCGCATCCGCGGCGCGTCTTCTCCCGCGAGCAGCTGATGGACGGCGTCTGGGGATACACGAACGCGCTCGATACCGGCACCGTGACCGTTCACATCCGGCGCATGCGCGAGAAGATCGAGGAGGACCCGTCGCGGCCACGGTTCCTCGAGACGGTTTGGGGCGTCGGCTATCGGTTCAGTCCGTGACCGAATTCGCGGTCATCGTCGCGCTGAGCACGCTGACCGCCGGTCTCGCAATCACCTTCGCGCTGCGGTTGCTGCCCACCCTCAGGCTCCAGATCGCCGCGCTTGCGCTCGTCGCTGTCACGCTCCCGCTCGCGGCGGTGACGCTGGGCGGCCTCGTCATGTTTCACATGCACGACGACGTCAAGCTGCTCGAGGTCGCGGCGGCGTCGGCGTCGACGGCGCTCGTCGCGGCGCTCCTGCTGGGTCAGTAGATCACGCATCGCGTTCATTCCCTCGAACAGGCCGCCGCGCGACTTGCCGCAGGCGAGCTGACTGCACGCGCGCCAAGAGACGGACCACGCGAGGTCGCCCGGCTCGGTGCGTCGTTCAACGAGATGGCGACGAGTGTCGAGCAGCTGTTCGACGCACGGCGACAGCTCGTCGCCTGGGCGAGCCACGACTTGCGTACGCCGCTTTCGGCGATTCGGGCAATGCTCGAGGCGATCGAAGATGGCCTCGCGCAGCCGGATGAATACCTACCGGCGCTTGGGGAGCAGGCCTCTGCGCTCGGCGTGTTGATCGACGATCTGTTCGAGCTCGCGCAGATCGACGCCGGCGCGTTGACCCTCGAGCTGCGCGAGACGCCGCTCGGCGAGCTCGTCACGTCGTGCGTCCGGGGCCTCGAGGCCGACGCGCGTGCGCGTCGCGTGCGGCTGGAGTTGGCGCTCACGGAACCGCTCCCCGGCGTGCGATGTGTCCCGCAACACGTGCAGCGGGTCCTGCTCAACCTGCTGACCAATGCGCTCCGGCATACGCCCTCCGACGGCTCCGTCGTCGTCACGGCAAGACCCGTTGGCGAGGAGCTGGAGGTGGTGGTCGAGGACACTGGGGACGGCCTCACGGAGGAGGCTCAGGCGCGGATGTTCGACCGGTTCTGGCGCGCTGATTTGGCGCGAACGAGCGGAGGGGGAGGAGCCGGCCTGGGCCTCGCGATCGCGCGGGGTCTGATCGAGGCGCAGGGGGGCCGCATCTGGGCTGAGAATCGCGCCGGCGGCGGCGCTCGCGTCGGTTTCAGCCTTCCCATCGCCGCACGCCAGGCCCGGCATGCCGGCGATCGGCGACTCCTGCCCGTCGGGCCCTAACCGTCCGCACCGCGCGGCGAAGAGCCGCCTCGTGTTCAGCTTGCGCGCAGGGCCTTCGGACCCTAATAGTCTGATATAAGACTATCTGTGGATCGAGATGATCTCGGCTTCCTGCTCGCCAAGGCCACCCAGCGCTGGAACGAGCTCCTACAGGAGCGGTTCCGCACCGCCGGCTGGGGCGAGGTGCGGCCGAGCTACGGCTCGATCCTGGTGCCGCTGTTCGAAGAGGACGGCCTGCGCATGGGCGAGCTCGCGCGCCGGGCGCGGCTGAGCAAACAGACGATGACCACGATGGTCCGCCTACTCGAGCGCGCGCGATTCGTGTCCCGCAAGCGCGACCCCGACGACGGGCGTGCGTTTCGCATCGTCCTCACCGCCAAGGCGCGCCGATTCGAACCGATGGCGGAGCGCACGCTCGCCGAGCTCGGCGCCCTCGCGCAGGACCGGCTCGGCGAACGGCGGCTCGCTTCTGTCAAGCAGGGACTGAAGGAGTGGATCGAGACATGAGACATCACACCGTCACCACCACGCTCGCCACACCCCCCGACGAAGTCTTCGCCTACCTCGCCGACATCGAAAAGCTGCCCGAGTGGGCCACTGAGTTTGCGGGCGAGCTGAGACTTGTCGACGGCCGGCACAAGGTTGTGAACGGACTCGGCGAGTTCTTCTTCGAGATCCGCGCCGACCCTGAGTCGGGCGTGATCGACATGCTTGCCGGCCCGAACGAAGACGCCCTGATCTGCTTCCCCACCCGCGTCGTCCCCACCCCGGCAGGCGGCAGCGCCTTCACCTTCACGATGTTCCAGGCACCCGGCCAGCCCGATGAGCAGTTCGAAAGCCAGCACGCGTCGCTACTCCGCGAGCTCGAGAACCTGAAGCGGCGCTTCGGCCCAGCAACCTAGTTGTCGGCCGCGGCATGGATCTCACGCAGAAAGCTAACTCCTGACCGATGAGTTTCTGTCGAGCCGTGGATTGGAATCGGTGAGGGCCTGAACGGACCCACGTGGGGGCCGGGCCGAACCAATCGGAGGTGAGCGGCATGGTGGACGTGACGGTGGCATCGTTCGAGGAGATGGAGCCGATCTACGGCGGGCTCGCGCGGAGGGCCCGGGCGTCTCTGGGCGTGACCGGTTGGGGCATGCAGGTGATGACGCTGCCTCCGAACTGGGACGGCTACCCCAACCACAGGCACGACGCGAGCGTGGAGGACGCAAACCAGGAGGAGGTGTACATCCCGCTCGAGGGCTCCGGTCTCCTGTACGCCGACGGCGAGGCCTTCGAGCTGCGGCCCAGCCTGATGGTGCGGGTGGGTCCCGAGCAGCTGCGCCGGATCCTCCCCGGCGACGAGGGCATCCGCTTCGTGGCGCTCGGCGCTGTGCCGAGCGCGTTCGATCCGTCACCGTGGACAGAACTGGGTGGGCCGCCGCCCGTTCCCCCGGCCAACGCCTGAGTGTTCGATTGGAAGCGACCACCCTGGACCAATCCATACTCGTCGCCGCCCAGGCCGGCGACGAGCAGGCGTTCGTCCGGCTGACCGCGCCCCACCGACAGCCGCTGCACCGGCATTGCTACCGCATCCTTGGCTCGCTGCACGACGCCGACGATGCGCTGCAGGAAACGATGCTTCGGGCCTGGCGAGGTATCGACCACTTCCAGCCGCGAGCGCCGCTCAGCTCGTGGCTGTACCGGATCGCGACCAACGTTTCCCTGCGCATGTTGGAGCAGCGAAGCCGGGACTCGGCCGCCGCGGTGGACGCGCACCTCGAGCCGTACCCGGACCAGCTGCTGGCCGACGTGGCCTCGCCGGCCGCCGGGCCGGAGGAGTCCGTGGAGGAGCGCGAGCGGATCGGGCTCGCGTTCGTGGCTGCAATGCAGCTGCTGCCACCTAAGCAGCGCGTAACGCTCGTGCTGCGCGACGTCCTCGATTGGTCGGCGCGCGAGGTCGCCGACCTCCTCGACGACACCGTGCCGGCCGTCAACAGCGCGCTGCAGCGCGGCCGCGACCGCCTCCAGCGCGAGCGTCAGGAGCGCAGCCTCGCACGCGCGCACGCGCCGGCGAGCGCGGCAGAAGAGGAGCGCGTCATGCGCCGCTTCCAGGAGGCCTGGGCGGCGGTCGATTTCGACGGCATCGTCGCGCTCCTCGCCGACGACGCGCTTCTCACGATGCCCCCGGAGGCCGCGCGCTTTGAAGGCAGCGTCCAGATCGGCAGATTCTTCGCCACCGCCCCACTCGAGGGCCGTCTCGACAGGATCCAGCTCGTCCCGACGCGCGCCAACGGCCAACCCACGCTCGCCGCCTACGCCGAGGAACAAGGCGACGGCGTCTTCGAAGCCTACGGCGTCATGGTGTTCGCCATTCGCGGCGACCGGATCGACGGGATCACGGGATTCGCCCGCCAGCCGGCGCTGTTCACCCGCCTCGGCCTCCCGACCCAGGTGGCGACGACCGCAAACCGAGAAGGGTGAACGTGCGGGCCCTGTTCCCGTCGCGGTGATCGAGTCGGAGCTGCAATCAGAGCGCTTGCCGCCGACCGCCCTAGGTCCCTTCGATCCAGCGTGCTCGAGTCCGTGAACGACATCGCCGCCCCGCTCGGACACGCAAGCGTTCAGTCGATCCACTCGACGTTGTAGCGCGGCCCCGCCTCGAGCATCCGTGCGATCAGCTCGTCGGTCAACGGCAGCGGCGGACCAGTGGGATCGTCAACCGGCGTGCATACATCGCGGAACCCCTCCATCCCCGCAGGGGTGTATACGGCGATCATCCTCGCCGGCTTCGCTCCGTCGTTTCGGTAGGAGTGGCCCGTGCCGCGCGGCACGAAGACGGACTGCCCGGCCGAAACCGATCGGCTCTCGCTGCCCGCGGAAAACGTGATGGTGCCCTCGCTGATCATGAAAAGCTCGTCTCGACGAGGTGCCGGTGGGGCGGCGGCCCGCCGCCGACGCCGACCAAACAGTCGAGCGCGAACATCGAGCCACCCGATTCCTCTCCCGTCACGAGGAACGTGTACATGTCACCGGGTCCCCACCACGAGCGTCCAGCTTCACCCGCGGTCGTCCGCACCACTCTTCCGCCCACGTCTGCCATACCCCCCCTCGTTCGCGCGCAACCGGCCGTCGTCGCCAGCCGAGGCAGAGCAGTGTATTGGGTCGAGCCGAGCTGACATGGCTGTCTCGAGGTCGAAGGAAGTGGAGATCCTCATGCTCCGCCACGAGGGCGGTGTTACGACGGCAGCCTGCTCGACTGAGGCCGACCCACACCGCTGACCCGAGATGGCGCAACTTCGATGCGGAAAGAAGTGGGACCGGGCCACGGCCTCGCCTCGCCAGAGACGCGAATCGATAATCGACTCTGATCGAGGGCGAGAAGAACATCATCGAAGTCGCGCAAGGCGATGAGTTCCGGCTTCGGTCGGAGTCTCACTTCCCGAAACCGGAGATGTTCCGGAAGCGTGAACGACAGACACCTACAAGGAGGTCGAACAGATGAGCACAGTCGCAACGACGGTCGGCAAGTTCGTCTGGCACGAGCAGGTCTCCTCCGACCCCAAGCAGGCGCAGGACTTCTACACGCAGCTGTTTGGCTGGGACACGGAGGTGTTCAAGCCCGGCGAGGCCGACTACACGATGATCTCGTCAGGCGGACAGAGCCACGGCGGCTTCAGCAAGGCCATGGAGGGAGCGCCTCCACCGCATTGGCTGAGTCACGTCCGGGTGCAGAAGCTGGACGAGACGATCGAGAAGGCGAAGAGCGCGGGCGGGAAGCTCGCGGCCGGTCCATTCGAGATGGGCGAGGTCGGACGCATCGCGATCATTGCCGACCCGCAGGGCGCCTACATCAGCGCGTACGAGCCGGAGCGCCAAGGGCCCGGCTCCGAGGGCGTCTTCGTGTGGGACGAGCTCGGAACGACCGACCCCGACGAGGCGCAGCGCTTCTACGGCGAGGTCTTCGGCTGGACAACCAGCGATATGGGGCCTGAGTACGGCGGCTACAGGATCTTCAACCGCGGCGAGACCGGCATCGCCGGACTGATGACCCTTCCCGACGACTCGATGCAGCCGCACTGGCAGCCGTACGTCGCGGTCGACGATCCTGACGCGACGACAGAGAAAGCAAAGGAGCTCGGCGGCTCCACGCTCATGGAGCCGATGGACGTCCCCAAGGTGGGTCGCATCGGCGTCCTCCGCGATCCGCAAGGCGCAACGTTCGGGATCATCAAGCCCGACCCTTCCTAGGTCTCGCCAACCCGGCCGCCGCCACGCGGGCGGCGGCCGGCGGCGGTTCGTCCGTCAGAGGGCTCCCTCCATTCCTTCCTCGTCGGTCTGCAGGGTCACCGCGAAGGACGGCCGAGTGCCGGCGCGAATTGATATCCGTGGCGACCACCGATCGAAAGCTTCATAGTCACATCCACCCGCAATCACCATGCTGGCCGATCGCCTTCGCGTCTCGGTCGTCAGCGCCGTGACGATCGCGCGGCGGGTCGTCCAGCCTCACCGTGAGTCGCTGGGCCCGCACGGGCTCTTTCCCGGAATCGAGATCGGAATGCTCGTCCGCTTGCTCTCAGCCGATCCGGTCGCCGTCTCGGTTTGATGGTGCGCCACGGCGCCAGCGGACGATCGTGGCGCCCGGGATCGCGCGTGGCCCGGTTGCACGCGAGCCATAGCTACCGCTTCGTGCTGCTTCTCATCCTGGCCACGTTCGTGTTCGTCATGACCGCGCCGGAGGAGACCTGGGCGCTGAGCGCTCTCGGGCTACTCCTCTGCGGCACGCTCATCGTGACCATCTGGACGTCCGGCCTCGGCTGGAATCTCCCCAGGACGCTGCTTGTGATCGCGATCGGCGTAGCGGTTGCGGTGGTCGCCGAGACCGCAAGTAGCCAGGAAGGCGCCGGAGCGGTGTGGCTCGTCGGGTTCGTACTCGCGGCGACGATCATGGCGGTGATCGCGCTCGGTGTGGTCGATCAGGGTGAGGTGAACGGCCAGTCCATCGTCGGCGCGATCTGCATCTACCTGCTGCTGGGTCTGCTCTTCTCGTTCGCCTATGGATCGGCGGCGAAGCTCGGATCGGGCTCCTTCTTCGCGCAGGGAACCGACGGCACAGCGGCGATCCGCCTCTACTTCAGCTACATCACGATGGCCACCATCGGCTACGGCGATTACAGCCCCGCCGGGGACTTCGCGAGGACGCTGGCCGTTCTCGAAGGGTTGCTCGGCCAGCTGTACCTGGTGACGGTCATCGCGCTCCTCGTCAGCCGCGTGGGCAGACGGCCAGAGGGCTCCGGCTAGCGCCTTCACCGTAGGCCGGGAGCGGCCACCGCGGGCTGGCTCGGGCTGCTCCGCCACAAGGGGCTCGGGCTGCACGACAGTGATCGCAAACGCATCAGCGCCGAGTTGGGACGGATGTGAGGCGTTTCAAAGGTAAGGTCGGACACCCAGAAGACCGAGCTCGGCGGCTCGGTTAATCGCCGCGCTGCGGCTGGACACGCTGAACTTGCGGTAGATCGAGATCGCGTGTGTCTTGATCGTGTTGCGCGAGAGGTGGAGCCGCGTCCCCATCTCTCTGAAGGTCAGATGAGTGGAAAGGAGCTGCAGTACGCGCAGCTCCGCGTCGGTGAGCGATGCGGCCCAGGCGTCGATCGGCGCGAGTGCGTCGGTGCGAGCCCGCAGCTCCGCCATCTGCCCCTTGTTAGGTTGGTAGGTGTCGGCGATGAGCCCGAGACGTGGCTGCCTGGAGGGGCTCTCGTGCGGGTTCGCGTTGTCGGCGGACAGAATCCTCGCGATCTCGACTAGCAGCTCCGCTGCGGTATCCGCGGTAGTCGTGCCCGCCGCGAGTCTGTGCTCGGCGTCTGCGCGCATGCGCTCGATCCCGTCGGCACCGAGGACCGAGCGAAGCATCGAGATCCACGGTTGGATCGAGCCTGCCTCGCTCGAGACGGATGCCGGATAAGGGGCCACGGCAGCGATGCGAGCACTCTCCCGCAGACGCCGCTGATCAGCAATGAGGCTGGCACCCCAAATCACGAGGTGAACTCACCGGCGGTCACCACCGCACGACTCCGGTCTGCAACCAGAGCTCAATCGCGTTACCTTTGTGACGATTGTGGCTGAGCTGACCGAGGGAACCTCGGCGCTGGCATCGGCGCCTGCCGCGGAGGCGAGTCAGCCTCCGCCCGCGGGTGCGTTCCAAGCGCTCGCGCTCGTTGTGATCGGGGCGATCGCCGCCGCGGTCACGGTGTGGCTGGTTGCGCGAAGCCCCGTGCTTCGGCAACCGGAGATTACGGCGATCCTGCGAGGGCTGATCGTGGCGTCGTATGTCGCGGTCGGGGTTTACACGTGGTGGCTACGGCCGACCAGCCGGCTTGGCCCACTCGTCGCCGGGGTCGGTTTCCTCTTCGCCGCCACCTCCCTGATGGCGTCGGCTACACCCATCGTGTACTCCCTGGGACGCGTCGTGCTGGGTGCCTTCGTCGTCTACCTCATGTACGTCTTCCTCTGCTTCCCGCGCGACCGGCTCCGATCGGCGCTCGATCGCTGGTTCATCACCGCAGCCACCCTTGCGAGCCTGGTCGCGTGGGCGGCGGCGATCGCCCTGAGCGAGACTCTGCCCCCAGCCGGCGTGCTCGCGCAGTGCGACGGCCCTTGCCCGACCAACGCCTTTCAGCTCGTCAGCTCGTCTGCCGCCGTCGAGGGAGCGGTCAACGGCTTGATCATCTGGCTCACGCTGTTCGTCTTCGTCGGAGCAGTGGCCCTGCTGGTTCAGAAGCTGCAGGCGCCGTCCCGCCTCCGCCGCCGGGCGATCACGCCGCTGCTCTACACCTTCGTGGCCTTCGTGAGCATCCAGGTGGTCTACGTCTTCCTCGTGCGAATACTCCACGTAGGCGGCGGTGACGCCCTCCGGCCATTGGTCGCCGTGGCGGCGCTCGCGATTCCCGGCGCCTTGCTCGTCGGCCAGATACGCGGACGCATCTTCGCGGCGACGAGCCTCGGGATGGTCGCGGCTCGGGCGAGCGCGGAGCCGCTCGACTCCGCGCGCGTGGAGAGCCTCATCGGCGAAGCGTTGGGAGATCCCGGGTTGAGGCTCGTCCTCTGGGCTCCCGAGCAGGGCGCATACGTCGACGTGCTGGGTGCACCTGTCGATCTGCCGACGGATTCGCCAGATACCTCCGTGACCCCGGTCCTCCGCAGCGGCCGACCGGTGGCCGCACTGATTCACGATCCTGCGCTGGACATGGACGCGGAGGTGGTAGAGGGACTGGCGGCCACCGCCTTGATGCTGCTCGAGAACACGCGCCTCGTGGACGAGCTGCGTGCGTCCCGGGCGAGGATCGTCGACGCCGCCGAGCACGAGCGCCTTCGTCTGGAACGTGATCTCCACGACGGGGCGCAGCAGCGCCTGATGGCGATCCAGATCAAGCTGGCCCTGGCACAGGAGTCGGCGAACAAGGGCCACATCCCAGAGCAGCTCGAGGAGATCCGGGCAGATGCAGCGGCAGCCGTCGAGGAGCTGCGAGTCCTCGCACACGGCATCTATCCGACGATGCTGGTCGAGCGAGGGCTTCCCGACGCGCTTCGCTCCGTGGCGTTGACGGCGCAGATCCCGATCGACGTCGTCGACGAGGGCATCGGGCGCTGTACGCCCACCGTCGAAGCAGCCGCCTACTTCTGCGCTACCGAGGCAATCCAGAATGCGGTCAAGCACGCCGGCCCGGGGGCACGGGTCACCGTCAACCTCGAGCGTAGCGACGAGAACATCGAGTTCGAGATCAGCGACGATGGAGCGGGGATGGGGCCGACAAGGTTGGATGGGATGGGCCTGACAAGCATGCGAGACCGCATCGGCGCGGTCGGCGGCGTGCTCGAGGTCGTCTCGACGACTGGAGAGGGAACTCGGGTCCGCGGGACGATCCCGATCCCTGACGCGATCACATTGCCAAGCGGGCAGAGGGGGCTCAGGAAATGACGATCCGGGTGATTCTCGGCGAGGACAGCTTCATTGCCCGCGAGGGAATCACGCGCACGCTCGAAGGCGTCGAGGACATCGAGCTCGTGGCCGTTTGCGACGACCTCGATTCGCTGCGGGAGGCCGTCCTCGAATCAGGCGCTGACGTCGTGCTGACGGACATCCGGATGCCGCCGACCAATACGGACGAGGGCATCCGCTTTGCCGGCGAGCTTCGCTCCACCCATCCGAACGTCGGCGTCGTCGTCCTGAGCCAGCATGCTGAGCCGCTCTACGCGATAGCGCTCTTCGAAGAGGGCTCTTCCCGTCGTGCCTACCTGCTCAAAGAGCGGGTCAGCGACCCGAGCGAGCTGATCCGTGTGCTGCGGGAGGTCGCCGAGGGGCGCTCGGCCGTCGATCCGAGCATCGTCGAACGCCTGCTCGACCTAGGGCGGCATCGAGAGAACTCCCGGCTCGACCTGCTCACGCCCCGAGAGCTCGAGACCCTCGCTCTGATCGCCGAGGGCCGGAGCAACGGCGCTATCGCCGAATCGCTCGTGATCACGAAGCGCGCGGTCGAAAGGCATATCAACGCGATCTTCTTGAAGCTCGACCTCGGAGCCTCCGACGACATCAGCCGGCGCGTCAAAGCAGCACTCCTGTACCTGGCCGGACAGGTCGGTTAACACTGGCGAATTCCGCATGCACGCACCGTGGCGATCGCACCGAGCAGCGGCCACAATGACTGGCACCCATGCCGGCCGACAAGGAGCCCGACGTGATCACGGATCACCCCGTCCGCGTACTCGCGGTCGACGACGATCCGGCGTTCCTCGCCTTGATCAACCGGCTCGTGGACGCGACGTCAGGGCTCGAGACAGTCGGCGAGGCAACCTCGGGTGAGCGCGCAGTCGAGGCGGTCGAGGACCTGCAACCGGACCTCGTTCTCATGGACGTCCGCATGCCCGGCGTCGGCGGAATCCACGCGACGAGGCTGATCAAGGCGACGCGGCCCTCGACGCTGGTCATCCTCGTCTCCACCACGCACCCCGATGAGCTTCCCGTCGAGGCGGGCAACTGCGAGGCCGACGCAATCATCTGGAAGAGCGACCTGCACCCACGACTGCTCGACGAAACTTGGCTCCGCCACCGCCGTCGAACCCAGACGGAAAGCCGCTAAATCGCGCGCTGGCTGTCGCCGCTTTGAAGGCTTGGATGCGGTTCCAGAATCTCATCACGATGGGATGATGAATGAGCTCGTTGCTTCCGCCAAAGTCTGAGTAGCGACGGATAACCGCCGCTACTCAAGGGAGGACAATATGTGGTGGGGAATCGGAATCGGCGGCGCTTTCCTGTACCTGCTGGTGGCGTTCACGCTCGGCCTGATGACGCTCAGAAACGGGCACGGATGGATGTTCTTCTTCGGGATCTTCTTCCCGATTCTCTGGATTTTCGGCGCGTTCATGTCGCCGCCGGATAGGGTGGCGCAGGCCTAGGCTGGGCCCTGATACCGAGCGGACCGATGCTCGTTGTTCTCGGGCATCGGCTGTTCCGGGTTGTAGTTCCGGGCGCTCACGCGCGGTCAATGCACCGTGCTTACGCCCTTTTGAGGCCATACCGGGTTTCCGACATCCCTGGCTCGGTTTCAGGCGCGACCGCAAGGCGGGTGAACGTGAGCCGCGCGTGCCAGATCCCCCAGAAGACGAGCGCGGCGAGGATCGGCGCCCCCGTCACGACCGACACCAAGACGAAGCTCCCGACGCCGGAGCCGAGCAGCACCACGAGGCGGAGGGCCGCGCGCCCGAGGCAGTAGATGCCCCAGACGACCGACTGCATGCCGAACTCGCGCCGGTACGGCGCGCTTGCGCGAAACTCCGGCGGGAACGGATACCACACGTTCGCGAACACGCCGATCAGCGGGCGGCCCACGATCACCGACCCGAAATAGGCAAGGCCCCAGCAGGCGCTCAAGACCACGGGTTGGGCGAGATAGACCGTCGCGCTGTTCGCCGCGAGCGCGACGAGCGCCTGGATGACGACGAAGATCGCCGTCGCCACGGCGAGCGCCCCACCCCGCTGGCGACGGATCTGCCAGCCGGCGATCACCAGAGACAGGAACATGGCGCAGACGACGGCGCCGGCGAGCCCGAGGAGCTTCCAGGCGCCGTAGAAGACGACGACCGGAACGATGCTCTCGATCCCGAACTGGGGCAACCCTCGCTGCATGAGCGACCGCCAGGTCGGCTCGGGCAGCTCGTTCACGCTGCCCGGCGCAAACGGCGTTCCTGCCGAGCGCACCATTCGATCCCCCACTCGCAGTAGTCGAGGCCCCACCGATAGACGAGGTCCACGAAGGGCGGGTCCGGGCCCGTGCCGTCGTCGAGGGCGCGTAGGTGGGCGAGCATCTGCTCGTAGCCTTGGCGCCTCGCCTCGAGCAACCCGAGCCCGAGCTCGTCCGGCCCGACATCGGCGAAGAAGAGCCGGAGCAGCGACTCGTCTCGCAGCTCGATCCGCGTCTCCCGCCCCTGCAGCCAGTCGTTCAAGGCCTGCCGGCCTTCGGGCGTGATCGTGAACACCCGCCGCGACCGCCCGCCACGCGGCGCGTCCGCTCCCGCGATCCAGCCGACGTCCTCGAGCCGGGCCAGCTCGGGATAGATCTGGCCGTAGCTTGCCGCCCAGAAGTGGCGAATCGTCCGGTCGACGATGCGCTTGATGTCGTAGCCGCTGCGTGGCTCGAGCGCGATCAGCCCGAGCACCGCCCAGGTGACGGCGGTAGGTTCCATGCATCGCGACGATATATCTATGAGGAGTATCTGTCAAGCTCCCTAGGCGGATGCCCCGGACCGGCGCGCAAGCCTGCCTGGCAGGATGGGCCCCATGCCGGCACTCCCGCTACCGGTCGAAGTCGACGCCTTCCTGCGGCAGCCGAACCCGGCCGTCGTCGCCTCATTGCGGCGGGACGGCTCGCCGCACACCGCCGCCACCTGGTACCTCTGGGACGGCGAGCGCGCGCTCTTGAACATGGACGAGAGCAGGCTGCGGCTCCGCTTCATGCGCCGTGATCCCCGCGTGGCGCTGACCGCGCTCGGCGACGACGAGTGGTACCGGCACGCGAGCCTCCTCGGCCGGGTTGACGAGCTCGTCGAGGACGAGGGCTTGCACGACATCGACCGGCTCGCACGCCACTACACGGGCTCGGCCTTCAGCAACCGCCGGGCCAGCCGCTTCAGCGCCTGGGTCAAGCCTGAGTTCTGGCATGCCTGGGAGGGCGCGCACCCCTGGCCGCGCTGACGGACGAGCTGCGCGGCCGTCTCGACGCGGTCCTGCGCGACATCGGCTTCGGCCGGCTGGTCGGCGTCGAGGTCGTGGGCTGGGAGCCGGGCCGGGCCTGCACACGGCTCGTGCCGACCGCGGAGCAGACAAACGTGCACGGCTTCGTCCACGGCAGCGTTCTCTTCGCCCTGGCCGACACCGCCTTCGAGGTGGCGTGCAACAGCCACGGGCGGGTATCCGTCGGCCTCGACGTCTCCGTCCACTACGCGGCCCCCGTCCGGCCGGGCGAGACGCTCGTGGCCGATGCGGTGGAGGAGACGAGGTCGCGCCGGATTGGCTCCTACCGGGTCGAGGTGAGGGGCGAAGACGGGCTCGTCAGGTGCACGGCGCTCGCGGTAGCGTTCCGCACCGACCGCTGGCACCTTGGCGAAGACGAGTGGCCGCCGGAGTGGCGGAACGCGCACTAGCCGGCCCGGACGAAGCACCCGGCGTAGGCTAGGCGCATGGAAACCGAGCAGGCTCAGAGCATCGAGGGCCTCCGCGCGGGCCGGGAGCGGCTCGTGCCGCGTGGCGTTGCGACCACCGACTTCACCGTCTCGCGGGCCGAGGGTGCGACCGTCTGGGATGCCGCCGGGCGCGAGTACCTGGACTTCGCGGGCGGAATCGCCTGCCAAAACCTAGGACACAACCCCGAGGCGGTCGTGCGCGCCGTGCACGAGCAGGTCGATCGCTACCTGCACCAGTGCTTCATGGTCGGGATGTACGAGCCCTACATCGAGGTCGCGCGCAGGCTCGACGAGCTCTGGCCCGGCGGGACGCCGACGAAGACGCTGCTCGTCAACTCCGGCGCCGAAGCGATCGAGAACGCGGTCAAGATCGCGCGTGCCGCGACTGGCCGGCCCGCGGTGATCGTCTTCGATCGCGCTTTCCACGGCCGCACGAACTTGACGATGGCGATGACCTCGAAGCTCGTCTACAAGCAGGGCTTCGGCCCCCTGGCCAGCGACGTTCACCGGGCGCCGGCGCCGTATCCGTACCGTGGCGTCTCGAGCGAGGAGGCGCTCGCCGGGCTCGAGCTCCTCTTCAAGCAGGACGTGGACCCGCGATCGGTCGCGTGCGTGGTGCTCGAGACCGTGCAGGGCGAGGGCGGTTTCATCCCAATGCCGGCGGATTTCGTCCGCGCGCTGAAGGAGCTCTGCGAGCGACACGGGATCCTCTACGTCGCCGACGAAGTTCAGTCCGGCTGCGGCCGCACCGGCCCGGTCTGGGCAATCGAGCACCTGGGCGTGGAACCCGACCTGCTCGTCTCGGGCAAGACGCTCGGCGGGGGTCTGCCGCTCGCCGCGGTGACGGGGAAGGCTGACTTGATGGACGCGCCGCACCCCGGTGGGCTCGGCGGCACCTTCGGCGGCAACCCGGTCTCCTGCGCAGCCGCCTGCGCGGTCCTCGACGCCTTCAAGGAGCCGGGCTTCCGCGAGCGCGCCGACGAGGTCGCCCGCTTGTTGCGCGACGGGCTCGAGGGGATCGCGGCGGGCAACGCGGCGATCGGCGAGGTCCGCGGGCTAGGCTCGATGCTGGCGCTCGAGCTCGCCGAGCGCTCGCCGGACCGGGCGCGCGACCTGACGATTGCGGCGCGGGAGCAGGGGCTGCTGCTTCTCTCGTGCGGCCTCTACGGCAACGTCATCAGACTGCTGCCGCCGCTGACCGCCACGGACGAGGAGCTCGAGCGTGGGCTCTCGATCCTCGAAGGCGCGCTTGCCGCCGCTCCCGTTCCCGCCTGAGCGCTAAGCGGGCTCCGTCACCTGATCGGCGCGAACGCGGAGCACTCTTGCCGCGGGTTGCGGCAGCCACCAGTTCCAGCGGCCCATCAGGCGCATCAGTGACGGCACGAGCAGAGCACGGATCACCGTAGCGTCGAAGATGATCCCGGCGGCCAGGCCGATCCCGAACTGCTTGATGTCCACGCCCGGGCCGGACGAGAGCACGAAGAAGGCGAACATCAGGACGAGAGCCGCGCTCGTGACGAGCTTCCCCGTCCGCGCCAAACCGAGACTGATCGCGTGGTTCGTGTCGCCGGTCTCGTCGTACGCCTCGCGCATGCGGCTCAGCATGAAGACCTCGTAGTCCATCGAGAGCCCGTAGAGGAAGGCGAAGATCATCAACGGGATCCACGGGATGATCGCCTGGGTCGCGTGCACGCCCCAGATCGTCTCGGCGCCGTGCCCCTGCTGGAAGATGAAGACGATGATCCCGTAGGCCGCCAGCAGCGAGATGAGGTTGAGGATCACCGCCTTCAGCGGCAGCAGGAGCGAGCGGAATGCCCGCGCGAGCAGGATGAACGTCAGCAGGACGACGAAGCCGAGCACGTATGGGAAGTTCGAGTAGACGGCCGCGACGAAGTCGCGATCCTCGGCCGCCACGCCGCCCAGGGTGCCGCTCGTCCCCTCCAGCTCGCCCCGGACGCGTTTGATCGTGGACCGGGTCTCCTTCGTCGCACCGTCGCTCGACGGGAACGCCTCGATAAGGCTGTTCGAGCCTGCACGCCAGTCAGGCGGCGCCACGGCAGCCGCGACACCCGGCGTGCGACGAATCCTGGCGACGATCGGCGCGCGGTCGGCGCCGTTCTCGACGAGGACGACGAACGGCTTCATCACTCCGGCCGAGATGCCCGCAGCTGCCAGCGCGGCCCGGCCGTCGATCGCGTCGCCCCGTCCTGGGAAGTCCTTCGCCTGCGCCTCGCTCGGGTTCAGCTGTACCCCGTAGTAGACGAGCGCTGCGACGATGGCCAGTCCCACGGCGGCGACAGGCACCGGTCGGCGAACGACGAAGTTCGCCCAGCGGCCCCACGGGCCATCCTCCGGATGACCGCGGTCGACCATTCGCTTCGGCAGCAGCCGGAGGCTGTTGACCCGAGCGCCCAGGGTCGCGAGCAACGCCGGCAGGAGCGTGATCGCCGTGATCACCGAAACCGCCGGGATCAGCATGCCGCCGATGCCGATCGAGCGGATGAACGGCAGCGGCAGGACGATCATCGAGAGCAGTCCGACTGCGACGGTCGAGCCGGAGACGATCACCGACCGGCCAGCGTGGGTCATCGTCTCGACCAGTGCAGTCTCGACGTCCTCGCCCTCGCGCAACTCGTCGCGGAAGCGGAAGATCATCAATAGCGCGTAGTCGATCGCCACGCCGAGGCCGACCAGGGCGATCAAGAACTGGACGATGATCGACACGTTGGTGATGTAGGTGAGCAGCCAGACGAGCGTGAACGTGTTCAGGATCGACGCGATGGCGACCGCGATCGGGATCAGCACCGCGGGCAGCGTCCCGAAGACGAAGAACAGGATCACGAGCGAGCCGAGGCCGCCGATCAGCGCCTCGGTGAGCACGCTCGGCCCCTGCCCGCCGCCCGACGAGGCGTCGTAGATCGGGTCGCGGCCGGTCAGGTGCGCCTGGACTCCAGCGGGGGTGGCCGCCTTAATGCGCGCACGCACCTGGTTGATGTGGACCGTCGAGCTGAAGCCCGGCGTGCCAGGCGGGTAGATCTCCGCGAAGGTGGCGTGCCCGTCCTTGGAGACATAGGCGCGGCTACCGGTCGACCAGTACGACGACACGCGGGAGCCGGGGTTGACCTTCGCCGCCGCGGCGACGGCCTTCTCGATCCCCGTCGCCTTAGTGACGTCGCCCTCGGATCGGAAGACGGCGACCAGGGGCGACTGCTCACCGGTGCCGAAGGTCTTGAGCGTCCGTTGGTTCGCCTCATAGGAGGAGTAGCCCGGAATCGAGAAGCTCTCGAACCAGCGCTTCGAGACTTGCCCGGCCGCGAAGGCGCCGAACAGCGTCAGCACGACCCAGGCTGCGATGACGGTGCGGCGGCGTCTGACGATCGCGTGGGCGAGCCGCGCGAGCAGCGGCTGCTTGTCGGGTACCGGGTTGACGTTGCTCATTGCGCTCCTCTCGATCGGCGGCGGTTGATTCATTGAGTTCGACTGGACGGCGGCCCGAAATTCATCGGCGCTAGGCCTCCTGCTGCACCATACGCATCTGGTTGCCGGACGGGTCGCGGAAGCCGGCGTCGATGCCGTACGGCTGCTCGGTCGGCTCCTGCTGGAACTCGACTCCACGACTCTTGAGCTCGTCGTAGCTGGCTCGGCAGTCGTCGGTCGCGAAGAAGAGGCCGCCCGCGGCGCCCTTGGACATCAGCGCGATGATCTGCTCTCGCGTCTCGGCGTCGAAGACGGGTGGGCCCGGCACGGCCATCAACGTGACGGCGACATCCGGCTGGTCGGGGACGCCGACGCTGAGCCAACGGAAGTTGCCCATCTCGGGCACGGTGATGTCGTCTCGGAGCTCGAGCCCCAGCTTGTCGGTGTAGAAGGCGAGGGCCTCATCCTGGTCGTGAACCCAGACCTGCACGTTGGTGAGCTGCTTCAGCATGTTCATCCTCCGGTTCGTTGAACGGACGGAGACGACGTTAGCCAGGCTTCTCGGGACTGTCTTCTCGAAAACTGCTGGAGTGCGGGCGCGCCCAGGCAAGCTGGACGCAGGTCGGGATCCGGGCGCGGGCAGCCGGCGGGTGGGCGGCCCGGTAGGCCGTCGGCGAGAGGCCGTAGGCCCGTCCGAAGCTCGTGGTGAACGACCCGACGCTGCGCAGGCCCACCGCGAGGCAGATCTCGACGACCGCGCGGTCGGTGTTGCGCAGCAGCGCAGCGGCGCGCTCGAGCCTGCGCGTGAGCAGGTACTGGTGCGGCGTCTCGCCGAAGACGCGCCTGAACTCGCGGCTGAAATGCGCCGGCGAGAGATGCGCGGCCCTGGCGAGCGCCGGCACGTCGAGCGGGTCACGGTAGCGAGCGTCGACGAGGTCCTTCGCGCGGAGGAGATGGCGGGCCGCGGGAGCCGGCGTCTTCGCGCCGTTTCGTAATCTCCCGCCATGCCTCGGCAGATCGTGCTCCTGCGCGGCGTCAACCTCGGCGCGCGCAACCGGATCTCGATGCCCGAGCTTCGGGACGCTCTCGAGACCGCCGGCTTCGACGACGTCCGGACCTACCTCCAGAGCGGAAACGTCGTCGTCTCGAGCAGAACGTCGGCCGATCGGGTGACGCGCACTGTCGAGCGGCTGATCGCCGACCGGTTCGGGCTCGAGATCGAGGTCGTTGTGCGCACCCGCGCCCAGCTCGCCGGCGTCGTGCGGCGCAATCCCCTGGCCGAGCTCGCCGTCGACCCGAAGCGCTACCAGGTGAGCTTCCTCGCCGCCAAGCTCGCGCCCGAGGTCGTCCGCAAGCTCGAGGCCGCCGCGGTCGCCCCGGAAGCTTTCGTCGTCAGCGGTTGCGAGGTCTTCGCCTGGCACCCGAAGGGCGTCGCGCGGTCGAAGCTGTGGTCGCTGCTCGCCGGCCGCGGACTGGGAGTCACCGCGACCGCCCGGAACTGGACGACCGTCACGAAACTGCTGGAGTTCGCCGGCGATTAGCGGTCCCTCCCGGCGGGGCGGTAGGTGAGGATGACGACGCCGTCCGCCCCGACCGGCTTCACCTCGGCCAGGCCCAACTCCGTGCGCCCGATCCCGCTTTCGAACAGGCGCTTGCCGCTTCCGAGGACGACCGGGAAGACCATCAGCCGGTACTCGTCCACCAGGTCGTGCGCCATCAGGTCGCGAATGAGTTGCGCGCTGCCGTTCACGAGGATGTCGCCGCCCTCCTGCTGCTTCAGCTTGGCCACCTCGGCGGCGACGTCGCCCTTGATCAGCTTCGAGTTGTTCCAGGTGGGCTCGTCGAGCGTGCTCGAGACCACGTACTTGGGCATGCCGTTGAACTTATCGGCGAACTCGCCCTCCCTCGAGGGCCAGGCCTCGGCGAAGCCCTCGTAGGTGACACGCCCGAGCAGGAGCGCGTCGCTTTCCATCACCTCGTCGAGCTTGAACTTGTCCCCGTCGGGCCCGCGGTCGAACTGCAGGGCCCAGCCTCCGTGCTCGTGTCCCTCGGACCCGCCCGGGTCCTCGTAGACACCGTCCAGCGTCACAAACTGCGAAACGACGATGTTGCTCACTGTGCTCCTCCTTCTGGTGGTCCGGATTCACGGCTAGGACGGCCGAGCGCCGACAAACTCATCGAGTCAGTCCTCGGCGAGCGGGCTGAACTGGATCGCGGCCAGCCGCCACTCATCCTGCTGGTTCACCCAGACCTGGGAGACGCGGACCGCGAGCTCGACCCGCTGATCCTTGTACGTGGCCTTGTTCCGCTGGATGTTACGAACGATGGCGGTCCCGGCGTAGAGACGGATGTCCATCTCGCTCGTCTCGAGGCTGTCATACCGAAAATGGACGTGGCGGTTGACCCACTCCTCCTTGTCGAGGACGAAGCCTCGCGGGCCGATCGAGAGGAAGTCATCGGCCAGCAGCCTCCGCAGGCTCTCCTCGTCGGCCTCGAGCTCCGCCGCGTCGAAGTCGCTCTGCAGCGCGCGGATGGTGTCCTTCAGCTCGTTGCTTTCAGCCATGTTGTCCCTCCTTGTACGGCGACGGCACCCGCGACCAGCACGGCGAGGATGCCGAGGTGGTAGATGATGTCGGCAGCGGTCCGGGGGCCGACGCCGACTGCAATCGTGAAGAGCCCGACAAGGACTCCGAAGGCCGCGAACCCCTGACCGGCGATCGCCGCCCTCCGCGGCCACGGTGGGCGGAGCCATGTGAAGGCCAGAGCCGCCGCGAGGGCGACGGCGATCACGGTTTCGGCGATGCCGGCCTTGAGGTGGTCGTAACCCTCCAGGAAGGCACCGAAGTGAATCGCTGCCGCCACCACGAAGGTCGAGGCCTCGACGAGCAAGAGCAGACGAACGGCTGAACGGTTCATGTTCTCCTCCTTCATGTCACTTAAAAATTAGAGTAGCGGTAATTGTATGGCGACAATAAATCCAGTGCTATGCTGATCACGTGAGCACGGAGCCCGGCCTGAGAGAACGCAAGAAGCAGCAGACTCGTGAGCTGATCGCCGAGACGGCTCGCCGCCTGTTCGCAGAGCAGGGCTTCGAAGGCGTGACCGTCGCCGACGTCGCCAGGGCCGCCGACGTCTCGGCGGGAACGGTCTTCAACTACTTCCGCACGAAGGAAGACCTCTTCTACAGCGGGATGGAGACCTTCGAGGCCGAGCTTGTTGACGCGGTCCGCCACCGTCCTCCCGGCGAGTCGGTGCTGAGGGCCTTCCGCAGCTTCGTGCTCGAAGGCTCGGGGCGTCTCAAGGCCGAGGAGCGTGCGGAGGTGATCGCGAACGCCGCACGCGTCGTCGGCGCCAGCCCCGCGCTCCAAGCGCGGGAACGCGAGGTCGTCGAGGACACCACGAACGCCCTCGCGGCGCTCATCGCCGACGAAACGGGAGCCGGCGAGCACGACGTCGAGCCGTGGACGATTGCCACCGCGCTGATGGGCGCCCAACGGGCGCTTGTCGCGCACGTGCGTGCGGAGGTGCTCGCCGGCCGAGGCGGTCAGAAGCTCGCCACGAGCACGAGGGCACAGGCCAGGCGCGCGTTCGGATTACTCGAGGCCGGCCTCGCCGACTACGCGACCAAACCAGCCCGCCGATGAGTTGTCACGCTTGAGGCCGTCCTACCGAAAACGAGGAGGAAGGCGGGAGGCACAATGGGAAAGCTGACGGTCGACATCTCGATGTCGCTCGACGGGTTCGTCGCCGGGCCGAATCCCACGCTCGAGCGGCCACTCGGCGACGGCGGTGATCGCTGCACGAATGGGCCCTCGCGCTCGCTACCTGGCGGAAGCCTCACGGCCTCCCAGGCGGCGAGACGAACGCCAGCTCGGCAGTGGTCGAGGAGTCGCTCGAGGCGACCGGCGCGGTGGTGATGGGCAGGCGGATGTTCAGCGGGGGCGAGGGCCCGTGGGAGGACGACCCCAACGCCGACGGCTGGTGGGGCGAGGAGCCGCCCTTCCACGCGCCGGTGTTCGTCCTCACCCACCACGCTCGCGAGCCCGTGATCATGAAGGGAGGAACGCTTCGTCACGGAAGGCGTCGAGTACGCGCTCGAGCAGGCTCGAGCGGCAGCCGGTGACAAAGATGTCTTCGTGGGCGGAGGCGCCAGCGCCGTCCAGCAGTACCTCCAAGCCGGGTTGCTCGACGAGCTGCAGGTCAACGTCGCGCCCGTGCTCCTGGGCAACGGCACGCGCCTGTTCGAAGGCCTCGGGGCGGAGCAGGCGCTGGAGATCACGAGGGTCGTCGAAGCGCCGGCGGTCACCTACCTCAGGTACCGCGTCGTGAAATGACGCCTAGGCCGCGACCGGTGCGCCGCTGACCGGCGCGACCGGGTCGAGGAGCCGCTCGAGCAGCTCGCGGTCGCCTTCGACGCCGACGCCGTCCCAGCGACGCTCGACGAACAGGTAGTAGAAGCTCTTCGTGTCGGCCTCGACGACGACGTCGGACTGGTCGGCCGGACCGGGCCGGGCCTCCCCGTCGACGAGCGAGGCGACCTCCTCGCCGATGCGGAACTCGAAGGCGCCGGTCGGTGCGACGGGGGCGAAGACCGTGTCGAGCGCGCTCTCGAGCCACCCGGGTGCGAACTCGTCGTCCTCCTGCGGCGCCCCGAGCGAGGGGAGCCCCCAGAGCGCGAGCTCACGCATGACCGGTTTGAGGCTCGCGCCGTAGGGTGTCAGCTCATAGACCTGAGCCGGGGTGGGCGGGGGCAGCCGCCGCTTGGTCACGATCCCGCCGCCCTCTAGCTCTTTGAGGCGCGCCGCGAGGACGTTGGTGCCGATGCGGGGGAGGCTTCCCGAGAGGTCGGTGTAGCGCTTCGGGCCGGTCAGGAGCTCCCGCACGATCAGGAGCGACCAGCGCTCGCCGACCAGGTCGAGTGCGTGAGCAATCGGGCAGTACTGGTCGTAGTGCTTGGCCATAAGCGCAGTGTAGCGCGTCTGCTTGCGGTTGAGAAGGGAATACTTGTATTTTGAAAGTCGTTCCTGCTAAGTTGCAAGCACTGTGACACAAGGGGAAAGGACCGGCGACATGGTGACTTCGGATCGACGCAAATGGCTGGCACTGGGACTCCTCAGCGCCGTGCAGTTCATGGTTGTCCTGGACATCGCGATCGTGAACGTCGCGTTGCCCTCGATCAAGCTCGACCTCGGCTTCTCCCAGGAGAACCTCCAGTGGGTGATCAGCGCCTACGCACTCGTCTTCGGAGGCTTCCTCCTGCTCGGCGGACGGGCGGCCGACCTGCTCGGGCGCCGGCGCATCTTCCTGGCAGGCGTGGTCGTGTTCACGGTCGCCTCGTTCCTCGCCGGGATGGCGTGGTCGGAGGCGTCACTGATCGGTGCGCGGGCCCTGCAGGGGCTCGGCGCCGCCATCATCTCGCCGGCCGCACTCTCGATCCTCTCGACCACGTTCCAGGAAGGACGTGAACGCAACATCGCGCTCGGCGTGTGGGGCGCGGTCGGCGGCTTCGGCGCTGCGGCGGGCGTTCTGCTCGGCGGCGTGCTGACCGATGCGCTCAGCTGGGAGTGGATCTTCTTCGTCAACGTCCCGGTCGGGATTGCGGCCTTCGTGCTTGCGCCTCTGCTGCTCTCAGAGAGCCGCGACGCCGGCGTAAAGAGGTTCGACGTCCCCGGCGCCGTGCTCGTCACAAGCGGGCTGTCCTCGCTCGTCTACGCGATCACCCAGGCGGGCCAGCAGGGTTGGCTGGCCGGCGAGACGATCGCCTTCTTCGCGACCGCGATCGTCCTGCTCGTGGGCTTCGTGGCCTGGGAGCTCCGGCACCCGGAGCCGCTGATGCGCTTCGGCATCTTCCAGACCAAGACGGTGACCGGAGCGAACGTGGCCGGCTTCATCATGGGCACCGCGATGTTCTCGATGTTCCTGATGCTGACGCTCTACATGCAGCAGGTTCTCGGCTACTCGGCCATGAAGACCGGCGTCGCCTACCTCGCGGTCGCCGGAACCGCGATCGTCTGGTCGGCTGTGGCCGCCCAGCTCGTCACGCGCGTCGGCGTGAAGCCGGTGCTCGTGACCGGGATGACCACGCTCACGGCCGGGCTCGTCTACTTCACCCAGGTCTCCGTGGGCGGCTCGTACGTCAGCGAGCTGCTGCCGGGCTTTCTCCTGATCGGCCTCGGGATCGGATTCTCCTTCGTCCCGATCTCGATCGCCGCCCTGGCCGGCGTGCAACCCGCCGAGGCAGGTCTCGCCTCCGGGCTGATCAACACGTCGCAGCAAATCGGCGGCGCGCTCGGGATCGCGGCCCTCTCGACGATCGCGAGCTCGCGGACCGACGACGCCCTGGCGGCAGGCACAGCAGCGCCGGCCGCCCTCGTCGACGGTTTCACGGCCGCCTTCGTCGCCGGTGCCGTGATCGCGGGCCTCGGAATCGTCGCGGCGTACAGCCTGATCCGTCGCGAGGAGCTCGAGCCGGTGCAGGAAGCACAGCCGGCGCTCGATCTCGCAGCCTGAAGTCCGAGTCGGGGGGACCGAACGGTCCCCCCGCGGCGGGCCGCGCCTAGGCTTTGCCAGGTGAGATCGACCCCGCCGAGAGCCTCGTCGAGGTCTACGCCGGAGAGGGCGGCTTCGACGAAGACCGCCGAGCTCGCGCAGCGGGTGGCCGCAGTCGCGGGCCGGCGCCTGAAGCAGCTGGAACCCGCTTGAGCCCGCCTTTTTGCTGGTAGCTTGGTCGCGTGGCAGATCGCGCCGCCCGGGCGAGCTACCTGGTCGTGTGCCCGCATTGCGGCAAGACCTTCGAGGGCGAGCTCCTGACGGCAGCCTCGGCCCCTAACTCACGCGGCTTCAAGTGCCCGCATTGTCGCTTGTTCGTGCCGTTCGACCGCGCGAACGGCGAGCCGCTTGCCGACGGCGCCGACTGACGCGACATCCCTCGTTCAAGGGATAGCGGAGGCGTGCCGATAGCCGTCTCGTGGCGCCGTCCTGACCGTCGCCTCTCCGGATCTCTTCTTCTCCTCGTGTCTGCTGGCGGACGCCATCGCCTACCCGCTCGTGCTGTTCCCGAAGGATCGTTGCGCCGGCCGCTCGTGCCGGCTCGCAGTGGGCGTCCAGTCGTTGCTGTGCCCAATTCTGGGTCTCAAGCATTGGGCGCCGGAGCCGGGCTTCGCCCGGCGGGAGGCACATCAAACGCGGTCTCGCCACCGGCGAGAATGCCGTCGGCGGCTCCTGAAACGATCGCAGCACGCCACCGCCGTAACGGAGGGGCTCGTGGGGGAACCAGCGGCTCTCCCCTGCGCTATGCCGTCGCCGGCTCCTGAAACGATCGAAGCACGCCACCGCCGTAAAGGAATGCGATGAAGGAGGGCCTCCCGCGGAGTGCATGCTCCGCGCGTCCTGTACGAGACGAAGGGAGGCCCCTGCGATGTTGTACGCCGGATTGGATCTCAGCCGCAAGCGTCTCGACTACCGCCTTCTCGACGAGGCCGGTGAGACGGTGGAGGCGGGTGCGGCACCGCCAGATGCATGTCGAGATCGCCGACGCCGTCAAGGTGAAGGGGCTCGCCCCGCTCGCCTGCAAGACCGACCGGATCGACGCCTGGGTGCTGGCCGAGCTCTCGCGACGCGACCTCGTCCCGGCGATCTGGTTGCCCGACCCGCAGGTGCGCGGTGAGCGGGAGCGGGCCGCTTCCGACTGCATCTCGTCCGCCACCGCTCCGCCCTCAAGCAACGCGTGCATGCCGTCTTGCTCGCCCATGGCAAGCCCTGCCCGGTGAGCGACCTGTTCGGCGCCTCCGGTCGCGCGCTCCTCGAGCGGCTGGCACTGCCGGAGCCGTGGTGCGCGACAGTCGATGCGAGCCTGCGCCTGATCGACGAGCTCGCCCGGGAGATCGACGCCTGCGAGACGGAGTTGCGTCGGCTCGGCAGCGAGCACCGTTACGTGCCGCTGCTGCTCACCGTCCCCGGGATCGGCTGGGTGCTCGCCTACACGATCGCCGCGGAGATCGGCGATGTCGCCCGCTTCGCCTCCCCGACCAAACTGAGCGGCTATACCGGCCTCTGCCCCCGCGTCTACCAGTCGGGCGAGTCCGATCGACGCGGCTCACTCACCAAGCAGGGGCCGAAGTACCTGCGCTGGGCGCTCGTCGAGGCCGCGGTCCACGCGAGCACCCATCCCCTCTACCGCGAGCGCTACCAGCGCACGAAGACGCGGCTCGGGAAGCAGCGCGGCGCCAGGGTTGCCCAGGTCGACCTCGCCCGCAAGCTCGCCGAGGCGATCTGGCACATGCTCACCCGCAACCAACCCTTCGCTCCGGCAGGCGCCGCGAACCCCCTGGCCGCCTGACGACCCGTAAGGAGATGCGCCACCGGAGCGAGCCTCCCATCCAGCCTGATCCTCCCGAGAGGAGGCGATAGAGAGATGAGCGCTGCTCAACACCCGCCACCACCCCGACCACCATGACCGCTCGAGCCGGCAAACCGTCACTTGACTCACCGGCCCTCCTTCATAGAGAGGGGGCTCGTGGGGGAACCAGGGGTTCCCCCACGTTCAAACCAGGGGTTCCCCCACGCCATTAGACGCAGTCTTTGAGGCCCTGTGCCTCCGGCAGGGACTCGAGCTTCTTGAGCGTGTTG
>Ga0137373_10000913_pt1 | contig 31319 bp, 24 predicted proteins | sample SagtaG_5_FD_104912 | JGI IMG/M metagenome (GOLD analysis project Ga0137373, IMG submission 104912) | Vadose zone soil microbial communities from Sagehorn Ranch, Mendocino, California, USA - Sage1_R_80_16 metaG | ecosystem: Environmental > Terrestrial > Soil > Vadose zone | place: USA... | reverse complement strand
TCTCCGCCTTGAATCATCCCGCGATCGTGACCGTGTACGAAATCGGCTCTTCGGATTCTCTCTCTTACATCGCGATGGAGCTGGTGGAGGGCAAGACGCTTCGGGAGCTGCTCGGAGTCGGCTCTCTTCCGCTGCGCCGCTTGCTGTCCCTGGCCGCGCAGACAGCCGACGGTTTGGCCAAGGCTCATGCGGCGGGGATCGTGCACCGGGATCTCAAACCCGAAAACCTGATGGTGACCCGGGACGGTTTCATCAAGATCCTGGACTTTGGTCTGGCCAAGCTGATTCCGACCGGCGTTGAAGCCGCCGAAAGCGCCAATGCGCCGACCCTGACGCGCGCCACCGAGCCCGGAACGGTTCTGGGGAACGGTCGGTTACATGTCGCCGGAGCAAGCGAGCGGCCAGCCGGTCGATTTCCGATCGGATCAATTTTCTCTGGGCGCGATCGTCTACGAGATGGCCACCGGAAAGCGGGCCTTCGAACGGGCGACGGCGGTCCAGACTCTCTCCGCGGTCATTCAGGAAGAGCCCGAGCCGCTCTCGGCCGCCGCGCCGAAGGCTCCGGCGAACCTGGTCTGGATCATCGAACGGTGTCTGGCCAAGGATCCGGAGGAACGGTACGCCTCGACGAAGGACCTCGCGCGGGACCTCGCCGCGTTGCGCGACCACGCATCCGGGATCTCGGTTTCGGGCATTGGGCAGGCGGCGCCGCGCCGATTTCGGCCTTCCCGCGCTCTTCTCGCCGCCGGGGCGTTGGGAGGAGTTCTTCTTGCCGTGCTCGCGTTTTTCGCGGGTCAGAGACTCCAGGCGGGCCGCGACCGAGATGCGCCGTCACCGCTTGGCCGAACGCTCACGTTTCGCCGGGGCTTCCTGACGGGCGCGCGTTTTGCTCCCGATGGCCAGACGATCGTCTACTCCGCCGCCTGGGACGGGAAGCCAAGCGAGATCTTCACGACGCGGGTCGGCAGCACCGAGTCGCGGCCGCTCGGCATCTTTCCGGCGGGGATCCTGGCGGTCTCCTCGATCGGCGAGATGGCCATCTCGCTCGGGTGCGAGAATCGCTGGGAGCCGTGCTTCGGGACGCTCGCCCGAGTGCCGCTTGCCGGCGGCACCCCTCGCGAAGTTCTCGACAACGTCGTCTCGGCCGATTGGTCGCCGGATGGCAAGGACCTCGCCGTGATCCATACCGTACTCGGGGTCCAGCGCCTCGAGTATCCGATCGGGAAGGCGCTGTACAAGACCGAGGGCTACTTGACCGGTATCCGGGTCTCTCCCAGCGGGGACCTGTCGCTTTCGTCGAGCACCAACAGGGTGACGACGAGCGTGGAATCCTCTGTGTGGTTGATCGTGCAGGCCGTAAGAAGAACCTGACGTCGGAGTGGCGACAATTGGAATCCGGGGTGTGGAGCCCCACCGGAGAGGAGATCTTCTTTTTGGGCAACGTCAAGGGCGAGGGGTGGGAGACCCGGCGCGTCAGTCTGGCGGGGCGCCTGCGTGCGGCCACTTGGATACCCGATCTGCAGGACGTCTCGCGCGATGGCGTGGTCCTGGACATCGGCGCGCATCGACACATGCGCCGGGACATCGTCGCTCTCGTTCCGGGCGCTTCGAAGGAGAGCAACCTCTCCTGGCTGGGAGCATCCACCGCGGCGGACCTGTCGCGAGACGGGACCAAGCTTCTTTTCTACGAATACGACAGGTATGGTGCCGAAAGCTTCGTCACCTACCTGCGGAAGACGGATGGTTCGGACGCCAAGATGCTGGGGGGAGGCAAAGCGCTGGCGCTCTCGCCTGATGAAAAGTGGGCGCTCGTGGCCAGGCCGTCTCCAAAGCCCCACCTCACGCTGCTGCCCACGGGACTTGGCGAGCCGCGCGATCTTCCGGCAGGAGACGCGGTTCAGTATCACTGGGCGTCATTCTTTCCCGATGGCCGGCGGATCATCATCGCGGCGCAGGAGAAAGGAAAACCGCCCCGCTCGTACATTCAGGATCTCTCGGGCGGTCCGCCGCGGCCTTTCGCCGAAGAAGGGATGCGAGCCACGCTCGTGTCGCCCGACGGCCGCGAGATCGCCGGCTCGACGCTTGAAGGCCTGCATCTCATTTATCCGGCCAGCGGGGAGGGGAGGGCCCGCGCCATCGTGGGAGCCGAGCCGGGAGACTTCCTCGTCCAGTGGAGCGCGGACGGCAAGTCGATCCTGGTACGCGGCGACGAGGAGCGGCCGCTGACGCTCTACCGTATCGATCTCGCGACCGGCCGCCGGGAGCGATGGAGGGAGCTCGCCCCGCCGGAGATGGCCGGCTTCATCGAGTTCGGAGCCGGGCCGATGGGAGTGCGCGTGACCGCGGACCTGCGGTTCTACTCATACAGTTTCTATAGCGATTTGGAGAATCTCCGGATGACGGACTTGGGGAAATCGTGGTGGAAATGAAACAAAAGGACCGAGCTGATCGACCTCCAGGTTCATTCGAAGAGAAGGAACGAGCGTGACGCTGGCCGCGGGGACCCGGCTCGGTCCCTATGAAGTTCTGAGCCCGCTCGGCGCGGGCGGGATGGGGGAGGTCTACCGGGCCCGCGACGAGCGGCTCTCGCGCAGCGTCGCGTTGAAGGTGTTGCCGGTCGAGATCTCGGCGGACAAGAGCCGGATCGATCGCTTCGAGAAGGAGGCGCGAGCGGCCTCTTCGCTCAATCACCCCAACATCGTCACGATCTACGACATCGGATCGTTCGAGTCGGTCGCGTATATCGCGATGGAGCTCGTCGAGGGGCGGACGCTGCGGGAGCTGCTCGTGTCCGGTCCGATCGCGCTGCGCCGGCTGCTGTCGCTCTCCGCCCAGATCGCCGACGGACTAGCGAAGGCCCATGCCGCAGGGATCGTCCATCGGGATCTGAAGCCCGAAAACCTGATGGTGACCAAAGACGGTTTCGTCAAGATCCTCGATTTCGGCCTCGCCAAGCTGGTTCCCTCGGGATTCGAATCCTCCGGAGGGTCTCACCTGGCGACAGTAACGCGGGGGACGGAGCCGGGCACTGTCCTGGGAACCGTCGGCTACATGTCGCCGGAGCAGGCAAGCGGGCACCCGCTGGACTTTCGCTCGGACCAGTTCGCTGTCGGGGCGATCCTCTACGAGATGGCCACGGGTAAGCGGGCGTTCGACCGGGCGACGGGGATCCAGACTCTCTCGGCGATCATCCAGGACGAGCCCGAGCCCGTCTCGGCCGCGGCGCCGAAGACACCTGCCAACCTCGTCTGGATCATCGAGCGGTGTCTGGCCAAGGACCCCGAGGAGCGTTACGGCTCGACGAAGGACCTTGCGCGGGACCTGGCCGCGTTGCGCGATCACGCCTCCGGGATCTCGGTGTCCGCCGTTGGGCAACAGCCGGCGGCGCGCCGGTTCCGGCCTTCCCGAGCGATCCTTGCCGCCGTGGCCTCTGCAGGAGTCGTCTTCGGGGCGCTGACGTTTTTCGCGGGCCAGAGGATCCAGGCGCGCCGCGACCGCGAGGCGCCGCGGCCGATGACGCGGACTCTCACCTTTCGGCGCGGTTTCCTGACGGGCGCGCGTTTCGCTCCAGACGGCCAGACGATCGTCTATTCCGCCGCCTGGGACGGGAAGCCCAGCGAGATCTTCACAACTCGGGTCGGCAGCTCCGACTCGCGTCCGCTCGGCATCTTTCCGGCGGGAATCCTGGCGATTTCTTCGGCCGGCGAGATGGCGATCTCGCTCGGCTGCGAGAACCGCTGGGAGCTGTGCTTCGGGACGCTCGCCCGCGTGCCGCTGGCGGGCGGCACACCCCGGGAAGTTCTCGACAATGTCGGCTCGGCCGACTGGTCCCCGGACGGCAAAGAGCTCGCCGCGATCCACGCCGTCGAGGGGGGAGACCGCATCGAATATCCGATCGGGAAGGTGCTGTACAAAACCGAGGGTTACTTGACCTTCCTGCGGGTCTCGCCGAAGGGGGACCTGGTCGCCTTCCTCGAGCACCCGCAGGGGGACGACCAGCGTGGATTCGTCTGCGTCATCGACCGCGCCGGCCGCAAGAAGAACCTGACCGGAGAGTGGAGGGCGCTGCTCTTCCCGCTGTGGAGTCCCACCGGGGAGGAGGTCTTCTTCACGGGCAACGAGACAGGCGAGGGTCGGCAGAACTGGGGCGTCAGTCTCGCGGGGCGCGTGCGCGCGACCCCCTGGATTCCGGATCTGGACGACGTGTCGCGCGACGGTGCGGCTCTGGACGTCGGCGGATACAGAAACATGCGCGGTGAGATCCTTGCTTGGGTTCCGGGCGCTTCCAGGGAAAGCAACCTGTCCTGGCTCGGAGACTGCCACGCGGTTGCCCTGTCGCGAGACGGGCGCACTCTCCTCCTCTACGAATACAAATGGACACGGTCGGGGGGTAGCGAAAACTTCGAGACTTTTCTGCGAGGGACAGAAGGGTCGGACGCCAAGCTGCTGGGAGTAGGCAAGGCGCTGGCGCTTTCGCCGGATGAGAAGTGGGTACTCGTGGCCCGGCCGTCTCCAAGTCCTCACCTCGCCTTGTTGCCGACGGGAGTCGGCGAGCCGCGGGACCTTCCGGCCAGCGCCGCCGTTCAATATCACTGGGCCTCGTTTTTCCCGGACGGCCGGCGGATCCTGATCGCGGCGCGGGAGAAGGGGAAGCCGCCGCGCACGTATATCCAGGACCTCTCGGGGGGTCCGCCGCGGCCCTTCGCCGAGGAGGGGATGCGGGCCTCGCTCGTGTCGCCCGACGGCCGCGAAATCGCCGGCACGACGCTCGAGGGCCTGCATCTGATTTACCGGGCCGACGGGGAAGGCCGGGCCCGCGCCATCGTGGGAGCCGAGCCCGGAGACTTTCTGGTCCAGTGGAGCGCGGACGGCAAGACCATTCTCGTTCGCGGCGCCGAGTCCCGGCCGCTGACGCTCTACCGCATCGATCTCGAGAGCGGACGCCGGGAGCGATGGAAGGAGCTCGCTCCCCCCGATCCAGCGGGGTTCGTCGAGTTTGGAGCGGGGCCGATGGGAGTCCGCGTGACCCCGGACCTGAGGTACTACGCCTACAACTTCTACAACGATCTGGAGAATCTCAGGATGACGGAATTAGGGAAATCGTGGTGGAAATGAAGCAAAGCGGCCCAACTGATCGATCCCTTATCGAAATCCTATTTGACGGTGCGAGAATCGAAGCGTACACATGGCGAAAAGATTCGAGGAGGAGACATATGAGCAGACGGGCTCTCTTGATCACGGCGACGGTCGCCGGCGCGCTGGCTCTGGGTCAAGGCGTCGCGGCCGGCTGTGGAGATAAGTTCGTCCTGATCGGCGGCGCCGCTCGTGTCAATCGATCGAGATTCCCGTCCCGGGTCCTGGTCTTCATGAACCCCGCCTCCCGCGTTCCCGCGGCCGAGAAAGAGTTCCACGTGGAGGCGACGCTCACGGCCGCCGGGCACAAGGCGAAGGTGGTGGAGAGCGAAGCCGAGGTCCAGAAGGCCATCGAGTCCGGCAAGTATGACCTCGTGCTGGCCGATGTCGCCGATGTGCCCGCTCTGCGCCAACGTTGCGGGGCGAGCACGTCCAAGCCCGCGGTCTTGCCCCTCCTCTACAAGCCGACCCCCGCCGAGCTCGCCGCAGCCGAGAAGGAAGCGAACTGCCTCGTCCGGCCGTCGAAGAAGTCGAGCGACCTGCTGGCCGTCATTGACGAGACGATGAAGGACCGGAGCAAGGGAATCGCGCCAAACTGCCCGCCGGCTCAGTAGAGCCGGGGGCTCGGGAGGACGCGGCCATGAACGCCAGGACAATCCGGCGGACGCTCTTCGCGATGGTCTCCGGCATCCTCGCCGCGTGTTCCGCGGCGCCGGCCCGCGCGCAGGCCTGGCTGCCGCCGAAGGGAGAGGCGTCTCTGGCGGTGGGTTACGGCGACATCTTCGTCAACAGGCACTATCTCGGAACGTCCGCCAATCCGGGTGACAACGTCGAAAACGACTTCGGACACATCCGCTCGCAGAGTTTCCAGATCGCGCTGGGCTATGGCCTGAGCGACCGGCTCGCGGTTTCCGTCGCGCTTCCCTACATCCTCACCAAGTACTACGGGACTCCAAACCAGAACTTTTTTCCGCATACGATTTCGGTCGACGACGGCCACTATCACGGCATCTTTCAGGATTTCCGGTTCGACCTCGACTACCAGCTCCTGCGGGGGCCCGTCGCCGTGGCGCCGTTTGTCGCGGCCGTGATTCCCAGCCACTCGTATACGTATTTCGCGCACGCGGCTGCCGGCAGGGATCTGCACGAATATCTGCTCGGATCGAGCTTCGGGGCGCGCCTCGACCAACTCCTGGCCGGCAGCTACGTTGAACTAACCTACTCGTACGCTTTCGTGGAGCGCGTGTTGGGTATCCATCACGACCGCAGCAATGGTTTTCTCGAGTTAGGCTACTTCCTGACGCCTTCTCTCTCCATGCGCGGGATTGCGACCGGCTCCTACACGCACGGCGGAGTGAACCTCGTAGCGGCGGATCGGCTTCCACCGCCCGAGATCTTCCTGCACCATGACCAGATCGGCCATGAATCGGGGATCAGCGTCGGAGGCGGACTGACCTATGTCCTGACGGGTTCCACCGAGGTCTACGCCTCCTACCTGACGCAGGTCCAGGGGCGGGGTGGACACAAGATCAAGGACTCGCCGAGCTTCGGAGTGACCTACAACTTTTCTCCCTCCCAGCTAGTGCGCCGCTTCTTCCCGGCGACGTCCGACAGGACTGCGGCCAGGTAATCGTGAGCAGAGGCTCGCGCGCTGCGCTTGCTCTGGCTGGAGCGCTCCTCCTATCGGCTCCTAAAGCCGCGGGCGGGTTGGAGGTCGGCGTGGTCGTGCCGGACTTCGGCATGCCTACGCTCGACGGGAGGCAGTTCTCGCTCGCCGAAGCCGAGAAGACCCATACCGGCGTGGTCATCCTGTTCCTCTCGACGATCTGTCCCTACTCCAACTATTACAACGATCTGATTCGCGATATCTCGCGGGAGTTCGAGAAGAAAGGCGTCGCGTTCGTGGGAGTGAACTCCGGCAAGCTCGAGACGCTCGAAGAAGTGCGAGCGCATGCGCGCGGGCACGGGCACACCTTCGACATCATCAAGGATCCGGACAGCCGGATCGCGGACCTTCTCGACGCCCGCCGCACTCCCGAGGTCTTCCTCTTGGATTCCCGGGGAACTCTGCGTTATCACGGGCGCATCGCCTCGAAGATCTCCTCGCCGGACTTGAAGAACGCGCTCGAGTCTTTTCTCGCTGGCCGTCCCATCCGCCCGGCCGAGACGAAAGCCTTCGGCTGCGCGATCCCACGCGGATAGCGGCGGCGGCGCGGCTCTTGCAGTCCGCTTACGAATTCCTGATCGAAATCTGGTTTGACGCTCTCGAACCTGCAGGGGTAAGAAGCAATCAGATGCAGCCAACAATGAAGGAGGAGTGAGCATGAAGAGACGTAACGCTTCTAGGTTCCTATTCCTGATCGTCGCGATGGCGGCCGTAATGACACTCTCGGCAACCGGCGCAATCGCGGCAACTGCGACGATTTCGGTCTTTGCCACAGGCTTGAACAATCCACGCGGGCTGAAGTTCGGGCCGGATGGCAATCTCTACGTCGCCGAGGGCGGCCTCGGGGGGTCGATGATGACGACTCCGGCGGATTGTGAACAGGTGCCTTTCCCGGTCGGTCCCTACAGCGGCGGCTTTACCGCCCGCATCTCGAAGATCAGCCCCGCCGGTTTTCGCACGACCGTCGTTGACAACCTGCCTTCCAGTCAGACGAGCCCGGCTCTCGGCAACCTGGCGAGCGGCGTGGCCGACGTCGCCTTCATCGGGAACCGGTTGTATGCCCTGATCGCGGGCGCCGGCTGCTCGCACGGGTTGCTCGGAACGACCAACGCGATCCTGCGCGTGAACCCGAACGGGACGACCACGCAGGTGGCCGACTTGAGCGCCTTTCTGAAGGCGCATCCGGTCGCCAATCCCGAACCCGACGACTTCGAGCCGGACGGCACCTGGTACGGCATGGTCGCCGTACGAGGCGACCTCTACGCTGTGGAGCCAAATCACGGCGAGATCGATCAGATCTCGCCAGAGACTGGCGCGATCCACCGCGTCGTGGACGTCTCGGCAAGCCAGGGTCACATCGTTCCCACCGCCATCGCGTACCGCGGCAACTTTTTCTTCGGAAACCTCGGAACCTTCCCGATCTTCCCGGGCACGGAAAAACTCTTCAAGCTGACTCCCAGTGGGCAACTCAAGGAATGGGCGAGCGGACTCACGACTGTGCTCGGGCTGGCCTTTGATCAGGAGGAGCGACTCTACGTGCTCGAGTCCATGACCGCTCCGGGCTTTCCCGGCCCGTCGCAATTCGGAACGGGAACCATCCTTCGGATCGACCATTCGGGAAAGGTCGAGACGATCGCGTCCGGGATGACCTTCGCGACGGCGATGACCTTCGGTCCCGACGGCGCCTTGTACGTCTCCAACCTCGGCTTTGCCGGGCCCGGGGCCGGGCAGATTCTGCGCGTCGCCGTCCCGGATTGATTTTGGTTCGGTCTTCTTCGGTTGGCGGGGCCCGCTTTCGCGCCAGGCTCCCGCCAGCCGTTCACCTCTGCCGGACAGACGGAACCCACGCCAATACGTGCGAGGGCGGCAAAGCGAGATTAGGTCTTCGCCTTCCGCGGCTCGTGAGAATCCAAGACCTGCGGCATCATCCGAACGATCGACAACTCGCGGCTCTTCTCGGGGACGCACCCCGGAATGCATCTAACGGACGCGAGGCGAAGGTTCACGAGCGGCAGCTTGCGTCCCTCAACGTCCCCTCAGCCAGGTCGTAAGATTCAGTCGACGTCCCAATGACAGTGGCTGTCGGCAGGCGGCTGGGCCAGTATGAAATTCTTTCTCCGCTGGGCGCAGGGCAGGCGAGTTGGTCAATGTCCGGTCTTCCGAATGGACGCCGCCCAATGGGACTCAGCTATACCAAGATAGATATAGTGGATTCGCACCACGAAGGCGGTTGCGAGCCCGCCGCTATACTGTTTCTAATGGAGACGACGGCGGCAGAGAAACGGCTTCGAGAGTATTTCTCCGGCGAAACATCGGGAATCGTCGCGGTCTACCTCTTTGGCAGCGAGGGTCGCGGGACGGCCGGGCCCCGCAGTGATGTGGATGTGGCAATCCTTTACGCGGAGAAGCCGTCGGGAACGCTTCACTCGCCGAACCTCACTCTCGAAGGGGATCTGGAGCGGTTCCTGGGCCGTCCGGTCCAGGTCGTCGTCTTGAACTCGGCACCTGCGGATCTGGTCCACCGCGTCCTTCGGGACGGCCGGCTCCTCTTCGAGGCGGACCGCTCCGCGCGCATCGCCTTCGAGGTGAGGGCGCGCAATGAGTACTTCGACCTCCAGCCGATTCTCCGTCGTTATCGGAAGCGGGAGCACGTCGCCTCATGACCGATCCCGAGCTGATCGCAAAGAAGCTCGGGGAGATCGAGACCTGCGTTCAGGAGCTGCGAACGCTTGCTCGGCCGGACGCAATCCGGCAGGACATCCGCGAAAGGCGATTCGTCGAGCACACTCTTCAGCTCGCGATCCAGGCGGCTCTGGATATCGCCTCGCATATCGTGTCGGACGAGAGGCTGGGAGAGCCTCGCACCAATCGCGAGCTGTTCGACCTGCTCGAGCGCGGCGGATGGGTCGCGCCGGGTCTGGCGCAGACCCTCCGGAACATGGTGGGATTTCGCAACGTCCTCGTTCATGGGTATGACGCGGTCGATCTCGCCGTCGTCGAGGACGTGCTGCGAAACCGCCTCGGTGACCTTCTCGACTTCGTCTCCGTGATCCGCCGGCGGCTACCGCCAGTCTGATCCCTACGCTCGGCTGAAGGCCGAGATGATGCCCAGGCTTTTTTCTCGTCGAGGTGGTGGCCAGGGAAGACGCGGCGGTGCTTGCTTGGCTCGAGGAGAATAAGATTCCGAACGAGAACCCCATGACGCTCTCACGAGGCTCGAGGCTCGGCCCGTACGAGGTGATCGGTCCGCTCGGGGCGGGCGGCATGGGGGAAGTGTGGAGAGCCAGGGACGCGCGGCTCGGCCGCGAGGTCGCGATCAAGGTCCTGCCGGCGGATTTGTCGGCGGATCCAGGACGGCTGCGCCGTTTCGAGAAGGAGGCGCGATCCGCCTCGGCCTTAAACCACCCCAACATCGTCACCGTGTACGAGATCGGGTCGGCCGAATCGGTCTACATCGCGATGGAGCTCGTGGAGGGAAAGACACTCCGAGAGATCGTTGCCGAGGGTCCGCTTTCGACTCGAAAGCTTCTGCAGGTCGCGGCGGAAGTGGCCGAGGGTCTGGCAAAAGCTCATGCCGCCGGCATCGTCCACCGGGACTTAAAGCCCGAAAACCTCATGGTCACCGGCGACGGCCATGCCAAGATCCTCGACTTCGGGCTGGCCAAGCTCATCGAGCCGGAGGCAGCTCCCGGAGAGGAGACGCGCGCTCCGACCGTATCGGCAGGGACGGAGCCGGGCGTGGTCATGGGCACGGTGGCCTACATGTCGCCGGAGCAGGCGAGTGGGAAGCCTCTGGACTTCCGGTCCGATCAGTTCTCCCTCGGTTCCGTGCTCTACGAGATGGCGACGGGAAAGCCCCCCTTCTCAGGAAAAACGAAACCGGAGACCCTTGCCGCCATCATCCGGGAGGAGCCGGAGTCGATCGCGGCTCTCAATCCGAAACTGCCCGCTCCGCTTCGATGGATCATCGAACGGTGCCTCTCGAAAGAACCCAAGGAGCGCTACGCGGCGACGGAGGACCTGTCACGCGACCTGGCCAATGTCCGGGACCACCTTTCCGAGGCATCACTGCCAGCGGAGGCGCTCGCTCTGCTCCCGCCGACTCGCCGTCTCTGGCTCTTCGCCGGAGGCGCGCTGCTCGCAGCTGCTCTCCTGGGACTGCTCGCGGGCAAAGCCGTGTGGAGGGCGCCTTCCTCTTCCCCCTCCTTTCAGCGGCTCACCTTTCGTCGCGGCTTGCTCAGCAACGCGCGTTTTGCACCGGACGGGCGGACGATCGTGTACAGCGCGACCTGGGAAGGCAGCGAGGGGAAGGTCTATCTGACGCAGGTGGGCAGTACCGAGTCGCGCCAGCTCCTCGAGAACGCCGATCTCTTCGACGTCTCGCCCTCCGGAGAGCTGGCCGTGATGTTGTCCGCCGAAGGACAGGGAATGCTGGCCCGGATGCCGCTGACCGGAGGAGCGCCGCGGTCGGTCGTAGCGGACATCGCCTGGGGCAACGCCGCCTGGGCCCCCGACGGAAAGGATCTCGCGGTCGTGAGGACCGTGCAGGGGCGCAATCGGCTGGAATACCCGATCGGAAAGGTCCTCTACGAAACGACGGGCCTGATCGGTCTCCCCCGGTTCTCGCCTGGCGGGGACAAGATCGCCTTCTTCGGTGGCGGCCGGGGTTCGTCCATCATCGTTCTCGACATTTCCAGCAAAGAGACGAAAACCCTCTCCACGGGATGGAGCGAAATACGCGGGGGGATGCCCGCCTGGACTCCGGACGGCAAGGAGATCTGGTTCACGGCCGCCGAGCCCGGACAGGTGGAAGCCTTATGGGCCGCGGGGCTTTCCGGAAAGCGGCGCCTGGTCATGCGCGTGGCCGGGCTCCTGGAGCTTTTCGACATCTCGAAGGACCGACGGGTGCTCCTCGGGCACCACACCCTCCTGCCCGGCTTGATGTGTCTGCCGCCGGGAGAGGCGAACGAGCGCGACCTCTCCTGGTTGAGCGAGTCGAGACTTGCCGACCTCTCGTCCGATGGAAAGACCGTCGTCATCAGCGAGGGTCAAGACGCTGGCGGGCCCACCGGCTCTGTCTATCTCCGAAAGACCGATGGCTCGCCGGCCATCCGGTTGGGGGAGGGAGTCGGCGCAGGGCTCTCTCCCGACGGAAGCTGGGTCATCGCCCTGGTGCCGCCCGTCGGAGAAAAGAGCGCCCGGTTGACCCTTCTTCCCACTGGCGCCGGCGAGTCCAGGACCCTCCTGGCAGATGGCTTCGAGGTATTCGTTCGAGCCGCGTGGCTGCCCGACGGGAAAGCCATCGTCTTCTCGGGCAACGAGCCCGGGCACGCACCGCGTGTCTATCTGCTGGAAGTCGCGACGGGCCGGTTTCGGGCGATCACGCCGGAAGGAGTGGGGGTCCGAGAGATCGGAGCTTTCCTCTCGCCGGACGGAAAGTTCATTCTCGCGGTGAAAGACAGGGAGACGGTTCTGTGGCCCGTCTCGGGAGACGGCCCGATCTCTATCCGCGGGCTTTCCCCGGATGACGTGCCGATTCAGGTCAGCGCCGACGGCGAGTCCTTGTACGTCGCTCGCTTCGGAGAGGCGGTGCGGAGGGTGTGGTTGCTGGAACTGCGCACCGGAAAGCGGCGCCTCTGGAAAGAGCTTCGGGGCGCCGATCCCCCGACAAGGCTGACTTCTCTGTTCGTGACGCCGAACGGCGCATCCTATGCTTACGGGACGTACCGACCCATCTCGACTTGCTACGTGGTCGAAGGGCTCCGTTGAAGATCGAATCGACTCCCGCTAGGCGATGACGTCGAGTCGCTTTTTCTGGTCGATCGTGTAACCCGGGAACACCGGGTTCAGGTTCGGGGTGCCGAGGCGCTTTGCGAGGATCTCGGCGAAGACATCGCGGAAGTCGGTCGTCACGGCAAGGTCGCGGTTCTCGTAGAGTTTCGATGGCTCGAGGCCGGGCCACCGGACGTAGACCCTCCCGCCCTTCACGCCGCCTCCCAGGAGCAGCATGACGTTGGCGTGGCCGTGGTCGGTGCCGCGGTTTCCATTCTCACGAACGGTGCGGCCGAACTCCGACATCGTGACGAGCGTGACGTCGGCCATGCGGGAGCCCAGGTCCTTCACGAAGCCGGCGATCGCGTTGGCGTAGTCCTTCAGGCGGTTGGCGAGCTGGCCCTGAGCGCCGCCTTCGCCGGCGTGCGTGTCCCACCCTCCGACGTCGGTGAAGGCGATCTCGAGGCCGACGTTCGCCTTGATGAGCTGCGCAATCTGTTTCAGGGAATTGCCGAAGGGGCTTTTCGGGTACTCGGCGCCGTTTTCCGGAGCGATCCTGGCCGGGTCGGCGGACCGGACGAGCTTGATCGCCTCGAACGAATCCCGAGCCGTGGCCCGGAGCGTGCCGGCGACCGTGTCGGCATACATGGTCTCGAACGATTCCGAGGCCGGCTGCGTCTGACCGCCCGCGCGGATGCCGAACTGCGCGATGTTGGGCATCGAGATCGCGCCGGACGACCCGGCCAGGATGCGCGGCAGGCCGGCCGTGACCGAGACCGCCCGCAGCGGCGAGGCCTTCGGATCTTTCTTCTGCTCGAGCGCGCGGTTGAAGAACCCATCGGGCGTGGACTTGACGCCCGGTGTGCCCGACTCCATGAAGTCCTGGGCGTCGAAGTGGGAGCGGGTCCCGTCGGGGCTACCGACGGCGTGTACGAACGCCGCGGAACGGTCCACAAAGTAAGGGACGAGAGGCGCCATCGACGGATGCAAACCGAAGAAGCCGTCGAGGTCGAGGGCGGCGTTCTCCGCGGAGCCGGGGCGGGGCACCGCGATGGAGGGTCGGGAGTCGTAGTAGCCCTTCTCTCCGTAGGGGACCAGGACATTCAGCCCGTCCACGGCGCCGCGCTGGAAGATCCCGACGAGCACCTTGTGGCCCTCCGCCGTGCCCGCTTCGGCCATCCGCACGAAGACCTTCGGCAGGAACCCACCGGCGATCAAGGCGAGCCCGCTCGATTTCAGAAACAATCTCCGGTCAAACATCTCCGGTCTCCTCAATCACGCTGCGTTAACGCTGCGATCCCGTTGCGTTCACGTTGCGTTCCTACTGCCTCTGGAACTCCGGACTTCCCAGAATGAGCCCGGCAATCGTGGACACCGGGACGGCTGGCGACGCCTCGCCGGTCGAGCGCCGGCGTATGGTGTCGCGCGTGGACTCGGAGAGGTCGCCGTTGACGAGCGCCCGCGCCAGGGAGTCGATTGACTCGCCTGCGTTCCTCGCTTCGACCTCGGAGATCAGCCGTTCCGGCTGAGCGCTGGTGCCCGGCAACTGGCCGGCGGCCAGCGCCAGCGCGAAGTTCAGCCGCGCGATGAGCGCGCCCGAGTTGACCCAAGCGTCCGCCCGGTCCGAGTAGCCCGTGGGCGGCTGGCAGATGTAGAGGGGCTCACCCATTTGCACGAGCTGCCGCGCGAGGGCCCGGCCGTCGGTCGTGGCGTTGACGGCGCGCACGGCCGAAACGACGTACTCGAAGGGCGACTTGACCTTGGCCCGGTAATACTTCGGGTCGGAGAACTCGGGACTCAACACCACGGCGCGCTCGGTTTCACGCAGGTCGCCATCGCTCGCGAGAAACGCCTTCGCCACGCGCTCCACGAGGGCGTTCGGCGGGTCGTCCGCGACGAGGCGCTGGCAGAGCTGGTAGGCGATGTGGCGCGCCGTCTGCGGGTGACGGGCGAGGATGCGGATAATCTTCTCGCCTTCCTCGATGCCGCCGCCGGAAGGGAAAGTGTGGCCGAGGACTGTTTTGGCGCCGACGTCATGCATTGCCGCCCGGAAGACGAACGCCCCCGCGGGCTCGCCGCGCATTCCGCGCCCGCCGGTGCCGATGGACCAGCCCGTGAGCACGCGCGCGAGCCCCGTCACGTCCTTTTGTGTGTAGCCGCCGTCGACGCCCAGCGTGTGAAGCTCCATGAGCTCGCGGGCGTAGTTCTCGTTGATCCCCTTTGGAGCATTGTTCTTCCCCTGCCTGGCCATCTCCCGATCCATCTCCCGCATCGGGCGTCGCCCGAAGAGGCTGCCGCGGGCGGGCATGGGCGGCCGGTTCTCCTCATCGGCGACCGAGTGGGCGTTGTCGAGATAGAAAAGCATCGCAGGCGACTTGGCGATCGCGAGCAGCAGGTCCTCGAACTTGCCCCACATCCTCGGCCGCACCACGTCCCTTTCGAAAGAGGTGACGAAGACGCGGTCGAGCCCCTTCGCGGCGAAGACGTTGAAGTGGTTCAGCCAGAAGTCGGCCATCACCTCGTTCAACTGCCTCTCGGATTCGACTGCCCGGACGACGCGCGCCACGGAGAGCTCCTCGATGATGCGGCGCGGGCGCTTCTCGGGCGGAATCATTTCCTTGAGCTTCTCGAGCTCCGCGTCCTGGCCTTCGCCCGCCTCCGCCTTGCGCTGGCGCCGCGCTTGCCGCAGCGGCCGCTCGAACGTGTTGAAGAGCTCGGCGTTCGACATCTCGAGAGTCAGCATTGACTTGAGCTTCGCCGCCACGGCGTTGTCCGCGATCTTTTCGGGGTGGAGTTGCTGCTCGACGTACTTGCCAACGCCCATCTGCAGGACGCGCTCGACGTCGCCCGGTCGCGGGCCGAAGCCCAGCCGGTTCAAGACGTGGAGGGCCTGCTCGCGGGGCGACAGCACGGAAGTTTTCTCGGGCCCGGTGGCGCCGGCGCGCCTCGCTGTCGTGGAGAGCTCGAAGGTCAGAGCGGCTGCAGCGGCCAGGACGACGCCGAGCGCGCGCGTTCGCAGTCTCATGCTCACCTCGGAGATTGGACGAGCGCCGCTGCGGTTGAGATTACGAATGATAAGATATTGATCGAATGGAAGTTCGGCGCGGTTTCCGCGACGAGTGCGGCATCTTCGGTGTGGCCGGCTCGGACGACGCCGGCAACCTCTCCTATCTGGGCCTTTATGCCCTTCAGCATCGCGGCCAGGAGTCGGCCGGCATCGCCACGCTCGACGACGAGGGAAAGATCCATATCGAGCGGGAGATGGGCTACGTGGCCGACGTCTTCGACGAGGCGCGCCTCTCGCGCCTTCCGGGGCGCACGGCCATCGGCCACGTCCGCTATGCCACGGCAGGGGGGTCTCTTCTGGCCAACGCGCAGCCCATCGTCTTCGCGACGGGCCGCGGGCCCCTCGCGCTCGCGCACAACGGCAACCTCGTCAATGCACGCGAGATCCGGCTGCGCCTGGAAGCGGCCGGTTCACTCTTCACGACGACCTCGGACTCGGAGATCATCCTGCACCTGGTCGCGCGGTCCAAGGCGGCAACCCTCCAGGCCGCCATCGCCGAAGCGCTGCTGGAGGTGCACGGCGCGTATTCCTTGCTCATCTTGTCGCGCGACGGGATCTTCGCCGCGCGCGACCCGAACGGGATCCGGCCGCTCTCGCTGGGATCGCGCGAAGGCTCTCCCGTGGTCGCCTCCGAGACGTGCGCCTTCGATCTCATCGGCGCGCGCTTCGAGCGCGACGTCGAACCGGGGGAGATCGTCCGCCTGACGAAGGCCGGATTGGAGTCCTTGCGCTTCGCTTTCCCGAGACCCACTCCCTGCGTCTTCGAGCACGTGTACTTCTCGCGTCCGGACTCGTTCGTCTTCGGCAAGAGCGTCGCCGCGACGCGCGAAGCTTTCGGAGCGCGGCTGGCGCGGGAGCACCCGGTGCCGGCCGACGTCGTCGTGCCGGTCCCCGACTCCGGCATGTACGCCGCGCTCGGCTTCGCCCGGGAGTCAGGCATCCCGTTCGCGCTCGGGCTCGTGCGCAACCACTACGTGGGCCGCACTTTCATCGAGCCGAAGCAATCGATCCGCCACTTCGGGGTCAAAGTGAAGCTGAACCCCGTGCGCGAAGTCGTTGCGGGCAAGCGCGTCGTCCTGGTGGACGACTCGATCGTGCGCGGCACGACGTCCCGCAAGATCGTCCGGATGCTGCGCGACGCGGGCGCGTCCGAAGTGCACGTGCGTGTCTCCTCGCCGCCCACGACGAGCTCCTGCCACTATGGCATCGACACGCCGACCCGCCGGGAGCTGATCGGGGCCACGTCCACGGTCGAGGAGATCCGCGTGTTCATCGAGGCGAACTCGCTCGGCTACCTCTCCACCGAGGGGATGCTCGAGGCATTCGGCCGGCCCCTCCAGGCCACCTGCACCGCCTGCTTCACCGGCATCTATCCGGTCGACATCGAGGAAGAGGAGCGCGAAAAAGAGCACGCGCTCGACGCTCGATAACGCGACCGCCTTGAAGTTCCTGCTGCTCGCGACGACGATCGCCTTCCGGGGCGCGACGGTCATCGACGGCACCGGGGCGCCGCCACGACCCAACATGGTGGTCGTCGTCTCGGACGACCGAATAACAGCGATTTTCCCGCTCACGCCTGAAGGCCTGGCCAGGCTGCCGGCCGGCACGGAAGTCTTGAACGCCGAAGGGCAGTGGATCCTCCCCGGGCTCATCGACGCTCACGTTCACGCGGAGTCGGACGACGACTTGAAGCGCATGCTGCGCTGGGGCGTGACCTCGGTGCGCCTGATGGAAGAGAACGCGGCGAAGGCGGTGCAGGAGTCCAAAGCTTCACGCAACCGAAACGACATCCCGGACGTCTTTTCCGCCGCCCCGATCTTTACGGCAAGGGACGGCTGGTGGGCGGAGCAGCCGGCGGACCCCAACGTCAACCGCTTTCCCGCCACTCCCGAGGAGGCACGTGCCGCGGTGCGTAAAGCCGCGGCGCTGGGCATCCCCGAGATCAAGTTGATGCTCGACGACATGCGGTGGTGCCGCGACCCGAAGCCGCGCCTCCCGAGACTCTCGGCCGATGTGGCGGCCGCTCTGCTTTCCGAGGCCGCCAAGGCGAGGCTGCGGGCGACGGTCCACGCTCCGCAGCTCACGGACGCGCGGGAAGCCCTGGCCGGAGGAGCCACCGCTCTCGCGCACGGGGTCCTCGAGCGGATGGACCGAGCGACGGTCCAGCGGATGAAGGAGAAGGCGGTCTTCTACATCCCGACGATGAGCCTCTTCGAATTCCTGGCGGACACCCGTGCCTTCGTGAACACGGTGCTCTCGGACTCGCGCATCGTCGCGAGCCTTCCGCGGCAGACGCTTGCGCGCTACAGCGCCTCGGCCTACGCGAACCAGTACCGCGAGCGTTATCCCAACGCGCAGGGCGTGCGTCAGGCATTGCCGGCGCTGCGCGAGAATCTGCGAGGGCTCACGGCCGCGGGCGTGCCCGTGGCGCTCGGCACCGACATGTGGGCCTTTCCGGGGCCGGGCGTCTCGGTCGAGCTCGACCTTTACGTCCGCTCGGGCCTCTCGGCGCTGGAAGCCATCCGTTCGGCCACGCAGACGGCGGCCCGCTCGCTAGACGCCGACGCAGACCGCGGCACGCTCGCTCCCGGCAAGCGCGCGGATCTGCTGATTCTGAATCTCGATCCGCTCTCGGACATTCGCAACGTGCGCGCGATCCGCGCCGTGTACAAAGCCGGAGTCCGAGTCAGCTCCTCTGCGTCTCCATGAACAAGTCATCCGATCATCCGATCACCCGATTACCCGATACTTCTGACCCTCTCCCGCGTTTCCGGCCCGAGTTCCCGATTCTCGAAAAGACGACGTACTTGATCTCGAACTCCTTGGGCGCGATGCCGAGAGCCGGACCGGCCGCGATTCGGGAGAAGTCGCTCCGCCAGACGTCGCGCCTGATCGCGCTCGCCGAAGAGCGTGGCCTCGCCTGCGCGACGCCGCGCGATCCCGCGCTCCGCGGAGGCACGGCGGCCGTGGATTTCGAAAACGCTCGCGAGGTCGCCCGGGAATTGAATGCGCGCGATGGCGTCGTGGACTACCGCCCGGGCGTGGGCACCCGACTCTCGCCGCACTTCTACACGAAAGACGAGGAGCTCGACCGGGCTTTCTCAGCGATCGACGAGATCCGGGAGACGGGCGCGTGGCGGCGCTGGCTCGACCGCCCATCGCTCGTCACGTGAGAGCGCGCCGGCCGGCGATCGCGGGCGCGGGACTCGTCCTCTTCGCTGCGGCAACGGTCTCTCTTTTTTTCGTCTCGCGCGGGAAGTGGTCCGACGCGATCATCGACTCCGGGCGCGAATGGATCGTGCCGGACGCTCTGGCGCGCGGCGAGCTGCTCTACCGTGACGTGGTCTACTGGTTCGGCCCGTTCACGCCGTACTTCCACGCTCTGTTCTTCCGCGCGTTCGGCTCGAGCTTCGTGACGCTCGTCGCGGCGGGAGCGGTTGCGTCCGCCGGCGTTCTGGCGGCGCTCTTCTGGGTCCTTCGGCGATGTGCCGGCCGGATCGAGGCATGGGAATGGACGACTCTCGCGGTGCCGGTTCTCGTCTTCATGCCGAACGCGGGCGGCGGGCTTCTCGGTATGGGCTACCGCATCTGGCACGCCGCGGGCTTCGCGCTGGCCGCTGTCGCGGTCGCCGCGCACCGCCGAGAGCGGCCTCGGCTCGGAGCATTCCTGGCGGGTTGCCTGGCGGGCGTCTCCGGGCTCTGCAGAACGGAATGGGGCCTCGCGGCGTGCGCGGCGGTCCTCCTGGCCGTTGCGTTCGGGTCGCGTCGCCGCATCCCGTTCGGCCGGGCGGCTCTCGCCGCGGTGGCCGGCTGGGCGACCGTGTTTGGCGGCGGGCTCGTCCTGTTTCTCCTTCTGGCCGGCCCGCAGGCGGTGATCCGGGAGGGGCATGTGCTGCTGACGGACCTTCCGCCGGAGACGCGGGATTTTCTGCTGCGCTATTCCGGAGTCTTCGACTGGCGGCGGGGCTTGGCGCAGATGGCCTACTCCGGAGCCATGTGGCTCGGAGCGGCGACGGCGGTGGAGCTGCTGGCGCTCGGCGCGCGCGACCGCAACACGCGGCGCCCGCAGCTCGTGCGTCTCGGGGCGCTGCTCGGCGTGCTCGCCCTCACGGCGGCCTTGGGCGGCGGCTCGGGCCCCGTTCTCCTGTCGGCCGCGCCCCTGGTCTGCGCAGCCGCCCTGGTCATCGGCCTCCGGCGGGCACCGCGCCCCCGGGGAGCGCGCCTCGCGGCAGTCGGTCTGCTGGGTCTCCTGTTGTCCTACCGGCGGCCGTTCCACATCGGCGACGCGGCATACGTGGCGCCTCCGCTGCTCTTCGCATTCGCGTGCGCCGGCGCGCTCCTCTCGCTCGCCGTTGCCCGGCAGCGAAACGCCCTCACGCGAAGACGTCTGCGGCTTTCTTTTGCCGCCGCCTCGGCTCTGCTCGTCACGGCGGCCTTTGCCGGCCGATTTGCTCAGTACGCGGCGGACGAGCGCGTCGCGGTCGGCGGCACCCGGCACATGCTCTCGGCCCTGCCGGACGAGGCCGCGCGGCTGGAGGCGGTTGCGGCCGAAGTCGAGCGCAGGACGGCCGAAGGCGACGGCCTGGTCTGCTTTCCGGAAGGCGAGGTCTTGAACTTCCTCTCCGGCCGGCGCAACACGCTGCGCCACAAACTCTACATTCCCGGCTATCTCACGCAGGAGAACGAGCCCGAGATCCTCGCCGATCTCAGGCACCATCCGCCGGGCGCGGTCGTCATCTGGAACCGACCGATGGGCGAGTACGGCCGTTCCTTCTTCGGCCTCGGCACCGGACGCGAGGTTCTCTCGTGGCTCGAGGGGAACTATCGCATGGAGGTGTCCGGGATCGATCCACGCCGCTCGAGTCGGGTACTCTTAGGCATTCGGAATCAGAAGTGAAGACCCTCCTTCGGACGGCTGCCACCGACCGGCGAAGAGAAGCGGAGCACGGTTGAAGTCTCTCTCCGGGATCATGGAGAACGTCGCGGCCTATCGGCTGTGGCAGGCCCCCTTCGCCGAGAAGAAGCTCGCGCCGCTGCTCCGGCGGCCCGACCTCGCCGGCGCCCGGCGAGTCCTCGACGTGGGGTGCGGACCCGGGACGAACACGCGCCACTTTGCGGGCGCCGAATACGTCGGAATTGACATGAATCCCGCCTACATCGCCTACGCGCGGCGCCGATTCGGGCGGGAATTCGTCGTGGCGGACGTGAGAACCTATGTGGCGCCGGCGGGACAGCGGTTCGACTTCATCCTCGTCAACAGTCTCCTGCACCACATCGGCGACTCGTCCACCCGGCAGATCCTCGCGAGCCTCGCGTCCCTTTTGACCGCCGACGGGCACGTCCACATTCTCGATCTCATCCTGCCGGATCGACGCAGCCTGGCTCGCCTTCTCGCGCTCTGGGATCGCGGTCACTACCCTCGGAAGCTGGAGACGTTGGAGGCGATTTTCCGCGAGCACTTTGATCCTGTTGCCATGGAGCCGTATCCTTTGGGAGCGTTGGGGATAACCCTCTGGGACATGGTCTACTTCAAGGGGAGGCGCCGCGCGTGAACCGCGAGCCCCGTCTTTCGGTCGCCGTTCCTCTCTTCAACGAAGAGCAGGGCGTGCCGGAGCTCCTGCACAGAGTTGGCGCCACGCTTGCCGGGATTCCCGGCGGCCCGCACCAGATGGTCTTCGTCGACGACGGAAGCTCCGACCGGACGTTCGACCTGCTGGCGGAAGCGGCCCGCCAGGACCCGCGCATCGTGGCCATCACTCTCTCGCGCAACTTCGGGCATCAGGCTGCGCTCTCTGCCGCGCTCGATCACGTCGCCGGGGACCTCGTCGTGGTCATGGACGGCGACCTTCAGGATCCCCCCGAAGAGATCCCGCGCTTGCTCGACGAGCAACGCAAGGGCTTCGACGTCGTCTACGCCCGCCGAGTCCGGCGCAAGGAGAGCTGGCTGCTTCGTCTGTGCTACTTCCTCTTCTACCGTTTGATCGCAGCCGTCTCGAACGTCCGGCTCCCTCTGGACGCCGGCGATTTCGCGCTTCTCTCGCGGCGCGTTGTCGACAATCTCCGCGCGATCCCGGAGCATCACCGCTACATGCGCGGGTTGCGCACGTGGGTGGGGTTTCGCCAGACCGGAATTCCCATCGAGCGGTCGGAACGTGCGGCCGGTCGATCGAAGTACGGTCCGATCAAGCTCTTTCGCCTCGCGTTCGACGGCATTTTCGCGTTCTCGATGGCGCCCCTGCGCGCGGCATCGTTGTTGGGGTTCGCGACGATCGTCGGTTCCGTCCTTTTCGCCGCCTACTCCGTCTACGTCAAGGTGGCTCTCGGCAAGTCGCCGACGGGATTCACGGCGCTGATCGTTGCGGTGGCCTTGCTCTCAGGCGTTCAGCTTCTCGTCCTGGGCGTCATCGGCGAGTATCTCGGGCGCGTCTACGAAGAGGCCAAGGGACGACCCCAGTACGTCATCGGCCGCGTCGTCACATCCGAGAAGTCGGAGTGACGCGCCTTTCATGGACCCTCACTATGCCAAGACCTATCGTGACCTCTACGAAAACCACTGGTGGTGGCGCGCCCGCGAAGAGCTGATTCTGGCGACGCTCGACAGCATTCGCCCCCAGGGCGGCTGGGGGCCGATCTTGGACGTCGGATGCGGGGATGGGCTCTTCTTCGAGAAACTTTCGACGCGCGGTGACGTGGAGGGAATCGAAATGGATCCGACGGGCGTGGCTCCGGAGGGGCGTTGGGCGGATCGAATCCACGTCCGCCCGTTTGACGAGAATTTTCTGCCCGGCAAGAAGTACGGGCTCGTCCTCATGCTCGACGTGCTCGAGCACTTTCCGGACCCGCTTCGCCGGCTTCGTCGGGCGCTGGAGCTGCTGGCGCCGGCAGCCACTCTCCTCATAACGGTCCCCGCTTTTCGCGTTCTGTGGACGAGCCACGACGTGTTGAATCGCCACTACACGCGTTACACGAGGAAGGGTCTGACGGACCTCGTCCGGGAGGCTGGGGGAGAAGTCCGCCGGACGCGCTACTTCTATCAGTGGATGTGCCCCTTCAAGCTCGTGGCGCACTGGAAGGAAGGACTTTTTCCGGTCGAGCCCTCGACGCCAAAGATTCCTCCGCGATGGCTCAACGGCCTTCTCTATGGTGTCTCGCGGCTCGAGCAGGAGATCCTGGGGCCTCTGTCGCCACCCTTTGGAAGCTCGCTTCTCGCGGTGGCCGGCAAACAGCCGACCGCCTCATGAATCCCGGCCAGAGCGATGGTCCGGCACAAGCGGTCGTGGCGCGGCTGCGACTCTGGGGCGCCGAGATCGTGTTTCTCGTCGTGACGACGGCCGCGGGACTCTGGGCTGGAGGACGGTGGCTGGATCCGGCGGGCGACGTCGGAATCTGGTGGTCGCTCGGCGAGCGTCTGGCCCAGGGCGAGCGGTACTACCGCGATGTCTACCTCCAGTACGGCCCCCTGTCACCCTACCTGCTTTCCGGAGTGGCGCGCCTCTTCGGGTCTTCCTCGACTTCCTTCGTGCTCGTCCATTGGATGACGGCGATCCTCGCCGGAGTTCTTTTGGTGCGCCTGAGTCGACCTTTGTTCTCGGACCTCCAACGGTTCGCCCTCGCCGGGCTCGTGCTCGGCGTCTCGATTTTCGCCCCGGGGACGGGCCGGATGGTGCTCTCGTACTGTCCCGCGGCGGTGCACGCCGTCGTTTTCTCGCTCTGCGGGTTCCTGCTCCTGCAATCCCGGACGGAGCGTCCGCTGCGAGCGTACGGCGCGGGGGCGCTGGCGGGACTGGCGCTCTGCGCCAAACAGGAGATCGGCGTGGCGGCCCTGGCGGGTCTTTGCGCGCCGATCCTGACCGAAGGGAGGCGAGCATCCGGCTGGGTACTTCGGTGCCTCGCGGGCTTCTTGCTCGTGGCCTCGGTCGGAGTCGGTTTCGTGTTGGCGAGCGGTGCGTCCTTCGATTCCCTCCGGCAGGACAGTCGTCTCTGGCCTCTTTCGCCGATCCCCTCGGAATGGCGGAGTCTTTTCCGGGGTGTCGCCGGCGTCTCGGCGGTGGACTTTCCTCAGTCTTTCTTGGCTTCGCTTCGCGAGCTCTTGAAGACGTGCCTTCTTGTTTCGCTGGCCGGCCTTCTTCTCGCGAAGGAGCGCCGCGGCAGGTACTGGTGGCCGACGCTCGCGCTGTTGGCCGTCCTCCTGTCGGCAGACCTCTTCTCGGGTGGCGATCTGCTGCCGCGTCTGCAGCCGGCCAGTCTCCTGATGACCGTGGCATTTCTCGTTTCGCTCCTCGCGCTGCTCGGCGGACCCCGCCCGGGGCGGGAGCTTCTGGTGGGCTTCGGCCTCTTTGCGGGACTCGTCGGCCTTCGCACGGCGTTCTCCAACGACACGGCCGGCCCCTACACCGGGGTGGCGCATTTCGCGACCGCGCTGACCTGGATCGCCTTTCTGACCTGCCTGGTCCCCGACTGGCTGCCCGACGCGGGTCTTCCGGCGCGCCGGGCGAGGCAGGTATGGGCCGTCATCCTTCTGTCGATGGCCTGGTGGGCAGCTGCCGATGGCATCGAGAGCCTGGGGAGTCCCGGCCGGCTGGCTGTCGAGACGCCGCGGGGAAGGATATGGGTCGAGAGCCGCATGGCCGCGGCCTATGCGCGAATCGGCCAGGAGATTCGGCCGGGCGAGAGGGCTTTGTTTCTTCCCGAAGCCAACGCCGCCGACGTTCTCTTTGGGATCCGCGATGCATCGCCTTATCTCATTCACATGCCGGGCTGGCTCGACGCCCGAGCTGAAGCATCGCTGATCGACCGTTTTGAGAGGAATCCTCCCGACGCGGTCGTCCTCTTCGACAGAACGACCGGAGAGTTTCGCGTCAAGCCGTTCGGCGTGGGTTTCGGGCGGCGACTTGCCGACTGGATCGGCCGGAACTATCGAGTGGTCGCGACCACCCCGGGAGCGAAGATCCTGCGCAAGAGCCGTCGCGACAGCTCGATCCCTCTGACGGCGGGTCGACCGGCTGCGTGAGCGCCCCGCGGATCGAAGCGGCAGTGACTTTCGGGATCCTGGGGCGGCTGCGCGCGGCGATACCCGAGACGCTCTTTCTTCTCGTCGCGACGGCCGCCGGGCTCTGGGCCGGTGGCCGGTGGCTCGATCCCAGCGGTGATCCCGGCATCTGGTGGTCGCTGGCTGAACGCATCGCGAAGGGAGAGAGGTACTACCGCGACGTCTTTCTCCAGTACGGGCCGCTGTCGCCTTACGTGTTTTCTTTCTCCGGCCGCCCCTTCGGCTTTTCGGCCATCTGGTTTCTCTTGGCGAATTGGATCCCGGCCATCGCGGCCGGGCTGCTTCTGCTGAGGCTCGCGCGCCCCCACTTGAACGGTGTCGAGCGCTCCGTCCTGGTCGGCTGGATGACGGCGGTCGCCCTCTTTGCGCCCGGGCCGGCGCGCCTGGTTCTCTCTTATTGCCCCGCCGCCATCCACGCGATCTGCTTTGCCCTGGGCGCGCTGTTGATTCTTCCGGGTTGGCAAGCGCATCCGCGCCGTGCCTGGTGGGCGGGGATTTTGGCGGGCCTGGCCTTCTGCGCGAAACAGGAAATCGGCGTGACGACATTGCTCGCTTTGAGCGCCCCGGTACTGGTCGGGCCCCGCAGAGCCCGCGCCTGGATCGTTCGGTGCGCGGGCGGTTTTCTGGCGGTGGCTTTGGTCGGCGGCTTGTTCGTCCTGGCGAGCGGCGCGTCGGTCGCGTCGCTGCGCCAGGACAGTCATGTGTGGCCGCTGGCTCTCGCGCCTCCGCCGGAATGGCGCGCCGTCTTCCGACTCGTCGCGGGTCTGGCCGCCTTCGATTGGTCCGAGGCTCTGATTCTTCGCTTCCGCGGCCTGGTCCAGTGGGCGGCGCTGCTGGCGCTCGTCGGCCTCATGCTCGGCCGCGAGCGGCTCGGGCGCCGATGGGCAACGGCGGCGGCCTTGCTGCTGAGCCTGTCGATGTGGAACCTGATCGAGGGCCGCAGTCTCGTGCTTTCGATCAACCCGGTCAGCCTGTCCGTGGCGGCGTGCCTGCTCGTGCTGCTGCGGGCTCTCTTTCAGAGACATCTCCCGGGCCGGGACCTCTGGATGGCTCTCGCCTTTTTCGGCGCGGTCGTCGGGACCCGAACGCTCGTCGCCGAGGACATCGTCGGCCCGTACTCGGGAATCGCTCATTTCGCCACAGTCCTGCCCTGGCTCCTCTTGCTCTGCCGCATCCTTCCGGAGCTGCTGCCGGGCGGCGGGACTCCGGCGGTTTGGGCGAGATGGGCCTGGGCCCTCCTTCTGCTGGTCTTCGCCTGGCGCGGCGCCTGGACCGGCATACAGAGCCTGCGAGATCCTTCCCGGTCGGCCGTCGAAACGCCCCGGGGCCGCATCTGGGTGCAGGAACCCCAACCCGCCGTTCTCCGGCTGCTCGCCCGCGAGCTCCACCCCGGGGAATCCGTCTTGTTTGTCCCCCAGACGAACGCCGTCGACGTTCTCTTAGGGATCCGCGACGCCTCGCCTTATCTCATTCACTTGCCGGGCTGGTTGAGCGCCCGAGCCGAAACGTCGCTGATCGACCGATTCGAGAGGAATCCTCCCGACGCGGTCGTCCTCTTCGACAGAACGACCGGAGAGTTCGGCGTGAAGCCGTTCGGCATGGGTTTCGGGCGGCGGCTCGCCGATTGGATCAGCCGAAACTATCGAGTGGCGCCGGCCACACCGGGAGCGAAGGTCCTGCGCCGAAGCCGTGAGCCGGAAGCATCAGCTCTTCTCGAGCACGAAAGTCGTTTGGCACGCGATGAGTGGCATGGCGGGTTTGAGCAGCCGCTCGACGCCGAGAAAGAAGGGAAACGACCAGGACGGAACGACCCCTCGAAACCAGATGCCTCCCGACAGAAGATAGAGAAAGGCCGTGTGGTACCGCGTCGCGCGCAGCGACAGGTCGGGGAATTCCCGATCGAAGCGGTCCCGGTCCCGCTGGAAGACGATCCACGCTTGAGGAACGTTGGCGCCGGAGAAACGCCCGACGGGCTCGAAGCCCCACTCCCGCACGGTTTCGTCATAGGGCTCGGGCGAAAACAGGCGGTAAAGCTGTCTCCAGAGGGGAGTGTGAGCGGGCTCGATCAGAACGAGACGTCCTCTCCGTCGCAGCACCCGAGAGGCCTCTCGAAGGAAGGCACGAGGATCCGGCAGATGATGGAAGACGTTGAGCATCAGGATGGCCGCGACCGTCTCGTCGGGGAAGGCGATCGCCTCGGCGGTCATGACGCGGTCGAGATGGGGTTCCGGATTGAGATCGGTCGTGAGGGCGTGTGGAAGGACCTCCTTGAGGAAGCCTCCGCCGGACCCGAGCTCGATCACGGGACCTTCGGGGATCCCTCCCAGCCATCGCGCCAGTTCCCGGTAGTGCTCCCGATAGAGTGCCTTGAGAAACGGCTTCTTCTCAATCGCCTGTCGATGGATCTGAACCAGCTCCGGCGAATCGTGGTCAACCCCTCGGACCTCGGGAAGCTCGAAGCGGCGCTTGAGCCACTCGGCGAGTCGGCGGATCATCGTTCGAGTTAACCACAGGCGCCCGCGTTGCGACGGTGCGACGGTCGGCTGCGGCGCGGGCTCGTGAAGGCATCGGTATACTGATCGGCGTTGGAGAACAACCGGTACGCCGCGGCCGGCGTGGACATCGACGCGAAGGCAGCGGCGCTCGCACGAGCGCGCGACTCGATCCGCTCGACCTTCAACGCACAGGTCTTAGGTGACGTCGGCGGCTTCGGCGGCCTCTTTCAACCCGATTTTTCGGCGTACCGCGAGCCGGTTCTCGTCGGATCCACCGACGGGGTCGGCACGAAGCTCAAGGTCGCGATCGCCGCGGGACGCCACGGGACATGCGGCGCCGATCTCGTGAACCATTGCGTCAATGACATTCTCGTGCAGGGCGCGCGTCCCCTCTTCTTCCTCGACTACATCGCGGCGGGCAAGATCGAGCCGGGCGTGCTCGAGCAGGTCATCGAAGGCGTCGCGCGGGGCTGCCGCGAAAACGGCGCCGCTTTGATCGGGGGTGAAACGGCCGAGATGCCCGGCTTCTACGCTCCGGGCGAATACGACGTGGCCGGCACCATCGTGGGCGTCGTGGAGCGGGCGAAGATCCTGGACGGCTCGCAGATCGCCGCGGGGGACGTCGCGCTGGGGTTGCCGTCCGCGGGCCTGCACACCAACGGGTACTCGCTGGCGCGCAAAGTGTTCTTCGAGGAGCTCGGCAAGAAACCCGCCGACACCGTCAAAGGACTCGGCCGGACGATCGCCGACGCGCTTCTCGCGCCGCACCTGTCTTATCGGACCGCTCTGGAGCCGCTGCTCGCCGCGGACCTCGTGCACGGCATGGCGCACATCACGGGCGGCGGCTTCTACGACAACATTCCGCGCGTCTTGCCGGAGGGCCTCGACGTCGTCTTGAGGGCAGGCGCCTGGCCGATCCTGCCGGTGTTCGAGGTTATCGGGCGCGAGGGCCGGGTGTCCTTCGAGGAGATGCACCGGGTTTTCAACATGGGCATCGGCATGGTCGTGTTCGTTTCGCCGACAGATCTGGCCCGAGTCGCGTCGTTCTGGAAAGCCGCGGGCCAGCCCTGGTTCGCGATCGGCAACGTGAAGGGCGGCGGCCGCCGGAACGTCGTCGTCGAGCCACCGCCGGCGTGAGCCACGGCGGCGCGCCTCCCGCCTCAGGCAGCAGCGCCCGGCTCGTCGTCCTTTGGCGCTGGTCTCCGGAGATCGTCTTTCTCGTCGTGACGACGGCGGCCGGCTTCTGGGCCGCCGGGCGCTGGATAGAGCCTTTCGGCGATCCGGGAACGTGGTGGTCCCTGCTGCACCGTCTCGCGGGCGGGGAGAGGCTCTACCGCGACGTTTTCCTGCAGTACGGACCGCTGTCGCCTTATCTCTTGTCGTTCCTGGCGCGTCTGGTCGGCCTTTCGCCGACGTCCTTTCTGCTCATGAACTGGGTGCCGGCGATTCTGCTCGGGCTGGTTCTTCTCCGGGCGGGCCGTCCCTACCTGAGTCCGCCCGAGCGGCTCTGCCTTGTAGGGCTTCTGCTCGCCCTCGGAATCTTCGGCCACGGGAAGACGGCCCGGCTGGTGTTTCCCTATTCGCCCGCCGCGGTGCACGCCCTGATCTTCTCGACGCTCGCCCTTCTCTTGCTGCAGCGGGAGTCGCCCCAGCGTCGAGACGCTCTGCTGGCAGGAGCCCTGGCGGGGCTTGCCTTCTGCGCGAAGCAGGAGATCGGCCTCGTGGCATTGCTGGCGCTCTGCGCTCCGATTGCGGCGCGCCCGTCGCGGGCTCGGGGCTGGCTGGTGCCGGTGTTGGCGGGCTTCGCCTGCGCCGCCATGGCGGGCCTGCTGGTCGTTTTCGCGAGCGCATCCCTGGACTCTCTCAAGTACGACAGCCACTTCTGGCCGATCGGAGAGTTTTCGCCGGAGTGGAAGTATCTGTCCGGGCTGACGACCGGACTGATGATCCGCGATTGGCCGATCCGGCTCGGCGGGGCCATTCTCGCGTTCGCCTACCACGCAGCGCTCATCGGCCTGCTGGGCTTGCTCCTGGCACGAGACGCGCGCGTGCGGCGCTCGCTTCTCCTGCTGCTGCTCGGGGCGCTGCTGACAGGCGGCGCCATCGATGGCGTGTTGTTCGGGCGGCGAGCCGATCCCTTCAGCCTTTCGCTGCTCGTGGCTCTTGCTCTGGTCCTGGCGGCTTTTTTCGGGCGCGGGAGGTCGGGGCGGGATTTTTTCCTGGGATTCGGCCTTTTCGCCGGGCTTGTCGCCACGCGGACGGCATTCGCCGGGCGCCTCGGCTGGTCCTCCTACTCCGGCGTGGCAAACGTTTCGACCGCGCTCACCTGGGTCCTGTTTCTGTTCTGCTTCCTTCCGAGGCTCTTTCCCGGAGGGGAGGCGGCGGCGATGACCCGCCGCCTCTGGGTGATGGTGCTGCTGCCGGTTGCGGCCTGGTTTGCCTGGCCCGGGGCCCGAGAGCTCCGCAACGACTCCGCCGTCGCCGTGGAAACGCCCCGCGGCCGCGTGTGGAGCAGTCCCGGGACCGGACCTCTTTTTTCCGTGCTGGGCCGGAACCTCCGTCCCGGCGAACGCGCCCTCGTCTTGCCGGAGCCGAATTCCTTGGAGCCGCTGTACACGCTGCGCAGCGCCTCGCCCCTGCCCTGCCACATGCCGGGGTGGTTGGACGCGCGAGCCGAAGACTTGTTGTTGCGCCGCTTCGCAACCGATCCCCCCGACGTCGTCGTGCTTTTCGCGCGGACGACCTGGGAATTCGGGGTGGATCCGTTTGGCCGGGGTTTTGGAACGCGGCTCGCCGCCTGGCTGGCGCAAAACTACGGCATGGTCGCGAGGGCGCCCGGAGGCGTCGTCCTTCGGAGAAAGCCGGCGGGATGACGCGACGGCGCCTGGCTGTGCTGCTCTCGGGTCGCGGCTCGAACTTCGAGGCGATAGCCGATGCGGTCGCGGAGGGACGCGTTCCGGATGCGGAGATCGTGGCCGTCATCTCGGACGTTCCGGCGGCGCCGGGCCTCGCCCGGGCTCGTCGCCGGGGCCTGCCAGCATTCGCCGTGGACCGCAGGCAGTTTCGATCCCGCCGCGACCACGAGGCGGCCATCCTTCGGATCCTGAACGTGGGGCGTCCGGACCTGATCTGCCTCGCGGGCTACATGCGCCTGCTTTCGCCGGAATTCGTGACCCTTTGGAGAGGACGGATCTTGAACATCCACCCCGCCCTGCTGCCGAAGTTTCCGGGACTCGACGCGCAACGCCGCGCCCTCGAGGCAGGGGAGACCGTATCGGGCTGCACGGTCCATTTCGTCGACGAGGGCACGGACTCCGGGCCGACGATTCTGCAGAAGACGGTGCCGATTCTGCCCAACGACACCCCGACCGCGCTTTCGGCGCGCATCCTCGAGCAGGAGCATGTCGCCTATCCAGAGGCGATCGCCAGCGTTCTTGCGGCGCTGGGAAAATCCGTCTGAAGGTGCACAGAGCCCTGTGCAGGCGGAGAAGTGGAAAAGGCCTGTCAACATTGGCTGTTCTCTTCCTTCCCGAAAACGCTTGACAACGGAACTCGCGACGCCCTAGACTGCGCCTCCCTTCAGGGTTTCCGGTTCTTTCTCAGGGTCCTGCGAGCGCGAGCTGTCGCCACACCGGGCGGCGGGTCGCGAAAACCGCTTGACTTGGAGGGTGGGTCGAGAGAGACTGAAGGTTCCGCCTATCGGGGGCGGGTTTTTGACAGAGCGAAACGCCGGCGGTACGGCGTCGTCCGCGGGTGCGAGGAGTCCCGAGGATCCGGTTCCTTGAAAACTGAGTAGAGCGTGCCAGACGTCTTTTTCCTGGTTTTTTTGAAAAACCAGAGTTTTTTCCTGTCATCGCAGGAAGGTCAGGGGACCTCGCGGTCTCCGAAACCTCCTGCAAAAGCAGGGTTGACTCGAATCAAACGGACCGGGCCTCGCGGCTCGATCCGCGCGAACACTTTTAAGTGGAGAGTTTGATCCTGGCTCAGAATGAACGCTGGCGGCGTGCTTAACACATGCAAGTCGAACGAGGCTGAGGGGGCAACTCCTCAGTTGAGTGGCGGACGGGTGAGTAACACGTGGGTAACCTGCCCGGAAGTGGGGAATACCTCGGGAAACTCGAGCTAATACCGCATGAC
>Ga0137373_10000902_pt1 | contig 31473 bp, 21 predicted proteins | sample SagtaG_5_FD_104912 | JGI IMG/M metagenome (GOLD analysis project Ga0137373, IMG submission 104912) | Vadose zone soil microbial communities from Sagehorn Ranch, Mendocino, California, USA - Sage1_R_80_16 metaG | ecosystem: Environmental > Terrestrial > Soil > Vadose zone | place: USA... | reverse complement strand
TGCTGCGGCTTACCCCAATCGATGTAGACCGCATCGACGTCCGTAAGAATCAGGAGAAGCTCGGCGCCGAGCTCCCGCGCCAATACGGCGGCAGCGAGATCCTTGTCCACAACCGCGTCGATTCCCTCGAGCCCCAGCTCGGGATGAACATAGACGGGCATCCCGCCGCCGCCGCACGCAATTACGATCGTTCCCTTGTCAACCAGAGATCGGATCGTCTCGATCTCATGAATCGAGATCGGCTCGGGGCTGGCGACGACGCGGCGCCACCGGCCGTTGCCATCACGCTTCACGACCACTCCCTCCTTCGTCAGCTGCCGGGCTCTTTCTTCGGGAATTGCGTGACCGATGAATTTCGTCGGCTCGGTGAGAGCGGGATCGTTGGGGTCCACCAGCACCTGAGTGATCACCGTCGCGACTCTGCGTCCCGTGCCCAGTCCAGCGATCGCGTCGTGAATGGATTGTTGGATCATGTACCCGATCCAGCCGGCGGTAGCGGCAACGAGCACTCCCAATGGCAACGGCGCTACTTCGGTGCGGGCGATCTCGTTTCGCACCAGCTCGTCGCCAACCTGCGGTCCGTTTCCATGTACGACCGCGATGTTCCAGCCTTCGCGAGCGAGACTCACAATCGGCGCGAGGCTCTCGCGCGTATGCCGAAACTGATCGGAGATCGTGGATCTCTCGCCAGGCGGCGACAGCGCGTTTCCACCGACGGCGATCACCGCAACGCTTCCTCTGGCGCTATCTGCCAAGGACTCCACCCAGTGAATCCCAGAGTGCGGCGAATGTCTTGAGGTCGCCGGCGGCGAGTGCGGCCCGCATTCTGGAATAGAGCCGGTACACGTCGCTCCTGAACGCTGAGTCCGAGGGTGTGCCTTGCGCCCTCGGCGGCGCAACGATCGTCGGAGCGGGCGTCAAAGCGTCGAGTATGTCACGGCTCCCGGCGCGAAACATTTCGGGGAAGCGGGTGCGCCACGCGGCGGCGACAGGATCTAGCGACGCCGGCGGAATGATGAATGTCCGCCCTGTATGCGAATTGATCAGCATCGTGCCGGCATGGCGGAAGTAGGACCAATCCTTCCCCGCAACGGCGTTGTGCTCGCTCAGCGGATAACGGGTCGACGCCGAGTAAATCTCCACGACCCAGGTGAGAGTATCTGCGAAGAACAGCGCCGGTACGGAAGAGGCCTGCGTGAATATCGGTGCCAGTGCCGCGGCGCGAGTGGCAACATCGCGCCTCGTCACGATTCGCGCATTGGCTGGGAGCGAGCTCCACGCCAGGTCGAGACGTTGCTCGGCCCACGCATGGGCTAGCCGGCGCAACCCGGTCCCAAGAGTCGGCGCGGGTACGTGTGGTGCGTTCAGCGCCAGCGCGGCCCCGTCTGCACCGGGATAGACGAGAATGCGCGGACGCTCCGACGCCACGAATGCGCGGATTCGGGCTGAATCCGCGAACGCAGCAAATCGCGTCACTTCACCGGGGAGCGCCGCGATCGCACCCGATGTTGCTACCGGTGAGTATGCTCTGCGAGTGAACGCTTCGCGCGTCGCCGCATAAGGCCTCTCATGGACTTCGGCGCCACCACGCGACGCCATTCTTCGCACGACCGATGGCAGGATCAGATCGAGGGCAACCGAGAAGATCAGAACGCCGCTGATGGTAAAGAAGCTCAGGCGCACTTGTCCCGTCCATCCGCTCGCCAGGACGAGTGCGGCGGCGGCGACGGTTCCAACCGAGAGGGATAGATACGCCGGTATCAGCCATTGGTGATCCACGTACGAGAACATCCCACCGGGGCCGCTTCCATTCACGAGAAGGTTGAATCCGTCGAGGCGGTAGCTCCACGCCATGATCAGCAGCAGTAGACTGGCCAGAGCGGCGAGATGGCGCCGGACGTACACCGACACATGGAAAGCTCCGCTCTGCCATCGAAGACTGGGCGTGAGGGCGTACAATCCGATCACGACCGCTGAAACGAGCAGGAGAAGTATCAGGGCCCACGTGTACGCGCTACTCTCGAGCGGAAGCCAGGCGATGTAGAAGCCGAGGTCCATCTGGTAGAACGGATCTCTCTCTCCAAACACCGGTCCCACGCGCGCGAGCGCGAGCTGCTGCCATGCGGGAATGACCAAAGACATCACCGCTGCAATCGCGAGCGAGAGTGTGATAACTGCTCGGTCGAGGTAACGGCCCGGAACCGCCTCGCCAAATTCGACGTTTCCCATCCGTCGCGGCAATGCGAGCGAAACTATGCTTCTCCGAAGCGCCGAGAGGTTGGCGAATGCGAACAGTCCAGCGCACAGTAACGAGAGTCCCTGAATGGTGACGACATCACGCGCGTGCTCGCGCCAGAGCGGCGCCGCGCCGAGAGCGCGATACCAGGCGAAGTCGGCGTATGCGAGGGCTGCTCCTCGTCCAATCAGGAGCACAGCCGTCCCGATGACGAGTCCGACGACGATGCGTCGCCGGCGAGTCATGTCAAACGGCTACGCCGTGGGCGGTGAGCCAGCCCTCCATCTCGCCACGGATTTTCTCGAGGTCTTCCTTGGTGCGCGCCTCGAATCTCAGTACCAGAACCGGCTGAGTGTTGGACGCTCTGATGAGCCCCCATCCATCTCCAAAGAGAACTCGGACTCCGTCAACGTCGATGACCTTGTAGCGCGCCTTGAAATACTGCTTCGCCTCCTCGACCACCTGGAACTTTCGGTCATCGGGGCAGTCCACTCGCAGCTCGGGGGTCGAGATGAATCGCGGCACGTCGGCAAGCATCTCATGGACGCTTTTGCCGGCGGCGCCCACAATTCTTAGAAGTCGTGCAGCGCCATACATCGCGTCATCGAAGCCGTAAAACCCTTCGGCGAAGAACATGTGACCCGACATCTCTCCGGCAATCGGCGCATGTGTCTCGTGCATCTTCTCTTCGATCAGCGAGTGTCCCGTTTTCCACATGAGCGGTTTTCCGCCCGCGCGCTCGATTTCTTCGGGCAACGCCTGCGAGCACTTCACGTCGAAGATGATGGGCTGTCCTGGACCGAGTCGCTCGATTACGTCGCGCGCGTACAGGATCAGGAGGTGATCCCCCCAGATTATCTCGCCGGTGTGATCCACCACTCCGATGCGGTCCGCATCTCCATCGAGCGCAATTCCCAGGTCCGCACTATCCGCCTTCACCGCTGCGATGAGATCCTCGAGATTCTTCGGGACGGTCGGGTCTGGGTGATGATTCGGAAAGGTTCCGTCACTTTCGCAGAAGAGACAGCGTCCCTTCACTCCCAATCGCTCGAGCAGCTTTGGGGCGACGAGCGCTCCGACGCCGTTCCCCGCGTCGATGACTACCTTCAGATTCCCTTCGATGGGCCCCACTCGTTCCACGATGTCATTGATGTAGTCATCGAGGACGCTCATTCGGCGAATAGTTGACGTTCCCGAAGGAAACCGGCCGCGCGTCGACAGCTCGTAGATGTGCTGGATGTCCTCGCCGTAGATGGAGCGAGTGCCGACTCCGAGCTTGAATCCGTTGAACTCAGGTGGGTTGTGCGAGCCGGTGATCTGAATTCCACCGGCGACCCCGAGCTTGTGCTGCGCCCAGTACGCCACGGGCGTCGGAACAATGCCGATGTCGACAACGTGTATGCCGCTCCCGAGCAATCCGCCAAGCAGGGCTCGATGCAGGGCTTCGCCACTGGGACGATTGTCCCGCCCAACAGCGACTGCGCCTCGCACGCCACGCTCCGCAAGAAACGCTGCGTAACCCTGGCCAACCAGCTCGGCCACTTCGGGGGTGAGGTCCTTTCCGGCGACGCCGCGAATGTCATATTCGCGGAAGATCGTCCGCGACAACACCGCGCTCACCTCTCCGGGGAGGCCGTCGCTGTGATGCTTTGCGGACTCTGTCCGGTGACCATTGAGGGATGGCTGCGGGACGTCCACCGGACGATGGCGTTCGGCATGATGCCGAAGGCGAGAAGGAGGACCGCCGCCGAAGCGATCACGAACCGCGTCCAGCCACCTGCTGGGGACGGGAGCGGTGCTTCCGCGGGGCGCGGCCTCATGAACATCACCATCACTACATAGAGGTAGTAGCCCGCCGACACCAGACTGGCGACGACGAGTATTACCACAAGCTTGGTCTCTGGCACCGGCGCCTGGAGCGCGGATTGAATGATCCAATACTTGGCGAGGAACCCCATGCCGCCGAAAATCGGGAATCCAAGCAGCGCCAACATGAACACGGCCATCGCCGAGGCCAGCCATGGTCGGACGCTCCAGAGTCCAGCGTAGTCCTCGATGTTGAGATGCGACTCTCCCGCTTCCCCAAGCGCCACGATCACACCGAATGCACCCAGCGTCGCCAGGGTGTATGCCAGGATGTAAAAGACGAACGCCGAGCTTGCGGCCGCTGTACCGATGGCAATCGCTACGAGGATGTAGCCGGCGTGAGCGATGCTGGAGTAAGCGAGCATGCGTTTGATATTCTTCTGCGCAAGTGCAATGAGATTTCCAACGACCATCGTCGCAACAGCGAGCCACCACACCGCGCCGTGCCACGCATTCGAAGCGGTCGGAAATGCCTCGACCCACACTCGGAGGAATGCGACGAACGCCGCGGCCTTCACCGCCGCGGCCATGTAAGCCGTTATTGGAGTGGGCGCACCTTCGTATACGTCCGGAGCCCACATGTGAAACGGCGCTGCCGCAACCTTGAACCCGAATCCAACGAGCAGCAGCCCGATGCCGACGACGAGCAGCGGACTTGCCCCCAGGTGAAGGTCGCGCGCTCTCTCTCCAATCGTCGCCAGGTTCATCGTGCCGGTGGCGCCGTAAACGAGGGCGATGCCATACAACAGAAAAGCCGTCGAGAAGGCGCCGAGAAGGAAGTACTTGATTGCGCTTTCTGCGGATCGTGAGCTTCGTCTGTTGAGCCCGGCGAGAACATAGACTGCGACGGACATGATTTCTATGCCAAGGAATACGATGATGAGGTCACGTGCCGCCGCGAGTGTCATCATCCCCGAAGTCGCGAGCAGAACGAGGACGTGTGATTCTCCCGCGACGATTCCCTCCCGCCGATTGTAATCCATCGACAGCGCAATGGTGCCGATGGTCGCGATCAGCAGAACTATGTCCGAGCTCCATCGCAGGTTGTCCACTGCAATAACGCCGACAGTTGCCGAGTCCCCCCTCGCCCAGTAGTAGGCGATCGCGATCATCACGCTCACACAAAGCACAATGCTGGCAATGCCGATGCTCCGCTGATGCGCCTCCGTCTCCGGCCGCCAGGCAGCCCAGAGGAGGAGTAGCATCGCGCCTCCAATAAGGAGAAGATCGGGACCCAGCGCGGTCGTAAGCTGGCTGGGAATCGAGAGGTCGAGGGTCACCGGGATCGCTCAGGAATGGAGGCCACCTCATTACCGACCTGACTTGCCGCTCCCTGACTCACCTGCGTCACGAACTTCTCGGCGGCTGGCTCCATGCGGCGGAGAACGGGCGCCGGGTAAACGCCGAGCCAGATGATCGCCGCGACGATCGGCGCCATGATTGCCAGCTCCCGCCAGTTGAGATCGGGAATGTGCTCATTCTCGCGCTTGTCCAGCGGATTGAACAGAATCCGCTGGATTGCCCACAGCAGGTATGCCGCGGCGAAAATAACTCCCGTAGTCGCAATTCCGGTGAGGAGCGGATACGGCTTGAATGCTCCCACAAGCACGAGGAACTCGCCGACGAATCCGTTGGTTCCGGGCACCCCGATACTGCTGAGGGAAACGAGCGTCAGCATCGCCGCGAACAGCGGGACCACGCGAGCGATTCCACCGTACGCATCGATGTTACGCGAGTGTCGCCGCTCGTAAATCATTCCCACAAGAAGGAAGAGCGCACCAGTCGAGACGCCGTGATTGATCATCACCATCAATGCACCCTGCACGCTTTGCACGGTCAGTGCGAAAATGCCGAGCATGACGAACCCGAGGTGACTGACGGAGGAGTACGCGACCAGCTTCTTGAAGTCCGGCTGCACCATCGCCACAAGCGCACCGTAAACGATTCCAATCACCGCGAGGACCAGGATGAGCGATCTCACCTTCGGATTCATTGCTGCGCCCGGAAATAGCGGTAGCGCAAACCTGAGGAATCCGAACGTTCCCATCTTCAGCATGATTGCGGCGAGCACCACTGAGCCGGCGGTGGGCGCTTCGACGTGCGCATCGGGAAGCCACGTGTGGAACGGGAACATCGGGACTTTCACCGCGAACGCGGCAAAGAAGGCGGCAAAGAGCCACAGCGCAACCGTCGGAGCAAGTGCCTGCTTGGCGAGGAGATTGTCGTAGCTGAAATTCGGAACGCCAGTGGCGGGATCAGCGGCGTGCACTCCGAGGTACAGAATGCCCACGAGCATCAGCAACGACGGGAGCATCGTATACAGAAAGAACTTGATGCTCGCGTACAACCGTCGCTCCCCGCCCCACACGCCGATGATGAAGTACATCGGAACGAGCATCACTTCCCACATCACGTAGAACAGGAAGAGATCCCTCGCCATGAACACGCCAAGCATTCCGGTGGTGAGGATTAGCATCAGTGCGTAGAACGCGTGCGGCTTCGAGCGGATTGACGTCCAACTTCCGAGAACGGTGAGCGGCATGATGAACGTCGTCAGCAGGATCATCATCAGCGCGATCCCGTCGACACCGAGTGTGAAGCGAACGCCCCACATCGGAATCCACTCGCGGTCTACGGCCGCGTGCCATCCAGCCGTCGCAGGATTGAACGTCCACCACAGGCCGGCGGAGACGACAAACTCGACGAGGAAAAAGACGAGCGCAGTCGTTCGCGCAGCTTTCCAGCGCCGCTCGATAGCAGCGGGATCGTCGCTTCCCCGCGCCATCGCGATTAGCACCACCGCCCCGATCGCCGGAATGACGAGCAGTGCCGTCAGAACCCACGACTCGTACCCAACCGCCCTGAGGAAAGCTGTCAACGGAGTGTCACCGCACCCAGAACGGCGAGGACGCCGAACACAAGAACCCACGCGTACGTGCCGACCGCGCCAGTCTGGAATCGTGACCCGAGCCAGCCGAACGCACGCGCCACTGCGGAGCTGCCGTTCACGAACAGACTATCAATCAGGCCAACGTCGATCGCCTTCCATAAAAGGTTGCGCGAGATCTGATATGTCGGCTGCACGATAGCGGCGTCGTACACCTCGTCCACGTAGTACTTGTTGGCAATCACCCGCTCGATACCCTGCTCCTCCACGGCCCGGCTCTTCGGTACTACGCGCTCCGGCTTGAGCTGCCTCCAGGCGTATGCGATTCCCCCTGCACCGACGAGGACCGCGAGAAGAACGAGGAACCCCTCGAGAGAGGTCGACGCCTCCGCTCCCGCGGCCAAAGTGCGAGTGCCTCCGCCAACAACGGGGTCCAGCCAGTGGTCGAGCGAAGCCACTGGGCCCAGCGGAATGACCTTGTGGATCAGCTCCGGTACGTTGAAAAAGCCGCCGAATGCACTGAACACACCGAGAACCACGAGCGGTCCCGTCATCACCCACGGGGCGTCATGAAGATGAGCTCGCTCTGCCTCTCCGGTTCGATTCGGGCCGTGGAACGTGTAGAGCATCATCCGTGTCATGTAGACAGCGGTGAGGAACGCCGCGGCCAGCCCGAAGACGTATATCAGATAGAGCACGAAGCTGCCCGAAAGTCCCAGAAGCGATGCGCTCGCGAGCGGTGTACCCTGAGCGTGCGAGAATGCGGCGCCAAGAATCTCGTCCTTGGAGAAGAATCCCGAGAACGGCGGGATGCCCGCAATCGACAGAGTAGCGATCCACATCAGCACCCATGTGATCGGCATGTACTCCTTGAGGCCCCCCATGTTGCGCATGTCCTGAGCGTCCTCTGTCCGGCCGGTATGGTGATACGCCGCATGCATCGAGTAAATCACGGAACCTGCGCCAAGGAAGAGCAGCGCCTTGAAGAAAGCGTGGGTCACCAGATGGAACATTCCAGCGGTGTAAGCGCCGACGCCGACGCCGACGAACATGTAGCCAAGCTGCGAGACGGTCGAATACGCGAGAACCTTCTTGATGTCCCACTGCTTGAGTCCGATCGTGGCCGCGAACAAGGCGGTCACGCCGCCGACGAGAGCCACCGTGAGACTCGCGACCGGTGCGATCGAGAACAACGCCGCACTTCTGGCGACCAGATACACGCCGGCCGTCACCATCGTCGCCGCATGGATCAGTGCCGACACCGGTGTCGGGCCCGCCATCGCGTCAGGGAGCCAGATGTAGAGTGGGATCTGCGCGCTCTTTCCGACGCAGCCGAGGAACAGGAAGAGACAGATCGCGGTAACCAGCGGCCCCGCGACCTGTAACTGTCCCGCGGCTTTTGCTACACCGACGAAATCGAGCACTCCAACGTTCGCGAACAGGAGGAACATCGCGATCAGGAATCCGAAGTCGCCAATTCGGTTGACGATGAATGCCTTTTTCCCTGCGTCGGCGTTCACCTTATCGGAGAACCAGAATCCGATCAGGAGGTACGAGCACAGCCCGACACCTTCCCACCCCACGAACATCACCGGGTAGCTCGCGCCAAGCACCAGCAGGAGCATGAAGAAGATGAACAGGTTGAGATACGCGAAGTACCGCGGATACCCGGGGTCCTCGCGCATATACCCGACACTGAAGATGTGGATCAGCATCCCGACGCCGGTGATGACCAGCACCATCACCATCGAGAGCTGATCGAGCTGAAGCGCGGCGTTTATCTGGAGCGATCCAACGGGCATCCAGCTGTAGTAGCTGCGAATGAACGGAGCTTCGATGCCGGATGCGCCGAGCATTGCGGCGTAGATTGTGAGCGCGATCAGGAACGAAAGCGCCACGACCGCGGGGCCGACGATGCTTACAATCCCTGCGTACCGGTGCGGCTTTATCGCGTGATGGTCGTCGCCGGCCGTGCCTGCGCCGTGAGCCATATCCGGATCATCGGGCCCGACGCGTGCCCCCCAGAGCGCGAGGATCCCGTTGATGACGAAACCAAGCAGCGGAAGGATTGGCAGCAGCCACACAAGCTCGGCCGCGGTTCCGTCGAGCGGATGTACTGCGGCCACTGCTCCCTGAAGCAACATCATCCTCGGAGAAGGTTGATGTTCTGGAGATTCACCGTCTGACGGTGGCGGAATATTGCGATGATAATTGCGAGCCCTACCGCCGCTTCAGCGGCGGCAACGGTCATCACGAACACCACGAACACCTGCCCCGCTGGTCCGTAATACCGCGAGAGCACGACGAACGTGAGGTTGACGGCGTTGAGCATCAGCTCGACGCACATGAAGATGATGATCGCATTCCGCCGGACGAGAACTCCGACAACCCCGATCGTGAACAGGACGGCCGACAGCGCCAGCGACTCAGGAAGCATCGCCTTCTCTCTTGCGGCCGAGCACCACCGCGCCGGCGATAGCTACGAGGAGGAGCACGCTCGTCAGCTCGAACGCCAGCAGATATTCGTTGAACAACGGCCTCGCGATCGTGCCCACCGCTCCGTATCGCGCCATATCCTTCGCCGCCGCGTCATGAGGCAGAACGAAAGGCATTGCCAGCCTCCCTCGTGACACGACCATTATCTCTGCGATCAGAATGACGCCAATAGCGGCGGCGGCGAGCTTCGGCCACAGGCCGCGCGCGTCGGCCAGCTCCGATGGATGGCCCAGGTTCAATAACATGATCACGAACAGGAACACGACCATGATCGCGCCTGCATACACCAGCACCTGTATCACACCGATGAACTGCGCGTCGAGCAGGACGAAGATCACCGACAGCGAGAACATCGTATTCACCAGCCAGAGCGCCGCGGCGACCGGACTCTTTCTGGTAACGAACGTGATCGCCGACGCGATCGCGATCACTCCGAAGAGATAGAAGTGGAAGGTGTAGAAGAGAGGATAATGCTCCTGCATCATTCTCCCTTCGGGTCATCGGGGTCCCACATCTCGCACACCGGATGCGTCTGCGCCGTCAGCCGCTCGAGGTCATAGACAAATCCCGCTCGGCTGTATTCAGCGTTCTCGTAGTGACGGCCGACGTGGATCGCTTCTTCGGGACAAACTTCCTGGCAGTAGCCGCAGAAGATGCAGCGGAACTCGTCAATCTCGAAGATCAGCGGATACCGGTTTCCCTGTTCGTCTTCGCCGGGCACGAGCTTGATGCAGTTCGCTGGACAGACGGTAGGACATAATCCGCAGGCGACGCATTTTGCCTTTCCCGTCTCGGTTGTCAGCATCCGGTGCGTTCCCCGCCACCGCGGCGAGATCTGCCACTTCTCCTCCGGATACTGAACCGTCACCTTGTGCTCGAAGAGATGCTTGAGCGTGAGCGCCATTCCCTTGACTGTCGCCCGGATGTAGCTGACGTCGTCGACCGGACGCTCCACCACCTTGACAGTGATCGCCATCAGCGCGCCTCCTCCACCGCAGGCATCGTTGCGAGTCGCGAGCGCGCCGCTGCGTGCCTGAGCTGCGCGAGCCGCCGTTCCTCGAGTCGGCCGTACGCTGGGCTTATAATCCGTCCGCGATCGAGAATCATGAACATGATCACCACCAGGATGGCGTTGATCACCCCGAGGATCGCGCTGTACATCGCTCCCCGGCGGAGCCCAGCTCCCTCGAGCACCAGCACTGCCGACGCGATGATCACGATGTAGGCCAGTGCCAGCGGAAGCATGACCTTCCATCCCAGCGACATCAGCTGGTCGTAGCGGAACCGCGGCAGCGTCCAGCGAATCCAGATGTAAACGAACAGGAAGAAGAGCAGCTTGAGGACGAAGATCACGATGGATAGGAGACTCAGCCAACCATTGTAGGGACCGACGTTGTCACGGCTCGTGAACGGAACGTCGAACCCACCAAAGAAGAGCGTGACCATCATCGCGCTCGCGGTGATCATGTTCGCGTACTCGGAGATCGGGAACAGCGAGAACTTCATCGCGCTGTACTCGGTGTGATATCCGGCGATGAGCTCCGATTCCGCTTCGGGAAGATCGAACGGCAGCCGATTCGTCTCAGCGAATGCCGCGACCATGAATATCAGAAATGCGATGGTGAGGTTGACGACATTCCATCCGCCGTACGCCTGCTGTGTCACAATCGAGCTGAGCGTCACGTTTCCGGCGAGAATCAATACAGGAATCGTGGACATTCCCTGAGATATCTCGTACGAGATCATCTGTGCGCTCGATCTGAGTCCGCCGAGCAATGAGTACTTATTGTTCGACGACCAGCCGGCGAGGACGATGCCATAGACTCCGAGTGACGCGACTGCCAGCACGAACAGGAAACCCACCGGCAAATCCGCGACGACGAGGTCCAGTCGCCCCCACGGCGTAGGCATCGGAGCTCCGAACGGAATCACCGCCCACGTGATCATCGCCGGGATGAATGCCATGATCGGAGCAAGGATGAAGAGCGGCTTGTATGCCGCGTCGGGATACGTCTCCTCTTTCATGAAGTTCTTCACGCCGTCCGCGATTGGCTGCAGCCAGCCGCCCTTCCCGCCCACGCGATTCGGTCCGTGCCGGTTCTGGATCCAGGCGGAGACCTTTCGCTCGGCCAGCGTCAGCGCAGCAGCGCCAAGCATGTAGACCGTGAAGAGGATGATCATCTTCACCACGGTGAAGACGACGAAGGTGATCGCGCCACTCGGCGGAAGCTGCGGATTGGGCGCCTGGAGCAGCGCAGCGATCCTGATCATGCGGGTGCGCCTGCGGGTTGCGCACTCAGCACGGGAAGACCTTTCATGCCCAGACGGTCATAGGAGAGTCCCGCGAGCTCGTGATATGAGCGGGCGATATCGGCGAAGACCTCCGAGGGAAGGAAGAATTCCTGCTGCTGTCCGAGAACACCGAGCAGATCGCCGAGCACGAGCCAGCTGGGTCGCGCCAGGCCCGGCGCAGGCTTGGCCTGCGTGAACCGCTGAACCCGACCGCGGAGATTCGTAAATGTTCCCTCTTCCTCGGCGAAATTCGTGATCGGAAGAGCGACAGTTGCGTTTCTTGCCGCCTCGGGGAGCGTCGTACCGATTACGATGACTTCTGCCGCCCGCTCCACGATCGAAGGGTCAATGTTTTTGAGATCGTCACCGGCAACGACGAGAACGTCACTGGCGGCGAGACTCGAGAGCGGTGCCTCCGTGCGCCTGAATCCGAAGAGCTCCGCGCCGTACACATTGGCCGCACGGTCACGCCGCAGCGCGAGGTCTTCCACGCCGGCGAGCGGTGCCTCGTCTCCGGTCGCGACGCGGAACTCCCGCGTCCCTGCATTCCTGCTGGCGAGCTTCGACAATAGATGCAGTGCTTCGTTCGAGAGCATTGGCGACGCAAGGACATACGCCCGGCGATCGCGCAGCAGTCCCGCCGCCGCGTGGATGGCAACGTCCCAGTCGATGGTCTGTAGAGCGCCGCTGGTCCGGACCATTGGCTGCTCGAGACGATCCGTGCGATTGATCCACCGATAATTGAGACGGCCGTAGTCACAGATGAAGAACTTGTTGACCGCTTCGTTCGGGCGCGGCTTGATTCGCGCGATCTGGGCGTCTCGCGTCTCCAACATCACGTTGCATCCCTGCGTGCAGTTCGGACATATGGACGCTGAGCGGTCGAGCTCCCACGCTCGTGATTTGTTGAGGAAGTCCTTTGACAAGAGCGCACCAACCGGACACAGGTCAACGACGTTGCCTGCCCAGGGATGAGTGAGATCCTTACCCTCGAACTTTCCGATCAGTGCGCGGTCGCCGCGCTCGCAGACGTTGAGAACCGTGTCCTGCGCAACGTCTTCCATGAACCGCACGCATCGAGTGCAGAGGATACAGCGGTTCGGGACGTAAATGACGTCGCCGCCGAAATCCTCCATCGGGTTGAACCGCTTTGGCTCGCGGTAGCGGGACTCGCCTCGTCCCTCCTGGTACGTGTAGTCCTGTAACTCGCATTCGCCCGACTGATCGCAGATCGGACAATCCAGCGGGTGGTTGATGAGCAGGAACTCGAGCACCCCTTTCCGCGCTTCCACCGCGCGCTCGGTGTGAACGCGCACTACCTGTCCCTCAGCGACAGTCGTGGCGCACGAGGGCGCGAGCTTGGGCGCTTTCTCCACCTCGACAAGACACATCCGGCACACGCCTGCGATTGGCAATCCGGGATGGTAGCAGTAATGAGGGATGAGAATCCCCGCGACCTTTGCCGCTTCGAGAATGGACGTTCCCTCCGGCACCGACACGGGCCGCCCTTCGATGGTAAGGTTCACCATCTTGCGCTCGGCCATTACGCTACCGCCTCGAGAACGGGATGGACGCGTCGCCCCTGAATCAGCGACTCGAACTCCGAGCGGAATTTCTTGATGCCGGAGATAACCGGCACGGCGCACGAGTCGCTGAGAACGCAGATCGTCGTCCCGGTCATGTTCTCGCCGATCTCGATAAGCGTGTCGAGATCCTCCATCGTTCCGTGTCCGTCGCGGATTCTTTCGAGAATCTTTGTCGTCCAGGCGGTACCCTCTCGGCACTGCGTGCACTGAGCGCAGCTCTCGTGAGCGAAGAAGCGCGCGATTCGGGCGATCACGCGAACCATTGACTGGGCATCGTCAATAACGATCACGCCTCCCGATCCAAGCATCGTTCCCTGCGCAACGAAGCCCTCGTAGTCCATGAGCGTCGCTTCCGCCTCGGCCATGGTCTGTATCGGCACTGAAGCGCCGCCCGGTATCACCGCCTTGAATTTTCTTCCGTCGAGCGGACCCCCGCAGAGGTCGTAAAGAAAGTCTTTGAACGGAAATCCCATCACAACTTCGTAGGTGCCGGGTTTTTTCACATTGCCGCAGACTGAATAAAGCTTTGTGCCCGTGCTCTTCGGATTGGACAGGGACATCTTCTTGTACCAATCCGCCCCCTGCAACAGAATCTGGGGAACGGCCGCCAGCGTCTCGACATTGTTGATCGTCGTCGGCATTCCAAAGACGCCCGAGACCGCAGGAAACGGCGGCTTGATACGCGGATTGCCTCGCCGCCCTTCGAGCGACTCCATCAGCGCCGTCTCTTCGCCGCAGATGTACGCGCCCGCGCCCTTGTGGACGTGCATGTCGATTCGCTTTCCGGTGCCCATGGCATTCGCGCCGAGAATTCCATCAGCGTACGCCTCTTCGACAGCCCGATTCATCCACAGGAGCGGCTCGGTGAACTCGCCGCGAATGTAGATGTATGTGGTCTCGGCGCCGATGGCGTAAGCAGCGATCGCGCAGCCTTCAACGAGGGCGTGAGGAGTCCAGCGCATTACCTCACGGTCCTTGAATGTGCCAGGCTCGGATTCGTCGGCATTGCAGCATAGGTAGTGCGGCTTGCCGTCGCCCGGCTTCATGAACGACCACTTGAGCCCGGTCGGAAATCCTGCGCCTCCCCTGCCCCGCAGTCCGGAATCCTTAACAACGTTGGTGATGTCTGCCTGAGCCATTCCGAGCGCCTGCTCCAACCCTTTGTAGCCGCCACGGCTCTTCCACCCGTCGAGCGATCGCGCCTCCGGATCGCCGAAGTACTGTGAGAGGAGCGGCGTCTCCCGCTCGTGCAGCGGATGCGGATAACCCATTACGGCAGTCTCGCAAGCAGGTCCGGCACCTTCCCGGGCGTCACGGACTCGATGAACTCTTCATTGATCATGACGGGTGTTGGGAATCCGCACGCGCCGAGGCATTCCACTTCGATCACCGTGTAGCGCCCGTCCGCGGAAGTGACTCCGAGATCGCTCGATCTCGTGTGTTGAAGGAACGCACGAACGACGTCGTCCGCACCGCAGATTCCGCACGGCGATGTCGTGCACACCTGAATGAAGTATTTCCCCACCGGATGCTGGTGGTACATCGTGTAGAAGGTGACGACGCCTTTCACGTACGCCGGAGTCAGCTCGAGTACGTCAGCGACTTCGGCCATGGCATCATCGCTCACCCAGCCGCGCTCGCGCTGCACGATCCAGAGTGCGGGGAGGACGGCCGCCATCTTCGTCGGATAGCGGCCGAGCAGCGTGTCGAGCTCTTCACGGGAGGTGCCCGTGAATACGGGCACATAAAGCTGGCCCGACGAATTGTGAGAGGCGACTTCGGGTACCGGGTAACCGGCAGCGGGTACCTGTTTCACCTGTCGATCTCTCCCATCACGATGTCGATGCTGGCGTTGATGGCGACCACATCGGACAGAAGATGTCCTTCGACCATTTTCGGAATTGCGGCAAGGTTCACGAAAGACGGGGGCCTGATCCGCCAGCGCACCGGCTTTGACGTTCCGTCGGAAACCATGTAGTAGCCTTTCTCTCCCTTCGGACTCTCGACGGCGACATAGCTCTCGCCGACCGGTGGCCGAGGGCCTTCCATCACCTGCTTGAAGTGATGGATCATGGATTCCATGTCACTCATCGCTTTCGATTTCGGCGGCAGGATGACGCGCGGATCGTCGATGTTCACAGGACCTTCGGGAAGTCGATAAGCCGCCTGCTGGAGGATCTTCACCGATTGCCGCAGCTCTTCCATTCGTATGAGATATCGGTCGAACACGTCGCCGTTCACGCCGACCGGTACTTCGAAATCGTACGTCTCGTAGTCGAGGTACGGAAAATCCCGGCGGACGTCGTACGCTACGCCCGACGCTCGTAACATTGGTCCGGAGAGCCCCCAGTTGATCGCGTCCTCTGGACTCATCACACCCAGGCCAACCGTGCGACCGACCCAGATCGCATTTCTGGTGAGCATCCGGTCGATCTCGTACACGGTGTTTGGGAAGCTCCGAATGAAGGCGCCAAGGCGGTCCATCCATCCGGCCGGGATGTCGGCAGCCATTCCTCCCACGCGAGTGGCTGAGGTGGTGAGCCGCGCCCCAACCCATGCCTCGAGCAGCTCGTAAACCTCCTCTCTCTGCTCGAACGCCCACAGAAAGGGAGTGAAGGCGCCGATGTCGATGCAGGTAGTGCCGAGCCATACGAGATGAGAGATGATACGTGAGAGCTCACAAGCGATGACGCGCAGCACCTTGCATCGCTCGGTGATCTCGATTCCCCACATTCGCTCGGCGCCCAATGAGAAGGCGACGTTGTTGCCGATCGAGTTGAGGTAATCCTCCCGATCTGTCCATGGAATGATCTGATTGTACTGGCGGTACTCCCCCATCTTCTCGAAGCCGCAGTGCAGGTACCCGATGTGCGGAATGCACCGCACGACTACTTCGCCGTCGAGCTCGAGGACCAATCGGAGCACTCCGTGCGTTGCGGGGTGCTGGGGCCCGAGGTTGATGAGCATGTGGTCGCCGGCGAGCTCCGGCTCGAGCGTCGCCGGCGGCTCGAGCGTCATGGTGCGGCCGCTCTCGTCAGTAACGAGTGGGACACGCTGCGGCCGGCCACTCGGATCGAGGCCGGTGGTTGAAAGCTGGACATCAACTTTGCGTGTTCCGGTTGTCACCTACTCGCCCGTCCTTTCGCCTTTTCCGAGCCGGCCCCGCATTTCTTCGGGCAGATCCTCGAACGCGTCGGCAATGGTGAGCTCTTCCATCGAGTAGCGGGATTCCGGATTCTGCGCCAGCGCCTGACGCAACTGCTCGGCTCTGCTGAATCGGCCGCGAAGCGGGAAATCCTTGCGCAGCGGATAACCTTCCTTGTACTGCTCCCACATCAGCAGTCGTCGCAGATCGGGATGACCTTTGAAGCGAATGCCAAACATGTCGTAGCATTCGCGCTCGAGCCAGTCGGCTGACTTCCACAAACTCCACACGCTTGGAACTTCGAGCGCAGAGCCTTTGGGTATTGCGACCTTCACGCGAAGAAAGCGGCGATACGGCAGTGACCGAAGGTGCCACACCACTTCTATCGGCCGCTCCGGCTCTCGATACTCGACAGCCGTCACATCGCTGAGGAAGTCATAGCGCTGCGTCCATTCGTCACGCAGCCAGGTCATCGCCTCGAGGAGGATGGTGGAGGACAAATACACGGTGGTCTCGCCCCAAACGACTTCGACGCCATCCACACCACCGGCGAACTGCTCGGCGAGCGCGCTTGCGGACGGATTGGCCGTCCCTCCTCTGTGCGGCACGTTTTTCGGGGTGACCGGGCTCGTTCCGGCGTCGACAGCGCTTCCGGGGTTGACTACCTGAAACCCTTCCGTCACGGAGCGCTGCGGTTCTGGTGCACCGAGTTTCCGAATGGCTCGCCCAGTTCGTTGATCGCCCACGGTGGGATGTAAAGCTCGCTCGAGGGATCGGGACTCATCTCGTCGCGAATCCGCGGATCGGCGCGGTGCTCGCTTTTGACTTTTTCCTGAAGCAAACGGATGCCGTGAAGCAGCCCTTCCGGTCGTGGTGGGCAACCGGGCACATACACGTCAACCGGAATGATCGTGTCTATTCCTTGAACGACCGCGTAGTTATCGAACATCCCTCCGCTTGACGCACAGGCGCCCATCGAGATGCACCACTTTGGCTGCGGCATCTGCTGCCAGATACGCCTTATGATCGGAGCCAGCTTGAATGGAACACGACCGGCGCAGATGAGGACGTCGGCCTGCCGGGGTGAGAAGCTCATTCTCTCCATGCCGAAGCGAGCGAGGTCGAAGCGACTGGCGGCAGTGGCCATGAACTCGATTGCGCAGCAGGCGGTCCCGAACGGCATCGGCCAGAGGGAATTGGCGCGACCCCAGTTGACGAGAAAGTCGAGGCGCGTCGCGACCCACCCTTCATGCGCAGCGGGCTCGTACGAGACGCTTCGGTCGGGTCGCGCGGTCAATCCCACTTGAGCGCTCCCTTCTTCCAGACGTACGCGAAGCCCACGAGGAGGATGAACATGAAGACGAGCATCTCGCCAAGGCCGAAGAACGAGATGTCCGCGGCGGGGCAGACTCCGCGGACCAACGGCACAGTACAGGAGAGCTGCCTGTAGTAGACGCCCCACGGGATCATGAACACCGTCTCGATATCGAAGATGATGAACAGGATCGCGACTAAGTAGAACTTGACCGAGAAGCGCTCTCTGGCGTTGCCGAGCGGCTGGATGCCGGACTCGTACGGGATCTGCTTTGTGGGGGTGGGCCTGGCGCGGACCGTCAGTGCCGAGATCGCCACGATCAGGAGGGCATTGGCGACCACGAATCCCAGTAACATCAGGACGGGCAAGTACGCGCGGCTCATCGAGTTTCCGAGTTCGTGAAATTTTTCACTAACTTCGATTTTGGGAATTTATCGCGAGGTCACGCGCGCGCGGAAGGGGCGGCCGTAGCCGCATTTCCCTGACGCCGATACATTCCGCGGCGCGCGTTTTTTTTCCTGCGTTTCCCCTCCCCGCAAATACCCAACCACTCAAGCTGTATGTCGATCCAATCCGATCGCTGGATCACGCGCATGGCACTCGAGCACGGAATGATCGAGCCCTTCGAGAATTCGCAGATTCGAGCCGGTGTCATCTCTTACGGGGTGAGCTCGTACGGCTACGACATGCGTGTTGCTGACGACTTCCGGATCTTCACCAATGTTTTGAACTCGATCGTGGACCCGAAGGCGTTCGATCCGAATTCGTTCGTCGAGTTTTCCGGGCCGATTTGCATCGTACCGCCGAATTCTTTCGCGTTAGCGAGATCGGTGGAGTACTTCCGGATCCCCCGAAACATCCTCACTGTGACTCTCGGCAAGTCGACCTACGCGAGATGCGGGATCATCACCAACGTCACTCCGCTCGAGCCCGAGTGGGAAGGACATGTGACGCTCGAGATATCCAACACCACTCCCCTTCCCGCCAAGATCTACGCGAATGAAGGAATCGCGCAGGTTCTCTTCTTCAAGGGCGAGGAAGAGCCGCTGGTTTCCTATGCCGACAAGAAGGGCAAGTATCAGAAGCAAACGGGAGTGACGCTCCCAAAGCTGTAGGCCCGGGAAAAAGCCCGTTTCCCGGCTTCTTTCGCGACCGAAAGAGTCCTCGCGAGCAACCCGGCAGCGCGCCGCAATCGCTCCCACCCCTGAATAGGCGCCTGGTTCACGTGCTTTGAGGCAATGGGGAAAACTGCCTATTGACACAGAAACGTGATGCTCAGATGTTTGCGGGGCCGCGGTTCCCTCGATGACGATTCCGTTACTGAAGGACCGCGGAGTGTCAGGGTAACTCAGTACCGTTCTGAGCGCTGAGCGCCGGCGCGGTCCTACTGAAAAAGGCACCCCGGTCGTGAGGCCGGTCCGCAAAGCCAAGGGTCTCTCCCGAGACAGCCTGGTGGCCATGGGAATTGCTCCGTGCGAAGTCAGTCTGGTCGACTGATTCCGTCGCTCACGCCCACGAGCGTCGCCGTGCCGACTGGTCCGCCAGTCTGCGGCGTCAACCAAACACGATTTCTGGGGCACGGACATGAAAAAACTCGGTCGACAACTTTTCGCGGCTACGTTGGGCGTCGTGATCCTTTCGTGCGTTGACGGGACGCACCCTACTGCCCCTGACAGCTCCAGCGGGCTCCGCGTGGGGACCGATGAGGTCACGTCAGAAGGCGCTGGTGGTCCCTCGATTGCGACCGACCGGGCCGACTACGCCCCCCGCGACACCGTCGTAATCATAGGCACCGGTTGGCAGCCGAACGAATCTATCGCTCTCCTTCTGGAGGAATCGCCTACAACTCACGAGCCAGCACAGTGGGCCGTCATCGCCGATTCAATCGGAAGCTTCGTCGATCGAACTTTCCAGGTTGAGGAGCACGACCTCGGCGCAACGTTCACCCTTCTGGCCACTGGAGCGGCATCCGCCGATACGGCTCAAGGCACCTTCACTGACGGTAACCTGAACGTCAAGACGAATTTCGGGACGATGACGATCGGCTGGAAGAGATTTGACAGCAACACCACGTGTTCGGGCCCGCATGACGCAACCACTCCCGGGGTCTCGGTCGGGACTTCAGCGGTCAATCTGATCACCAGCATATCCGCATCGCAGTCCGCAAAGATTTTCGATGTTAGCCCGCCAGGTGGAACAACATTTCTCACCTGGACGTCGGGTGGCTCGTCAAGTACCACGCTGCTGGAGTGTTTCACCGGCTCGAAAACATGGACGGCGAATTTTGCAATCAACACGACGACTACGATCACCGCGGGCTTGGTCAGCCCTCAGCTCGTCGGGACGTCGATCACGTTTACCGCAACAGTTCTTAAGAACACAGACAACTCGGCCGTAACATCTAACAAGGTCAAGTTCTATGATGGCGGCGATTGCACCACGCTCGGCACCCCGATTGGTGCAGCGGCTGGCGTTAACGTCGGGGCGGACGGAACCGCAAGCGTCACTACAGCTGCCCTCACAGTGGGTGCGCACACAATCGTCGGCTGCTATCAGGGAAACACGGGAGGCGGTCCAGATCTTCTGACAAGCGGCGGCTCCATCGGCTACACCATCAATCCCGCGTCGGTCGCGACAACGACCAGCCTCGGCGCCAGCCCCGCGAGCCCAACTGAGTTCGGTACGTCGGTCACATTCACCGCCACCGTAACGCAGACGTCGGGCGGCGCCGCAGTCACGACCGGCAACGTTTCCTTCCACGACGCTTCGTGCGCCGGCACGTTGCTGCAAGCTGCCGCGGCAGTGGACGGATCGGGACAGAAGACTTATGCGACTTCGTCGCTGTCCGTCGGCGCGCATACGGTCGTGGCGTGTTACGAAGGAGCCACCGGATTCGACGCCAGCAATGGATCGACTTCCTACACGATCAACAAGATCGCCACGAGCACTGCCGTTACCGCTGACAAGACGAGCCCGCAGCCGGTCGGGACCTCCGTCAAGTTTACCGCGACAGTTACCCGCACGACCGGTGGGCTCGCAGTCACCGTGGGCAACGTTCGCTTCATCGAAGGGGGAAGCTGCGCTGCGCCGACCACCGTCCTGCAGGCCGCGACGGCAGTTGACGGCACCACCGGCACTGTCGATTTCACCACGTCAGCGCTATCGATCGCGTCGCACACGATTGTCGCCTGCTATGACGGTGCTACGAACTATGACATCAGCAATGGCTCGATGGGCTTCACCATCGATCCGGCAGCAACTACGACGACTGTGACGCCGAGCCCGGCGAGCCCCAGCGAGTATGGAACGTCGGTTACGTTCACTGCGGCCGTTACATCGGGTGGATCGGCGGTGACCGCTGGAAACGTGCGCTTCATCACCGGCAGCGATTGCAGCTCGCCTGCTTCGACACTGCAGGCGGCGACTCCGGTCAACGGGTCAACCGGAGAAGTCACCTACACGACATCCTCCCTCGCCGTCGGGTCGCACACCATTCGCGCGTGCTACGATGGCTCCGGCAGCTACGCCTCGAGTACCGGGACAGCCGACTACACGATCGACAAGATCGCCACAACGACGACGGTGTCGGCCAATCTTGCGAGCCCGCAGGAAACCGGAACGAGCGTGACGTTCAAGGCGGAGGTCAATCGCACGACAGGTGGCGCGAACGTGACCGTCGGTGACGTGACGTTCTACGACGGTGGAACGTGCGCGCTGCCAGGCACTCTGCTACAGGCGGCGACGGCGGTGAACGGAACAACCGGAGAAGTCACCGTCGCGACAAGCTCGCTGAGCATTGGTAGTCACACGATTCTCGCTTGCTATGGAGGAGACGCGACGTACGCGGAAAGCGGTGACACGGAATCGTTCGAGATAACCAAGATTCTCACGACCACGACGGTGACACCGAGCGTGACAAGTCCCCGGGAATATGGTACGAGCATCGTCTTCACTGCTGAGGTAAATAGGACGAACGGTGGAACGGATGTGGGTTCGGGAAGTGTCACGTTCTATGAGGGTGGCGACTGCACCACGACTGGCACAGAACTTCAGGCGGCCGCAGCGGTGAGCGGTACCGGTGAGGTAACACTGACGACCTCGACGCTCGCGGTAGGCAATCATACGATCGTCGCCTGTTATGGAGGAAACGCGACGTACCAAGCCAGCGGTGACGACGTTGCGTTCACGATCACCAAGATCGCGACTACAACCGATCTCACTTCCAGTGTGGCGACACCACAGCTGTGGGGGACGGAGATCATCTTCACGGCAGAGGTGAACCGATCGACCGGCGGTTCTAATGTGACGCAGGGGAACGTCGGCTTCTACGATGGCGGAAGCTGCGGCTCACTCGGAACACTGCTCCAAGCGGCGGCACCCGTGGACGGCGATGGCAAGAAGACGTATACAACGAGCAGTCTTGCTGTCGGTAGTCACACGATCGTCGCCTGCTATGAGGGAAATGCCACGCTCGGGACGAGCGGCGATGACATGGCTTACACAATCAACAAGATTCCGAGCACTGTTACCCTCACCCTGACGCCGGGCACTAGCCAGCAATACAGCGATAGCGTGGCCCTCTCCGCGGCGATCAGTCCGAATGACCTGGCAGGGACGGTTCAGTTCCAAAAACAGGTCGGGGGAGGCGGATACACCAACATCGGCTCTGCCGTCGCGGTGGTCGCCGGCGCAGTATCATCTAAGTACGCCGTCATCGAATCGTCTGCCGACGCACTCTCGTTCAAGGCGGTATTTACGCCGAATGACACGGACCACTACGACGGTGACGAGGATTCAAAGGGGCTGACAGTTACGAACGAAGACGCTAGGGTCGGATTCGACTCTAATAATCAATCCTCGCTGCAGGTCACGACGTCTAGTGGAAATCTCACCACCGGAGTGTCCTTTAATATCACGGTTCGGGAGAAGACGCCTGACTTGACTAATCCCGGTACGGCGGCAGGAGACATCAGCAACGTAGCGGGGCTCACCGTAACACTGACGCCGATCGGCGGAGGCAGCGCCATACCGCTCACGTGCGGGCCTCCGGCCAATAATGGGCTCGCGGGCTACAGCAAGGTGCTGACCTACACCTGTTCGTATCTCGCAGGAGGAGCTGGTCTTCCGGTCAGCACCTATCAGCTAGACGCAGCCGTCACTGGTAACTATTACACGGGCGGCGATACCGATGCATTCACGGTGTTCGATCCGAGCCTCGGCTTCGCCACCGGTGGAGGCAAGTTCATGCTCGACGGCGACCGAGTGAATTTCGGATTCACGATGAAATACAACAAGTCGGGCGCGAACCTTCAGGGGAACCTTATTGCGGTTCGCCATCATGGCGACGGTACGATCTCCCGCATCAAGAGCAACTCGCTCGGTGGACTCGCAGTCCAGGACGTCTCTGGATGCGGTATCGCACAGTTCACAGGAAAGGCGACGTACACAACGTGGGACGCTAACACGCTTAGCTATGTGAACTCAGGCAATAACAGCTTTACCGTGTATGCGAAGGACTGCAACAATCCGGGAACGGGCGTCGATTCGTTCTGGATGGATGCGCCTGGCGACCTCGACATGCCAAACACAGCTGAGGCCAACAAGGCGACGCTCACGGGCGGCAATATCGCGGTGCCACACAAGCCGGCGAGCGTCAAATAGCCCCGTGGCTCGCAGAACCAGCGAGGGTGGCGGATCGCTCTGCCACCCTCTGTTGTATTTATCTACTTGCCCCGCGCCCACCGTGAGAGAGTGCCTGTCAGACTCCTTGTGCGGAGCTGGTGGCGGGTGCCCAAGTCGCTGCTCTTCCGCCGCGTCAAACGGTTCGGTGTGGCGGTGAGGACAAGAAGAAAGGACCTCCTTCGGGAGGTCCTTTCCCTTTCACTCGGGTCAGCAACAAGAAGACTTCATTTGCTGCTCGCGTGGTCCATCTCCTTCTGAATCGCGTCGGCTACGGTCTTATAGGGCACTGCGCCACCTTCGAGCATTACTCCATTGATGTACAAAGCGGGCGTTCCGGTGACTCCAATGCGCGCCCCCTCGGCCATATCCTTCTCGACCTGTTCCCTGTAGCGTCCGCTGTCAAGGCAGGCGTCGAACTTCTTCTGATCCAGCCCCACGCGCCCCGCTTTTTCTTTCAATTCGCCTACCGCGAGCCTGTCGTTCTCACTGAACATCAGGTCGTGAAGCTGCCAGAATTTTCCTTGCTCGTGGGCACACAGCGAAGCCTCCGCGGCCTTGAATGCGAACGGGTGAATGCTGGGAATTGGGTTTTGTCGAAAGACAATCTGCACTTTGCTGCGGAAGTCTGTCTCGATCTGCTTCAGAACCGAAGCGAAACGTCGACAGAAGGGACACTCAAAGTCTGAAAACTCAACAAGTGTTACAGCAGCACCTCTCGGGGCAGTACGCAACAATCCATTCTCCGTCGTGTTCGTAAACAGCGGTGAACTCGTTGTGCACGATCCGATCGCCTGCGCAAAGGTTCCCATAAGGTAGACACTTCAGGGAAGTAACGTCTAACGCTTCCGTAGCCCACGCCACCGATTCTCAATAACTTTGCTCCGGACACCGATCTGTCGCTCTATAGGCAGGCTCCGGGCGGACGGCTGGAAAGCTGCGGGCTCCGAGCTTGCCTTTCTATTTGTTCGTAACCTTACCAATACCCAGCCACTCAAGCCGAATGTCGATCCAATCCGATCGCTGGATCACCCGCATGGCACTCGAGCACGGAATGATCGAGCCCTTCGAGAATTCGCAGGTTCGGGCGGGAGTCATCTCGTACGGAGTCAGCTCGTATGGCTACGACATGCGCGTTGCTGACGACTTCCGGATCTTCACGAACGTGTTGAACTCGGTGGTCGATCCGAAGGACTTCGATCCGAAGTCGTTTGTCGAGTTCTCCGGTCCGATCTGCATCGTGCCGCCGAATTCTTTTGCGCTGGCGCGTTCAGTCGAGTACTTCAGAATTCCGCGGAACATCCTGACCGTTACGCTCGGCAAATCGACTTACGCGAGATGCGGGATCATCACCAACGTCACTCCGCTCGAACCCGAGTGGGAGGGACATGTGACGCTCGAGATATCCAACACCACTCCCCTGCCGGCGAAGATCTACGCGAACGAAGGAATCGCGCAGGTGTTGTTCTTCAAGGGAGAGGAAGAGCCGCTCATTTCCTACAAGGACAAGAAGGGGAAATACCAGGGTCAGCGCGGAGTGACACTGCCGAAGCTGTAGCTCGGGCCTTTCATGAGCGAGCGGCAACGGAAGCGGAAAAGACGCCAGGCCGCGGTTGAGGAGAGCGGCGGAACTCGCGGTGTAACCGGACCTTCCGGCAAATCCTCCGGCGCCAGTCCCCGTAAAGATGCTGTAGCGCCATTCCGCGGATCATCCCTCTGGATCTGTCTGGGTTTGATCGCGTTAACGGTCGTCGTGTACGCGCCCTTGCGGAACTATGGATTCATATCGCTTGATGATCCCCAGTACGTCAGCAACAATCCTTATGTTGCTCATGGACTGACCTGGTCCGCAATTCGTTGGGCCTTCGTCGCCGGCGAAAGCTTTTACTGGCATCCACTGACATGGGTTTCTCACATGCTCGACGTGCAGCTCTACGGCCTGCACGCGGGCGCGCATCATGTCACGAACATCGTGTTCCACGTCGCGAACACTGTGCTGCTGTTCGCATGCTTTTATCGCATGACCGGTGCGCGCGGCAGAAGTGCGTTTGTTGCTGCGCTTTTCGCTGTTCATCCGCTTCACGTCGAATCGGTTGCATGGATCGCCGAGCGGAAGGATGTGTTGAGCACGTTCTTCTCGCTGCTCGCGCTCTGGGCGTACATCGATTATGCGGGTCGCCCTCGGCGAAGCAGAATGCTTGTTGTTACGGTTTTCTTCGCCGCGGGCCTGATGGCGAAGCCGATGGTCCTGACGCTGCCATTCGTTCTTCTCCTCTTGGACTACTGGCCGCTCAAGCGTGCCGAAGATCTGAGGGCGTGGATGCCTTTGCTGGCGGAGAAGCTTCCATTATTTCTGCTTGCGATTGGATCGATCATCCTGACGGTCACCGTGCAACACGCGCCAGGCGCGATCGTGACGCTCCAAAGGCTGCCCTTGGAGCAGCGTCTCGGAAATGCGTTGGTCTCATACGTCCAGTACATGCGCGACATGGTATGGCCGACGCGGCTCGGTGCCTTTTATCCTTTCGTCGCGCCGTCCGGGCTTGCTGTTGTCCTCGCGGCTTTGACCCTTTTGGTCGTCACGCTGGCGGCCGTGCGGGCAGCTCGACGGGCTCCGTATGTCCCGGTCGGCTGGGCGTGGTATCTGGGTACTCTGCTTCCCGTCATAGGTGTCGTTCAAGCCGGAAATCAGGGGAGGGCGGATCGCTTTACGTATGTGCCCCTGATTGGCCTCTTCTTGATCGTCGGCTGGGGCGGATATGAGATCGCTAATCGTTGGCGCGCAAAGATCGCCCTTCCCTTCACCGCCGGAGTGAGTCTCGCGGCGTGCGCGCTCATGAGCGGGATACAAGTCAGGTATTGGAAGAGCAATCTGTCGCTCTGGGATCGCACGTTACGCGTGACGACTGGGAATTATCGAATCGAAAACCTGCTCGGCGTTGCATTATCCGACGAAGGAAAGCTGCAGGAAGCGATCGAACATTACACGGCAGCGCTGAAGATCTGGCCAGAAGATCCGTCAGCGCACAACAATCTCGGAACAGCGCGGATTGAGCAAGGAAGGATTGAAGATGCCATTCAGGAATTCTCGGCGGCGGTTCGAGTCAAGCCATACGACGCGACATTCCGATACAACCTTGCCGTCGCATTGGACGCCGGTGGCCGGCGGCCGGAAGCCGTTCGAGAGCTTCGAAAGGGCTTGGAGCTACATCCGGGGAATCCCGAATTATTACACGCATTGGAAGTGCTAGGCGGCAATCGGAAAGAGTGAAGCCTTGCCGCGCGGAAAAAAAGAGAGGCAGCCAAAGCTGCCTCTCTTTTTTGGCGATGCTTTCAAATGTCTAGTTCAATTGGTCTTCGGCGCGCGTGAAAGCTCCTTCTCGATCGCGGCCGCAACTGTGGAATATGGAACAGCACCGCCGGGGAGCTCGACTCCATTAACGAAGATGGCGGGAGTGCCGGTCACCCCTACGCGAGTTCCCTCCTGCATGTCCTTCTGAACGCGCTCCGTGTATTTCCCGGTGTCGAGGCAGGAATCGAACTTCTTCTGATCCATCCCGAGCCGGCGCGCTTTCTCCTTGAGATCCATCACAGTCAGCTTGTCCTGCTCGCCGAACATCATGTCGTGGAGCTCCCAGAATTTTCCCTGCTCGTTTGCGCAAAGGGACGCTTCTGCCGCCTTGAAAGCGAATGGATGCAGGCTTGGAATGGGATACTGCCGGTACACGAGCTGAACCTTGTCGCCAAAATTCTTTTCTATCTGACGCATGTTTGGCGCAAACTGCCTGCAGAACGGGCACTGGAAATCGGAGAATTCAACCAGCGTAACTGGGGCTCCCGGCTTCCCCAGCACAGGAGCATCGCCGTTATTGAAGGCGAGGCGGTATGGCTTGAAGGTCACCGTCACCTTGCGTTCCAGATTCAACCGGTTCTGGAGCTTCTCGGCTGCTGACTCGCGCTTTTGCTTGCGGAGCAGGTCGGCTATCTGAGACCGGATCTGATCAACGGTGCGTCCACCCAATCTCGCCTGATTTTCCTTATACCATGCCTCTATCTCGACGTCCGTGGGATCATAGGTCCCCCCTGCTTCAGCGAGAACGAGCTCTTCAATTGTCTTTCCCTGTTTCTTTGCTTCTCCCTCGATTACGCGCTCGCGGAGGATCTCTTGCAACGCGTTCTCAACGGTTTTGGAACGCGCTCGACGGTATTGCGATTCGATCTGGTCCAGCTGGTCTCCGACGCGACTGCGGACGTCCTCGAGAGTGACCCGCTCGTTTCCGATCGTTGCCAACACCTCCGGGAGCGCTTCGTCGGCGGCTACTGCCGACGGCGCAGCCTGAGCTTTCTCAGTCCCGCTCTTCGAGCATCCTGCAAGCGCTAGCGCGCATATGGTAACGCCGAACACGAGACCACCGCGAAGATAATTTGCGGAGATTGTGCGTGGCGCACCCGTCATAAACTTTCCTGATTCCTTGTGCATGCTGTCCTCATTGTAGGTGACCCACTGCGGCCTTCAATCTAGACCAGTGCCAGCCTGCGGAAAAGCAAGAATTCCTGGCTCGCCAAATTGGCCCCTCAAGGGGCTGAACAAGCGGAGGGCCCGGCACCCGCCGGGCCCTCCTTACTGCAACTTCGTGCTGCTAAAGCAACCTGCGTTTTGGCTACCGCCCTAGATGTGCGTTGGGCAGCCGCCCCCGAGCGTACCCTCGTTATACGAAGTGAGGATGGCGTTCAGGCTGTTCGCTGTGGCTAGCTGAGTCGGAGTGAGCGTTCCCTTATACGACCCAGTTCCATCGAACGGTGGAGTGATAGCGAGGAGCAGAGCCTGTGCGTCGGCCAGCGCCGCGTCAAGAGCAGGGCAACTGCCCGCACCCGCCGCGACATTGAGCTTCGCGCCAAGCAGCTGCGCGACCATGCTGTAGATCGGATCGCCCGCTCGCTTGTCGCCATTGATGGCGTTCTTGCTCAGCAGATTGACCGCCTGCAGGCAAGTCAGACTCGTGATGGTTCCGATCGGGTAGATCGACACGACACCAGCGCCACCGAGGTAGAAGTCCAGCGTCGCCTCGGGCGTGCCCTTGGCGATTGCCTTCTCGTACTGCTTTCCGTTGCTCTGGGCGCAGCTCGACCAGTTCTTCCAGTACCCGATCGTTCTGGTGGCGCCACCCGGAGGCGGCGTATTCGTGACAACGACTGTGGTGCTGTCACCGTACGCTAGCGCCACAATGTAGCACGCATCGCCAGTGGTTCCGTTAAGGGTCGGAGTTACCGGCGATCCATTCACGGTAAAGGCCGCATTCCACGCAACAGCCAGGGCGAGTTCGCAGACCGTGAAGTTGCCAGGTAGCAGGCCTGTGCTCTTGTGAGGAGTCGTCGCATCAGCCAGGAAGAAGTTGGAAGTTCCCGTCTGGCTGAACTCGAACGACTGCGTTCCGCCGCCGACGGTAACCTTGTCGACGATCAGAACCGCCTTTCGGGAGTTCGTGATCGTGCAGGTCTTGTTGTCACCTGCGGCCAACGTCACGGTACCGTTCGCAGCGCAATCTCCACTGATAACGGTGACGTAGTTTGCGAGATCCGTATTTGTACCGGCAGTCTCGCCAACCGTGTGCCCGCCAATGGTCGATTCAACCGATCCGGTTGTGCCGCCGCAAGCGGCGTCAGCTCCCGTTCCGGCGTTCGCTGCGTCGATCTGCAGGTTAAAGTGTCCCGGATCGGTGGTCGGCACACAAACCTTGTTCACCGTCAGGTGTGGCTTACGTGTGTTCGTGATCGTGCACGTCTTGCTATCACCCGCGGCCAAAGTGACTGTGCCGTTGGCGGCGCAATCTCCGCTGATCACGGTGATGTAGTTCGAGAGAACAGTTCCCGTACCTGCTGTCTCGCCTGCCGTGTGCGAGCCAATCGTTACTTCCACCGCTCCGGTCGTGCCGCCGCACGCGGCGTTAGCTCCCGTTCCAGCGGTGGCCGCATCGATCTGCAGGTTGAAGTGTCCTGTATCAGTTGACGGTACACAAACCTTGTTCACCGTCAAACCCGGCTTGCGTGTATTGGTGATGGTGCAGGTCTTGTTATCGCCTGCGGCCAACGTGACTGTGCCGTTAGCGGCGCAATCTCCGCTGATCACCGTGTTGTAATTCCCGAGAGTCGTTGCCGTACCGGCTGTCTCGCCTGCGGTGTGGCTGCCAATGGTAGAGATCACCGCTCCGGTTGTCCCGCCGCAAGCGGCGTTCGCTCCTGTGCCGGCTGTGGCCGCGTCGATCTGCAGGTTGAAGTGTCCTGTATCGCTGGTCGGTACGCAGACCTTGTTCACGGTCAGCGTCGGCTTACGGGTGTTCGTGATCGTGCAGGTCTTGTTGTCGCCCGCGGCCAAAGTGACTGTGCCGTTGGCGGCGCAATCTCCGCTGATCACAGTGGTGTAGTTGGAGAGCAGCGTTCCTGTTCCTTGCGTCTCCCCTACGGTGTGCGTGGTAGCTGTCACCGTCACCGCTCCGGTAGTGCCGCCGCAAGCAGCGTCAGCTCCCGTTCCGGCGGTTGCCGCGTCGATCTGCAGGTTGAATTTCCCTGTATCGCTGGTCGGCACGCAAACCTTGTTCACCGTCAGGGTTGCCTTCTTCGTGTTCGTGATCGTGCAGGTCTTGTTCTCGCCTGCGGCCAGGGACACGGTCCCGTTCGTGGCGCAATCTCCGCCGATCAGGGAGGCGTAGTCGCCGAGACTCGTTCCTGTGCCGGCTGTCTCGCTTGCGGTGTGCGAGCCAATAGTTACTTCCACCGCTCCGGTTGTGCCGCCGCAAGCAGCGTCAGCTCCCGTTCCGGCGGTGCTACCATCGATACGCAGGTTGAACTTCCCTGTATCGCTGGTCGGCACGCAAACCTTGTTCACCGTCAGCGTCGGCTTGCGAGTGTTCGTGATCGTGCAGGTCTTGTTATCGCCGGCGGCTAACGACACCACACCGGAGGAGTTGCAATCACCGCTGATCACGGTGTTGTAATGCGAGAGGTTGTTTCCTGTGCCCGCCGTCTCGCTTGCGGTGTGCGAGCCAATCGATACTGTCACCGCTCCGGTTGTGCCGCCGCAAGCGGCGTCAGCTCCCGTCCCGGCGGTCGAGCCATCGATACGCAGGTTGAATAGCCCTGTATCGCTGGTCGGTACGCACACCTTGTTGACTGTGAGCTTCGGAGCCTGTGTGTTCTCGAACGTACAGGTCACGTCCTCGCCTCCGGCGAGATCGACGGACACCCCATTTGCAATGGTGGTGAATGTCTTTGCTGTGGCCGTTCCGGTGAGGACGCAGCTGCGACTCGTGATGCTCCATCCACTCGGTACCGTCTCTACTGCGGTGTAGGTACCGGCCGACAATGGCGGCGAGTTGTTCGTCTGACCGTCCGTAAGATTGAACGTCGTGCCGCTATTGTAATTCGGCGTGAACGTAAACGAGGTCGCGCTTCCGTCAGGAATCGTTTCCTTGTGAATGCGAAGCACACCCTTGACATCGATCGGAAGATCGAGCGGCTCGCAACGACACTTCGCCGTCGTACCCGGCGTTGTGCCGTAGCGGAAGCCAACAGATCCGCCAGGCGGGTTTACAGGACAAATGCGATCGTTAGCGCCAGTGGTTCCGTTCGACCATGCTGCGCACGCATCGACCGTAACTGAGGTCGCACCGCCGCCTGGGCAGGTGAGCGTGAGCGTATCCAGGGGAACGGTGACGAGGACACCGGCTGCAACGTCGCCGCACTGGTCCGGCGTCGCGTCGATCTCCACGACGTTGGCCGCTCCGTTGACCAGGTTGTAGTGTGTGCACTCTGGCGACGGACCGGTCAGTGCACTACCGCCCGGTGTCGCATTGATCCACAAGCCGAGGTCGTAGCGCTCCTGGGCGTTGTTCTGGAGCAACGCATCCGTGACGGCGCGAATCACGTCTCCTGGCACGCAGCTGATCCGCTGTCCTGAATCGAGCGGAACGAACG